>Ga0308394_1000034_pt1 | contig 81040 bp, 71 predicted proteins | sample Hotspr2Sampleme2_FD_202366 | JGI IMG/M metagenome (GOLD analysis project Ga0308394, IMG submission 202366) | Hot spring phototrophic mat microbial communities from Mushroom Spring, Yellowstone National Park, Wyoming, United States - 20050701_me2 ...
AGTTTTTTTTTCTTCCGAAATTGCCGTTTATACAAGTGCGATGTTATGGTGTAGTGCTTCGTTTTTTGTTGCTCACTTGTTTTTGTTGTTCAAAAGAAAGTTTTTAAGAAATTTTGTTTTTTTTAGTTTTGTACTGATAAGTTTGGGAATAAATTATGTTTATTTGCTTCGCTTAGTTCCCAAAGAAGTTGAGCAGTTTTTGCCTTATCCTGCTGGCTTATCTATGCCTGCATTTAAAAACAAAAAAATATGGGTTTTAGACAAAAAATGGGAATATTACCTCTACAATCAGGCGGCAAGTCCGTACTTTCATTGGGATTTGTCTAAAAAGTACTTGCAAAAAGTTGATTATTACGACATACAAGCCGAAATATACGAAAGGCTCTCCCAAAACGCTCCTGAAATTATCATAGGACATCAGCCTACCATTGAGGCTATATTCAAAAGATTGCCTACATTTGCAAAACAATATAGGCTCAAAGAAAATTATTGGGAGAAGATAGATTAAAAAGCAAAATAAAGTTTTGAAAAGAACTAAATTTCCAAACAATTTTCTGTTTTGTAAAATACCGAAGTTGCCGAGCACAAAGCAACTACTGGCACCATACCGATAAAATCAATTTTTTTGTAGCCTTTTTCAAGCATAAAATTTAAGTAATTCAACTTTTTTATTCGTTCTTAGAAAATGATTGTTTAATCAAGTGTAAAAAAATATAACCCCCAAAATTTGGCTCAATGCCGATGTCCGTTACAATTATGGTATCAGTAATATCAGCAAACTGGCAAACGATGAGTTGCGAAACCAACATTTTGCAATAATGGTAGGCGTAAGTATCGGTTTTAGAGATTACGATGAAAAAACAGGAACTTTCTCTAAACCACAAGATGAGAAGAAAAAGTAAATACATTTGCCAAAATTTAAAGGCAGATTTAAAGTTTGGCAAACTTTTCTTATCATCTGAGCATTTTCACGGCTTTTTGCAAACCTGCTATCAGCGTATCAATTTCCTCAAAGGTATTATAGACAGCAAAAGAGGCTCGCGTCGTTCCCGAAAGACCGAGATACTTCATCAGTGGTTGCGTGCAGTGATGTCCTGTCCGAACAGCAATGCCTTGTGTGTCTAAGAGCGTACCTACGTCTGCGTGATGAATATCCTCAAAAACAAAGGAAATCACACTTGCCTTTTCTTGGGCTGTACCAACGATTTTCAGCCCTTCAATTTCGCAAATACGTTGAGTAGCGTATTCTAAAAGTTTTTGCTCGTGTGCGGCGATGTTGCTTTTGCCTATTTCATTTACAAAATCTAAGGCTTTGGCAAAGGCAATTACATCGGCAATGTTGGGTGTGCCTGCCTCGAACTTGAAAGGCAAGTCGTTATAGGTGGTTTTTTCAAAACTTACTTCTTTTATCATTTCGCCACCACCGTGGTAAGGCGGAATAGCCTCTAAAATTTCTCTTTTGCCATACAAAGCCCCTATGCCCGTAGGAGCATAAACTTTATGCCCCGAAAAAGCATAAAAATCACAATCCAAATCTTGCACATCAATTTCCAAATGCACGGCTCCTTGTGCCCCATCAACCAAAAATTTTGCCCCTATCTCGTGAGCTTTGGCTATCATCTGCTTGATAGGATTGATTGTGCCTAAGGCATTGGAAATATGTACAACAGAAACTAATTTAGTACGTGGCGAAAGCAATTTTTCGTATTCTTCAAAAATAATTTCTCCCGCCTGATTGATAGGAATTACTTTCAAAATTGCTCCTTTCTCTTCGCAAAGCATCTGCCAAGGAACAATGTTGGAATGATGCTCCATTGTAGAGATAATGATTTCATCGCCTTCATTTATGAATTTTCGCCCGAAAGTGCTGGCTACCAAATTGATGCCTTCGGTTGTTCCTCGTGTGAAAATAATTTCATCGGAACTTTTTGCATTGAGAAATTCGGCAACTTTTTGGCGAGTTTGCTCATAAATTTCGGTGGCTTTGGCAGCTAAATAATGAGCCCCGCGATGTATATTTGCATTGTAGCTTTCGTAATAATTTTTGAGTGCCTCAATTACGCTACGAGGTTTTTGCGAGGTAGCCGCATTATCCAAATACACAAGTGGCTTGTTATGAACTTTTACTTGCAATATCGGAAATTGCTCTCTAATGGATTTTATATCTAAAACAGCAGTGGATTGCATAAAGAACTTGGATTTTATTAGATAAACTTTAAAACAAAACATTTACAACAAGAAAAGTGTTGCGAAATTGGGACTTTCTTTTTTGTTTTGAAAAAAATACTTGCAACAAAGCACTAAAAAAAACATTCTTTACGTTTAGAATTAAACTTTTACAATTATGGCAAACAAAAGAAGTTCAGGCATCGGCTTATTCAGAGTGATAGGCATTACGGTTGTGATGATAGTTATTCTGGTTGTGATGAGTAGTGCCTGCAAACGTATTGATGCAGGACACGTAGGTTTAATCGTAAAACTTTACGGCTCAGAAAAAGGCGTACAAGATGTAACCGAAACAACAGGCTGGGTTTGGTATAATCCTTTCACTACGCAAATCTATGAGTTTCCTACTTTTGTGCAAAATGTCGTTTTCACGAGAGATGCTACCGAAGGAAGCCGTGCCAACGAAGAATTTAGAGTAACAACCAAAGATGGTTTAGTAGTTTCTTTTGATGTATCGATGAACTACCGCGTTGCACCCAACAAAGCCGCCGAAATCTTCAAAAAATACAGAAAACCTTTGGAAGAATTAGACAAAACCATTATGCGTAACTACATGCGTGATGCCTACAACAAGGTTTCGGGTAAATACACTGCCGAGCAACTCTACGAAAATAAAGTGCAATTCCAAACAGAGTCGGAAAATGAAATAAAAGATTTTTTGGGTAAAGAAGGTTTCATCGTAGAGCAGGTTGTACTGCTAAACGAGTTGCGTTTGCCACAAGGCGTAGTGGATAACATCAATGCCAAAATCAATGCAAGGCAAATTGCCCTCAAAAAAGAGCAAGAAGTAGCCCAAGAACGTGCCGAAGCCCAAAAAGAAATTGAAAAAGCCAAAGGTTATGCCGAGGCAATGCGTATCCGTGCCGAAGCCGAAGCCGAATACAACAGAAAATTAGCCGAGTCTATCTCTCCAAATCTGATTGAATACGAAAAAATTAAAAAATGGAATGGACAAACCCCTAGTGTAGTAGGCTCAGGAGGTGGACTCATCATTCAACCAAAATGATTTTTTAAGTTTTATTCAAAAAACAATGAGCAAAAAGAAAAAGTCTAACAAAATTATTTGGTATCTACTGGCTGTTGTGGTAGTTTTGGTGGTGGTTTCGGTAGTGATGAGCAAAGGCAAGAAAAACCTTGAAGCCGTAGAAATCAGCGAGGTAAAATTAGTTACCATTACCGAAAAAGTGGGGGCTTCGGGCAAGGTACAACCCGAAACCGAAGTAAAACTAAGCCCCGATGTATCAGGCGAAATTACCGAACTTTACGTAAGAGAAGGCGACTCCGTAGTAAAAGGACAACTGCTCCTGCGTATTCGTCCCGATAACTACGAACTTGCTGTACAACGCTCCCAAGCCTCGCTCAATACCTCCAAAGCCGCCTTGGCTCAGGCTCAAGCCAGACAGCTTCAAGCCGAAGCCCAACTGATACGCTCCAAAGCCAATTATGAACGCCAAAAAGCCCTTTTTGAGCAAAAAGTTATTTCACAATTAGAATTTGAGCAGGCTACTGCCGAGTACAAAGTGGCTCAACAAGAACTTGAAGCCGCTAAGCAAAATGTCATCTCTGCTCAATACAACATACAAAGTGCCACAAGCACCGTCAATGAAACTATCCAAAACCTTACGCGTACCTCGGTTTATGCTCCTATGAGTGGCATCATTTCCAAACTTGCCGTAGAAAAAGGCGAACGCGTGGTAGGTACTGCCCAGATGGCAGGCACAGAACTGCTCCGTATCGCTAACCTCAACGATATGGAAGTGCGTGTTGATGTCAATGAAAACGATATTATTCGTGTTTCTTTGGGCGATACCGCTGACGTGGAAGTAGAAGCCTACCGCAATCGTAAATTTAAAGGAGTAGTTACCTCCATTGCCAACACCGCTAATCAGGCTCTTACGGCTGAATCAGTAACCGAGTTTCAGGTGAAAGTGCGTATTCTCAGTGATTCTTACAAAGACCTTAAAGCCAAAAGTGGCAGACTTTCTCCCTTCCGACCTGGCACAAGTGCCAGCGTAGAGATTATCACCGAAACCAAAAAAGATGTTTTGGCTGTTCCCTTAGCGGCTGTGGTTGCCAAAAGCCCCGAAGAGATTAGCAAAATAAGTTCTCAAAAAGAACAAGCCAAGCCAAAAGAAGTAAAACAAGAAAAAAATGGCGAGAAAAAATCAGAAAAACAAGAATACGTGTTTGTCTATAAACCCGAAAGTAAAAAAGTAGAACTCAGACAAGTAAGTACAGGTATTAGCGATTTTGAAAATATTGAAATTACAAAAGGCTTAAAAGTAGGTGAAAAAATTGTAGTTGCCCCTTTTCAGGCAATTGATAAAAAACTGAAAGATGGTGACGAAGTGCAAATCGTAGAAAATAAAAAAACTAAAAAATAAGGTTTATGCTTCAATTTTTAAAATTTGTAGGAGCAACCATCGTAGGTTTGTTCCTGTTCGCATTGATAGCAATTTTTGTTTTGGTAGGAATTGCCTCCTCATTGGGAACTTCGGAAAAGCCCAAAGTAGAGGAAAATTCAGTTCTTTTACTGAATTTATCACGCCCTATTGCCGAAAGAGGTAGCGAAAATAATCCCTTAGAAGACTTGGACTTGCCCATTAGTGCCGTTGATGGCAAGTTAGGTTTGTTAGAAATTGTGCAAGCAATCAAAAACGCTAAAAACGACAAGAAAATCAAAGGTATCTACCTCAACACGCAAAGTGTAGCGGCAGGTTATGCCACACTCAAAGAAATTCGCGATGCGTTGGTAGATTTCAAACAATCTAATAAGTTTATTTATGCCTATGGCGAATACTACACTGAAGGAGCATATTATTTGGCTTCGGTAGCTGATAAAATTTTTCTCAACCCCGCAGGATTGGTAGAATTTAACGGCTTGTACAATGAAATTCCGTTCCTGAAAGGCGTTTTAGAAAAATTAGAAGTAAAACCCGAAGTATTTAGAGTAGGAGAATTCAAGAGTGCTGTTGAGCCTTTCATTTTAGACAAAATGAGCGAAGCCAATCGCCTGCAAACGAAAGCCTATTTAGAAGCAATCTTTGATGTATTTTTAGATGATGTTGCCCAATCACGAAAAATCGAGAAGCAACGCCTTCGTACTATCTCCGACTCTATGTTGGTTCGCACACCCCAAGATGCCCTTGCAATGCAACTCGTTACCGATATTGGCTATGAAGATGAGATTTTAGAAATCTTGCGAAAAGAGCTAAAAGTGGATAAAAAAGATAAAATCAAGATGGTAGGTGTAAAAAATTATTACAAAACCATTGAACCTAAATACTCAAAAAACAAAATAGCCGTAATTTTTGCTGAAGGGGAAATCAACAGCGGTAAGAGTGGCGAAGACAATATTGGTTCAGAAACAATCGTGCAAGAACTACGCAAATTGCGTAAAGATGATAAAGTAAAAGCTATTGTATTGCGTATCAACTCGCCTGGGGGCAGTGCTTTGGCTTCCGATGTGATGTGGCGTGAAATCGTGCTTACTAAGAAAGAAAAGCCTGTAATTGCCTCTATGTCTGATGTTGCCGCCTCGGGTGGCTACTATATGGCAATGGCTTGCGATACGATTGTGGCTCAAAAAAATACGATTACAGGTTCTATTGGTGTGTTTGGTTTGTTATTTAATGCTGAAAATTTGCTTAAAAATAAAATAGGCGTAACTACCGACCGCGTCAGCACGGGCAAGTTCTCGGACTTGGGCAATCCTGTTCGCAGTTTTTCGCAAGAAGAACGCAATATCATTCAGGCAAGTGTAGAACGCACCTACGAAACCTTTACGACCAAAGCCGCCGAAGGCAGAAAAATGAGCCTCGAAGCCCTGAAAAAAGTTGCCTCAGGACGTGTGTGGGCAGGAAGCCAAGCCAAAGAAATCGGGTTGGTAGATGTTTTCGGTGGGCTTGATGATGCTATCCATATTGCCGCCAAAAAAGCCAAAGTAGAAAAAGACTATCAAGTGAAATATTATCCTGTTCAGCAAGACTTTTTCAGCAAACTGACAGGAAAAAGCAAAGAAGAAACACTCATCAAAGAGCATTTGGGAGAAGAAGCATTTGCCTATTACAAAACTATGCAAAGACTTAAAAACTGGCAAGGCGTACAGGCTCGTTTGCCTTTTGATGTGATAATAAAGTAGATAGGCACAACTTACGTATCTACACGCCTCACCTCACAATATTGCCCAAAACTTGGGCAATTTCTTTTTCTGTATTCTTTAATAAAATATGAATTTGTAAAGCTCTGTCTTGGTCATCTTCGGTTTCTGCCCTTTGCAATACTTTTTTGTTGTCTTCAATCATTTTTTGTACTACTCGCCATTTCAAACGCATAATGTGTGTATAGGCTACGTTGTCTAATTTTTCATCTTTTTTGGGTACAAAGACTTCCTTTTTTTCCCAATTTGGGCTAACCTCGTATCGGTCAGTGATGAGATTGACAACTGCCTCACGCATACGGCTATCGGGCGATTGCAAAAAATAACGGCTATCTATCAAATTACCTTCTCTTAAATTCTGCCTAAAAATTTGTAAGATTTCATTAAAAACAGGTGTTTCAAAATTTATTCCTTCAATTTCTTGTAAAAGATACTCTGCAAAAACCTTATCGTTGCCTATGGGATAGTTTGCATAGCATAACAGCAGGCGTATGCTCTCTTGTTCTTGGTAATACAAAGCATCATATTCTATTCTTTTTTGTTCTAAAAAATCTTTTTCAGGTTCAATGGGCAACTCTATCGGCAGATTTTCTTGATTTTTTTTGCTTTCTTTTAGTAAAATTTTGTTGCCCTCGTTTATCAAAATATTTTCATCTATTCCAAACAATTGGCTACATTCCTTGAAAAATACATTTCGCTTAATTATGTCGGGGATTTTCACAATACTGCTCACTACTTCTCTGATAGCTTCACCTTTGCGGAAAGGGTCGTTTTCTATGTTTTTGAGCAAAAAATTGGTTTTAAAAACAATAAAATCTTTGGCATTTTGGCTAATGTAGCTAAGCATTGCGTTAGTGCCATTTTTTTGGACGAAGCTATCGGGGTCTTCGTTTTCGGGTAGCCAAACGATTTTTACGTTCAAACCTTCTTCCAAAATAATATCTAAACCTCTAAGGGCGGCGTTCAGTCCTGCGGTATCGCCATCGTAGAGCAAAATGATTTCGTCGCAGAAACGCCTAATCAAACGTACTTGCTCGTGAGTGAGTGAAGTACCCGATGAGGCAACCACATTTTCTATGCCTGCTTGGTGTAAAGAAACCACATCGGCATAGCCTTCCACCAAGAGACAATGTTTTTGGTTGAGAATAGCTGTTTTCGCCTGAAAAAGCCCATATAAAACCTTGCTTTTCTGATAGACAAGTGTTTCGGGAGAGTTGATATATTTGGCAATAGATTTATCTTTTTTGAGTGTTCTACCACCGAAGGCAATCACACGCCCCGAAACATTGTGAATCGGGAAAATTACTCTTTCGCGAAAACGGTCGTAGTATTCGTTTTTGCCTTCTTTTTGGATAATCAGCCCTGCTTTTTCTAAGATTTCGGCTTTATAGCCTTTTCTGATGGCAGTTCGGTAGAGCGTGTCCCACTCGGTAGAGCTATAACCGAGTTCAAACTTTTTGATAATAGCCTCGTTGAAACCTCTTTCTTTGAAGTAGCTAAGTCCGATACTTTTGCCCTCATCGGTATAAAAAAGTTGTTCTTGAAAAAACTCTTTGGCAAATTTAAGAGCAATGAGCAGGCTATCGCGTTCGTTTTGTTCTTGGACTTCTTCTGCCGTAGGTTTTTGTAATGCCTCTTCGGGGAGTTGTATTTTGTATTTTTGGGCTAATTGCCTGAGAGCCTCGCCATAGCTTACTCCTTCTATTTCCATAATAAAATTAACCGCATCACCGCCTTTTCCACAACCAAAGCATTTGTAAATACCTTTGGCAGGTGATACAAAAAATGAGGGAGTACGTTCGTTATGAAACGGACAACAAGCCTTAAAGTCTTTGCCAGATTTCTGCAAATTCACATAGTCCCGTATCACTTCGGTAATATCGGCGGCTTGGTAAATTTTTTCTACGATGTCGGCAGGAATACGCATTTTGTTTTGAAGTAATGTGAGCAAAAGCAATATACAAGAAAAAAAGGATTTTGGCAAGTTCTGAGAAAGTCAAACGTTTTGTTTTTATTTTACTAAGTTTAGAAAATTTTTGTTATCTCGCAAAAACTCAAATTCCAAATCTTTTTGGGCTTTTAGTTTGAGTTTTTCATCTTTTTGTAAAGATTTTTTCAGAAAATTTATGGCTTCTTGTTCGTTGCCTTTCCGTGCCGCTACTACTGCCAAAAGATACAAACCCAGAGCATCATCTTGATTTTTTTCAAGATAAAAAACTGCTTTATCGTACTGGTGAGCAAGCAAAGCCGCTAAGGCTTTATTGGTATTGGCTTCTATGTTGTTTCCTGCTTTTTCAAAAAGTTCTAAGGCTTGTTTGTATTTTTTATCTCTACTGCTCTGAGCCTTGCGAGCTACCTGCAAGCCTTTCTGAAAGTTGATGAACTCTTGCAGATAAGTATTTTCGGAGTTGGTGGCAAGTAATTTCGTTTTGAAATGTTCGCTTTTATTGGAGTTTCTTAATTTTTGATAAATTGTCATTAGATTAAAAAAAGTTTCTGCTTTTTGCTCAATGTTGGCGGCTACTTCGAGATGATACAAACTTTTTTGCAAATCCGAAGAATCTTTATGTTTTTGATATTTTTGCCAATACCACAAACCTAAATTATGGTGTGCCGTAGGGTTACTTTCTGTATCAATCAGGAGTTGGTAATAATTGATAGGCTCTTGCAGAGTAGTGTCGGGAACGGAAAGACGTACATAACGCAACGAGGGGTACAAATCGCTGACTATTTGCGAGTAATAGGGCTTTTTTCGCAAACTAATTTCTAAACCTTCGAGCGATTGGCTATTTTGAAGCAAATTTTTTATTTCTTGTTTTTGAGAAGGGTTAAAGTTTTTGCTATCAAGTAGTTTGATAATTTCTTGTTTTACTTCTTTAAGCGAGTGAATTTGCAACTCTACCGAAACATCATTTTTAATTTTTTTCAGATAGTCTTTGATGCTTTCAGCTCGTTTTTGGGCTAATTGTAGGTTTTCTTCTGCCTCTCCTTCGGGTGAGCAAGAGGCTTCTATGAGAATTTTTTGATTGTTTTTCGCCAAAATCTCTAAAATTTCGTGCTTTGAATTATCTATATTCAATTTCCAACTACCTCTCGCAAAAGGTACAAACAAAGTCGGGAGAGTGGTGTGAGGCTGTGCCAAGTGTAAATACAGCAAAGTATCTGCCTGTTGCTCTCTGAATAAAGCCGCAGTTTGAATAATTCCTTTGCCTATCAAAAAATAACTATCACTCGATTTTTGTTTTTTCTTGGTGTAATAATACCCCTTGGCAAGTACGCTTCCCTCGTTTTTATCATTTTGAAAAGGAAATTCAAAATCAATTTCTTGGATTTGCTCATCTCCTTTCAATTTGCTTTTTTCAAAATTGATGCGACCGAGTTCGAGTAAATAATTGCCCTTTTGGGAATAAGGATAATCGGAAAAATAAAACCTTAGTTCGTAATTCTTTTTCTTGTATTTTTGTATGATTTTGGTGGGTACAGCAACACGGATACTGCCTTTTACGTTGCCTCCGTGCATTTCTAAGGGCGAAGGAAGTAAGGATATTCTTTGGCTTTGGGTGAGTTTTTTTAGGAATTTACTACTGTTACAGGCTTGTAACGAAAAAATAAATATGGTAAAAAAGCAAATTTGACAAATTTTTTGTGCTTTTTTAATTTTTTCTTTATACATTTGGAATTGTTTTTTATCTTGCACAAAGTTATAAAAACATCTGGTCTTTCAAAGGCATTTTTTAAGATGAAAAAGTTTAAGAGTTTCGTGGAATTGCACGCATTTGGCGTGTGTACGCGTTTGGGGGAAAAAATGGGTATGTCCATCTCTAACATTCGTCTATTTTTTATTTACACTACTTTTCTTACTTTGGGTTCTCCTATTGTGATTTATTTGATTTTGGCTTTCATTATGGATATTCGCAGGTATTTGCGTAGAGCCAACAACCCGAGTGTTTGGGATATTTAGATTTGATATGAGCAGAGAATTACTCTTTAAAAGAAAAAACCTCTACAAGACTAATCAAGTAGAGGTTTCTTTATTATGACAAAAACTAAACCACTGCAAAAGGATATTCGTTTTTCTCTATCAACACTTGTGCGATGCGTTGGCAAGTTTCTTTTTTATTGATAGGCTCGATTTTGGTAAATCTACGCAAGCCCATTAGCATTGCTCTTTGCTCGTCGCCTATGGCAAATGAATTGATAGCATCTTTACCTGCTTTCGTAAATACATCAAGCGACTCGTGCAGGTATAGCAAAGCTAAATCTTTTTCGGTCTGACAGGCTTTTTCGCCACGTAGTTGCACGAGTTTTTCTACACGCAAAAGTGCCGATTCGGATACGAAAACCTCTATGAGCATATCTGCCAAGTACATCATAATTTCTTGCTCTTCGGTAAGTTTGTTTCCGAATTTCTGTGCAGCGGCACCTACTACCATCAAAATTGCCTTTTTCATACCTTTGAGCAAGGCTTTTTCGGCGGCGAAAAATTCGCTATAATCAGGTGTAGAAAAATCAGGAACAGACATCAACTCTTTGGCAACGGCTTGGGCTTGAGCAAGTACATCTAATTCACCTTTCATTGCTCTTTTCAAGATAGTACCCACGGCAAGCATACGATTGATTTCATTGGTGCCTTCAAAAATTCGGTTGATACGCGAGTCTCTGTAAGCACGTTCCACAGGCGACTCGGCAGAGTAACCCATACCTCCATAAATTTGTACAGCTTCATCAACAGCAAAATCTAAGGTTTCTGAACCGTGTACCTTCATAATGGCACACTCAATCGCAAATTGCTCGAAACTTTTGAGTTTGGCAGTTGCCTCGTCCATTCCTTGTGCTATAAAAGCCTGAATAGCATCTTCAATGTTTTGCCCTACACGGTAGTTGGCAGAATCGGTGGCGTAGATACGAGCCGCTACCAAAGCCATTTTTTGGCGAATAGCCCCAAAACTATTGATAGAAACCCCAAACTGCTTACGCTCGCGTGCATAATTGATGGCGTGATTGAGAGCCTCTCTTGCTCCGCCACAAGCCGAAGCCGAAAGTTTGATACGCCCGATATTCAGGATATTCACAGCGATTTTGAAGCCATTTTCGCGTGTAGAAAGCATATTTTCCACAGGCACTTTGCAGTCGTTGAAAAATATTTGACGCGTATCCGAACCCTTAATGCCCATTTTCTTTTCAGGTTCGTTCATCGTGATACCTCCGAAACCTTTTTCTACGATAAAAGCAGTAAGATTTTTGTCGTTATCAATTTTTGCAAAAACGATAAACACATCGGCAAAGCCACCATTGGTAATCCACATTTTTTGCCCATTGATGATGTAATATTTGCCATCTTCGCTAAGCGTAGCTTTGGTTTTGCCTGAGTTAGCATCAGAACCGCTATCGGGTTCGGTGAGGCAGTAGGCGGCTTTCCATTCGCCTGTGGCTAATTTGGGCAAATACTTTGCCTTTTGGGCTTCGTTGCCATAGTATTGAATAGGAAGCGTTCCGATACCTGTGTGAGCTGAGAAGGCAACAGCGAAACTATGTCCGCTGCCCAAGTAATCGGCGGCAAGCATCGTAGAGTTGAAATCCATACCGAAACCGCCATATTCGGTGGGTACGCCAATGCCCAATAGTCCTAATTCGCCCACTTTGTCAATCAAAGAGCTAATCAGTTCGGGGGTTTTGGCACTATCTATTTCATCTAAACGAGGTGTAATTTCTTTCGCAATGAAATCCTTACAAGTTTGAGCCAACATTCTTTGCTCCTCGTTGAAATCTTCGGGAATGAATACGGTATGAGCAAGCGTTTCTTTCACTAAGAACTCGCCCCCTTTTACCAATTCTCTTTCTTTATTTTGCACTGTTTCCATTTTGGTAGATTTTATTTGGTGAGACAATCAAAAATCGGAAGTTTATTTTGATAACGTAAAAGTAATAAAAAATGTTATGCAAGCCGAGTATTTTTTGAAAAAAAATTTAGCAACAACAAAAGAAATCCGATTTTTTTGAACTTTTTTTATTTTTTATTGTACTTTTCGGTTAATTTAAGGGTATTGTCTGATAGTTTGCGAGGCGTTTCCAATGAAATTTTTTTATTTAGAAAAATTCTAAATATCATTTTCCTGAGCTAAATCATTTATTTTTTTCGTGATAGGTGCTTATTTTTGCACAAAACAAAGGCTTCTAACAGGTCGTTTGTTCATTGGGCATCAACGGGAAAAATTTATGCATCAGCAATTGAAAGCACTTTGCCTCACACACCACAAGGCTTCGGTAGAAATTAGAGAGCGTTTTGCACTTTCGGATAGCGAAACGAAAGACTTTTTGCTGTACCTGAAAGATGTTTTTCAGATACAAGAGGCTTTGGTAGTTTCTACGTGCAATCGTACTGAAATTTACTATTGCCACGAGGAAAATTTAGATACGCAAATTCTACAAGCACTCGTAGCCTTCAAAGGTGATACGAATCTTGAAAGGTACATTCACCTTTTTGAAAGATTGGCTTATCACGAGGCGGTAGAGCATCTTTTTGAGGTTTCTTTAGGACTTGATTCGCAAATATTGGGCGATTTACAGATTTCCAATCAAATCAAAAAAGCCTATCAGTGGTCAGCCGATTTGCAAATGGCAGGGGCATTTTTGCATCGTTTGTTGCACAGCATATTTTTTACACATAAGAGAGTTTCACAAGAAACAGCTTTCCGCGATGGTGCCGCTTCGGTTTCGTATGCAGCGGTAGAACTTTTACAAGAAATTGCCTTCAACTACCAAGAACCGAAAATATTAGTTTTAGGTGTAGGAGAAATCGGTAAAGATGTTTGTAGGAATTTGAAAGGAAAATTCACCAATGTTGTGGTAATGAATCGTACCAAAGAAAAAGCCGAAAACTTAGCCCAAGAGTGTGATTTTATAGCAAAAGATTTTGAGCAACTTTGGCAAGAAATTGCCGAAGCCGATGTAATAATCTCCTCGGTAGCTACGACACTGATAGGCAAAGAAGATATGCAAAAAATTTCATTAGCTTCACCCAAATATTTCATAGACCTTGCCGTACCACGTAGCATTGCCCCCGATGTAGAAGAACTTGCAGGTTGTATTGTGTATGATATCGACCACCTGCAAAACAAAACCCAAGAAACCCTCGAACGCCGCCGTGCCGAAGTGCCTGCCGTGAGAGCTATTATGCAAACTGCCATCAGCGATTTTGAAGATTGGGCAAAAGAAATGGAAGTTTCGCCTACTATCCAAAAACTCAAAAATGCCTTAGAACAAATCCGTAGAGAAGAACTTACTAAATACAGCAAGAAAATTAGCGAACAAGAAATAGAACTCTTAGACAAAGTAACAGGCAATTTGGTACAAAAAATCTTAAAAATTCCTGTACTTCAACTCAAAGCCGCCTGCAAACGCGGCGAAGCTGAAACATTGATTGACGTACTCAATGATTTGTTTGATTTAGAAAAGAAAGGAGAATTGAAATAGGTATTTTGTAAATTGTACAAATTTGGCTTACAATTCAAAGTAACTTCTTGAAACTATTAGATTGCAGATTTTAAAGCCTTCAGAGTCAAAGACCTGAAGGCTCTTTTATGCAATTATGTTTTTTTCTTCAAATTTAAGTTATAATGTCTAACTTTCTTAATAATATCCAAACAGCAATAATGATAAGAGCAAGTTCGTATTTTCTTTCCAAACTCACCCAATATTTGATAAAACCAACCCTGCGAATGCTCTTAATACTTTCAAAAATAGATGAAATCATTTTGAAGTTTTTTAGAGGAGAAAACTTCCATTTCGCTATTAACAGATTTTTACTTAATTTAGGGCAAATTTAACCTGCAATTTTTTGCCCTTACGTTATGGAATTTGTTTTGTATCATTGCCACAACAGAATTGCCTACATTACGCTCAATCGCCCCGATAAACGAAATGCACTGAACTTTCAGGTAGTTGCAGAACTCAAAGAGGCTTTCAAACAAGCCCAAAGCGATGAAAACGCCAAAGTGATTGTCCTAAAAGCCGAGGGAAAGGTGTTCTGTGCAGGAGCAGATTTAGAGTATTTGCAAACGCTTCAAAAAAATACTTTTGAAGAGAATTTAGCCGACTCTTCGCACCTCAAAGAACTTTTTGAACTTATCTACACGCACCCCAAAATCGTGATAGCTCAAATTCACGGACACGCCATAGCAGGTGGAGCAGGACTGGCAGCGGTTTGTGATTTTTCGTTTAGCGTCCCCGAAGCCCAATTTGGCTATACAGAAGTGAAAATCGGTTTTATTCCTGCGATTGTGATGGTATTTTTGTTGCGTAAAATAGGCGAAGGACGAGCCAAAGAACTCCTCCTTTCAGGCGATTTGATTTCAGCTCAAAAAGCCAAAGAATATGGACTTATCAATTACATCGTAGAAGCCGAAAATTTGGCAAGTGAGGTAGAAAAATTCGCACTACATCTTTGCCGAAATAATTCTGCTCAAAGTCTTGCCACTACCAAGCAAATGATTGCCCGAGTACAAGAAATGCCACTTTCAGAAGCTCTTAACTTTGCCGCCAAGCAAAATGCCACCGCACGCGAAAGCACAGACTGCAAGAAAGGTATCGCCTCGTTTTTAGAAAAAAAGTCTTTGGAGTGGTAGTTTTTTGCCCGCTCAAAACTTTTATAGAATTTAGGTATAGTTTCAAATTTCATAGTATTTTGTAGTACTATGAAATTTGTTTATGATTTATGAGCATTTCAAAAAAACACTCATCTTCATTGGGCGAACTACAACGCCCTCTATCTCATTTGCCAGTAGGCAGTTTGAGATTGCCTTTGTCTTATCAATTATCAGTTATCAATTATCATTGTTCACTGTTCATTGATAATTGAACATTGATAATTGAACATTGAACACTGATAATTGCTCAATGAACATTTTTTTAATACAAAAAACAAAAAAATATATTGTTTTTAATACACTACAAATACTATATCATACTATGTTTTTAGTGATGTTTTAAAAATACAGGCTAACGAAATAAAAAAGTGCCTCTATTTGAGCTAAAAGCTCGACCAGAGGCGGAGCCCCTCACGAGGCATCACAAATTTCAATATTTTTTTCAAAACTCCAAACTTTCTTGCAAGATTTTTTCTATTTTTTGTTTCAGCGGTTTTTCCATTCCTACAAAAGTACGCTTAGGCATACGCTCACCTTCGTTGTGCCTGCCTGCATAGATGGTGTTGCTGTAAAATACTCAATCAAAAATGGTTTTATATTTTTCTGTTCTGTACGTTGAGCGTACTTCGGCAAGCTCAGTAACCTAAGCCGAAACGTACAGAAAAACTGATTTTTTGGAGATATTTTTCAAAAACCACTTTTTTTCAAGTATATTTTTGCAAAGATACATAAAATCAGTTAATTTTTAACATTACCGTTTTCGGATAATTTTTCGTAAAACAACGTAGAACAATTTGTTTTTTGTAAAATTTCTTTGGCAAGTCTATCAATTTGAGTTTTATTTACTGCTAAAATATCGTTTTCAATTCTGTTGATTTTATCGGTGTCGCCAAGCATTGCAAAATAACACAAGTTCATGGCTCGGTTGAGCAGTTCTACTTCCGAAAAAAGAAATGTGGATAAGGCTTTATTTTTTACTCTTTCAAGCTCGTTTTCATTGACGCCTTCGCTGATTATTTGCTCAATTACCTCCTCAATAGCTTTGTTGGCTTGTTCTATGCTTACCCCTTGATTGATATGCCCCGACACAACGAGCAAACCCTCATCAACCGAATTAGTAATGTAAGCACTGATGCTGTTGAAAAGTTTTTTTTCTCTGAATAAAGTTTCATACAATCGTGAAGATTTGCCTCGCCCCAAAATATCGCTAAGCAAATCGGTGGCTTGGAAATCTTCGTGCATACGAGCAGGCATTTTATAGGCTTTGTAGATAGCCGAAAGAGGCACATTCGCTTGAGTGTGAGCGATACGTTCTTCGGTTTGTTTAGGTTCTTTGGGCAAATTTCTGATGTAAGGTTTGCCTGCGGGGATTGGCTCAAACCATTTCTTGCACAAAGCCTCTACTTCTGCCACCGAGACATCACCCGCTACGCACAGGTAGGCGTTGTTAGGGATATAGAATTTATAGAAAAAATCTTTCACATCTTGCATCGTAGCTTGCTCTATATGGCTAATTTCTTTGCCGATGGTTGCCCATTTGTAAGGATGCACTTTATAGGCAAGCGGACGCAGTTTAAGCCAAACATCGCCGTAAGGCTGATTAAGGTATCGTTGTTTAAACTCTTCTATTACTACGCTACGTTGGGTTTCAAGCACTTCGGGGTCAAAAGAGAGAGCTAACATTCGGTCTGATTCGAGCCAAAAGGCTGTTTCCAAATTAGCTTTGGGAAGGGTAATGTAGTAGTTGGTAATATCGTTGCTGGTAAAGGCATTATTCTCGCCTCCAACCATTTGCAAGGGAGCATCATACGAAGGGATATGTTTTGAGCCGCCAAACATCAGATGCTCAAACAAATGAGCGAAACCTGTTTTGTTCTCGTCTTCGTCTTTTGCACCTACGTTGTAGAGCAAATTAAAAGCGGCAATAGGAGTAGTTTTATCCTGATGAACCAATACGGTAAGCCCGTTGCTAAGTGTAAATTTTTCGTAAGCGACCATTTTTAATTCAAATTTTACTCATTTTTATTTTTTTTCGGAGCAAACCAACCTTCGGTACTTGTGGAGGTTTCAACTTTTTCTTCTATGTCATCGGGGAGTAGATGAAAGAAATCTAAACCTGTTTCTTTTTCAACTTCTCTTACACTTACTTGGTATTGTCGGTAGTTTTCTTTTTTATTCACATTAGGAACAATAAAAGCAATGGCTCGCATTTCTTTATAGCTAAAAATAATTTTGTAAAAGGCAGGTGGTACGGCAATTTTATTTTTTCTGCCAATAGTAGGCATATTAGGCTTGAAAATGGGACCTGAAACGATATACAGCTCGCCTTTTTTTTCGCCCCAGCGTCGGGTTTGTTCTTCGAGCAGTCGCCAAGTCTCGCGATTGCATAGGGGGTGTTGCGGACTCATATTGCTCATTACGAAGGTTTCGTGCATCATCTTGGCACTTCCTGTGAAATCGCCTGCGGGGGCAAGATGTCCGCGGTCGTAGCCCGAACCAGCATAATCTTGCGGCAGAGCCGAACCTGTGCTTACTTTGCTATCGGGATAAAAGCGTTCATCGGCTCGGGTTACATTTCTCTCCAAATTTTTAGGTGTCATTTTATAGGCAACCCAACGAGCTTGCTCGTATTCTTCGCAATAAGCCAACGTAAAATAAGTATGCTTGATGATTTCGTCTTTGAAAGGTGATTTAGGGATTTCTAATCCTTCGGGTTCCTCTCTTGTTTTTAGTGGTTTCTGTTGAGTTTTCTTGTCGTTGTTGTTGGTGTTTTCAATTTCAAATTCTTTCTCTATTTCTTGTTGTTTCTCTTGTTTTGATTTCTTGTTTTCTACCGGAAAAAATTCTGTCTTCCACTCGTAGAGCTTTTTGGTAATGGTTTGTCTGGGAAAACTTTTTTCAAGAGCAGAAAAACTTTGCTCCAAGAGGGTATTAGGAACAAAAATATACAGCAAAAGCAAACCTGCTCCCCCAAAAATTAAACTTCTGACTACATACGTTTTTAGTTTTTTCATTGTTCTTCAATAGTTTTTAATTTTTTTCTCCAAAAGATACGGATAAATTACAAAATAATACACCACCAAAGTCAGCGAACCAAAGATAATTAGCAGTTTGAAAATCAAAGGCATATTGGCGTATCGTGTAACGAAACTTTCAATAAAAGCGGCTATCAAGAAAAATGGTACAAGCCCAAGCATAATTTTGCCACCGAGTTCTGCACCACGCCTGAAAGAATCTCTGCGAGTATAAGTTTGCGGAAAAAATATACTGTTGCCCATTACAATTCCTGCCGTACCTGCCATCACGATAGACCAAATTTCAATCGTGCCGTGTAGCCAAATCACGCCTGCCGATTCCCAAAGCAAATTTTCTTTAAAAAAAAGTGTCTGAAAAGTTCCCAACATTACTCCATTGACAAAAAGAATGTAAGCCGTACCAATTGAAAGAAAACAAAAAGCAGGAATGCCGACAATTTCTGCGAAGCCTCCCCACACAAAAGTAATAAAAGCAACACGAATATTGTTAAAAGCTATTCTCAAAAACATTGTAATCGGTTCTTCTCCCTGATACACGCCCATAGGATTGCCTTCTTTTATGTTGCGTAAGGTTATATTGACGTATCCATCACCTAAAATTCCTCTTGCAAACTCATAATCACCACTTTCATCATTCAGCACCGAAACCACACCAATAAGCGTGGAAAGGATAAAAATAGCAAAAGCAACGAGCATTGGTTTCCTGACACGAGCCATCGTCAGGGGTAAATCCTTTTTCCAGAAATGAATAATCTGTTCCCAACGGATATTTTGTTGCTTGTAGATAGTTTGATGAACACGAGCCGTAAGAGCATTGAGATACTTGGTTACGGGGCTTTGTGTGTGATGAGTACGGGCATACGAGAGGTCATCTGAAAGTTCTATAAATATTTCACCAAGTCTATCGGGGTGTATTTGTTCTATTTGGCGAGTTTCTCGCTCAATATTCTCCCATTTTTGTTTATTTTTTCTCAAAAAAAGTCCTTCCTTCATACATTTACATCATTTGTGGCAAGGCGAGCCTGCCTGTTTGTCGGCATCTGATAATATCACAAGCCAAATAAATAGCTTGCAACATAGAATTGGGGTTAGCAAGATTTTTGCCTGCGATGTTGTAGGCAGTACCGTGGTCGGGCGAGGTGCGTACAATAGGCAAACCAGCCGTAAAATTTACTCCATTCTCAAACGCAATTGTTTTGAAGGCAGTAAGCCCTTGGTCGTGATACATTGCCAAAACGGCATCGTAAGAAAGATATTTTCGGCTACCAAAAAAGCCATCGGCAGGGAAAGCCCCATACACTAAGTTTCCTTGTCTTCTAAACTCTTTGATAACAGGTTCAATGATTTCCTTTTCTTCTGTTCCGAGCAGTCCTTCCTCGCCTGCGTGAGGGTTCAGCCCCAAAACAGCAATTTTGGGTTTCTGAATACCAAAATCTTTTTGTAAAGTTTGTAAAAGAACTTGCAGTTTGGCTTGTAATTTTTCTTTGGTAATTGCCTGACTGACATCTTTCAAGGGCAAATGTCCCGTAAGCAAAGCTACTCGCAACTCCTCGCTTATCATACACATCAGCGTGTTGGGGCTATAGAAGTTTTCGGCAAAATACTCGGTATGCCCCACAAACTGAAAATGCTCGTTCTGAATGTTGTATTTGTTGATAGGGGCGGTAACTACGCCTTGCAATGCCCCTCTTAGTAGGTCTTTGGTACAAGCCTCCAAGCAAGCAAAGGCGGCTTTTCCAGCCTCTTGGGTTACTTGTCCAGGAGCAATTTCGGCATCTTCTATGCAATTTATCAGATTGATTCTCTTGGGGTTGGCTTGTTCTACTTCTTTGATGACTTGTGCGAAGAAGTCGTCTTGCCCTATCAGTTTGCGGTATTTGTTTAGGATTTTTAGCGAACCGTAAATGATAGGTGTGCATAGCGTAAGCAAGCGGCTATCAGAAAGGGCTTTGAGAATAACCTCAGGACCTACGCCGTTGTAGTCGCCGAGAGTTATGCCAATCAGGGGCTTTTCGTCGCTTATTTTTTTAGGATTGCTCATCGTAAAAATTTGGAATAGTTGTTTTGAAAAAGTGTCGGATAGCTCAATGAATTTCAGCGTAGATTAAGTTTTCATCATTTCTGCCTCTTTTAGTTTAAAAACTCAGATATGGTCTTTTTGATTTTTTATCATATCATAGAGTAATTCTCTGGCTCTGTGTAATTGTGCTTTTACGGTGCCAATAGGGATTTCAAGTTCTTCGGCAATTTCTTGGTAGGCTCTTTCTTCAAAATATCGCATTGAAACTAATTTTCTGTATTTTGAAGGAAGTCGGGCTACCAATTTTTGCATCAGTTCTGCTTTCTGCGAACGAATGGCATTTTCCTGCGGATTTGCATTTTCGTCGGCGATGTCCAAATCAAAATCTTCGTTTTCGGTACTATTGTAAAGATTGTTGATGCTGAAAGTTTCATTGTTTTTCTTTTTTCGCATAAAATCAATGCAATTGTTGGTAGCTATCTTAAACAGCCAAGTGCTGAAGGTGTAGTCTTGCTTAAATTTATCTAAATTTTTGAAGGCTTTGGCAAAAGCCTCGATGGTGAGGTCTTCGGCATCATCTACGTTGCGTACCATTTTCAGAATAACGTGATAGAGTGAGCGGTTGTAGCGTTTCATTAGTTCGGCAAAAGCATTTTGGTCGCCTTCTTTGGCAAGTTCTACGAGGCGAAAATCGTAAAGGGCTTTCTGTGAAAAATCTTTGTCCTCTAACTCCATTGTTCGGGCTTTCTGAAAAATGCTTTTGTGCCTAAAAATACAATAAAAAAAGCATACACACAATCAAATAAAAGCCAAGATACGTAAGATGTTTCGGATTTCAATTTTTTTGCGTTAAAATATTGCGTTGTAGCCCAAAAAAATAGTCTGAAAGCAAGAAAACCTATCCAAACCCAATGTATCGGCTCTATTTTTGAATAATTCCATAGAGTAGCAAAAACTGCCCAAGGCAAGCCAAACCAAAACAGAGCGTGCATTGCATTTTGCCAGCCTAAAAGCAAGATATGTTTTTTCTTATAGAATTTTCCTACGCTAAGGTGTCGGTTTTTTTGTGTTTTCCAGCTATGCCAAGTAGTTTTGGGGTACGAAAGCACGTGGGCTTCGGGGTGTATGCAGATAGCAGTATTTTGAGCAGTAGCATTAGCATTTACGAAAAGGTCATCATCGCCACCTACAATTTTCAGGTGCTTGTTGAAGCCCTTGCTTCGCAAGAAAAGTCCTTTCGTATAACCTAAGTTTCTGCCTACGCCCATATACGGCAAGCCTGCTAAAGCATAAGAAAAATATTGTATTGCAGTAAAAGTTGTTTCGTAGCGAATTATCCAATTAAGAAAGCCTTTTTGTTTGATGTAAGGCGAAAACCCCAAAACAATTTCCTTGCCATTTTGCCATTCATTGAGCATCAAGGCAATCCATTTTTCGGAAACAGGCAAGCAGTCGGCATCAATAAAAAGCAGATGTTCGTAACAAGCGGCTTTTATGCCCAAAGTGAGAGCATATTTTTTATGACTGATATGCTCGGGGGTGTAATCTATGCGTACAATTTTCAGACGGACATCTTTTCTTTGTTCGGAAAGCAAGTACAAATATGTATCATCTTCCGAGCGGTCATCAACTATAATTACTTCAAACTCAGGATAATTTTGTTTGAGTAATAAAGGCACAAGAATTTTGAGGTTTTCTATTTCGTTGTGAGCGGCTACAATTACCGAAACAGGCTTGTTGAAATCAAAATCAATAAAATTTTTAAGCTTAAAAAATAGCAATCGCTGATAAAAAAATAAGCAGTAAGCCACCTGCCAAAATGCAAAAAACGCTACCAAATATAGCGTAAGGTCTAAAATCATAGCCAAAAAATTAAATCTAAGGGTTTATACATCATTTAAAAGCACTTTAAACAACATTCAAAAATTGTTCAAGAGCTTTGAGTGTTTCTTGGGGGCGTTCGAACATTCCCATATGTGCTGTTTCTTCCAGAACGAGGCTTTGTATCTGCGGATTTGCTTGTATTTGCTCCTGATAACTTTCAAAACTCACTGCTCCGTCATCTTTACCAATGATGTACAAAATCGGAAACGAGGCATTTTTTATTACGTGCAGTCTGTCTTGGCGGTCTCGCATTGCCGCAACAACAGCTACAATCGTTTGCAAGGGGGTTTTCTTGCCAATTTCTTCTACAAATTTTATCGCCTCGACAAGTTCTTGGGTACGTTTGGCATAAAATAAGGGTGTTACAAACGACTCAATATACTGATTTACACCGACTTTTTGCACAAATTCAATTACTTTGTTACGGATTTCTTTTTTTTCGGCACTATCGGCAAGAGCCGTAGAATGAAACAGACAAAGTTTTTCCACAAGTTCGGGATATTTTTCTGCCAAAGCCAAACTTACGTATCCCCCCAAAGAATGGGCTACGATATTAGTTTGCGGGATTTGTAAGTATCGTAATAGTTCAGCAACTTGTTCGGCTAAGGCTTCGATGCTACACGGCTCGGGCAGAAGGTCTTTGCTGTCGCCAAAACCACCTAAATCGAGTGTAAGCACTTTGTATTGTTGTGTAAAATGCGGCACAAAATCATTCCAAATAGCTTTGCTTTCGCAGAAGCCGTGAATGAAAGTCAGGTATTTTTCACCTGTACCTTCTATGCGATGAGTAAGCAGTTTCATAATTGATGAATGATTAAAAGTTTCCGAAAAATCTCTAAATAAGGGTGTTCGGTCTTAAAATTCTGATTTTCAATCTGCCTGATGCTTTCAATACCTGCTATGTTGCTTGTAAATACTACATCAGCAGAGAGCAAATCTTGGGGGCTAAATTCACCAATTTTGAGCGATATTGCAAGTTTTTCGGCTTGTTCAAATATTTTTTCTTGCATAATGCCTTTTTTGCCTCCACACTGCAAAGAAGGTGTAAAAATAGTTTCTTGTTTTATCCAAAAAATGTTCGAGGCGATAGTTTCGGCAACGTAGCCTTGCGAGCTAAATAAAATTGCCTCTTGGGCTTGATTTTTTCGGGCAGAGATGCCTGCCAGCACGTATGGCAAAGCGTTGAGTGTTTTGTAAGGCGAAATGATTGAATACACCAAAGGAACATCTCTAAAAAAAATTGCTTTGGGCTTTACTTTTGGGGTTTTGGGTTGGTATTCGTACAAGCGTATTGCGTAGTGTATCTGGCTGTTTGTAGGTGTGTAAAGCCCTCCTGTTTGTCGCCAAACATTGATTTTGATGCGATAAAATTCTGTAAAACCATTTTGTTGAGCCAAATCAAAAATGATTTCTCGCAGGAATGTTTCGTTAAAATTTTCGGGAATTTCAAGGTGCAAAGCTCTGCAAGCGGCTGTAAGTCTGCGGTAGTGGCTTTCCCAAAATTGTATTTGCTTGCCGTAGGCGATAAGACTTTCAAAAATGCCATCTCCATACTCAAAGGCACGATTGGCAAAGGTAAAATTTTTGATGAAACTTCCGTCGGCGTAGGCAATCATTTTGCTCATTTTCAAGTTTTTAGTGCTACCGATTGCAGAGCATTGAGCGAGAAGGCTTGCGGTTTTTCGGCAAAAAGGCGTTTGGTTTTAGCCCAAGTGCTTTGGAAAAGTTCCGATTGGCGATATTTTTCCAAACAACTTTCATTTTTCCAGTGGCTATACGTACAAAATACGTTAGGCGAGTGCCAATCTTGCCAAAGTTCGAGATGCTCACAGCCCTCAAAGGCTCGAATTTGATGCTTGCTTTGCTCAAAAATTTCTAAAAATTCTTGTACTTTTTCCTGCTGAAAATACATTCTTACTATCCGAATTAGCATAGGCAGTTATATTTTTATTTTTTTGAAGAGATTGGTAATCAGCAAGATAAACCCTGAAATTGCCATTGTGCCAAAGATAATTAACCAAAAAGGGTGCTTAAATTCAAAAAATGAGGTAGTAACGTAGAAGTTTTCGTCGCCTGTTTTTTGTTGCATTTGTGTGAGGATACTTTGCAAGTTTCTGGAAATCAGCCATATACCACTACCTAAAAGTGTAAAGCCCATAAAAATTGAGCCTTTTTGTTTGTCTTGGGCTTTTCGCCAGTCTCTAAGCACGTTGGTGTAGATTTTTTCTATTTTTGCTTCATCGAGTTTGCCTGCCATCAGTTCTTTGATTTGAGCTAAATTTTTTTTCTGACGAATATAGACAAAAATTTGGTCATATTCGTTGATAATGGCAGGCGGCGTATAGTCTTCGGCTTTTCGTTTTGGGATAATCATCTGCTTTGGTGTTTATTTTCCGAGCAACTTTTGTATAAAACTATTGCAAGCTAAAAAGTTTTTGTTTTTTTTTACAAAAAACTTCCAACAAAACCTATTCATACATGCTTTCTGCCCTCAGAATACGCATCAATCCGTTTTTATTGGCAAACATATTTACTTGGGTAGTGCTACTTACGCTCAATACTTCGTTTTATTTGGTGTTGAGTTTGCGTAATAAAACTTGGCTCGTAGAGTTCGATACCTACCTGAAAGGTGTGCTGATGAATATTATTCTCCTTGCCTTTTTCTTCTTTTACAGGTATCGTTTAGAAAAATTCAGAGACAAAGATACTTCCGAACTTTTAGAAAAGGTGTTTTACACGGGCTTTTTTAGTTTAGTAGCTTCTTTTATTTTTTTTGCAATCAGTTTTTTTGTAAGTGCAAGTTATTTTGGAAACAATGTAGAGCGTTTGTATTGGTTCTATTTGGCAAGTATGCTTCTGATGGCAAACTTTCTGACCTATACTTTTTTCATTTTCAGGGTGCTGATTTTCAGGCAATCGCCCAAATATGTGGTTTGGGTTTGGAACGTTTTTATTTATGTGCTTTTTGCAAGTCTGATTTTCAACTTTTTTGAATTTCATTTTTTCAGTTTGCCTTACATGGCTACACTGGGGGTTTTGGTGGCAGCGGCTCTGGTTTTTTGTGCCAATATGCATTGGGTTGCCTATCTGAATACACGTGCTAAAATCCGAAATATTTTTGTACTAACGCTGATTTTAGCTATTATGCTATATTTTGCTTATCTTATTTTTTTTTACTACAACAAAGGTTTGATTGCCTTTGACGTGGGTTTTTCGGTGTATGCAGTAGGTTTGCTGTTTTTCGTGCTGATTTACACCTCAATGGCGATTTTGGTGCTTGTTTTCAATTTGCCAACTACGGCGGTCTATAAGAAAAAAATAGAAGAAATACTTGCTTTTCAACAACTTACACAATCTTTGCAGGTAGGCGACTCGGAAGAAGGTATCTACAAAGCCTTTTTGCTCAATGCCTTGCAAGTAACCCAATCTGATGCAGGATATTTAGAAATTTCAAGTGGCGAAACCCAAAATCTGCTTGTAGAAGGAATTGATGCCCCAAAAGCAGAAAATATCCGAAAAATTTTTTCCGAAAAATATGCAGGAAACACTAAAAACATAGAAGAAGGCGACGAGATAGAAGGCTTCAAATCTTTGATGACACGCCCCCTCTTAAACCGAAAAGGTGAAAAAATCGGGCAGTTGGTCTTGCTCAAAGAGCAAGAAGAAGGCTTCAACAACGAGCAAGAAGATTTGCTCGATACGTTCGGCAAGCAGGTAAGCATCAGTATAGAAAATTACAAACTTTTAGAGCAGGTGATTGAAAAAGAAAAACTGCAACAAGAATTGGACATCGCCGAGAAAGTGCAAAAAAGCCTTTTACCTAAAAACTTGAAATTCAACGATAAAATTGATATTTATGCCTTCTCGGAGTCAGCTAAATCGGTAGGAGGCGACTACTACGACCTTTTCAGAATTACGCCACACCGCACCTACATTGTTATCGGTGATGTTTCGGGCAAAGGGACAAGTGCCGCCTTCAATATGGCTCAAATGAAAGGCATTTTTCAGAGTTTGGCTCAATTAGATATGCCCCCCGAATATTTTTTGCTCTACGCTAACCAAGCTGTGTCGCAATGCTTCGAAAAAGCTTCTTTTATTACGATTACGTTGTTGTTGATTGATACTCAAAACCAAATACTTACCATAGCACGAGCAGGACACTGCCCCACACTCTATTACAACGCCCTCACCAACACAACAGACTACATACAAGACAAAGGCTTAGGACTCGGCATAATGCGTAACAAAACCTATGCTAAATTTATTGCTACCAAACAAATGCCTTACAACGTAGGCGATATTATTTTGCTTTACACCGATGGCATCAGCGAGGCAAAAAACAGAAGCGATGAAGAATACGGTTACGAAAGACTGAAAAACTTTTTTGCCCAAAATAAACATTTACCTTTGGAACAAATTCAAAGCAAATTGATTGAAGATGTGTATGCTTTTTGCGAAGGTTTGCCGCCTGCCGATGATTATACCTCCGTCATCATTCGCTTTCTATAATTCTTTGCCCGCAAGCACCACAACAAACTCTCCTTTTACACCTTTCTGCGAAAAATAAGCAAAAGCCTCTTGCAAAGTTCCATTGAAAGTTTCTTCGTATATTTTGCTTAACTCTCTCGAAACCGAACATTTTCGCTCTGCACCGCAGTATTCTATTAGTTGTTCCAAAGTTTTTAGCAAACGATACGGAGATTCGTACAAAACGATGGTACGTTTTTCATCTGCAAGAACTTGCAAGCGGCTCTGCCTGCCCTTTTTATGAGGCAAAAACCCCTCGAAGACAAACTTATCGGTAGGCAAGCCCGATTTCACGAGAGCAGGCACAAAAGCCGTAGCACCGGGCAAACATTCTACTTTCAGATTATTTTCCAAACAAAGCCGCACAAGCAAAAAGCCAGGGTCTGAAATGGCAGGCGTTCCCGCATCAGAAACCAAAGCAAAAGTTTCGCCCGCAAGCATTCGTTTTATTACTTTGTCTTTGATTTGATGTTCGTTGAAATTATGATAGCTCAACAAAGGCTTTTGTATTTGGTAATGATTTAGCAAAATACTTGCCTTGCGTGTATCTTCTGCCAAAATGGTATCTACTTCTTTGAGCATACGCAAAGCCCGCAGTGTGATGTCTTCCAAATTGCCTATGGGTGTGGGTACTATGTAAAGTTGGGTATTTTGATTTTGCAAAATGGTCTTTAATTTTTTATGAGGTATTTTCTATCAATGCAAAACGCTGAATGATAGAAAGTTTACAAAAAGTTGAAAGAAAGTTTAACTCACAAATTCATCATTCATCACTTTACTCCTCCTTATATTGTTGAATAATTTTGAAAAGGGCTTTTTGAATTTCGAGATTATCAAAAAATTCGTACAAATAGGTATGTTGGTCGTAGTGAGTTGTGAGGGCGATTTCTAATCTATTGAAAGCCTCTTTGTAGTTGCCCATACTCATCAGGTAGGCGATTTGGCGATAGATAAGTTCGGCAACATCGGGCAATTCTTCCATACCTTCCTCCAAAATATCCAAAGCCTTTCGGTAGTCGTTTTGTTCATAATAAAGAAAAGACCAGTTCAGCCAAGTTTGGGGATTGAAAGGGTCTAACTCGGCAGCGGCTTCATAGGCTTCAACAGCTGAGTAGAGGTTGCCAAGTTTATATTCGGTATCGGCTAGGGCGAGCCAGTAGGCAGGGTTATCAGGGTTGATTTCGGTAGCTTTTTTGAAAACACCAATAGCCTGTACCCATTTTTCTTGGGCATAGAGGCACATTCCCCAGCCATACCAAGCCTCATCCCACGTAGCATCAGACTGAATAGCTTTGCGATAGTATTCAATGGCTTTAAGGTAGTTTTCAGTTTTTTCGTAAGTAGCGGCTAAATGGCAGTAGGTTTCGGCACTTTCGTCTTGGTCTATTTCCAGAACTCTTTCAAAAGCCTCGCGAGCTTTTTGATAGTCTTTGAGGTTCATATACATTGTTCCCATACCAAAGAAGGCATCGGAAAAATCATTTTTGATGAGGGTAGCATATTCGTAGGCTTGTAAGGCATTAGGAAAATCCTGCATTTTTTCGTATATTTCGGCAAGATAAAACCAAGCCAAATGATTAAAGGCATTATCATCTATGATGCTTTCGTAAAAATTTATTCCTTCTTGCAACTTGTTTAGATTTTCCAAAGCGAAGGCAAATTCAAAAGTAGCAGGTTCGTGCTGAATGTTGATAGAAATTGTCTTTTTGAAACAATGTACAGCTTCTTCCAGTTTGCCCCAGTTCTGATAGACCATTCCCAAACTATAATAAATTTCATCTGCACTCTCGGGACGAAAAGTAAGTAGCTCATTGAGTACTTCTACTGCTTCATCAAATTTACCGAGAAAGCACAAGGCATTGGATTTGATTAGGTGTGTGTCCAAATCGTAGGGTTGTAATAAAGAAACCTCATCTATCAGCTCGAGAGCTTGCTCATAGTTACCCATATAAAGCAGAAGTTGAGCCTTCTCGAGTTTGAAATCAGCAACAAAGGGATATTGCTTGATAGCTAAATTACAGGCTTTTAGGGCATCTCCAAATTTAGCTTTTTCTGAGTAAAAAGTAATAATATCTTCGTAGTCCTCCTCAGGAAGTTGTATTACTTCTTTATTGCGGAGCATTCCTTCAAATTTTCTGATAAGTTCGTTTCTTTCTGTATCTTTAAAAGCCATAATTTAAATACTAATTCTGTACCTTAAAATAAGTAAATTTTTTTTAATAGACAAAACAAAATGTAAAAGATTTAAGTGATTAGACACAAGAGACAAGAGGCAAGAGACAAGACAAAAAATTGTCTATCAGTATTTTGCCCCAGTAAAAGTGTCCTTTTAATTTTGTGGAACTACTTATGAAATAAATACGAAGTTCAAAAAAAGAAGCCAAATGCTCACAAACTCCCGGATTTTCAGTCTTTTAAAATTTACCTCCAAATAAAAACGAAAAAATTGAATTTTTAGGTATAAATTTTATTCGAAAACGTGTAAAATATCAAAATTTACAATAATTTTGAGGGTATTTTAGAGAAACTAAAAAACTTCTTGTTTTGAATTTAAAAGCATAAAATCGGATAAATATGACCATAAATGATACAACTTACTCCATTTGTTCGTTCTTTGTTACTGCTCAATGTAGCGGCTTTTTTGTTGATGCAAGTTGATATTGAGTTTGCTATTTATCATTTTGCTTTATGGGACTTCAAGCACGAGCTTTTTAAGCCTTATCAGTTGCTTACGCATATTTTTATGCACGCCAATTTTTTTCATATTTTTTCCAATATGTTAGGATTAGTATTTTTTGGAAGTATTTTGGAACAAGTATTGGGGCAAAATCGTTTTTTATTATTATACTTGGTTTGTGGTTTAGGGGCAGGAGTATTGTCTCTGGTAGCAGATGCCTACAACGGAGATATGATACCCTCGATAGGTGCTTCGGGGGCAGTGTTCGGAGTAGTGGCAAGTTTTGCAATGATATTTCCGAATATGCTTCTGCAACTTCTGTTTCCACCTATTCGCCTCAAAGCCAAATATATGGTTTTGTTGTTTGTGATATTTGAACTTTCGTATTCTTTGCAAAATTTGCCCGGCGATAAGATTGGGCATACAGCTCATTTGGCAGGAATGTTTTTTGCTCTGATAATGATAAAATTTATTTGGAAAATCCCTAAAAGATATTGATGTATGACAGATATTTTTTCCGAATTCAGGAACGCTTTTAGAAAAAATCACAATGGCTTAATGAAACTTATTGTCATTAACCTTGTAGTTTTTTTTATTTTGGCTTTCTTTCACGTAGTATTGTGGTTGGCGGGCAACAACACCATAATCAATCGTATGCTTGATTGGGTAGCTCTTAGCCCCAATTTGCTTACTTTCATCACTCGCCCTTGGACTATCATTACTTATGGCTTTACCCACGACTTGCAAGATATTTTGCATATTCTCTTCAATATGCTGATACTTTATTTTATGGGACGCTTAGTGCAAGATTACATCGGTAGCCACAGACTTATCGCTATTTACATACTTGGTGTAATTTTCGGAGCATTACTTTTCTTTGCTTTCTACAATCTTATTCCTCTATTAGCTTCTCACAAAGACATAGCACGCCTGATAGGTGCTTCGGGGGGTGTGTATGCCGTAATTGTTGCCGCCGCTACCATTGCCCCTGAAACCATAGTGATGCTCTTCGGGATTTTTCCTATCAGGCTCAAATACATTGCTTGGGCGGCGATTTTTCTTTCCTTCTTGCAACTTACAGGACCCAACACGGGCGGTAATGCGGCTCATCTGGGCGGAGCTTTGTTGGGCTATTTGTTTATCATTCAGCTACGAAAAGGAAATGACTGGGGCAAACCTATCAACCAGTTCTTAGATTGGTGGCAAAGCCTTTTCCAACCTAAAAAGCCCAAAATGAAACTCACTTATGTCAGAGAAAAGAAACAAACCGTAAAAACAGCCTCACAAGCCAAACAAAACAAACCAGAGCAAACCATTGCTTCGGGTGCAGTTCCCTCGCAAGAAGAGCTTGATATGATTTTGGATAAAATCTCTGCCAAAGGCTACGACAGCCTCACCAAAGAAGAAAAACAAAAATTATTCAATGCCAGCAGGCAAGATTAAAAAAACATCTCCTAAAAATTCTTGAAAGCAAAATTTCTGAATTTTAAAACCTAACTATTTTGAAACCATTATACCTCTACAACACGCTGAGTAGAAAGAAAGAACTTTTTGAGCCTATCAATCCTCCTTTTGTAGGAATTTATCTCTGCGGACCGACCGTCTATAACGATGCCCACATCGGCAATGGCAGACCCGCCGTAGTCTTTGATGTACTGCGTCGTTACCTAACCTACAAAGGTTACAAAGTCCGTTTTGTACGAAACATTACTGATGTTGGGCATTTGCTTGGAGAAACCAACGAAGGCGAAGACCGTATCAGCAAGCAAGCCAAATTGGAGCAAATAGAGCCTATGGAAGTAGTACAACGCTACACCATTCGCTATCATCAAGTAATGGATAAACTCGGCGTATTGCGTCCCGATATTGAACCTACCGCCACAGGGCATATCTTGGAGCAAATCGAAATCACAAAGAAAATTTTAGAGGCAGGTTTGGCTTACGTTGTAAATGGTTCGGTATATTTTGATGTTGCAACCTACCAGAAAACATACCATTATGGCGAACTTTCAGGTAGAGTGATTGAAGAGCTGATAGCTGGGGCAGGTGAAGAACGCCGAACTCTTGAAGGTCAAGATGAAAAACGCCACCCCGCCGATTTTGCCCTCTGGAAAAAAGCCCAACCCGAACACCTAATGCGTTGGAACTCCCCTTGGAGTGAAGGTTTCCCCGGCTGGCATATCGAATGTACCGCAATGAGTACCAAATATTTAGGCGAAACCTTCGACATTCACGGCGGAGGAATGGACTTGGTCTTTCCGCACCACGAGTGCGAGATAGCACAAGCCAAAGCCGCCAATGCAGGCAAACCGCCCGTAAAGTATTGGATACACAATAATATGGTTACGGTCAATGGGCAAAAAATGAGTAAATCTTTGGGGAATTTCATTAGCCTCGATGAACTTTTTACAGGCAATCACCCACTTCTGTCGCAAGGTTATAGCCCTATGGTGGTGCGTTTGTTTATCTTACAAGCTCAATACCGAAGCACCATTGACTTTTCTGATGACGCCCTAAAAGCAACGAAAAAAAATTATTTCAAACTCATCAATGCTCTCAGACTTATCAAAAAAATGAATTATGGAGGCTTTGACACCGAAAAACACAATCCAAAATTAGAACAAGAAATCAGAAACGATTTTACCAAAATCTTTGACGCCTTAGATGATGACCTCAACACTGCCTTGGCTCTTACACATCTCTTGGCTGTTACCAAAAAAATCAATCAATTTCAGAATAATGCCGAATTGTTACGTAGTATTACGCAAGAAACTTTTGAATATTTGAAAAATAATTTTACACTTGTTTTGGAAGAGATTTTAGGCATAAAAGAAGAGAAACCACAAATCTTTGAGCCTTTGCTCACAAGTTTGCTCAAAACTTACAGAGAGGCAAAAGATTTGAAACATTACGACAAAGTAGATGCCATCAGAGCCGATTTGAGAGCTATCGGCATCAGCGTAAAAGATACCAAACAAGGGACTGATTGGGCGTATTCGGAAGAGTAATTTTATTTTGGTGGTATTGTAGAATGTATGTAGGTGTTTGATAAACAATTTATTGAGTGCGATTTTGAGAAAAACAGAAAGAAAAACAAAAAAATGACTATATTTGTTGAATGTTTAAAACTCAAAACGTTTGAACGATATGAAAACCAAGATTTATACAGTTGGACACTCTACCCACGAAATAGGTTATTTTATTGAGTTGATTAAACATTTTGAAATAAACTGTATCGTAGATGTCCGAAGTATTGCAGCAAGCTCACGATTTCCACAATATAATAAGGAGTTTTTAGCAAGTTCCTTAAAGAAAAATGGTATTATCTATATGCACTTTGCAGAAGAATTTGGAGCAAGACATACGAACCCTGATTTACTTGACAGCGAAGGCAAGGTTGATTTTGAAAAAGTTAGAAATTCTGACAATTTTAAAAACGGAGTTGAGAGATTAAGGAAAGGCTTGGAAAAAGGCTTTCATATAGCCTTAATGTGTTCTGAAAGCGAACCTTTTGATTGCCACAGGTTTTCTATGATTTCGGTGGCTCTGGAAAAAGATGGAATGGAAGTAATACATATTCTAAAAGACAAGACCTTCAAAAATAACGCCCAACTTGAAAATCAACTTTTGAAAAAATATGATAAGAAAATTCCCAAACCATCAATGTTTGAACCCAATATTAGCTTGGAAACACAACTAAAAGTGGCTTATAGGCTTCATAATCAAGATATTGCGTTCTCACCCTATTCTAAAATAACGCAACAAGAGTATGATTAAATTACTAACGATTGGTTTTACCAATAAGTCAGCACAAAAGTTTTTTGAACTTTTGAAAAAGAACGAAGTAAAAAAAATCATTGATACCCGTATTAACAACACTTCTCAATTATCTGGTTTTGCAAAAGGCAGTGATTTAGCCTACTTTGCAAAAGAAATAGGTAATATGGATTATCTGCATAAATTAGATTTTGCCCCTACAAAAGAATTACTTGAAAAGTACAGAAAAGGTATTATCACGTGGGAAGAATACGAAACAGAATATCTTAATTTATTAGACACTCGCAAGGTTGGTAATAAAATACATGTAGAAGAATTACACCAAAATTGTCTTTTGTGTAGTGAGCATACACCCGAAAAATGTCATAGAAGACTTTTGGCAGAATACATCAAAGCCCATTTTAACAATGTAGAAATAATCCATCTTGTAAAATGAAAACTTTATTTATTTGTCTTGCTAACTCTAAAAAATACGGAGAACGTTGTATTGCAGGAATAGAACTCAAACGAGAAAACGATGGTTCATTATCTCTTGTAAAAGAAAATGGTAAGCCTAAATGGTTGCGTCCTGTATCAAGTGCAGAACACGGAGAAGTTGCAGCACACATTGTTAATCACATAAAACTTAATGACATTGTTGAGATTGACGTTTTGGAGCATTGTCCCAAAGGTTATCAATCTGAAAATATTTTGTTTGATGTAAATTCGTTAAAAGTGGTAGGGAAAGTTGCTCTATCTGCTACAAATTTGGATAAATTTACAGAAAACCCAAGCACACTTTTTGGAAATAAAGGTAAAGCCGTACCAGCAGATAAAATAAGCGAAATAGCAAACTCGTTACTTTTGATAAAAGTCTATAAAACAAGCGTTTATTTGCGAACAGACTTTGAAAAAAATCAATTGAGAATGAAATTTGAATACAACGGGAATGAGTATGATTTGCCAATTACTGATTTAGACTTTGCATACAAGTACAACAAGGATAACAATATTTTGAGCAATGCAAAAAACATCTACCTAACTATTTCGCTTGGAGTAGTTCATGAAGGCTGGCATTATAAGTTAGTTGCGGGTGTAATCGCATTATGAAAAACAAAAACCACACCCAACATTATGTTTGCGAAAAGGCAGGCTAATCTGCATAATTTAGGCTTTTGTACTTTCTATAAACTTTTGTGCTTATAGTGCAAAAAGGGAGATGCTGCCATTTGCAAATATTCTTCCATTAGTTGTTATTTTGGGTGGCATAGTCTTTTGTCATTTTGAGCGTAGTGAAAAATCCGTACCAAATGCTTAAGACTCCTCACTTCATTCGGAAACGGAGTTCGGCGAAGTCAATGACAAAACTTAATTTATCGTGGATAATATATTGATTATCCGTTCTTGCTAATATCATTCATTTTGAATCACGACCTTATTTTTTAGCTAGAAAATTTTTGATAACCGAAATCATAGAAGCTACCACAGCCATAACCGTTAGCCCTAACGTCCAATACGGTTGGGAAGTTTCCATTTTTTTGTCTAAATAAATTCCCAGCCAAACAAACAAACCAATAGAAACAATCATCTGAAAGGCTATGCCCGAGTATTTGGCGTAGCCTTCAACATTTTCTTTATTTTTTTTACGAAAAAGCATTTTATACACTCAAAAAACTAATTTTTCTCGACTAATTCCCTATTTTGTTTAAGCAGTTTCCCATTGAGTTTTTTCAATTTATTTTCAAATTTGATTAACTTGGTACTTTTTAAGTCTGTGGTATTGACTCTTGTCAGAACAATTCTTGCTTCTACGGAGTAATCCTTAAAATCTTTGTGTAAAACATCAATTGAGCGTTCAATTTGCTCGATTGCCCTCATCAAATCTGAGCCTTTAAGTTCAATAAAATAGGAGATTTTTTTGGTACAATTTAGTAACAAAAAATCGCATTTGCAACCATTGTCTTTTATCAAACATCCATCTACTTCATACATAGATAAGGTATCAGCAGCACTATTCTCATAAATATATTTTGTTTTTGAGTTTTTATCGGTAAAGCTCACCTTTTCCTTTTTTAGCTCTACAAAATCAAAGCATTCATCATAAGGTTTGCAAGACATTTTTTAAGTTGTTTCGAATTGAAAAAGAAAATCAAACTCTTGATTAATTGTACTCGATACGGTATCTATTTCCTCTTGCCGTATGATATTTAGCTCTTTATCAATTATTTCTTTTACTTGTCCATCGGATACGAAGGCCGCATATACCTTATCTTTGCTAATCCACAAATTTTTATTTATCTTATCTGCTACTTTTGGATTTTCAGAACCGACCTTATCGGCAAGTATTAAATTATTTATAGATGCTAAAATGTATGGACTATGAGTTGTTATGATAACTTGTGATTTTTCTACGTTAGACATTAAAGCTATCAGGCTTGAAATTTCTTTTTGAGCTTCTGGAAATAAATGAGCCTCTGGTTCTTCGATAACAATAAAAACATTTTGTTTTTCTAAAATAATTAAAAAAAGCAAAAGAAGTATCCATAATGATTCCTGTTGTCCTGATGAAGAAAAATTTAGTTTAACATATTTATTGTCATCAAAAAATATTTTTTCTCCTTCACTATCGTATCGGTATTTGCCCTTTAATATTTTGCTAATAATCTTTTCTGCTAATTGTATTTTTTTGTAATCAATATCGTATTGAGTTAATAATTTTCTTTCTTTGATGATATCAGAAAGGGATTTGTTGAATAGGGGTCTTATCAAATTTATTTTTTCTAAGAATGTCTGCATCAAAAAATCTAATCTTCTCGGATTGATGTTTTGAAGTTGGTCGGATAGAGTTGTTAAAAGACTTCTTCCAGCAGGGATAAATATTAGTTCTCTATTTTCCTGAAAGATTGAATTACATTTTTGCTTAATGTAAGTAAAAAATTCCTTTTTAGAGTTATCAATCTCAAATAAATCTTTGCTCGTTAATAACGTATTTTTTTTTGTAATAGACGAAGAAAATTTGCTTGCCTCCTCTATCAAAATTTTAAATTTATCTCGAAATAGATCACTGAATTTGGGAGTAATATATTTATGTTTCTCCTCCAATGTAATTTCAATCCAGATATCTTCGGTGTAATAATATTTTAGGAAAAGTCCCTTTAAATGAGTACTTGCACCAAAATAGTTAAGGTATTTTTGCCGAATATGTTTAGCATAAGTTCCAATAGCTTTTGAAAAATTATTTTTCTCGATGGCTTCAATAAAGAACTTTACAAGTTCGTCATTCAAAGATTTAAAAAAGAATATAGTTTTTGCTATTGTACTTTTTCCACTTGCCTGAGGACCGATGAACAAGATAAAATCTTTTATGTCCAAATCTAACTTTTGAATCGGTCCGAAATTTTTTATTTCTATTTTTTGCATCTTATTTTTCTTGCTGATAAATTACTTGCAAAACGGTCTGTCCAACAGCTTTAAGCGTATTTTTATCAATGATATTGATGTTATCGTTTTGGGTGTGATGGTGCGGAGCAAATGAACCGCCGTAATTGATAATATCAATCATCGGGATTTTGGCATCTCTATTTACGTAAAAGTGGTCGTCCATGATACCTCCAAACGATATTTGTGCTTTCTGATTGATGAAATAGTTGCCATATCCCAAACGTTGTGCCGTTTGCCATACTTCATTGACTATACCTTCGGCAAATTCTAAGGAAAAAGGCTCTTTGTAAAAAGTTGCTCCTTTTGCCCCAACCATATCGAGCAAAATTCCGAAATAAGCCGAGTAATTCGGCTGATGTTTATTTTTTGACCAATATTTTGAGCCTAAGCACCAAAAATCATTATTTTCACTTTCAGAGGTTGTACCTTCGGGCGTGCCGTCATCTTCCAAATCAAAAAAAATGACATCTATACCTACCCAAGGTTTTTCGGGAGCAGTTTGGATAGCACGCAAAATTTCTAAAATTACGGCTACGCTACTTGCTCCATCGTCGGCGGCATCTATGGGCTTTTTATGTAAAGTTGTATCTTTTTCCTTATCCGAAAAACGCCTGCTATCCCAATGAGCCGCTAAAAGAATACGTTTGCTCGCCTCGGGGTTGATGCTCGCAATGATATTTTTGCCTTGCCAAATTTGGTTATCAAACGATTTTGCCTCAAAATTTTGTACTTGTGTACTTGCTCCCAACTTCTGCAAAGTAGCTACCAAATAATCGGCACATTGGCTATGAGCCGTAGAATTTGGTACACGCGGACCGAAGCTAACTTGTTTTTCTATGTAAAAAAATGCTGTATCAGCATTAAAACTTGGTACTTTCGGAGTAGCAGGTGGCGTATTAGTTTGCGTTTGAGTGTTTGGCTCTTGGTCTTGTGGTGTTTCTTGCTCTTGTGTGGGTTTGCAAGCAAATACTGTTAGCAAAACGATAGCGAAATAAAATATTTTTTTCATTCGGATAGTGTGTTTAGGCTCTTCATTGGTGATTTCAGATATTGCTCAATTCTCAATGAAAAATAGTTTATACTTCAAAATCTTTATACATCAAACTCGGCTGAACGCCCTGATTGTTCTGATACTTACTGCTTTTGTAGTTTTCGTATTCGCCTTCTATGCTGTGATAATAAATTTGGCAAATTTCTACACCTGCATAGATGCGTATGGGTTGTACGCAAAAAATTTCAAGTGTCCAGTAGCCTGCAAAACCAACATCGCCAAAACCAGCCGTAACGTGGATAAACAAGCCCAAACGCCCTACGGAGCTACGCCCCTCGAGCATCGGTACGTGGTTTTCGGTGCGAGTATATTCTATGGTTCTGCCTAAATAAAGTTTGTTTGTTTCTAAAATCAAACCTTCTTCGGGAATGGTAATCCGCCTGAACCGATTAGGTTTTTTCATATCCAAAACAGCCTCTTCATAGACTAAAAGTTCGTGATGCAAACGTAAATTGTAGCTATTCGGATTAAGTTGCAGAGGATTGAAAGGTTCTATGAAAATTTCTTTATTGAGTTTGTTGGCTATTTCTTTTCCCGAAAGAATCATACAATTTGGTTAGGTTTTCGCAAAGGTAAAAATTTTAAAACAAAAAAATGCCAAAATCAGAAAATACCTTTACTTTTGATGTGGCAAAAGCAAGATTTTTACCAAAAAATAAAAAATGAAGAAAATACGCATAGGACAAGGCTATGATGTGCATCAATTAGCCGAAAACCAGCCTTTTTGGCTCGGTGGTTTGCAAATTCCACACACACACGGAGCGGTAGGGCATTCTGATGCCGACGTGCTTATTCACGCCATCTGCGATGCTCTGCTCGGAGCTTTGGCTTTGAGAGATATTGGTTTTCATTTTCCAAACAAAGACCCACAATACCAAGGTATTGATAGCAAAAAACTTTTGGAAAAAGTCGTAACGATGCTACATCAAAAAGGCTACCAAATCGGCAATGTTGATGCAATGGTTTGCTTAGAAGCCCCCAAAATCAATCCTTACATTCCCGAAATGCAAAAAATTTTAGCAAATATTATGCAAATAGCTCCCGAAGATGTTTCTATCAAAGCCACTACTTCCGAAAAATTGGGCTTTGTAGGCAGAGGCGAAGGTATTACTGCGACTGCCGTTGCTTTAATATTTCAGATGTAATCTGGGTTGTGGTTCAGAAGGTATGTTACTTTATACGTTATTTTCAATCAAATCGCGTATCACTACCGAAGCACAAAAACAACCAAACAACGAAGGCATATACGAGATAGTCCCCAAATACGATTTTTTGTGTCTTGCTCCTTCTACGTATTGTACTTTGCTTTTATCGGGCAATTCGGTAGAAAATACTGCCTTAAAACTGCCTTTCACTTTCCATTTTCGCAGGGTCTTGCGTACTTGTTGGGCAAGCGTACAATTATAGGTTTCGTAAATATCGGCAATGCGTACCTGTTCGGGGTCTAATTTGCCACCTGCTCCCATAGCACTCACAAGCGGTATGTTTCGCAATAGGCAATTTTTTATCAACGAAACCTTAGGCGTAATGGTGTCAATCGCATCAATTACGTAGTCGTATTTGGCAGAAGACAAGATTTCTTGAATTTTCGTTTCCACTAAATAAGTTTCAAAAACATTGAGTTTCAAATCGGCATTGATGTCTTTGAGGCGGCTTGCCATCAGTTGAGCTTTGCTTTTTCCTTCGGTGCTGATGAGAGCGGGCAACTGCCTGTTCCGATTACTTGCTTCTACGGTGTCGCCATCAATGATTGTCATTGTGCCTATGCCTGCCCTTGCGATATACTCAGCCGCAAAAGAACCTATTCCCCCCAAACCTGCTATCAAGACGTGTGCTTTTTGTAATTTTTCAAGATTTTCTTTTCCTATCAGAGCCTCGCTACGTTGTAACCATTGCATTGTTGTCGTAATTTTTTTTAGCTTTACAAAAATTTGAAGGCTAAAATTATGAAAGTTTCACAAAAAAAATGGCTCGTAGGGATTTTTTTGTCGCTGATTTGGCTACCTTTTATTTTTCTAACTGATCTGTATCCTTTTTTGCGTTTTGGAATGTTTGCTGAACCTGTGAGCCAACAGGCAACAAAAGAAATTTTTGTTCTTTATGTTGAAAAAGGCAGTCGTTTAGAGAAATATGATACTTATTTTTGGGGGATAGATGAAAGCGTTTTCAATTATTTGGCTCGCAAATATTATTATCAAAAGCGTTTAGATTTTTTGGGGAAAAATTTATGTAATGCTCACCAAAAATTATATCCACAAAGTCCGCAGAGGTGGTTTTTGTATCGTGAAATATTCCAAAACAATCATCTGCAAAAAGAACTCGTAGCTACCTATGAAACTCAGCCGTAATGTATATTTGTTGTTGCTGGTCAATATTCTTTTGCAGGCGTTCTATTGGCTGTATTTTCGTGGCTTGATTATCAATTTGTACCATTCGGAGCAGACAGAGGGCTTTTGGGCAGAAATAGTGCAAACTTTCTATCCTCGTTTTTTTGTAGAAAAATATCGTTTTGAGGCAGATTTTTTCCTAAGAAAAGCCGAGCAAATCTTATGGCGTTTGCTTTTAATCAGTATTTTTCTGATTTTTTTATCAAAATTTATCAAGAAAAATATTTTTCATAATTTTTTTGCGGTATTTTTAGAAAGGCGAAAAGTCGTTTTTCTGCAAATATTGCTTACGGGTGGGTGGGTGTATGAAAGTTTCACTTGGTACAAAAGTTTATTGCGTTTGGCTCATCTGAGAGAGTTGTACGAACCTTATTGGTTAATTCGTTTTGTGCCATTTCCCGAAGCTGATGAGTTTTTTTATTGGTTTGCGGCGTTGTATGTGTGTTTTTTGTTGAGTTTTGTACCTCGTGTAGCAAGAGTTTTTTGGGCTTTTTCGGTGGTGTTGATAATTATTTTGCTTGGCTTTTTATACGGATTTGGGAAATTAGACCACACTTACGCTACGTGGTGGTATGTAAGTATTTTACTGATTTTTCTACTACAAAACCAAAAACAAGTAGATGCTTGGGCTTTAAGACTTATGCAATGCGTAGTAGCGAGTGTATATTTACAAGCGGGTTTAGAGAAGTTGCTTATTTCGGGCTGGGAGTGGTTTTCGCCTGAGACTTTACGTTATCATTTGCTTGCTCACCCAATGGCTTGGGGCATTGAGCTTGCCAAAAGTGATGTGCTTTGCATTTTAGGTAGCGTTTTTATGCTTTTCTTTCAGTTAGGATTTGTGAGCATTTTATTTTTTCCAAAACTCAAATACATCTTTTTGCCTGCGGGAGTGCTGTTTCACGTTTCTACTTTTATTTTGATGAACATCGGTGGTTGGCTTTCTTATTGGTATCTTGTTTATGTAATTTTTTTACTTGGAGAAAATCAAAAATCACATGAAATATGAAAAAATATTTTTTTAACTTTCTTTTTATGCTGCCGCTTGTGGTTTTTGCTCAAAAAATTAGCTTGAAAGATGAAAAAAGTATCAGGCAGGTACTTGCTCGGCAAGTTGAGGCTTGGAACAAAGGCGACTTAGAGCAATTTATGGAAGGCTATTGGAAATCGGACTCGCTACGCTTTATAGGCAAATCGGGCGTAACATACGGCTGGAAAACTACACTTGCTGGCTACCAGAAAAGCTACCCCGACAAAGCCACTATGGGGACACTTCGTTTTGAAATACTGCACATAGAAGCCTTAGGCAAAGAGGCGGCTTTTGTAGTTGGCAAATGGTATTTACAAAGACCTGAAAAAGGCGATATTAGCGGGCATTTTAGCTTACTTTGGCGAAAAATAAAAGGGAATTGGGTTATCTGTACAGACCATTCGAGCTAAAAATTTAGTTCGTTTCGGTCATTTCGGCTACGCTCAACGACCGAAACGAAAAATCGGAAAATTTACTAAACCTCTTGCTCGTATCTTATCAAAGAGACTACGTCGTAGTTAGCTAATTTTTCTCTACCTTTCAGGAAAGTCAGTTCAATAAGAAACGAGATTTGCACGATTACGCCACCTGCTTGTTCTATGAGTTTGCAAGCGGCTTCGGCGGTGCCACCTGTTGCGAGTAAGTCGTCGTGCAGAAGCACTTTTTCACCTTTTTTGATAGCATCTTGGTGCATTTCTAAGGTATCTTCGCCATATTCAAGCGTGTAAGATTGCGAATAAACCTTAGCAGGCAATTTTTTGGGCTTACGAATAGGCACAAAACCCGCTCCCAACCTTTGAGCCAACAAAGAACCGAACAAAAATCCACGAGACTCTATGGCAGCAACTTTTTGAACATCTAAATTTTTAGAAAAATTGTAAAGCATATCTGCCGTTGCGGTAAATGCCTCTGGCTCTTTGAGCAAAGTAGTAATATCTTTGAATATAATTCCCTTTTTAGGAAAATCAGGAACGCTTCTGATAAAATCTTGTAGGTTCATTTTGTGATAATTTTTGAGTAAAGTTGGCTAAAAATTTCAAAAATACAACCAGTGCCATTGAATTTTATCTACTCGGCTGTACGAGACGGCAGGAGCAGGCAAGCGAATAGTTCCCAAAGTCCAAAACAATTTTTTCAAGAATTTGCTTTTAGTTGGAAGGTTGCCTAAGTGAAAATCTAAACCTAAATAATATTGTCTGTAAGCATCAAAGCCATTGAGTTGGTTTTCTGGATTGCGAGCAAAAACCATAGCGTTCGCCCCTTTGCCTACGGCTATGTTGAGCCATTTGGGAAAGTTGGTTTTTGGAAAAAATTTGTGCAAATCAAACGATAGCCAATAGGTTTGTCCGTTGTAATCTTTGAGGATTTGTTCGGCAAGGTTTTTACCCAAAACGTTAGGACGAAGCGAAGCATAAGCACTTGGACTAAACGAAAACTTAAAATGCAGTCGCTCTTCGTTCCAAATTTGGTGCTGTCCCCACCAAAGCAATGCTCCTGAGAAATTTGCCACCAAATCGCCCCACGAAGCCCCATATTCGGCAGAAAAGCCATCAAAAATTTCAATCGGTGTCATAAAAAGCTGACTGCTGATTGCCCCCCACAAAACTGCCTTTTTCGGACTTATTCCACACCACCGAAAAGCCTCCGTGCTGGTACGGCTAAAATGATAAGCCGAGTAGGCGTGTCCGATTTTATCTATTTGTTTCCATTGGGGATTATCGTTGAAAAAATGAAATGACGTACGAGGCTGATTTTTGTACCAAGCCTCATTGAGGGCTACCATTAAACCTACGTATCCTACCGAAGCCGAACCAATTACCCAATAGAGCCTTTTTTTGTGTAGTGTATCATTTTTTAAGCTATCCTGAGCCAAAACAGCCAAAGGTAACAACAACACCAAAACGATATACAATTTTATGTTTTTCACTTCATTTGGGAAAAAGTTTGGTTCAAAATCTTGATAGCTTGCTGAAAAAAACTTCTTTCTATAACTACCTGAATATTAACCTGTCGCATTGCACAACCGATGCTGATGATATTGATTTGACTATCGGCGAGGGTTTGAGCAGTGCGAGCAAGCATACCCGGCTGATTGATATTTGTGCCAATCAAGCAAACAATAGCCACTTTGCGAATCGTAATGGTTTCGTACTTATCTTGCAAAGATTTTACCAAATCGTCTTTGCAATCTTTTTCCCAAATTACCATTGAGATACTGTTGGCACTGGTGGTTTTGAAAATGTAGCTGACTTTGTACTTTTCTAATTCTTGCATAATGCGTAGGTCGTAGCCTACCGAGCCTACCATCAGTGGGTCGTGAATGTCTAAAATTATTACTTTATCCGAACCTGTGATGATTTCTATACGGCTTTCGGGGCAAACATAATCTTTGGTAATGAGCGTGCCAGGGTGATTTGGCTCAAAAGTATTTTTTATTCTAAGTGGGATACCGTTGATTTCTAAGGGCTTAGCGGCTTTCGGGTGGATAGCCTCCATACCTACGTCGGCGAGTTGGTCGGCAACATCATAGTTGGTAAAGCCAACAGGCACGCAATTTTCAACACCTACGATATTGGGGTCAGCCGAAGAGAGATGATATTCTTTGTGAATAATGGCTTCATCGGCTTTTACAGCTACGGCAACTTTACTGAATGTAACCTCCGAATAGCCTCTATCAAACTCACGCATAATGCCTTCTGTGCCTTTGGTGTAGCCTGTAACGATACAAATATTTTTAGAAAAATCTATGAGCGATAGCGATTTGCGAATGCGTTGGTCAATCGTGAGGGCTTCGGAGTCGTGGAAGCCGCTCAAATCTACAAAAACAGCTTGATAGCCTTTGTTTTGTAGAATATTGGCACTATTGAAGGCAGAGTGGCTTTCTCCGATAGATGCCAAGATTTCACGAGCCGCCTGAAAGATATTTTCTTTTATCAGATATCCCGAAGCCAACACATCGGCAAGGCTATCGAGATACCTACGAGCCTCTTGCACACGATTTTCAATGAAGGCATCGGCTTCTTTTAGGTTAAGCCCCAAAGGTTCGTACTTTTTGTGCAGTTCTTTGAGGCGTTGGGTAAGTTCATCTAATTGTTTATGAAAATTTTTTCCTTGAATAAAATGATGATAAATGCCCGGGGCTTGTGTTTTTTTGTCCTCGAGCAGCCAATTTGTTACGCCTGCATACGCAGAAACTACATAAATTCGGTTGTAGATTTTTTCAGGATTGAACAGAATGATGTTAGATAGCACTTGGTCGAAGGCAGACATCGAAGTTCCTCCGATTTTTTCTACGGAAAGCATTATTTATTTTTTTGGTTACGAATTTCTTTTATCTTTTCTATGTCTAAGCCAGTTATAGTTTGGATAGTTTCATCATCAAAACCTTTTTCAATACAAGTTGCAACGACTTTTTCAATACCTTTCTCAATGCCTTTTTCAATACCTTGCTCGATACCTTTTTCAATGCCTTGTTTGATACCTTGCTCGAAACCTTCTTTCAAGGCTGTATCCAAAGAGTTTTTCCAATCCCAAGCATATTTTTGGCTTTGGTGGTAAGCCTCGCGTTCTTGTTTTGTGTAATTGGCTATTTCGGCAGAAACAAAAAGCTTTTCAAAAACTCTATCTTTCACTTTTTGGGGCATAGAGTCAAGTTTTACTAAATTTTTTAAAACATACATCCATTTTTCTAAATGCGTGCTAATTTCTTGCTCTTCTTTTGCGAATTTGGGCATTTCGATGTAGATGAAACGCAGTTTGTCGTTAAACACTTTTCCTGTACTTTTTTCAATAAGTTGTACATCGTGGAGATATTGTTCGGGGTTGCTGTCGTCAAATACAAAGTCCATTATAGAAATAGTATAAACAGCATTGATTTTGAAATTCCATTCGCCAACCAATGCCTGCTCTTGAATGGCAAAAGTTGAATAATACAAACTTCTATCTTTAAAATATAATTGCTTTGCTTTTTGGAGTTCAACGATGTATTTTTCGCCTTTTTCGTTTTCGCAGTACAAATCAAATATGGCTTTTCTGTCTTCGGGAGAGCCGCCCAAATGTTCTGTTTTCAGAAAATTGAGCGTTTTTATTTTTCCTTTTTCGGGTAGTAGTGTTTCTATAAAGTCTATCAGAATGTCTTTGTTTTCTTCGTTACCAAATATTTTCTTGAAACCAAAATCGGTAAAAGGATTGATATAACGTTCTCGCATAGTTGTATCGTTTTTTTTGCTCTACTATTTTAAACGCAAAGTTGCCTGATTTTTATTGTCGTGTCTGAATTGTCCTGTAAATACTTTCGCTTTTTTGAGCGGTAACTGATAGCAGTACAGATTTCCGTCGTAGGTGGCTACGAGAAGTTCGAGTTTTTTGTCGTTATCAATATCGCCTACAAAAGGAGTAGCCTCAGAGCCAGCAGGAAGCAACAGGGTTTGTAGAGTTTTGGTTTTTTCATCATAAATCAACAATTGCCCTTTTTCGGTAGGAACGAGAATTTGCCAATTTTTAGTATTTATCTGAGCTACCACAGCCGAAGCCGATATACGATTAGCAGGAAAAAATTTACTTGCTTTTCTATCAACAAATTTTAAATCATTCTCGGTGGTGAGCGGTGCTTTTGGGAGGTGTGTTACCCAGAAGCCGTCTTGTTCGTCTGATGACCACCAGCTACTACCGATACCCATAGTTTCGTTGGGCGTAAGCACAGGACTTGCGTACAAACCCGAGATACCTCCATAATAGGGGGCTTCGTCAGGCATATTCAAATTGATTGCATATAAAAGTTTTCCTTGCAAATCTATGACAAACACAATGGAATAAGTATTCGCCACCATAATGGCTGTTTTCTTCCCTTTCTGCACTACCACGGGGGAAGATTTCAGCCCCGAATACAAGCCAAATTTCCAAATGATCTCGCCATTTTTGCCATTTAAAGCATACACATACGATTTTCTTTCAAAGTTTGTTTTATCCCAGCCTCCTGAGATGATGTCCAAAATACCATCTGCATTTACATCTACGGCACAAGGCGAACTCAGGAAAGCTCCGTTGTCGTTGGTAAGTACATTGAGCCAAAGCACTTTACCTGTTTTACCGTTTAGGGCGGCAACGCCTTTGCCTCTAATGGTAATCACTACATCGTTTTCTTTGTCTCCATTGAGGTCTGTGAGCAAAGGACAACTTTCTACGTTACCTACATTGCTTTCAGGATTTTCGGTAGGGATGTTGTATTGCCAAAGAAACTCCTTTTTCTTGATATCGTAGCAATACAAGGTTTGGGCATCGGTGCCGAAAAAGAGTTTGTTGCCATCAAGAGCAATTCCGTTGATATCGGTATCTAAATCTTGCGTGGTGCTTGGATAGGTAGGTTTTATTTTTTCAAGAATTTTTCCTGATTGTGGTTCTATGGCAAAGACAGCATCATTTTCATCATTGGGTACTCTATCAAGTGTATTTCCATTAGAGCCTACCCATATTTTATTTTGATGCAATAAAATATTAGTTCGGTAGGTCGTTTGCCCAATGTAGGTTTTCCATTTTAAGGGAAAAACTTCCTCAATTTTTTGAATATTTTGTGCTTTTAGCTTAAAAAAGCTAACTGCAAAGAACAAAAGCAAAAAAATACGTACAATAAGCATAAAATCAATCATTTTAGTTAGTTTTGACAAAAATAACAATTTATGCGAAATTTTTTTGGGCTTTGGCTTTTAAATTTTCTCACGTCTGTGTGTTTTGCTCAATTTTCATCGCATTTTTTGCCTGATTTTCAGGCTGAAGTGGGTTTGCATTATGCGTATGCATTTACGAATAATTGGGCAGTAGAAGTAAAGCCAAACCAGAATGTTAGGTACTACCGAGAGGAAAGAAACAATTTTGGTGTAAGCACTTTCGGCAGAGTGGCGTCTTCTACGGCTTTGGCTTTTTTTAGATTTAGAGCCAATGAGGCTTTTCGCTTTGGCGATTGGTTCGTGGTAGAAACCTGCTTGGGCTACCGAAGGCAACAAATAGAAAAAACAAATCATCTGCTTTTGGGCTACAATTTTTCTTTGGGGGTAGTGGCAAATTATTTGATTGACAAAAACAATGAAGTAGGTTTAGTGATTGTTCCTTTAAAATTTACTTCCGATAAAGTTGCTCCGAATGTTTCGGGATCTTACATTGGGGTTCGGTACGGCAGTAGAAATATTTGTTTTTCAGCAAATTATGAGTCAAGAAGTTTGTCTTTTTTTGGTTGGGTCATACCAGCTACTATCAATCCCTCACAATTTACGCTTGAAGTGATTTTGAAGTGTAAATACGGCTTTCGGGCAGAGTGGGCAGCGGTTCGCTATCGCGACAATATCTACGGCGGACATTACCATAATTCCTTTCCGACGGCAAGTATTTTTTTGTGTGGAATGTTTTAAGGTCTGCCAAAAAGCACTTGCCATACTTTTCTGAGTGATTTGGCTTGGCGAAGGTCTTGCCAAATATAAACAAACTCGTGCGTAATGATGCTGAAAATGTTATTTTTCTTAGGTTGATGTTTGGTAAGTCCGTAGCGAGGTTCGGCAACTTCGGGAGCGAAAGTGCCAAACATTCTATCCCAAATAATCAGCATTGCTCCGTAGTTTTTGTCGATATATTCGGGGTTGGTGGCGTGATGTACGCGATGATGCGAAGGCGTATTGAAAACGTACTCAAACCACGCAGGAAATTTCTTGAATATTTTGGTATGAATGTACATTTGGTAATAAAAACCGATTTCATCAATCAGCACAATCATTATTGGAGCAAAGCCCATTAGTGCAAGTGGCGACCAAAACACAAATCTGTACCAAAAATGTAGGAAATTACCACGAATAGCCGTAGAAGTATTAAGGACTTCCGAAGAGTGATGAGCCACGTGCATTGCCCAAAAGAAGCGGCTTTCGTGAGAAAGGCGATGATACCAGTAGAAAGTCAAATCGTTCAGCAAAATTAGTAGCACGATACTCCACCACGTAGTAGGGATTTCCCCAATTTTCCATTGCCCCAGCCATTCAAAATACACCAAAGTTATGCCTTTTACAAACACTTTGGTAAAAGACGTAAGCAAACCTAAGGTAAGATTGACGGCAGTATCTTTGGTTTCAAAAAGTGCTAAACGCTTGCGTAGGCTTATCCAAAATTCAAAGGCTAACAACGAAATAAAGGCAATAGTAGCAATCGCTTGGGCTGTTTTTTCGGGACTTTGCCAAATGGCATTCCAGTTCATAGCAGTTAGAGGTTTTTTGAAAGACAAATTTAATTTTTCTTAAAAAGGTTCAAAAAATGTACCTGTCCTTTTTTCGGAAATTTTTTTTTACTTGGAAGTTGTTTAGAATTTATTTTTTTTATTCACCAAATCCATTGCCTGTTCAACTTATCAGTTTGCAAGCCATAGCCGAATACAATCATATTCGTGTAAAATGGAATACCGCTTCGGAGATAAACATAGAAAAATTTGTAGTAGAAAAAAGTCTAAACAACAAAGAGTTTTTTGCTATAGCACAAGTTTCGGCAGGGCAAAATATGTATGCTGTTATAGACGGAAACCCTGCTGATGGCTTTAACTATTATCGCTTGCGTATTGAAGAATTTGGTGGTAAATCTTCGTACAGCAACGTAGAAGCCGTAAATTGGGGCAAAGGTGTGTATTTGAAAATATATCCTAACCCTGCACAAGATAACTTGATTTTGCAGTTTAGAAGTTCTGAGCAAACCTCAGTAAGCTATCGTTTATTCAGTCAGTTGGGCGTAGAAGTAGCCAAAGGAAATCTATCGCTTAGTGCAAACGAAATGCAAAGACAAAACATTCAGGTAGCTCATTTGCCCAAAGGCGTGTATTTCTTGGAGATTTTCTATGGCGAAAACAGAAAACTCGAAAAAATTGTAGTTCAATAACATTTGAAAGCCACCATTCCGAAAGCCTACTTTAAAAAAGTAGGCTTTTTGGTTTTAAAAAAACCTGCAAAAAAATCTTTTTTTCTCTAAAAAATTACGAATTTTGTTCTTAGACAAATAACATAAGCAATGAACATTCAGAACCTAATCAATAAAATTCAATCGCTAAATCTGCAAATCAAATTATCTATATTTTTCGCTATTGTTTTATTCCTAACCATCGCTAATTATCTTTTGGTAAGCTACGAGGAAAGCAACTTAGCCAATAGTGCTTCTGGGATAGAGGTAGCTCAAAGAAATAAAGTTTTATCCCAGAAATTTGGTTTTTTAGCTTTTATGGTTTATCAAGGAAACGAGATGACTAAAAAGGAATTAGAAAATGCTATTAACGAACATCAATATAATTTAGATTTGCTTGAAAGAGGTGGAGTTGTGGATATTCTAAATCAGAAAGTCTCAGTAAAACCTGTATCAAATAAAACAAAAGCTAAACTTCTTGAAATAAAGCAACTTTGGAGCAGTTACCGAGAAAATCTTTTAGCAGTACTCACACAAGCCCCTGAAATGAGCCAGATAGATAGCACCGTAGCCGCAGGGGTTACTACTTACACCGTGAGCCGTGTGCCTAATCAGAACAGAAAACTCGCAATGGCTTACATTCAAGATAATACGATTAGTCTATTTACACAAAATAGTGAGTTGGGCGATTTGTTATGGGAAGACTTTTATGATACCAAACAACGCAACAGCACCCAAATAAGTCTGATATTTTTAGGGTACATTATGATTTTTGTTTTCGTGTATTGGCAATTTTCTTCCACCGTGGTCAATCCTATACGCCAAATAGCCAAAGCCATACGAAGCATCTCGGAGGGCAATTTCTCAGTAAAACTACCCCTTAAACGAAAAGATGAACTGGGCATTCTTGCCGAAGATGTTAATAATCTTGCCGATAGCCTTAAAAAATCTACTGAATTCGCAACAGCCATTGGTAACTATCAGCTCGACATAAGCTTAGAACCTAAAAGCGAACAAGACAAATTAGTCATTGCTTTGCTCAATATGAGAGATAAACTCAAAAAAGTAGATGAAGAAACCGAAAGACGCAACTGGATGAATAGTGGTATCGCTCTGTTTAATGATATTTTACGCACACAATTCGATACTTTCGAAGAATTTGCTTATCAAATCACTTACAATATTGTAAAAATCTTAGACCTCAATCAGTTAGGATTTTATTCTTTGCACGAAGATGAAAATACAGGCAGGCAGTACCTCAAACGAGATGCTTGTTATGCCTACGACCGTCGCCGTTTCGAGGAGCATATCGTAGATTTAGACGAAGGTTTGCTGGCTCAGGCTGTCTTGGAGAAGGACAGTATCTACCTCACCGATGTCCCTGAGGACTATATTCGTATTACATCGGGTTTGGGAGATGCCCCCCCTCGTAATATTTTTATTGTTCCGCTGATAGCAGAGCAAAAAATCTTCGGAGTAATGGAGCTTGCTTCTTTCAGAAAACTACAAGATTTTGAAATAGAGTTCATTAAAAAAATAGCCGAAAGTGTAGCGGCTACTATCGCTACCGTGCGTATCAACGAACAAACAAAACTGCTACTTGCCAATGCCCAAGAATATGCCCAAAAAATGCAAGCCCAAGAAGAAGAAATGAGGCAAAACGTAGAAGAATTAGCTTCTACACAAGAAGTTTTAGAAAAAAGAGAAAAAGAAGCCAGCGAAGCGTATCAGAAACTCTTAGAAGAATATGAAAGAAAAGTTACCGAAATGAACAACAAAGAACGCATCTTCAATGAACAGAAAAGCCAGCTACAAGCTGCCTTAGACATTGCCTACGAAACCCAAAACAAATTAGAAAAACAATACGAAGAAGTGCGAGTAGCCCTCGAAAAACTCAAAAACAAAGAGGCTTCTATGGCTTTCGCTATTCAAGAGAAAGACAAAGAAATTATCACCCTCCGAAAAACCGTAGAAGAACTTAGAGGGGGGAAAACCTCTTAAAGAAACATTTGATAAATATGATATGAATAAAGATTTAGCTGAAATTATTACCACCTACGCAACCCAAACCCACGAGGAGCTTGCTAGGCTGCTGCTGGGGAAATCCAAAGATAATTTAATTGCTTGCTTAAACGATTTACTAACTATCTACATAAATGATAAAAACTCTTCTACTTTACGAGAGTTTATCACGGTTTCTGTGGCGGGCTACGAACATTCTACCGAAAAGTTAGGCTACAACGGCTTCAAACAGGACACAAAAATAACAGGGAAACCTATTAACTGCGAAGCAAAACCTAAAAATATTCAATCTAAAAATTACGAAAATAAAAAGAATAAACCCAAACTCAATGGAGAAGGCGGCTTTAATGACTATACCTACAAACGCTTAGAAAAAGACAAACAGGCGAACTTAAATTTGCTTTGCAGTGGTTTTATAGATGGCGAACTACAATACATACTAGAATTCCCTTTTGATGCTATCTGCGACAGATTGGAGCAAGAACTAAAAAAACTAAAAGGACCTTACCTGCGAAGTGCAACCTTTAACTTTTCCCACTACAAAAACTCAAAAGAGTTGAAAATAGTTTATATCAATAAGATGTCCATAGAGCAAAATAAACGCTTTTTTAATAAAAAGTTTTATCAATTTTTAATGGAAAGCAAATGAACATTACGGATAACTACATAAATCAAATTTTACAGGGAGATACACTTGAAATATTGAAAAAATTACCTGATGGCTTTGTAGATGTGGGAATAACCTCGCCTCCATATAACAAAGGAGAAAAACAAAAAGGTTGGTTAGTAAAAAATGTACTTTACGATAGAGCTTTGGATAGAAAACCAGAAGATACATACCAAGAGGAACAAATACAGGTTCTCAATGAAATATACAGAATTACCAAAGAAGGTGGTTCATTTTTTTACAACCACAAAACTCGATGGAATAAAGGTTTGATGCTTCACCCAATACAATGGCTCTCCAAAACAAAATGGATAATAAGACAAGAAATAATTTGGGATAGAATGATTGCCGCCAATATAAGAGGATGGCGTTTTTGGCAAGTAGATGAACGTATTTATTGGCTATACAAACCCATAAAAGACGACACCATAGGTGCTGAGCTTCTTTCCAAGCACGCACTACTTACTTCTATATGGCGTTTCCCCCCTGAAAGGGAAAACCCTCACCCTGCCCCATTTCCGATAGAACTTCCCACACGAGTTATTTATTCTATCCTTGATGAGAAAGACGGATTAGTGTTAGACCCATACGCAGGAAGCGGAACAACACTTTTAGCTGCAAAATTGCTCGGAAAAAATTTCATAGGGATAGATATATCGGAAGATTACATCAATCTTGCTAAAAACAGATTGCAAAACCCCGAAAAAGAAAAACATAAAGTAATAGAGGAAATTAACAAGCATTTTGTTAGTAAAACTTTTAAAGACAGAAAAGAAAATGGCGAATTTACAGGAAAATTCAAGAACCAAAACCCCTCACAAAACATTATCTCTCCAAAAGGTTTGTTTGATTAAATCATAAAAAAATGCGAGAACCTAACCTCTGGATTGGAAATATCGGACATCTATTGGTAATCATTTCCTTTGCAAGTGCCATCTTGGCTACTATCGGCTATTTTGTTTCGCAACAAAAAAATAAACTCGGCAATGAGAAAGAACAACAAAACTGGCTACAATTTGCCCGAAAAGCCTTCTTTGTGCATACATCTGCGGTTATAGGAGTGGTCTTAGTGCTTTTTACCATTGTCTATAACCAAATGTACGAGTATTTCTACGCTTACGACCACTCCTCTAACGATTTACCCGTTCAGTATATGGTTGCCTGTTTTTGGGAAGGGCAAGAAGGTAGTTTTCTCATCTGGATTTTTTGGAACGTGTTGCTCGGTGCAGTCCTTATCTGGAAAGCTAAATCTTGGGAAAGTTCGGTGATGAGTATTTTTTCATTATTGCAAGTGATTCTTACTTCAATGATTTTGGGCGTAGTGTTTTTTGATACTTTCAAAATCGGTAGTTCGCCTTTCGTACTAACGCGAGAAGTGTTAGACTTGCCTGTCTATAACCCTGCTTTCAGAGAAACCTACAATCCCAATTTTATACCCAAAGACGGTAGCGGACTTTCGCCACTTTTGCAGAATTATTGGATGGTAATTCACCCACCTACTATTTTTCTCGGCTTTGCTCTAAGTTTTGTTCCTTTCGCTTTTGCCATGGCAGGGCTACAAATAGGCAAAGTAAAAGAATGGCTCAAACCTGCGATGCCTTGGACTTTGGCTTCGGCTATTGTGTTGGGGCTGGGAATAATGATGGGAGCATATTGGGCTTACGAAACCCTCAACTTCGGAGGCTACTGGAATTGGGACCCTGTAGAAAATGCCGTCTATGTTCCTTGGCTTACGTTAGTAGCGGCTTTGCATACCATGCTGACAGCACGCAACAGCAGTAGCTCGCTAAAAGCCTCTATCATAATGCTTTCGGTAACGTTCTTTTTAGTTTTGTACTCTACTTTCCTTACAAGAAGTGGCGTCTTAGGCGATGCTTCTGTTCATTCCTTCACCGATTTGGGGCTAAGTGGGCAACTTTTACTACTAATGGGCGTTTTCGCTGCCGTTTCGGTATGGATTATGGCAAAATATTGGAAACGCATCAAACCCGATACCAAAGAAGTAAGTACCTACTCGCCTGAATTTTGGACTTTCGTAAGTGCTACCATTCTTTTTTTAGCCGCTTTTCAGGTGATTTTATTTACCTCAAAGCCTGTGTTTGGGCAGTCGCCACCAGCCAATCCGATGGAGTTCTACGGAACAATTCAAGGTTTTTTTGCCGTTGCAATAGCCATTTTCTCGGGAATAGGGCAATACTATTGGTGGAGAAAAATTAAACCTCAGAAAAGTGCTTTTGAAACTTTGGGCTTGCCTATCATTCTTTCTATGCTTCTTTCGGCTGTGTTGATTTACTTTTTAGATAGCAACGAAGATTTGCAAAAGGAGTTTCTTGCTGCTAAGAACGATTTAGCAAAAATCACCTTAGTTTGGCTCAAATATTTGCTCATCATTCTGATTATTGCCTCAACAATGTTTTCAATAGTGGCAAATGGCAGTGTAATGATTCAGATTTTACGCAAAAATCCGAAACTTTCGGGCGGAGCTGTCGCTCATATTGGCGTTGCCGTGATGATTTTGGGCATTTTGTATTCGGCAGGGTATTCTAAAATTATTTCCGACAACAATTCAGGACTTGTCTATAACAAAGATGCTCCCGAAGAATTTAACAAAAAAAATATCCTGCTCTGGCTTGACCAACCTACGCAAATGAAAGACTACATCATCACCTACAAAGGTATGTATGTAGAAGCCAAAGGCTATCCGGGCTATATCAATCAAAAATATGTTCGCAGTCTGCCCGAAAATCCTTACCAACTCGTTGCTATCAAAGATATTGACTACAACGGCAAAAGCTATTTCAAAAAAGGCGACACACTGGAAACGCGTCCCGAAAATTTGTATTACAGAGTAGAATACCGTCAGGCTAATGGCAAGATTTTCAATTTGTTTCCACGCGTGCAAATGAATGGCATCAGGCGTGGAGAAGTTGTAGCCTCACCCGATATTCGTCAAGAACTCACCAAAGACCTTTACACCCACGTTACTACTATCTACCCCGACCCCGAAAAAGGCAGAGAATACACCGAAACGCAAGAAATTAAAGTTCGCCCCAAAGACACTTTCTTGCTAAATGACTTTGTAGCCGTGCTTGATGGCATTAGTCCTGTTCGTGAAATTGATGCTCAAAAACTTAGCGAAAACGAAATCGCTGTGAAAGCCTCTGTTCGTGTATTTGGCAAAAATGCTCAAATTTACACTGCTGAACCTATTCTGCTTGTTAATCAGAAAGAAAGCAAAATGGCAAATATTCCCGAAACCTTACCCGAAATAGGAGCAAGAGTAACTTTCAAGAATATCAATACCGAAACAGGTGAGCTTGTGCTTTCGGCTGATGTGGGCGAAAAAGACTATATCATTATGAAAGCTATGGAAAAACCTATGATAAACTTGCTTTGGGGCGGTTCGCTCATAGTAATTGCAGGATTTTTGATTGCTCTGAAACGGCGAATAAGCGAGAACAAGTCGCAAAAAGCAAAAGAATTGAAAACCGACGAGCAACTCACACAAGTTTAATTTCCCCGAAACACCTTTTTTGAGAAAATTTTCTTTGTGTGTTTTGCTTTCCAAAAATTTCATTTGTTGCTCTCCTAAGAATTGCATAATTTTGCATTTTAAAGCAAAATCGTATGAAGCAGATTGTTGAGGAACTTCTTATTTTGGACGAAAAGCAAGAAACTTGCGAAGCGGTAAAAATTTCCAAAGACGAAAACACAGGCAAAGCCCGTAGATTATACATTGAAAGTTATGGCTGTCAGATGAACTTTTCCGACTCCGAAATCGTAACGGCTGTAATGCACGAACACGGCTTCGATACTACTTCAACCCCCGAAAACGCAGACCTTATTTTTCTGAACACTTGTGCCATCAGAGATAACGCCGAGCAAAAAATCCGCCATCGCCTCCAACACCTCAATAGCCTCAAAAAGAAAAAACCTGAACTGCTTATCGGAGTGCTTGGCTGTATGGCTGAACGCCTCAAAACCAAACTTTTGGAAGAAGAAAAAATGGTAGATATTGTGGCAGGTCCCGATGCCTACCGCGATTTACCCAAACTCGTAAGCCAAGCTGATGAAGGTAGCCGAGCCATCAACGTATTCCTTTCTCGCGAAGAGACCTATGCCGATATAAGCCCCATAAGGCTCAATTCTAATGGTGTAACGGCTTTTGTCTCAATTATGCGTGGCTGCGACAATATGTGTTCGTTTTGCGTAGTGCCTTTTACGCGTGGGCGTGAGCGTAGCCGAAACCCTTACTCTATCGTAGAAGAATGTAAAAATCTCTTTGAAAATGGTTTCCGTGAAGTTACCTTGCTCGGACAAAATGTAGATTCTTATTTCTGGACTTCAAAAGAAAATATCGTTTCGCTGAAAATGTATCAGAAAGCCTTAGAGAAAGGTGAAAGTTTCGAAGGGACTGAAACCGTTAATTTCGCCCAACTCTTAGAACGTGTTGCCCAAATTTCGCCCGATTTGCGTGTGCGTTTTTCTACTTCGCACCCCAAAGATATTACCGACGAAGTGCTTTACACAATGGCAAAATACGAAAATATATGCAAATACATTCATTTGCCTGTACAAAGTGGCAGTTCAAGAATTTTGGCTCTAATGAACCGAACCTATACGCGTGAATGGTATTTGGAACGCATAGCCGCTATCAGACGCATTTTGGGCAACGAATGTGGCATCTCTTCAGATATGATTGCAGGGTTCTGTACCGAAACCGAAGAAGACCACCAAGCCACACTCTCGCTAATGCGTATCGTAGAATACGATTTTTCGTATATGTTCTACTACTCGGAACGTCCTGGTACACCTGCCGAAAAGAAACTAAAAGATGATATTGACCTTGAAACCAAAAAACGTAGGCTCAATGAAATTATTGCTTTGCAAAATGAATTATCGCTCAAACGAAACCAACAAGACGTCGGTAAAGTGCATAAGGTTTTGGTAGAAGGCTTTTCCAAACGCTCAAAAGAACATTTACAAGGCAGAAATACTGCCAATAAAGTTGTGATTTTCCCCAAAAAACATTATCAAAAAGGCGATTATGTGAATGTTTTGGTAAAAGATTGCAATTCGGCGACACTTTTTGGCGAAGCCATTGAATAAGCTCTTAGCCTCAATGCTCCGTACTCAATACTCAATACTCTGTACTCAAAAAGCTATGCGTTTTTTTTCATTTTTGATTTTTGTACTTTTTTGTTTTTCTTGCGTTGGGCAAGATGCCCCCAAAAGCAGTGCCGATACAAGTGCTTATCCTTGGCTCAAACCTGAACTCAATTTTGTACAATTTTACCAAAAACAAGCCATAGCCGATTTCTACAAAATTTGGAAGGAAGCTAAAAATAGAAAAATTAGTGTGCTAATGTTTGGAGACTCGCATCTCCAACACGGTGCCTACCCCGATCAAATCCGTAAAAGATTGCAAGAAAAATTCGGTTATGCAGGACAAGGTTTAGTTTTTGCCTTTTCGGCGGCAAATACTTATTCAAACACCGACTACAAAACCTCACACACAGGCACTTGGATTTATGCCAAAAGTTTTATGAATACGCTCAAATTGCCCTTGGGCGTTTCGGGAATGAGCATAAGAACCGAAAAACTGCCTGCAAGTCTTAGTTTTAGCCCCAAAATAAATTCTTGGGAAAAAAACGACGTTCTGAAATTATTTTTCAAAAAAAGTCCTGAAAGTTTTCAACCAGTGGTAGTAATTGACGAAACTACCGAAATTCCTATCACTTGGGATAGCACCGATACTAAACCTTTCGTGAGAGTGGCAATTCCTGCTATCAAGCAAAAAATCACTATCAAACTGCAAAAAAATGATACTTTGCAACGTTTTTTTGAGTTTTACGGAATGACTCTGGAAACCGAACCTGCCTACGGTGTAATTCTGCACAATGCAGGTGTTGGGGCGGCAAAATACGGTTCTGTTTTGCGAAAACAACTCCTTGCCGAGCAATTACCTCATTTTCAGCCCGATTTGGTAGTTTTAGATTTTGGCACAAACGACTATTTGTACAATGATAAAATTTCGGATAGTTTAGAAAGACAAATTCGCGAAATTATTGCAAAAATTCGCCAAATATGCCCAAAAACAACTATTCTGCTCACTACTGCACAAGATTTGTATTGGCGGAGAATCAATGTAAAATCGGGATTAGCATTTAGCGAATTTATCCAAAAAATAGCTTCCGAAACCAACTGCCTCCTATACGATTGGTACTGGGTGGCAGGCGGACAGACCGTAATGCGAGACTGGGTAAAAGCTAAAATTGCTCAAAACGATATGGTGCATCTCAACGAAGCAGGCTATCGCCTGAAAGGCAATTTATTTTACGAAGCCTTAGCCTCTACAATGCAATGGATAGACGAAAATCCTACTAAAAATCAACTCGTGCTTGCTACTGATAGCCTGAAAGCTCAACAAGCTCACTTTCAACGAAAACGCATTTATGCGTATAACTATGCCTCCAAACCAAAAACTAATAAAAAACAAGATACGGCTAAGACGCCTGTTGTGGTTGTAAAACAAAATTCTTCGGCAAAATCCAAAACGCTGACGCATACCGTAGTTGCAGGCGACACGTTGTATGCTCTGGCAGCTCGCTACAAGGTTTCTGTTGCAGAACTAATGCAGTGGAATGCTCTAAGCAGTTCTAATTTGCGTATCGGGCAAGTCTTGATTGTGAGGAAGTAGTTAGGTATATTTTTTCATAAATCTAAGTATATTCTTTTTATAGTTTCAAATTTCATAGTATTTTGTAGTACTATAAAATTTGTTTATGATTATGAGCATTTCAAAAAAACACTCATCTTCGTTGGACGAACTACAACGCCCTCTATCTCATTTGCCAATAGGCAGTTTGAGATTGCCTTTGTCTTATCAATTATCAATTATCAGTTATCAATTATCATTGTTCACTGTTCATTGATAATTGAACATTGATAGTTGAACACAAATACTACACCATACTATGTTTTTAGTAATGTTTTAATTATGCTCAAAAGTAATTGGTTTTTTTCATATCCAAAAAAAAGTATAATTTTGCAGTATGAAACTCTCCGATACTGACTATAGCTTGCTTAGAGAACTTCAGGGTACGTGATATGAAGCTCAGATTTGACACTTGTATCAATGCTCAAAGTACTTGGTTGTTATACAAGCAGTTAGAAGAAAAGCACTCGGATAAAGCCTGTATTTACGTAGTTTGTGATAATGCCCGTTATTACAAAAATAAGCAGAGACAAGGCATGCCTTGTCTGTACTACAAGAGCAGTTGCAGGGTAGCAAGATAAAGCAACTATTTCTCCCTGCGTATTCACCAAATTTGAACCTGATAGAGCGTTTATGGAAGTTGATGCGAAAAAAGGTAATCGATACACATTTTTATCGGACTTTTGAGGAGTTTAGGCAGAAAATATGGGCATTTTTTGAACATATCGAGCCATACAAGCAAGAATTAGAAACGCTAATTTCTTGGAACTTTCACATTCCCAAGACGCAAACCACTTTTTATTGAGTATAAAATGTTATGTGCAATTCGAAAACCTGCCTTTTACGGAAATGAGACCGTAAATTATGATGATGTTGTTGCCTTCATTTAACTCCATAGGAGCAACAGAGATAATGAAATTGCTAGGCAACTTTCATCTAACGAAAGTTAAACGAAATTTTTTCTTATTTTTACGGGCGGGGGCTTTTTATGGACTTAAAAACAAAAAGATTTGTAATAATGATAACTTTTAACTTTATATAATGGTAGTGAATATGAAAGACAATAATATTACCTTATTTGATTTTAATAGCGGCTCTGATGAAAAAATAGATTGGAAAAAAGAAGCTATAATAAATCAAAACATGTTTTTAGAGGTTTTATCTAAAATTGATGAATTAAATGAAAATAACAAAATAAAGTTTGAAATACAAAAAATCATTGAAGTTCTCAAAAATCCAAGAAAAGATAATTTGGGATTGTTAAATATTTCTTCTAATGGGGACACTGCGAAGGTTAATAAAGAGGTACTTTTGGAAGATTTAAATCAAATAGCAGAAGCTCAAACAATTGAAAGAGCAAAATATTACATTACTCGGTTAAAAAAAGGTTTAACAGAAATTAAAACGAGTAAAATAAACGATTTAAATCTTAACCGTTGGAAAGAATATGACGACATACTGACAGAAAGTTTATGGATTTTAGATAAACGAGATAAATCTGGAGCCCACAATGCAAGTTACTGGGGTAATTTTATACCTCAAATCCCAAACCAATTCTTAAGGAGATATACTAAACAAGGCGAATGGGTTTTAGATGCTTTTTTAGGAAGCGGAACAACGTTAATTGAATGCAAAAGGTTAGGTAGAAATGGAATTGGTGTAGAGTTATTGCCAGAAGTAGTAGAGATAGCAAATAAAAACATATCTTCCGAAGAAAATAAATTTAATGTTAAAACCGAGGTTATTACCGCAGATAGCACAGAATTGAATTTTAAACAGGAATTAGAAAAAAGAAATATTAAAACTGTGCAATTTTTGATAATGCATCCTCCATATTGGGATATTATAAAATTTAGTAAGAATAATAAAGATTTATCAAACGCTAAAAGTGTTGAAGAATTTTTAAATTTATTTGGTAAAATTGTAGACAATACCTATGATATTTTAGACAAAGACAGATACTTTGCCGTAGTAATTGGAGATAAGTATTCGAAAGGTGAATGGATTCCATTGGGATTTTATGTTATGAATGAAGTTTTAAAAAGAGGATATATATTAAAATCAATAATAATTAAAAATTTTGAAGAAACTAAAGGGAAAATGAATCAAAAAGAATTATGGAGATATAGAGCCTTAGTCGGCGGGTTTTATATTTTCAAACACGAATATATATTTTTATTTAAAAAGGTGAAAAAATGACTACAACACATGTTTTTATTGTAGATACAACCACATTCAAGTATCATTTGGAATATCTTTTTGCAGGGACAGGCGCAAAAGATAACATTATTGATTTTAATAACAACCCCGACACATCATTAAATCATACAACCGAGAATAATCTGGTTGGGATGATAGCTGATTCCCAAAGAGTCAGAAAGGGAGATTTTGTTATTTTTTACCTGCAACAAAATTACTCCGTAAAAGTTTGGGAGGGTAAATTCTATGGAATTTTTAAAGTTAAAGAAGATTTATCTTTTTTAGACAATAACGACTCAAACCAGTTCTTAAAACAAGAACTAATAAAGTCATTAACATTTAGAACTTTACTTGAGCCTTTTGAAGTTTACTCAAAAGGTGTTACTGAGTGGGAAGCATTAGATGAAATTAAATATATTCAATCACCCAATCAAATGCTTTGGAGTTTAATTTATAGAAAACTCAAAGGTAATCGTGGCAATACGATGATTACAATATATGAAAGCGAAAGACTTTTTAAATTGTTGAGAGATAAAAATAATCGCCAAATACTTTCAGGACAGAAATTTACTTTTAATGTCCAAACTCAAGAAATAAATCAGTACAATACTACACACAATTATACAGGGAGAAAAGAAGAAATAAATATTCTTCCAAGATTAATTAAAAAATACAAAGATAATAAAGCGTTTGAAACTCATTCTACAGGCATATATTGTCCAGAATATTGGTAGAAAAACAAATATTAGTTTGGATTATAGTTTGCTCAATGGATGGACAATTGAATGGTTAGGCAATGAGGTTTCCTGTGGTGTAGGAATGCAAAGAATAGATGTAATGCTTTCTTTGGTTAATGGAAATATCAAAATTGTATTACCTATTGAACTAAAATCCGTTGAAGCAAGTACTGAAAATGTAATTCAAATTCAAAGATATGTTGATTGGTTGGAACAATACTACATTCCTAATAGAATAAGTGATATACAACCTGTTTTGATTTCTAAAAAAATATCTAACAAAACATCAATAAATTATAAAAACATTATAGAAAGTTTTAAACAATTCAATAAAAAGAACAATCGTTGTATGCCTATAAAATATATTGAGTATGAGTTAGAAGATAATAATCTTATTTTTCAAGAAATAATTTATTAAAGTCCCCGCCCTTACGGAGAAAATTGAATGACTGAAAATAAGAAAAAACTACGGCAACAACATAATTTATGGCAGGTTTTCGAACTCTGCGGAAGCCTTCGGCTTCCTTGCCACGTTGCACTCTCGCCTGACGGCTCGGGGTACATAACAAAGGATAAACGGTTCGGCTCTTGCAGAGCCTCACCCAAATTTCCCTTCGAGAAACTTCGTTTATCCGCCAAACGTTATCGGCAACCTTAGACGACCACTCTGTAAAAGACCAAGACTAAAAATAAATGACATTAAAAGAACTTGAAAAATATTACGAAGGACTTTTATACTCAAAAGTAATTGTTTTTTTTTCATATCCAAAAAAAAGTATAATTTTGCCTTATGAAACTCTCCGATACTGACTATAGCTTGCTTAGAGAACTTCAGCAAAACGAAAAACACAAACGTAATTACGTAAAAATAACGTATGATTAAACTACCTAAAATTTGAATTAAGGTTAGATTTTTTTAGCTTTACCTATGGTTGTAACTATACCAAAGTATGAAAGCATTTCAATTAGATTTGTTTGAGGAAACGCAGAATATACTCAAATCCAATTCTTTGGCTTGTGCCAAAGCCGTATTTCTTAAATCTTTGAGAGCCAAGAAAGGTTACAAAAGATACATAGAAAGTCCTTTGAGGTATGGAGGAGGTAAATCTTTGGCAGTGGGAAACATTATAGAATATTTACCCGATACAATTACAAGGGTAGTAAGTCCGTTTATGGGCGGAGGAAGTGTAGAAATTGCTATTGCCAAAGAGTTGGGTATAGAAGTGGTCGCTTATGATATTTTTGAATTGCTTGTCAATTATTGGAACGTGCAAATCAACTATCCGAAAGAATTGTACGAAAGTTTGAAAAAATTAAAAAATACAAACGAAGAATACAAAAAAGTAAAAAATATCTTGAAAAAAATTTGGAACAAAAAAGATGGTTTGTTGGCGAATGACTATACAGATTTGGAGTTAGCGGCTTATTACTATTTTAATCACAATTTAAGCTATGGCCCAGGATTTTTGGGGTGGATGTCCTCTATCTACACCGAAGAGAAACGTTATCAAGCTATGCTCGATAAGGTAAAAAACTTTTCAGTACCAAAATTGAAAGTCTATAACGAAAGCTTTGAAATTTCTTTACCCAAACACTGCAAGGATTTTTTGTATTTAGACCCACCTTATTATTTAGACGGAGATAGCAAGATGTTTAAAGGAATCTATCCTATGCGTAATTTCCCTGTTCATCATAATGGTTTCAGGCACGATGTATTAGCCGATTTACTCAAAAAACACAAAGGGGGATTCATTTTATCTTATAACGATTGTTCTTGGGTAAGAGAAGCCTATAAAGATTTCAAAATCATAGAGATAGCTTGGCAATACACTATGGGGCAAGGCGAAAAACGAATCGGTAAAAATAGACTACAAAGAAATTTTGACAACCTACATACAAAAACCTCTCACGAAATAATTATAATCGGAGAAAAAATATGCTGATTTCGGAAGTAAAAACAGCCTTTAAAATAGCTGAAGTTGCTTATATCCCTAACTCTACAAAACTTGAATTTAAGTATAAGCGTAGTTTCAAATTCTAAGATTTGGTTTTGTAGGGATTCATTTTCGGTTCTTAGTTGGGGTATCCCATTAAAAAACTTTCTGTAAGATAAAACTTGCAAAGAGTTTTTTGTTTTTATTCCTGATTATTCCTGATTTTAGCTTATACAAGCCCTTCAAACTGCCTCAAAAAACGCACATCATTTTCGGTGAACAATCTCAAATCTTTAATTTGATATTTGAGCATTGTGATACGTTCTAAACCCATACCGAAAGCAAAACCTGTATACTTTTCGGCATCAATGCCACAATTGATAAACACATTGGGGTCTATCATTCCTGCACCGCCAATTTCTACCCAACCTGAGTGTTTGCAAACATTGCAACCTTTGCCTTTGCAAATCAGACAGGAAATATCAATTTCGGCACTGGGTTCGGTGAAAGGGAAATAAGAAGGACGGAAGCGAATCTGGGTGTCTTTACCAAACATTTCTTTTACAAAATGATAAAGCGTTTGCTTCAAATCTACGAAACCTACGTTTTCATCAATAAAAAACCCTTCTATTTGGTGGAAGATGCAATGAGCCCTTGCCGAGATGGCTTCGTTGCGGAATACACGCCCCACCGAAAATGTACGCATCGGTGGTTTGTGCGTACTCATAACACGTATTTGAACCGAAGAAGTATGCGTACGCAGTGCAATATCAGGATTTTTTTCTATGAAAAAAGTATCTTGCATTTCGCGTGCAGGGTGATTTTCAGGGAAATTTAAACCTGTAAAATTATGAAAATCATCTTCTATTTCAGGTCCTTCGGATTGATTAAAGCCCATACGCTCAAAAATTTGAACAATACGATTGCGTACTATGCTAAGTGGGTGAGCATTGGCAAAAGTATCGGGAATATGCGGCAACGTAAGGTCAGGAACACTCTCGGGAGCAATGATTTGGCTATCAAAATAGGCTTGTTTTGCTCTGAATTTTTCTTCGGCAATTTGTTTGAGTTTGTTGATTTCCAAACCAAAATTTTTACGCTCTGCGGGAGCGATATTTTTTATCTCTTCCATCAGAGCAGGAATTTTTCCTTTTTTGGCAATAAAAGCCAAACGAAAATTCTCTAAATCTTGGGCTTGCTTTATATCATAAGCCTCTACTTCAAGCATTACTTGCTTTACTTGCTCAAATAAATCCATAGAATCATAAAAAATTTTGTAAAGTTATGAAAAGTTAGCAAACCTGAAAAAAACAAGCACTTCATTTTTTCATTTGTTATTTTTTATACTCAATCAAAATCTGCTGGGGCAATCTACAAAGAGTTATCTTAAATCAAAGTTTTTAAATATTACCTGATATAGTATTATCAAAAAAGCCAAGCTCAAAAAAACTACTGATATGATTTTCACTTTTTGATTAAAACCCATTCTAATAGGTCTGCTATCGGCGTTCTTGATTTCTTTTTGCAACTGGCTATCTTCCAAAGAAATATTTTCAATAGCTTTTCCACTTACTTCCAGAGTAAGTCTTGAACGGAGTGTATCATATCTTTGCTTTTCGGTGTTGAAATACACCAAGTAAAACAGGTTTTTAAGAGGATATTTGCCTGGCTTTTTGGCTACAATAGCATATTTGAAAGTTTTGATACCCAAAAGTTGTGTTGGTGTTTTGCGAATAACCTGTTCTATGATGGGGGTGTATACTTCTAAATCTTTTTCCGTTATTTGTGTAAGGTTGAGCATAGCAAAATTGCCACTACCCACCAGATTTACTTGGTAATTGACGGCTTGTCCTGTCTGTATTTTCAGATAAGAAATCGCCTCTTGCCACTGAAAACGCCCTACGGGCACTTTCTTTTCTGTTTTGGGGATAGGTTTTACTTCTATGTTGATGGCTTGCGTTTTGAGTGAAATAATTTTATTGTGTTCTTTGTCTTCCATTTGCAACTCCAAACTCGGAATTTGCCATAAACCTGCTTCAGCAGGGTAAAACGCCGCCTGATAAAACGTGTAACGTGTGTATTTCCGTTTGCCAAGTTCCAATTTTTCGGTGCGTACCGTATCTAAACGATAATCTTCTTCCCATGCTTTATTAGGGCGAATCTGCTTGATGATACGAGCAAGTTGCCTATCTAATTGGTACAAATCGAGAGAGACGGGAGCATCTTCGGCAACGTATAAAGAAAAACTTATATTTACTTCTTCTCCTACAAAAACTTCATTTTGGCTTGCATTGAGCAAAAGAAAAAAATCTTGCAGTTTGCCAATATTTAAGGACACGTTTTTTTGTCTTTCTTCTTCAAATTCTGCGAGCAAATCTTCTTCGTTTTCGTTTTTTTCCCCTTTTGTTACTACGATTTCATCACCTTTGAAAGCCATTTTTTTTCCATTTACACGCAACTCGAAGGCAGGTATCGTAAAAGTTCCTGTTTGTGTGGGTTTGTAGTTTTGCTCAATGCCTTGTGTTATTTGCCCTTTTTGGTCGGTATATTCCAAAGAAACTTGAAAAGCCTTCTCAAAATTACTGATTTCGGGGAAACCCTCTACTTGTTTCAATTCTTCATTTATTAACACTCTGATTTGCAAAAATTCATTTAGATTGATTTTCTTGCGAGCAAGTTCTATGCGTATCTCTTGTGCATTTGCTATTGAAAAAAATAGCATTGCTATAAAAAAAATAGACTTTTGCCAATTTTTTTTTATACTTTTTGAAGAAATCATTAGGAAAATTACTTTTTTTATTTTAAATTAGCACTCAGTATTGAAACAATATTCAAAAAGCCTATGAAACACACTTTACACACCAATTTGTTTCAAAACCCCTTATGCCTATGTTAGACTATTTTAAAATGATTTTAGAGAAAGTAAGTTTTGATAAGTCTTTATTTGAGAAAGAACTCCGCAAAGCTTTGGCACATCTAAAACCTTCGGAGCAAGAGGCACTTCGTCAGTGGTGTTATGCCAAGTTTGTACCGCAGTATAAGAGCATTCTCAACAATCAATTCAAAATAGTACTTTCTTAAACACAACAACACATTCAAACATATTGGTCTTTGTTACTGGCTTGCAACAAACGCAATGTTTCGTTGCAAGCCTTTCGTTTTAGCTCTTTTTAAGGGCGAATTTTTAAAGACCTTCTCAAAAACTTCTTCGGTAATTTCCATCCAATCCTTCTTAGTCATTTTTTTTAAAGTTTCATTTGGCTCAAAATCGGGAGTTTGGTGAGGTTTGGCAAACCTGTTCCAAGGACAAACATCTTGGCAAATATCGCAACCAAAAATCCAATTTTCAAATTTGCCTTTCATTGTTTGCGGAATTTCGTTTTTGAGTTCAATCGTAAAATACGAAATACATTTGCTTCCATCAACTACATACGGACTTACAATCGCATCAGTTGGGCAAGCATCGATGCAACGTGTGCAAGTACCGCAGTAATCGCCCGTAGGAGCATCATAAGCCAAAGGCAGGTCTATAATCAATTCTCCGATGAAAAAAAAGCTACCCATTTGCCTGTTGAGCAGATTGCTATGCTTGCCAATCCAGCCCAGCCCACTACGAGCCGCCCATACTTTATCCATTACAGGAGCAGAATCTACGAAAGCACGCCCATTCACTTCGCCTATTTCAGTTCTGATGTAGGCAAGCAAGGCTTTGAGCTTATCTTTCAAAACGAAATGATAATCTTTGCCGTAAGCATATTTTGAAATTTTGAAATTATCTTCACAAGCCAAATCTTCTTTTGGAAAATAATTGAGAAGCACCGAAATCACCGATTTTGCCCCCTCAACAAGCAAACACGGATTGAGCCGTTTATCAAAATGATTTGCCATATACGCCATTTCGCCGTGCATTTGCTCTTTGAGCCATTTTTCTAAGCGTGGGGCTTCTTGCTCCAAAAACTCAGCACGAGCAATACCACAGAAATCAAAGCCAAGTTCTTTGGACTTTTGTTTAATCATCAGCGTATGGCGTTCCTCTTTTGTCATTGACTAAGCAAGATAAGAGCCGCTGCAAATGTAAGAATATTGAAAACTATCACTGCTGTTACCCAAGCCCAACTTGGTTTAGAAAGCAGAGGCAAAGGAACTTGCTCGGCGGCTTTTTGCGACACGTACGCCTCGAAACTTTTGAGTGTAATTTCGCTACCCAAATTTTCTCTTGCTTCTTGTATGATAGCACGTAAATCAATGTTTTTGGTAAAACGTTTGAAAACTCTTTTGAGTGTGCCGTTCATACCTTCTAATTTTTCCAAATACTCGGGCAAAATAATGTTGAAAAAATCCTCTATTTTGTTGTTTTCCAATTGAGCTTTGATGGCAGGTTGTTTGTAGGCATACTCAAAGGATTTTTCAATGAAATACTCAAATACACCTGTTTTGAAGTAATTGGCAATATAATAGACCACCGATTGCAGGGCGTGTTTATGAGCCACTACAATATACAAAAACGGAAAGAGTACGAAAAAACAAATAATCATTGCTACGGCAATCATTGGTGCTTGCCCCGCCTGATAAAGCTGATGATCAATCTTATTCTGTAGAAAAATGAAAAAAACAATATTCACCAAAATTCCCAACAAAATAACTGCCACCAGCCGACTGCTGTATCGCCAAGCGGCGGTAGTGATTATTTTTAGAATTTGGGCAGAATAACCTATTTTCTCTCTCCACGACTGGGGGGCAAATTTAGGTTCTATTTTTTCGGGTTGCTCTTGCAGATTGGATTCTTGGCTCATCTTTTTTTTGTAGCTTTTGAATGTAAGCAAAACTAAATAAAAAGCCCCAAAAAACAAATTTTGGGGCTGAAAAAAGCCTAAAAGGATAAAGCTAAGAACCGAATTGTTTATTTTTAACTTATTGCAACCGAAAAATCGTGTTTTTATCCTCTTCTTTCCGATACTTTTTCTAAATTTGCCGAAAAATTTTTCTAAACAATGAACTACGACCAAGTGAAAGAAGCAAAAGCCCGCATCTCGGCTTTGAGGAGGTATCTTTGACTACGACAATAAACTTTTACTCTTAGAAAAAGAACAAGCCAAAACTACTGCCCCCGACTTTTGGGACAATCCTAAACAAGCAGAGGCAACTTTGAAAGAAATACGTAATATCAAAGTTTGGACAGAGCCAATGGCTCGCCTCTTGCAAATGGAAGCCGATTTTGAGGTATTATGGGAGTTTTACGAACAAAATGAAGTTTCCGAAACAGAAATAGAAACCGAGTTCAATAAAATGCTACAAGCTATTGAAGAGTTGGAGTTTCAGAAAATGCTTAGTAGCGAGGAGGATAATTTGAATGCTATTATGGAAATCAATCCGGGGGCGGGCGGCACCGATAGTTGCGATTGGGCAGAGATGCTGATGCGTATGTATATTATGTGGGGTGAAAAAAATGGCTTTACGGTGCGTGAAGTGTATCTGAAACAAGGCGAGGTAGCAGGTATCAAATCGGCTGTGTTGGAGTTTGAAGGACAATTCGCATATGGCTTACTCAAATCCGAAATCGGGGTGCATCGTTTGGTGAGGCTTTCGCCTTTCAACTCAGGGGGCAGTCGTGAAACTTCGTTTGCTTCGGTATTTGTCTATCCTGAGGTAGATGACAATATTGAAATCAATCTCAATCCTGCCGATTTAGAATGGGACACGTTTCGCTCAGGTGGGGCTGGCGGGCAGAATGTCAATAAGGTAGAAACTGCCGTAAGAGTACGCCACAAACCTTCGGGAATAGTGGTAGAATGTCAGCAAGAGCGTTCGCAACATCAGAACCGCGAGAAAGCAATACAAATGCTCAAATCGCGTTTGTATCAAATGGAATTAGAAAAACGCCAAGAAGAAAAAGATAAAATTGAAGGTACGAAGAAAAAAATAGATTTTGGCTCGCAAATCCGAAACTATGTATTACACCCTTACAAACTCGTAAAAGATGTTCGTACAGGTGTAGAACGTACAGATGTGCAAAATGTACTAAATGGAGATATTCAGGATTTTATGAAAGCATACTTGATGATGCAGTAAGAAAAATAGTCAGCTGGCTAAAAAACAGAGTAATTTTAATTTGTTCATAAATTCTAAGTTCGATGCAATATTTCAACAAACTCAACAAGCTTTTGGGCTGGGTAGTATTTCTGATAGCTACTACCGTTTATATCCTAACCTTAGAACCTACGGCAAGTTTTTGGGATTGTGGTGAATTTATCGCAACTTCCGCCAAATTAGAAATTCCACACCCACCAGGTACGCCCTTTTTCTTACTCGTAAATAGAATGTTTGCAATGCTTGCTCCAAGCCCTGATAAAGTGGCTTACTTCATAAATATTTCTTCGGCTTTGAGCAGTGGCTTTACGATTTTGTTTTTGTTTTGGACAATCTCGTTGCTTGCTATCAAATTTTTCAATTTCAATAAAACCAATTTTGAGCCTACCAAAGCCCAAACGCACAGCATTATGCTTGCTTCGGCAGTAGGTGCTTTGGCTTACACTTTCTCCGACTCGTTCTGGTTCTCGGCAGTTGAGGCAGAAGTCTATGCGATGTCTTCGTTTCTTACAGGCTTTATTTTTTGGGCAATGCTCAAATGGGATACTATCAAAGATGAAAAAATTGCCAATCGTTGGCTTTTGCTCATTGCCTATCTGATAGGGCTTTCTATCGGTGTGCATCCGCTCAACTTGCTCACTATTCCTGCTCTTGCAATGATTTACTATTTCAACAAAACTCCAAAAGCTACACTCAAAGGCACAATCATCGCTATACTTGTAGGCTCAGGAGTTTTGTTGTTCTTGATTTGGCTGATACCAGGCTTGCCAACACTTACCAAAAAAATAGAAGTATTTTTTGTAAATAGTTTAGGCTTGCCATTCAATTCGGGAATAGTATTTGTAGGTTTAGTGTTGATAGCAGGTATCACGTATGGAATTATTTATTCTATTCGTAAGCAAAATTTACTTCTCAATTTATCATTACTGAGTTTTACGCTTGTGCTAATAGGTTATGCTTCGTATGGAATTATTTTGATACGTTCTGCCTATAACCCACCTATTGATGAAAACAATCCCGAAGATTTGGTTTCCTTGATTTCGTATCTCAATCGCGACCAGTACGGAAGCCGCCCTTTGTTATTCGGACCCATATTTACGGAAAAGCCTGTTGCTTACGAGAATGGTAAACCTATCTACACCAAAGATAAATCCAAAGGCAAATACGTAGTGTATCGCTACACCAAAGAGCCTCGTTATGCTGACGATGCTCGTATGATGCTTTTGCCCCGAATCTACAGCCCCGACCAAACTCACGCAAACCTATACCGAAACTATTTGAATTTGGAAACTGACGAAGAACCTACTTTCTTTCACAACATTAAATTCCTCTTTACGCATCAACTTGGGCATATGTATTGGCGTTATTTCGGTTGGAATTTTGTCGGAAGACAAAGTGATATTAAAGATGCAGGTGTTTTATTTTTAGAAAGCGACAAAGACTTGCCCGAATACTTAGCCAAAAACAAAGCCCGCAACCGATTTTTTGCTATCCCATTGATTTTAGGAATGATGGGCGTGTTTTTTAATTTCTTTCGCAATAAACAAACTTTTGGGATAATAGGATTACTATTTTTGCTTACAGGCATTGCCTTGATTATTTATCTTAACTCACCACCTATCGAACCCCGTGAAAGAGATTATATCTATGTTGGCTCTTTCTACGCTTTTGCAATTTGGATAGGTTTCGGAATAATTGCCCTGATAGAAGGAATAGAAAGTCTATTACGCAAAAAAACTATTCCCGAAAATTTGGACGAAATTCAGTACAATCACCCTGCCGCTTGGGGACTGGCTGGTTTGCTTGGCTTTTTGTGCGTAGGTCTGATGGCTCAACAAGGCTGGGACGACCACGACCGCTCAGGGCGTTATTATTCGGTAGATTCTGCAAGAAACTTACTTAGCTCTTGCGAACCCAACGCTATTCTATTTACAGGAGGCGACAACGATACCTTCCCTCTCTGGTATGTACAAGAAGTAGAAGGTTTCAGAACAGATGTAAGAGTTTGTAATACAAGTCTTTTAGGTACAGACTGGTATATTTCTCAAATGAAATTACCTGCCAACGACTCCGACCCGCTTCCCATCTCACTCCCCGAAGAACGCTACCGAGCAGGTACAAACGATGTAGTGTATGTCTTGCCAAGTCCTCTTTTACCCAAAGAACAAGCTAAAAAAATTTCTGAGGAAGGAGTAAATATTTCGCAAGTGATAAAACTATTAGCAGAAAACAACCCTTACACCAAATTGGTCGATGAGAATGGAGAGGAAGAGTCTATTATTCCTTCGCAAATGTTGCTTTTAGATATTTCAAAAGATGTTGCTTATATCAAGGAAGCAGGATTTTTACCACCCCAAGCCGATACCCTGCTCAAATATCCAATGTATTGGAAATTGCCTACTAAAAAAATTGACAAAGATGAACTCATAATGCTTGATATCATTGCTAATAACCACTGGCGGCGTCCTATCTATTTTGCCCCTCAACTCGGTAGAGAAGATTATTTAGGTTTGGAAGATTATTTCCAGATAGAAGGTTTAGCTTATCGTCTGTTACCTGTGCCTGTGGGCTTGGCTGCGGAGCGTCAGCGGGAAATCTATGTCAATACAGATTTAACCTACCAACTCCTCCTGAAAGAGAAAAAACATACTTTCAAAGGCAAGGAAATCGTAAGAAAAATGTATTGGCGAAATTTGGATAATCCGAATGTTTATTACAACGAAGATTACGCAGGATTTATCTCACAAGTACGCGAACACTGCTATCAAACAGCCAAAGCCCTCATCGACGAAGGTAAAAAAGATAAAGCCCGAGAGTTGATACTCTTCTTTCTCAAAACTATTCCCGTAGAGGCTGTTCCTTACGATATGTATGTTGCCCAAATGGTACCACTACTTTTTGAGGTAGGTGAAACCCAAATTGCTACGAATTTAATCAAAAAAATTGGCGAACAAGCCGACCTAACACTTAGCTATTTGGAAGATAATCGGAAAATAAGAGACTCTTATCGTATTTCTCAAAATATATTCATTTTAGGTATTTTTGCCGAAACCTTAGAACAGCACAAAAATCCTGATGCGAAAAAATACAAAGATTTGTACGCCAAATACAGAAAAATATTTGAGAGTATGTTACGATAATTGGTAGTGATAACTGATAATTGATAACTGATAATTGATAATTGATAACTGATAATTGATAATTGATAATTGCTTTCTACCATTTTTCCTCTAAATACTTTTTACGCAGGGCGTTGGCGATGATTTTGAGTTGCAAGCGATAAGGAATTAAATGCCGAAGCATTGCATAAAGCCTTACCGTAAATTTTGGGATATGCGTGGTTTTACCTGCAAACATTGCTTTTATGGCTTCACGAGCTACAAAATCGGGAGTAGAACTTAGTACCTCTGCCGAACGACCTATCTTTTGAACATCAGCAATAATTTTTGGATTTGTGAAAATTCCACCAGGACAAAGCACCGTAACCCCTACGCCACTATCTTTAAGTTCCTCTCGCAAAGCCCGCGAAAAGGCATAAACATACTGCTTTGAAGCCGAGTAAGCCGTCTTGAAAGGCATTGTGTATAACCCTGCCATACTTGAAATGTTGAGAATATAAGCAGGTTTGTTTTTTTTCAGCATCGGGATAAACAGGTGCGTAAGTTTGGTAAGAGCTAATACATTTAGCTTGATAATTGTACTTACAAACTGCTCTGTGAGCGTCTCGAACCGCCCTGTATAGCCTACGCCTGCATTGTTGATAAGATAATGCACAGAAAAATTATTTTTCTCAACAAACTCAAAAACCTCTCTCGGAGCTGTATCTTGCGTAAGGTCGCAGGCAAAAACTTCTACTTGTATAGAAGGATAAGTTTTTCGGAAATATTCTTTTGTTTCGTACAATTCGGGAGTATCTAAGGCAACTAAAATCAAATGAATATTTTTTTGTGCCAATTCTTCTGCAATTGCTCTCCCTAATCCCTGACTTCCTCCTGTTATTAAGGCAAATTTTTTCATCAATAAAAAATAAGAAACTATCAATTTTTGCAAAAATACACACTTTTGGTGCTTAAATTGTATGAAAGTGTATTTTTTTTAGATGTTTTTCCAAATAATTGGCAATAAGAATAGGTTTGGGCAATTGTAGAACTTCTGTTTCGCTATACCATTGTAAAGGATGTTTGAAGGCAGGTAAGTTATCAGATTGCAAATGTAAGAATTTTACCCAAAGCGTTTGGTGAGTGAGTTGATGCTTGAATATTTGGGAAACATAAAGCAGATTTTCGGCAGTAGCACTTTCTAAATCGTTTTTTGTAGATAATTCTATAAGATGAAAATCGTAAAGATTTTCCCAAATATCGCCTGCGGGGCGTTTTCTCAAAGCAATTTTGTCTTCAAAATGAAAAATTTGATACAGAAAAAATCGTTCTTTGCTACGGATTTTGTTGAGTTTTACGGGCAAATTTTCTTGTACTTGATGCAAATAAGCATAGCAGGCATTTTGCAAAGGGCAAAACATACAATTGGGCTTTTGTGGCGTGCATTGCAAAGCCCCAAATTCCATAATAGCCTGATTGTAGATAGCACTTTTGCCTTTGGGTAAAAGTTTTTGAGCTAAGGCAAAAAATTCTTTATAGCCTTCGTTGCTCGAAATATCGCTAAATATGCCATACACACGAGCAAGCACTCTGAAAACGTTTCCGTCAAGGACAGCAACGTCTTCGTTGAAAGCAAACGAGGCAATCGCTGCTGCCGTGTATTTTCCTATGCCTTTGAGCGATAGTAGTTCTTTGTAGGTATTTGGAAATTTGCCTTTGTATTTTTCCAAGATGATTTTAGCTGTATGAAGCATATTTTTGGCTCTCGAATAATATCCTAATCCTTGCCAAAGTCTAAAAACTTCATCTTCGGGAGCTTGGGCTAATTCCCTAATAGTAGGATAGGCTTCTACAAACTTATTGTAGTAAGGTAAGCCTTGCTTTACGCGTGTTTGTTGCAAAATAATTTCTGAAAGCCAAATTAGGTACGGGTTATCGGTATTTCGCCAAGGAAGGGTTCTTTTGTTCTCTTCGTACCAAATGATAAGCGTATCGGCAAATTGCATTTATGAGAAAATATTTTTTGCTCTTTGAAACCTAAAAAGTTGATGAAAAGTTTTGAACAAGGCAAAAAATATGATTTTTTCAAGAGATTTCTACATTTTGAGGAATTTTATTTACCTTGATGATACTGCTGGTGGCAAGTTGGAGTACGTATTCCACTTGTTCGTCGATGGTCATAAAAGTTGTATCTAAAAAGTGTGCATCATCGGCTTTGCGTAATGGATTTTCGGAACGGGTGGTATCGATGCGGTCGCGGGTTTGTAGGTTTTCGATGATTTCGTCCAAATCTACGATTTCATCTTTTTCTATAAGTTCTTTTTGTCTTCGGATAGCTCGTGTGTAGAGGTCGGCGGTCATAAAGACTTTTACTTCGGCATCGGGGAAGACAGCCGTGCCAATATCTCTACCGTCCATTACTACACCTCTTTTTTTTCCGAGCTTTTGTTGTTGTTTTACCATAGCTCGGCGTACTTCGGGAATGGCACTTACGTAGCTGACACGTTCGGATATGTACATTTTTCGGATTTCCTCTTCTACGTTTAGGTCATTGAGGAAGGTGTCGCTGCGTTGTGTATGAGGGTTGTAGTGAAAAGAAATATCAATTTTTTCTAAGGCTTCGGCAATAGCCTTGGGATTGGTGAGTTCAATGTAATTTTCGTAAAAATACAAAGTTACGGCTCTGTACATAGCTCCTGTATCAATGTAGTTGTATCCAAGAGCCGAGGCAACGAGTTTGGCAGTTGTACTTTTGCCACAAGCCGAGTAGCCATCTAAGGCAATAATAATTTTCCGCATTGCTAACAATCTTTGATAGGGCAAGGAATACGACCAGATTTGGGAATTTTGCCGTTTCTGCGTCTTGGTGGGGCTTTGCTCACGCAAGCCTCTGCCAAAAAGACAATCAAAATTCCCAAAATAATAGTTTTCAGTGGGATATGTTTGAATAACTTAGTCATTACCTTCTACCTCTCGGATAACCTGTATAAGTTCTGAAATTGATGTCTCTGTATTTTTTGGGTATCCAAGTTTGACTATCGTAGCCACCGTGCCTGCGACGATAAGCCAAACTATCAGCACAAGAAGAAAATAAAAAAAATATTCCTAAAAAAAACGTGCAAAAGACAAAGAGTTTTTTCATAAACCAAGAGACTTTGATTATTTACCTTGCTTTTCTATTGTAATAATATGGATAATGTTTCTTGGGTATCCACGTTTGGCTATCGTAGCCACCGTGCTTACGCCTGTACGCCAAGCTATCACTACCACAAGCAAACAACAAAACTACAAATGATAGCAACAATACAAAAGAAATCAACCTCTTCATAAGAAAAAAAGTTTTTTACAAATATTGCGAATTTTTGACAGATTACCAACAAAAATTCAAAAAAAGTGAATTTTTTTTTTTGTAACTTTGCCTGCTGTAAGTCGTCTTATCGCTTTGCCGAAGGCAAAGAGGAAAGTCCGGGCAACACAGAGCAACCTGCTTCCTAACAGGAAGGCAGCCGCAAGGCTGACAGACAGTGCCACAGAAAACAAACCGCCACCCCAAAGGTGGTAAGGGTGAAAAGGGGGTGTAAGAGACCACCGCTTTGCTGGCGACAGCAAAGGCACGGCAAACCTCAGGTGTTGAAAGACCAAATAAGCCAACACTTGCCCAAAAGGCATCAAAAGTGGCTCGCTTGTAGTTGGTGGGTAGGTCGATAGAGTTTTGGCGTGAGCCAAAACCCAGATAAATGATAAGAAACATCTGCAAGATGTTACAGAACCCGGCTTATAGACTTACAGCTTTTTTGTTTATCAATACCTCGCATATACATTGCTCAAAAAATACAGTGCCTCAGGCACATCTATTACAGCTATGAAAAAAAAATCAAAAACCAAAACCACCCGTCAGCCTCAAAATCTCACAGAAAAAATCAAAGAATTACTCAAACGCCCCAAACTTTGGGGATATTCGCCTCGCACCATTATTCGTGAGCTACAATTAGAAGGAAAACAAGCTAAAAAAGAAGTTGAAAGGATTTTAGAAGAACTCTTAGAAGATGGCTTTGTCTATCTCAACGAACAAGGACGCTACAAATCACAAGAAGAACACCCCGAAACGCTCATCGGTACGATAGATTTTGTTAGCCCACGATACGCCTATTTCGTCTCCGACCAACTCCCCGAAGATGTTCGCATCGATGCTCGCGACATCGGCAACGCCTTAGATGGCGATACCGTAAAAGTAGCTATCTACGAAAACCCCTATGGACATTTGGAAGGCGAAGTGCTGGAAATCGTAAAACGAAAAACCGACGAGTTTGCAGGAATTATCCAAATCTCTAAAACACACGCTTTCGTAGTTACCGATAACAAAAAAATGTATGTGGATATTTACATTCCCTTTGATGAAATCGGTAAAGCCCAAAACGGTGAAAAAGTGCTTGTAAAAATTTTAGAGTGGCACAAAGTAGGCAAAAAACCCGTTGGTAAAGTTATTAAAATACTCGGCAAACCCGGCGAACACGAAACTGAAATGCACGCCATTATGGCTGAATATAACTTGCCTTCTCAGTTTCCCAAAAACGTATTGCAAGCCTCCAAACGCATTAGCGAAGAGATTAGCCCCGAAGAAATTGCTAAACGAAGAGATTTTAGAGGTATTACTACCTTTACCATTGACCCCGAAACCGCCAAAGACTTCGACGACGCCCTCTCTATCCGAAAATTAGACAACGGCAACTGGGAAATTGGCGTACATATCGCCGACGTGAGCCATTATGTAAAACCTAACTCTATCTTAGATAAAGAAGCCTACCACCGAGCTACTTCGGTTTATTTGGTGGATAGAACTATCCCGATGCTCCCCGAACGCCTCTCCAACGAACTCTGCTCGCTCAACCCTCACGTTGATAGACTTACCTTTTCGGCTGTTTTTGAATTAGACAACAACGCCAAACTTCTCAATGAATGGTTTGGCAAAACCATTATTCACTCCAACAGACGCTTTACTTACGAAGAAGCCCAAGAACGCATCGAAACCCAAACAGGCGATTTTGCACAAGAAATCTGTACGCTTAACGATTTAGCCAAAAAACTTACCGCCCAACGCTTCAAAGCAGGTGCTATCAGTTTTGAAACTCCCGAAGTAAGATTTGTCTTAGACGAAAAAGGCACACCCATTTCCCTACAACCCAAAATCCGAAAAGAGGCTCACCGCCTCATAGAAGAGTTTATGTTACTTGCCAACAAACGTGTAGCCGAGTTTGTGTATAACTTAGGTAAGGCAGGCAAGCACCCTACAATGGTTTATCGCATACACGAAGCCCCCAATCCCGAAAAATTAGCCACCTTTGCCAAATTTGTGGCTCGCTTAGGCTACAAAATTGAAACACAGGGCAAAAAAATGTCCGCTTCGTTCAACAAAATGACCGAAAGTTTGGAAGGCAAACCCGAACAGAGTGTTTTGCAGAGTTTGGCAGTGCGTACGATGTCAAAGGCTCGTTATAGCACCGAAGAGCAAGGGCATTTTGGTTTGGCTTTCAAACATTACACACACTTTACTTCTCCTATCAGGCGTTATCCCGATGTAATGGTGCATAGACTTTTAGAGCATTACCTTGCAGGGGGGAAAAGTCTGCCCAAAGAAATTTACGAAGAAAAATGCAAACACAGCTCCGAACGCGAAAAACGTGCTGCAGAAGCCGAAAGAGCCTCTATCAAATACAAACAAGTAGAGTTTATGAAACTCAAAGACGATGGCAGAGTTTGGGAAGGCATCGTTACAGGTGTAACAGATTTTGGGATTTACGTAGAAATCATTGAAACTAAATGCGAAGGAATGATACGTATGAGCGATTTGACAGATGATTTTTATGTATTAGATGCCGAAAATTATAGAGTGGTAGGTAAAAATAGCAAAAAAATAATAGCTTTTGGCGACAAAGTAAAGGTACGCGTTCAGAGTGTAGATTTGCTCAAACGCACTCTTGATTTGGTGCTTGTTGCTGATGTAAAAAGTCATCAAAAACAAAATTCAAAAGCAAAATCCAAAGAAATTCGCAGAAGAAAAAAATAACTTTCAAGGAATATGCTCGATTTTATCCAAATGCAGTGGCAAGAAGCCCAAAAAGTGCTGAACGATTTTTTTCAAAATCAAGAAAATCTCCAAAAAATTGCTCTTTCTGCCGAAAAAATGATTGAGGCTATTGGCAATGGCAGAAAAATTATTTCTTGTGGCAATGGTGGCTCACATTGCGACGCAATGCACTTTGCCGAAGAACTGAGCGGCAAATATCGCAACGACCGCCCCGCTTTGCCTGCTATTTCTATTTCCGACAGCGGACATATCACTTGCGTAGGCAACGATTATGGCTTCGAGCATATTTTTTCTCGTTTCGTAGAAGCCATAGGGCAAACAGGTGATGTTTTGCTTGGAATTAGTACAAGCGGCAACTCTAAAAATGTAATAAAGGCTTTTGAAGTTGCTAAGCAAAAAGGTATTTTCACGATTGCTCTCACAGGCAAAGATGGGGGCAAGTTGGCTACCTTAGCAGACCTTGAAATTCGTGTGCCTCACTTCGGCTATGCCGACCGCATTCAGGAAATACACATAAAAATTATTCATATTTGGATAGGATTGATAGAAAAACGTTTGGAATTGTAGGATGTCTAACTCAATCAAAAGTGGTTTTATATTTTTCTATACATTTCGGCAGTTCGGCAAGTTCGCTGACCTTTACGCTCAACGTACAAAAAAGCTGATTTTTTGAAGATATTTTTCAAAAACCGCTTTTTTTTCGGAGATAGCAAAGAAATTTTATGGAAAGACTTAACTTTCTGCGAAATAGTTAATTTATGGGGGGCAAAAACAACTATTTTCAGTTCAAGCACTTTCGCATCAATCAAGGGCAGGCGGCTATGAAAGTAAGTACCGAAGCCTGTATTTTGGGCAGTTATTGCAAGCACGAAAAGCCTACAAATATCTTAGATGTCGGGACAGGAACAGGCTTGCTCGCTATGATGCTTCATCAAAGGTATCCACAAGCCTCTGTTACAGCCCTTGAAATAGAAGAAAATGCCTTTCTACAAGCAGAAACAAATGTTTTGGAGAATGATTTTTCAGAAAAAATCAAACTTTTGCATCAATCGGTGCAAGAGTTTGCAACAACAACCAACGAAAAATTTAGCCTAATAGTTTGCAACCCTCCTTTTTACGAAAAACATTTACTTTCAGATAACCCGCACAAAAACATTGCTCTACACCAACAAACCCTTAGCTTACAAGAACTTGCTTTATGTATCGGAACTTTGTTAGCCTCCGAAGGAATTGCTTTTGTGTTGCTTCCTCCTTACCAGATGCAACAATTTTTAGCTTTTTGCAAAATTAAAAATTTGTTTCCAAGTAAAATTTTAGAAATTTATCATAGCCCCCAACATAAACTTTTTAGGTATATTGCCGTTGTATCTTTTGCAGAAACAAAGCCACAAACAGAGAAACTTTACATCAAAAATACTGACGAAAGTTATACGGAGCAGTTTCGTGAGCTTCTCAAAGACTTTTACTTAGCTTTTTGAATATGCTCGTATCAAAAATTTTTGTTGATAATATAGATTTGCAACTTACCGAAGAACAACTCTTTTTTGCTAAAGAATTAGATACATTTTTTGCAAAAAAAGAAGAAAAAGCCACTTTTCTGTTACGTGGTTATGCAGGTACAGGTAAAACCCTGATGGTGAGCAATTTAGTAAAAATTGCTTCCAAAATAGGATACAAAGTAGCCTTGCTCGCCCCCACAGGCAGAGCCGCCAAAGTATTGGGAAGCTATGCCCAAAAAAGAGCCTCTACTATTCACCGAAAAATATACCAACAAACAGACACCAAGCAAGGAAGATTCGTTTTCAAGAGAGTGAAAAACACTTCCGAAAGAACTATTTACATCGTAGATGAGGCTTCTATGATTTCCGATAAACCTGTAATAGGTTCAAAAAGCCTTTTAGATGATTTGGTAAGCTATGTTTTTGAAAATCCCAAAGCCCAAAACAAACTTTTTTTGGTAGGCGACGTGGCTCAATTACCGCCCGTAGGCGAAAATATTAGTGTGGCATTGGACAAAGACTACCTTGCCAATCAGTATAACCTGAATGTGCATTTCTGCGAATTTACGCAAGTGATGAGGCAAGCAGAACACTCAGGCATTTTATACAATGCTACTCTCATACGAAACCAACTCCGAGCCAATGAGATACGCCTGAACTTGCGAACAAAAGTCTATAAAGACTTTTATAGAATGACAGCCGAGAAACTTGAAGACGGACTTCGCTACGCCTATAATAAGTATGGCATAGAGGATAGCATTGTAATTTGCCGTTCTAATAAAAATGCTAATAATTTCAATCGTTACATACGCCGCAACATTCGTTTTTCGGAAAGTGAAATAGAAGCTGGGGACTACTTGATGATTGTGAAAAATAATTATTTCGTTCTTGCCGATAACGGACAAGAAGGTTTTTTGGCTAATGGCGATTTTGTAGAGGTACTCAAAATTCGTAACGAAGAAGAAGAATTTGGGTTTCGGTTTGCCACAATGAAATTGCGTTTGGTAGATTACCCCGATGCCCCACCTTTTGAGGCAAAAGTTATCTTGGACACACTCTACACCGAACACCCCTCAATGCCTGCCGAAATGTACGACAAACTCTATGAACAAGTATTAGAAAGTTATTCGGATATTACCCAACATCGCAAACGTCAGGAAGCCCTCAAAGATGACCCGTATCTAAATGCCTTACAAGTAAAATTTGCTTACGCTATCACTTGCCACAAATCGCAAGGGGGGC
>Ga0308394_1000035_pt1 | contig 80316 bp, 92 predicted proteins | sample Hotspr2Sampleme2_FD_202366 | JGI IMG/M metagenome (GOLD analysis project Ga0308394, IMG submission 202366) | Hot spring phototrophic mat microbial communities from Mushroom Spring, Yellowstone National Park, Wyoming, United States - 20050701_me2 ...
ATCTATATCCTGTATGCCCCTCGTGTCTTTCAGATAGACGACATAGTCCTTTATTTTCTCTCTCACCTCCGCAGGTAGAATACCCATTTCTATGCCATAGTAGAACCCACCACGACCCTCTCCTCTGCCCACACCCGCAAGCCACAAGATGTTTCCAAGCAGTGCCCTTCTTACCCAGTTTTTCTCTATCTCCTCCCACAACTTTTCCTTCAACTCCCACTTCCTTTGCTTTTCTACGTTCTTAAGAACTTCCTCGTAATACTTTTGAATGTCTTTGTGGATATTGCCGCCCATCCGTGCCAACTCCTTCACCCTCGTTTCCTCCAATTCATATACCACACCTTCAATGCTTGTCTTTATTTTCCCATCTTCAATCCTCGTGCTGCTGGAAAGGTATCTTGCCTCTTGTAGAATTTTTCTCACCTTCCACGCTTCAAAGGCCTCCGAAAACTTCTTTACGTAATTCAGAACTGCCCTTGCAGTCTCCCTTGTCCTCTTGTCTTCACTCTCTGATAACTCTACCGCCTTCTCATATGCTTCTTTAGTCAACGCCATATACATAGACCCATCCTTCTCTTGATAAACCACAAGCTTGCAATCCTTCCCTTGAACCTCCTTGTCTAACTCCGCCCTATACCTGTAAGCAAAATCCCACGCCTTTGATAACAGGGCACGGGCTTTCTCAAGCTTTTCCTTCCATGCTTGCATCTCTTTTGCTGCCATTGCTTCACCTCCTTTTAAAGTTTTCATAGTTTTAATTATAGACTAAGTCATAGACTTTGTCAAGAGGTTTGATTATGATTTGCGTCATATCTCCCTTCCCTCAAGTCATATGTGTAGAATAGAGAACTTAGTGTTATGTCTTCGTATCTTTTCCAGGCCAGTTTGAGGAACTCCCTTATAGGCCTCCAGGCAGACCAGGTGGGAGATCTATCTACATCTCTTAGAACCTTCTCTATAGTGTCTGGGCGGACTTTGTAGACGGGCACGCCCTCTTCTTCCAAGATTTCTTTTCTTATGTAAACATGGAAGGGCAAGGGTGCATAAAGCTTTGGAAAGCCTTTCACATACTCGGGTAGATGTATCTTTATGGAACAGGTTGTGAGACTGACCCACACCGTTAGAGGCACCGCATGGACAAGTCCTTCATCCTCAATGTGATAGACAAGGATGTATTCATTGGGCGACCAAAAGAGGTTCCTAATTTGACCTACCTCTACGGGCACCCTTGCAGATTGCTTGACCTTATACCTTTCAGGTCCTAAGCTGTCTTTGTAGAGTTTTAGAGACATCTTCAGTTCTTCCTTGTTAAGCATTTCCATCACCTCCATAGTGTTTATATAACCGCCCCTCCCTCCACTTTCTGACAATTACCTCAACCTTCTTGGCATTACCAAGTAGAAGTAATCCTCACTTAGCTTTAGCATCACGGGATACTCTTCATCTCCCACAAACAGCATCTCCACAGTGCCCTCGTTTATCTCAGTAAAGGGCTTTATAAACTTTGGATTGAAGGCCACGTTAAGGCCTTCTCCCTCTACTTTTGCAGGCACTTGGGCTTCTATTTCATTTTCCTCTCCATATTCAGACCAGCTTGCCCGCAGATGTAGTCCTTCTCCGATGTGGAAAAGGACAGTCTCTAAATGGGAAAAGTTCTCCAAAGCCCTGTTCAAGTCCTTTATATCCACTAAAGCCCTCGTTTTAAACTCATTGGGAACCACCGCCTTATAATCGGGATATTCCCGTTCCAAAACCCTAAAAGCTATCTCCCAATCTGTGCCCGCAATGAACACAAACTTTTCGTCTTTGCCCAGCTTTAGCATATCCGCCTTTTCCCTCTTCAAAAGTTCCATAAGAACCTTTAGCCCGCCCTGTGGAAACTCCACCCTCATATCAAAAGGAACCTCCACCCTTAGAAAAGCCAACCTATACCCGTCTGATGCCACAAAATTAACACAAGACCCTTCTCCATCCATAAGCACACGCCTTAGATAATCCATATCGTTGTCCTTATTTGGCATCGCAAAACCCACCTTCTGGACAGCAGAAAGCAACATTTTGGTAGGAAAGACTGATTGATAAACTCCCTCTGGAAAATCTGGAAACCTCTCCACAGAACCCAACGAAAGCCTGCTTTTCATACTCCCTACCTCAACCACAAGCTTGTCTCCCTCCGTCCAAAGCGACACCTCCTTTTCCTTCCCTTTAACAAGTTTGGCAAAATCCCTCATAGCCACGCATACCTCTCCCGCCTCTTCTGTGCTTGACGGCACCCGCACAGTTAAATACTCCTCCAAATCCGTCCCCTGAAGCTGGCTATATCCATTGCCACTTGCCACCTTCACCAAAGCCAGCCCAGGTAAAGCACTCCTTTTGTCCACCACCTTGTTTAGAACCTCTAAAGCCTTGTTTAAAGCCTGTTTGCTAAGCTTTGTCCTCATACCTACCACCTCCTTACCTGTTATTTTACACCAAAATTTACTATCTGTCAAGTCTTGTATTGCAACTCAAAATGTAAGGTAAGACAGCCGATTGGAAACTGTTTCCGCCTATGAAACCTCTATACCCTTTTGGGCATCAACAGATAGAGGACGTCCTCACCAAGTTTGAACACTGCAGGATGTTTATTATCTACTAAGAGTATCTCCAGAGTTCCTTTGTTTGATTGAGTGAATTCTTTGACGAGTTTGGGATTGAACGCCACGTTTAGGGCTTGTCCCTCCACTTTTGCGGTTATCTCCGTCTTTTCAACTCCTTTGGCCATTAGCTTCAGCCCTTTGTCTATATGGAAGACAACTTCCTCTGCTTTGAGGAATTCTTTCAAAGCCCTGTCCAACTCTTCTATGTCCAACACTGCTTTTGTTTGGAAGTCCTTGGGAATAACTGCCTTGTAATCGGGATGTTCCCAGTATCTCACTCTAAAAGCCAGTTCCCAATCTGTGCCTGCAAGAAACACAAACTCCTCATTTCTTCCCACTCTTACTGTTTCTTTTTCTTCCTTCTCTAACAGTTCTTTCAGTGCTTCCAAACTGCTATAAGGAAGCTTTATCCTGTCGGCAAAAGGAACCTCCGCCCTAAATATAGCAAACCTATAAACATCTGAGGCTACAAAGTTGACACTGTCTCCCTCTCCATCCACAAGCAGGTATTTATAACCCATAGCATCCTTGTGCTTAGCTACCGCAAACTCTACCTTCTCTATAGCAGAAAGCAAAAGCTTAGTCGGAAGCGTGGATTGATAGGTAGGAATAGGAAAGGTTGGAAACTCTCCTACAGGCATCAAAAAGGTCTCGCCCTTTACATTACCCGATTGAACCACAAGACTCCCATTTTTTGTAAAAAGCTTAACCTCTCCACTTCCTGCCTTTGCAAGCTTAAAAAGCCTTTCTGCAAACACACATACCGCCCCCGCCTCCAGCGTCTGTTCTACTGGAACTTGAATTGTTAGGTAAGTCTCCAGATTCGTAGCCTGAAACTGGGCATACCCAATAAAGCAAGAAACTTTTATCAAAGCCAACTGTGGTAAAGGAACTTCACCGCCGATTACCTTATCCACCATCGCTAAAGCATCGTTCAGAGACTGACTGCTAAGCTTTGCCTCCATTTCAAGCACCTCCTTACTTATTATTTTACTCTAAATTTTGCTGTCTGTCAAGTCTTGTCTTACAACATGAAATGTAGGGTAAGAAACTAAAACCTTATTAAAATCCCTTATAAGGAGGGTATCCCATGAAGGTAGTCAAACGGGCGGGCACTTTAGAGACCCTTGATATTAGCAAAATAAGAACCGTTATAGACTTTGCCTGCAAGGGTTTGAGGGTGGACCCACTGGAACTGGAAATGGACGCACAAATACAGTTCAGGGATGGCATCACCACTAAGGAAATCCAGCAATTGCTTACCAGAACAGCTGCGGAGAAGGTCTCCGCAGAAAACCCTGATTGGACTTATGTTGCCGCAAGGCTTTTGCTTTACGACCTTTACAAGGATGTGGGACATCTCAGAGGCTATAAAGTCAAGGATAAGATCAATGGCAAATACAAACCTTACAGCCCTGAAAGCTTTTATGAACTCATAAAAGAGTGCACTGAAAGAGGCATATACGGAGAATATTTGCTTGAAAACTACACAAAGGAAGAGATTGACCAGCTTGCCCGCTACATAAAACCAGACAGAGACCTTCTCTTTACATACACGGGCATAAAGGTGCTTTTTGACAGGTATTTGGTTAGGGACGAAGAGGGGAGGGTGATAGAACTTCCGCAGGAGATGTATATGTTAATTTCCATGACCTTGGCGATCCCAGAAAAGAAAGAAGAGAGACTGAAATGGGCAAAGACCTTCTACGACCTGCAGTCCCTCCATCTCATATCTTTGGCTACGCCTACATTGATGAACGCAAGGCGTCCTTACACTCAGCTATCTTCTTGCTTTGTTTTAACGGTGGATGATGACCTTTATGACATCTTTGACAACGTGAAAAAGGCTGGGATGATCTCCAAGTTTGCGGGCGGGCTTGGTATATACCTTGGAAAGATAAGGGCAACGGGTGCCCCCATAAGAAAGTTCAAGGGTGCAAGCAGTGGAGTTTTGCCTGTGGTGAAAATTCTCAACGATGTGATGGTGTATGTAGACCAGCTTGGGATGAGGAAGGGGAGTGCGTCAATCACCTTGGATATATGGCACAAGGATGTTTTGGACTTTTTGGAGGTCAAAACCAACGTGGGCGATGAGAGAAAGAAAGCCCACGATATACATCCTGCCATCTCCATTCCAGACCTTTTTATGAAAAGGCTAAAGGAAAACCGCAAATGGACGCTTTTTGACCCGTATTATTGCAAGAACGTCCGCAACGGCAAAAACTTGGAAGACTTGGACGGAGAGGAGTTTGAAGAGATTTATCTAAAGCTGGAAAGGGAACTTCCAGATTATGCAAAGAGGGAAATTCCTGCCTTTGAACTGTGGAAGAGATTACTGACAGTGGTTTTTGAAACGGGAGAGCCCTACATCTTCTTCAGGGACACCGCCAACAGGTTAAACCCTAACAAGCACTGCGGGATGGTCTATTCCTCAAATCTTTGCCACGAGATAGTGCAAAATCAAAGTGTCCCAGCCCATATCTCAGAAACGCTGTCAGAGGACGGCACTATAACCCATGTGAAAAAGTCTGGAGATGTGGTGGTGTGTAATCTGGGTTCCATAAACCTTGGCAAGGTTTGGACAAAAGAGGACTTAGCAGAAGTAGTTCCCATCCTTGTGCGAATGCTGGACAATGTGCTACAGATGAACTTTTATGCCATAAAGGAGGCACAGCACACCAACAAACGCTACAGGGCAATAGGCATCGGTGTTAGCAATTACCACTACTGCCTTGTGAAAAACGGAATTCCTTGGGAGTCAGATCAGCACCTGAGGTTTGCAAACAGTCTATTTGAAAGGATAGCCTACTTCGCCATAAAGGGTTCAATGGAACTTGCAAAAGAAAGGGGCAAGTATCCGCTTTTTGATGGCTCAGACTGGAGTAAGGGCATATTCTTTGGAAGGACGCCCGAGGAGAACCAAAGGCTTTCTCAGGAAAACGGAAACAACTTTGATTGGCTAAGATTGGCAGAGGAGGTTAAAGGGAATGGGATGAGAAATGCCTATTTATTAGCCCCTATGCCCACTGGTTCTACTTCTTTGCTACTCGGTGCTACTCCCTCAATAGACCCAATCTTTGCCAAGTTCTACAAAGAGGAGAACATGTCGGGCATTTTGCCACAAGTTCCACCCGAGGTGGTTCAATACTTTTGGCACTACAAATCTGCCTATAACATAGACCAAGAGTGGGTCATCCGTGCGGCGGCGGAGCGTCAAAAGTGGCTCGACCAAGCCCAAAGCTTGAACCTATTTATTGACCCTGAAAAGATAGACGGTCCCACTCTCTCAAGGCTTTACGCCTTAGCGTGGGAACTTGGACTGAAGACCATATACTACTGCAGGAGTAAATCCATGACGGATATAGAGGAATGCGAAAGCTGTGCAACTTGATATGTTAGCTATAATAAATACCATGAGGGTGTTTGTGAATAGAAAAGAGTTGGAGGAGGTGCTTAAGAAGGCAAGGCTTGCCACACAAAAGAGGATTGACATGCCTATTCTAAACAACCTTAAGCTTTCCGCTAAAGAGGATAAACTAAGCATTTATACCACGAATTTGGAAAGCTTTTTGGTTATGGAGTTGCCCGCAAGGGTGGAGGAAGATGGGACCGCCTCTGTTCATGCTGGCAAGCTGACTTCCATAGTGGAAGAGTTGTCTTCGTTGGAGGTTTATATGGAGTTAAAAGAGGATAAGCTGTTTGTCAGAGGAGGGAAAAGTCAGTTTAGGATGGTCTGTGCAGACCCTTCTGAGTTTCCAGAGTTTCCTCAACTTCAGTGCAAAAACTCTATTCCAAACAATCTGCTACTAAAAGGTATATCAAAGGTATATTACGCCATCTCCAGAGATGAGATGATGCATACCCTTCATGGTATGTATGTGGCAAACAAAGAAGGAAGGCTTCACTTTGTGGGTTCTGACGGCTACAGGCTTGCCCTGTATATGCATGATGAAGTTTCTCTTGATGAAAACCTTCTTTTTTCCCGCAACAGCCTGAAGGTTTTAGAAAAGCTTTTGGAGGACGCTATCGGAGAGGTGGGGGTGGGTAAAGATGAAAGCTTTGCCCATGTGAAGGGAGAAAATTGGTCTTTATCTGTTAGACTTTTGGAGGGAGAGTATCCCGACTACATGGCGGTTATTCCCACTGACTATACGATAAACGTGCTACTTGACAAAGCTGAGTTTGAGAATGCCCTAAAGAGGCTTTCTTCAATAGCTTCTGCCAGTGCATTTCCTGTGAAGCTTACCCTTTCAAACGATGTTTTGATGCTGGAAATTTCAGACCCTGAGTTTGGAGAAGGGAAAGATGAGGTGGGTGTGTTGGAAAGCTTTAACTTTGAACCTATGGAGATAGGCTTTAACGGAAAGTATCTTTTAGAAGCCCTTGAGGAGTTTGACTTTGAGAGGGTCCGCTTAAAAGCAATAGACCCAGACAGCCCTGTTCTCCTTGAAAGTGCAAACCAAGAGAAAGACCCTTATCTTTGCATAATCATGCCGATGAGACTGTGAAATGCCTTTACGGATTTAGGGTGTAGTAGTTAGTGTCAATTCGGACAAGATAGCCCTTTTTCATCAGGATCTTTAGCCATCGGTAATATGTGTCCCGTGATATGCCAAGGTTTCTGACAACTTCTTCGGCTGTCATGTAAAACTTCAGGCTGTCCCTTTCCAGCTTTTCGGACATGATATAAGCCAGAAGGTCAAGGGCAGGCCTGAGTTCTCTGTCTCTTACGGCATCCTTAATGAAGGTGTGAAGGAGTTTAATAAAGTTCTTGTCTTTTTTAGCTTTGCCATAATAGACTACGGCGTCTGCTTCTACAACTTGTCCTGTCTTTGGATCAACGATTGAAAGTTTTCTCTTTATCGGCACGTCTTACCCCCCTCTGCCTTTTTCGCCCTTTGTAAGGTTTAGTCTGTAGACATTAGTGGCGAGTTTTGTTAGATACCCTTTAGACATCAAAACCCTAAGCCATTTGTAAAATGCCCCTTTTGTTATGCCAAGTTCTTTTATTGCCCTTTCAGGAACTATGGCAACTTCAAAAGTATCATCATCAGCCAAACTCATGGCATATAAAAGAAGTCTAATAGGGCCTTTAAAAAAGGTTTCGTTTTTTATTAAGTCCTTTGAAAATAAGACAAAACATCCTTCGGGACTGTCAGCGATGATAATGTCTGGGCCGTCTCCAATAGGAATGGCATTGTTATACTCTTCTAATATCTCTCCTGTGTTTTTGTTATAAATGACCAGTTTCATCATATTCTCCTCCGTCGGAATCATAATCTTCCCTGTCCCACTTTTCCATCAGTTCACAAATCTCCCTGTCCCACTCTTCCATTATCTTATATATTTTCTCTTGCATCTCGCCAAGTTCATACGCAAGGCATATGTAAGCAGGGACAAAATAATTTCCTTTAAACCCCCTTTCCCGTTTCTCAATGTATCTCTCTATGATTTCTATAGCAGCCTTTTCTACCTCCTCCGCCCCCCGTCGTGAGATCCCATTAAGCCATCTGAGAATATCAGCGTAAGTTTTTAGCACCTCTTCCCACTTACCACCAAAATCGCTAAAGTCCTTAGCCATTATCTGGGCAAGTTTCGGCAAAACGTCTTTAAGCCTCTTGTGTTCCATCACAAACCCTCCTTAAACTCGTCGTTAAGCAAGCCAAGCAGAACTTTTCCATTCTTCATAGGATTTTAGCCTACTGGTTATGAACTCTTCTAAAATTCCCGCCGCCTTCTTTTCTACCTCTGGGTTTCCCATACCCACTATGTAGATTAGTTTTTCAAATACCATTGTGTAGTCCACAAAAGCATCAAACTGGGTAAGCCAAAGGTCTCTAAACCTTTCAAGGTCGTAAGCAAAAATGCGTCCAAGTTCTGATAGAAGGTCGTTAATGTTTTTCATGCCCAACTCCATTAGAAGGGTAATTCATCCTCAGCCAAAGGCTTTTTGGCTTTGGGCTTTCTTGCCCCCTCTACTATCTGCTTGAGGCTATAAGCCAGCCAATCAGGAGACCTCCACTCTCCGTAGGGCTTTTGCCTGCTGGCGATAAACTCCTCTATGACCTTTACCGCTTTCTCTTCTGCAGGATAGGGTGCCATTAGGACATCCAAAAGCTTGTCAAAAACCCTGGCATAATCTATTAAGATGCCCGTCCGAGTAATCTCAAAGCGTTCAAGGTCATGGGCAAGTATTCTCCCAAGTTCTGGCAAAAGGTCGTTAAGCTTTTTCATGTCCCACCTCCTTCATTTTATACTGCTGCTAAAAGTTCTTCCTTTTCTACCCGCTTTCTGATACTCTTTACCTTTTGCCATATGTAAGTCCTGGACCTTCCAAGCTTTCTCGCTATCTCCTTAAAGGTGTAGCCCTCCGCAAGTAGCCGCACTATCTCCCTCTCTTCCTCCGTCTTTGCCACCTCCTCCAGCAAAATACCTAAGTTTGCCTTCTCCTCCACATCCTCATCTGCTTTAAGCAGTTCCTCAAAACTTGCCCTCTCACCGTCCTCATCCTTATACTCATAATCCAAAGACAAGCCTCCCTTCTTCCACTTCTTCCACTCCTTGTAAGCATATCCCTTTCCATACTCATACGCATAAGTGCTTAACCTCACTCCATAAGACGGGTTAAAACGCTTTATCGCCTTCAATATCCCCTCCACCGCAGCAGAATACACCTCCTCCCTCACCCACTCGGGAAAACCTAAACTTATCTCCATAGCCATCCTGTGTATGTCCCTTTCCTCCATGACACCACCTCCTTTATAAAATATTTTATAACAAAATTTACTATCTGTCAAGTCTTGTCCGACATTTTTGCTTGTAAGGTAAGACAGGTTTTTTGAAAGGGAGTGGATGAGGGCATTTAGTGGTGAGGCTTGCCCTCAAGCAAAGGAAGAAGTTTTTTGAAGCTTAGCTTTGTTATGTCAAAGAGGTCTGTGTATAGGAGGGTGTTGTTCTCCACTGCTTCTTTCAGAAGTGTCAGAAATCTTCTACTCCAGTAATTGATGATGCTTGGCTGGGCGGTTTCCTTTTCCTCTAACTGGATGTTTTCTAAGAACTTGGCGGCCGCTTTAAAGCAGGCTTTATCTTTGCTTTCCCAATCAAAGACCGCACTTTCTCCCATCAGAATATGCACGATGGCATGAACGAGGGTAAAGGCTTTTCCCTGCACAGTGTCTTTGTTGTTGATAAACACCACAGGTGCAATATCATCAAAAAGCACAAAACCTTTAAACTCCTCAACGCTTAAAACCCTGCGAACATTTTTGATATACCCACTTCTCAAAACAAAAACTCCCTTCTTTTCTGCCCTCTCCACCATCTCATCCAAAGTCTTTGCTTCACTAAAGAAGCTTTTGAGTTCCTCCACCATCTTATCCTCATCAAGCCCGCCCCTATATTTACCTGCAAAGTCCAAGCTTTCATGCCCAAACTCAAGCAGGATCTCCCTTGCCCAGTTTTGCACCTTCTTTGCATGCATAACCGCATCCTGAAAGTTCTTAGTCCCGCCATCAAAGGGAAGGCTTATCTGTGGAAGTTTTTCCAAAAAGAAATCTCCAAAGGGCACATCAAAGATTTTGGATAGCTGGACAAGCTGCCTGTATGTGGGATAGTCCTCTCCCGCCAGCCACCTGTCAAAGTTTTTAAACCTTCTCCGTGCCCTTTGGGCACTTTCAGGGAACTTTTGGGCTAATTCCTTGAGGATGGTTGGGTTAATCAAGTCTACCTTCATTTTTTCAGCCTCCATGTGTATGATTATAGAAAGTGGGTATAGAAATTTTGGGCAAAACAGACTGGAGTTTTCAGGGATGCAAAACACAGTATTTCACTCACACCTTCCATCCCTACCCCGCAAGGTTCATCCCACAGATACCATCAACTTTTATAAAGCTTTTTACGGAGGAGGGGGAGACGGTTTTAGACCCTATGTGTGGATGTGGAACAACGCTGGTGGAGGCCCTTCTACACAACAGAAACGCCATAGGAAATGACCTAAACCCACTTGCGGTGTTAATATCTAAGGTGAAAACCACACTGATAAATGAGGAGGAGTTTAGGGACTTCAACGATAAGATTTCGTCTGTTTCAGGAATGGAAGGCATCCTCAAGGCTTTGTGGGAACTGAAAGAAGAGGGCAAACAAAAGCTGTATGATTTTGGAAGGGTCGCCCTTTCCGCTTCAATATGGGGTGGTAAAGACAGAGATATTGAGAGGGTTTTTAGGAAGAAGGTTTTATCCATGCAAAGGGAGATGCTTGCTATGGCTGAAGCGGTGAAAAACGTCCCTCAAATAGGAGTGATATGTGGGGATGCGAGAAGGTTGGGAGTTCAAAGCGGCAGTGTAGATTTGATTATCACCTCTCCTCCCTATGTGAATGCCTTGGATTACCACAGGATGCATAAAGATAGCATGCTTTGGCTTGATATGGACTTTAGCACCTTCAGGAAGAACGAGATAGGGAAGCATTCCCGTTTTTCAGGTAATAGGTTTAGGCTGCTTTCTTGCTATCTTGCAGATATGCTTCGCTGCATGATTGAAATGAACAGGGCTTTGAAAAAGGGTAAGTTCTGTGTGATAGTGATAGGGAACTCAAGGGTAGAACACGAATTGATTGAAACCCACAAGTTCTTAGCCCGCATGGGTTCAAAGATAGGTTTCAAACCCGTAAAGACGCTTTTTAGGGAGATAGACAAAAGCAAAAAGTCCAACAGCCCAGCCATCGGTAAAATCAATGAAGAATACATCCTTGTCCTACAAAAGGTGGAGGAAAGTCCTTTCTCAGTAGATGAGGGCCGCTTTATCGTTGATGTCGTAAAAGAAGAGATGCTAAAGTTCAAAGACCAAGTATCACATCCCAAAAACATGGCTAAGTTAGAGACCGCTATAGAAAAGCTTCCAATGGATGTTAAAAGCCCCCTTGCGGGGGCAAAAGGGAGGAGGCAGTGCCAAAGAAGGTGTGGATAGGAGGTGCGAAACAGTTGCTAATTTCTGTTCAAAAGTGTATATTTATAGCGTAGAATGGCTACGAAGCTTTTGAGTGTAAAAGAGTGTAAGGAGATATACGGACTGAGTAGGATAACGCTGATAAACTATGAGAAGAAAGGGTTGATAAAGCCTGTGAGGACGCCCGGTGGAGTAAGAAGGTATAGAGTGGAAGATATAGAGAGATTATTGGGCATTTTGGAAGATAAGCAGGAGAGAGTTGGGAAAACTATTCTATACGCAAGGGTCAGCACAAGAAAGCAACAGCCTTATTTGGAAAATCAAGTTCAAAGGCTTGAGGAATACGCTAAATCAAGAGGATGGAAGTATGAGGTTATCAAGGAGATAGCAAGTGGCGTGAATGAGAATAGAAGAGGACTACAAAAACTCCTGAATATGGTGAAAAGGGGAGAGGTAGAAAGAGTGGTTATAGAATATCCTGACAGATTGGCAAGGTTTGGTTTTCATTACCTCAAGGAACTTTTTGATGGTTTTGGTGTGGAGTTAGTTGTAATCAATGGGAGGGAAGGAGAAAAAGAAAGGGTTCAGGAGTTGATGGAGGATTTGGTAGCCATAGTCTCATCATTTGCAGCCAGAATCTACGGACAGAGAGGTGCTAAAAATGCCAACAAACAGGAAGAATGATCGCAATTTCATAACGGTAGAGTGTTTATTGGCATTTGATAAAGACGAGGATAAGGAAAAGGTGTTAAGCCTGATGCGAAGGTTTTCCTCAATGGTAAGGTTTGCCTATAAAAGGCTGTTGGAAGGAATGGAAAGGAAAGAACTGAAGAGGATGCTTTCCCAAAAGTATGGGATAAACACACGGTATTCAGACGATGCTATATTTTTGGCGCAGCAAACTTTGGACTCTTGCATAGAAAGAGGACAAAATCCCAAAAAGCTTGTGTTTGGTTCAAGGGTTGTGTTTGAAAAGCTAAAGAAGAAACACTTAACAGGTAAAAGGAGAGAGAAACTGAGACAAGAATGGGAGGAAAGAAGATACGGCATCTTGTATGCAAGAGGAGACAAATCAAAGGAGGGCAATCTAAACCTCAGACTTGTGAATTTAGATAACCAATGGCATCTGAGAATTAACTTAGAAAACGGTGAGTATGTATGGGCTAAGGTGGTTAGGTCTGCTAAGAGAGAAAAAGACAGGTGGATAGACTTTGTGTGGGATTTAACTCAAGCTGAGAGGACGGGCAACTGGTTTGCTTACACGGTAAGGCTTAGGCTAAAGAATGGGAAAATCTACGCACAGATAAGCAAGGAGGAGAAGTTCCCAGAAATAACCATAACAAAGGAAAATGGAGTTATAGGCATAGACATAAACGCATATCCTTTTCACTTGGCTTTGGCTTGGACATCAAGGGATGGGAACTTGGAAAAGTATGAGAGGATAAGCTTAAACGGGCTGTTGGATGGGAACACAGACAAAAGGGAGTATTTGAGTTGGCAAATTGCACATTGGGTAGTGGAGATTGCCAAGAGAGAAGGAAAGGCAATAGTAGTGGAGAATTTAGATAAGATCCCAAAAGGTAGAAGAGGAGATGGAATGCCTAAGTTAAGACAGAAACTGCAGAAGTGGATATACAAGGGAATGCTGGGAAAGATTGAGATCGTGTGTAAAAGAAACGGAGTTCAGTTGATAAAGGTAAGTCCTGCCTACACCTCAGTTATTGGCAAGCTAAAGTATGCACCCATATACAGAATAGACAAGGATGTAGCGTCCGCTTATGTAATAGCGAGGCGTGGGCTTGGGTTTAAAGAAAGCTTGCCTAAGAATTACCGAAAGCTTTTAGAAGATAAGGAGTTTCTGTCTTACTCAGTGGCAAGGGTTGAGGATAGGATTGCTAAGCTTAAGAAGGAGATAGAAGGGGAGAAAAACGAATACAAGAGAAATAAGCTAAAAAGCAGGTTGAGAAGACTGAAGAGGGAGTTAAAGCTTTTGCTTAAGTTTTTAATAGGCAGCGGGAAGAGCGAGTCAGCTACCCAACAAGCGGTTAATCGTGAGACGAAACCGATGAGGGGTCCCACTCATGTGGGACAAAAAAGCTGGCGAGTTCTTTCCGTAGCCCTTGCGGTTTTGCGTGCCACTACTTGCCTTGAGTGGTGTAGAGACCACTCTCCCTTGAAGGGTGTTTTGATTTCAGGGGATTGGGCAAAAGTGGCTGGCAAGGGTAGTCCCTCCCTTCCAGGTCAGGGGACGGCTGCACAAAATAAGTGCAGTTTTATACACTTTGGGTGACCTGGATGGAATGCGAAGCTTCTGTGAAAAAGGAAGGAAGGAAAAGAGAAAAACTAACCCCCTTTGTTGAGAACACCCAGCCCCAGTTTGTAGTAGCCCCTTGCGTTGGAAAAGTCTGGCTTCACTGGAACATAAACTCCCCTTTCAAAGAGGGACCTATCCAGAAAGTATGCCCCGCCTCCTGCTACCACAAAGACGGGCTTGCTTTTGATAAGTTCGCCAATTTCCTCTTGAAGACGCAGATATATCTGTTCTGTCCATAGCTTGCTTGCCTTTTCCCTCTCCTCCTGCAAGAAAATCTCCTTTCCTACCAGCGTTAGCCTACCCCTGGTAAAGTAGGGAACCAAGAAAACATAGGGTTCATTCCTGAGAAACCCCGCCTCCGCAGGAAGCAAACTCCTGAATATCTCCACCGCACTTTTTACACCAAGCCCTTCTATAGTTCCTCCTCTTTCCTTCACAACATCATCACCCTTCACCCGCACAGACAGAAAATCCACCGTGTTAAAGCCTATATCCAAAACCAAAGCACCTCCCTGAGACCGCACATAATCCCCCACATCCTCCAAAATCCCAGCACCCTGAGGAACCACCAGCACCTTCCTCACACCCTCCACAGTCTGCAAAGCTTTGCTAAACTCCTCTCCCATATGCCTAAACCTCGGAGGAAGCCCAGATACCACAAAATACTCTCCACCCTCTCCTACTTCCATTATCGCCCGCTTGAGAAGAACTGGACTATACTTGATAAGCAGCTCCACCGTGCTGAGGCTTAGCTTGTGCCTAAAAACCGTTGCCTCTTCCCCCACCACATACCACATACCATTATGTTCCACCACAGGCACATCTGAGAGTTCCCCCTCCAGAAACTGGGCTATCTGGCTGGGAAACTTCAAACTAAAACCTTCCGACACTACCTTCACTTGACCAAATCCTATATCAATCCCTAATACCCTCATACCATCTATTATAACAGAAAAATTGTTCAACCGAGTGAATAGATAGAGGTTAAAATGAATAATATGAGTAGGAAGGTGTTAAGGGAAATTTTAAGGGAGTATGGGCTTGATTTTTATGTTAAGTATGTGTATTGTGGCAAAGAAAAGTGCAGGAGTTGTCCTCATGGTCCGTATTTGTATGCTACCAGGCGGGAGGGAGGCAGGGTAAAGAATGTGTATCTTGGGAAGGCGGATGCAAAGCTTTTGGCAAAGAGGGACAAGATTGTGGCGAAGGTTATGGAGTTGGTTATGGAGTATGAGAGGGAAAACAAGTTTTTAGAGGAGGACTTTAAGAAGAAACTTTCTGTCCTTGTTCAGGGCCTATTGCAGGAAGAACATCTGGATTGACCTGATCGGCGGCAAAAAGGACTGTAAGGTCTTCAAACTCCTTGGTTGAGTCAAAGAAGGCGGGCTGGTCTTCAAGGTTTTCTAAAGCCACCGCTTGTCTTATTTCCACCACCCTTTTGGCGTTTTGTTCTGCGTTGGGTTCCATGCCAAACTCTTTTCTGAACTTTGAAAGCAAAACCAAGCCCTTCTCTTCGTCGCTATAATCTGCATAGTGTTTTTTCGGAAGAAGGTATTCAGGCTTTATGGGGTTCTCGTCCGCAAAGTAGTAAAGCTTTCCCTTTGTGCCAAAGTGCTTGGGGGTAATCAGGTATGCACTGCCTGGTTTCATGGTCTTTAACTCTTCAGGGCGAACCCTGTAGTCATACCTCTCTTGAACCACCTCTCCCCAGTGAGGGAAAAGCACAGATGCGGGAGAAAGAATTGGGTTCTGTCCGCCTATAGACCTGCTTCTGCCGTAGGTTTTCTCCTCTCCAAGATAGTTTGCATAGAACTTGGCCGTCTCATCATCCCCCGCACCAAGAATTAGCTTAACATTGCAGTTGCTGAAGATATTCTGAAATAGACCCTTTTGGATCTTCTCAAACTGAAATATAGACTGATGGATAAGAACCACGCCTATGCCTGCGCCCCGTGCCATGTCAAAGAGTTTTTCCGCTTCTGGCACAAAAACCTGCGGCGCCTCATCCACAAACACCATGTCGGGCACATTGAATTTCACCCCGCTGTTGTATTTCCAAGCCGCATGCCCCATCAAATCCAAAAACACCATCTTCCCTATATCCAGCGTCTCTCCAGAGGGAAAGTCCAAAGCCCTCAAGGCAAAATACATAAGCTTTCCCTTTCTAAACCCCTCGCTTATACGGATCTCTGGGTCATAAGCGTTGAGAAGCTTTGGATGGAAAGTAAAAGCATAAAGGGCTAAGTGCTGTTCAAGGTTTCGCAAATAATTTCTGTATTCCTTGTTGCGTTGTGCCTCGTCTGCTATGGTCTTTATCCAAAGTTCATACAGTTCATTCTTTGCCTTTCCCGCAATGTTGTAGGTGTTCAAAAGATACTCTATAGACCTGGGCAGATAGGCCACCACCGCATAGAGGTCTATGAAATTCACCATCTTCCCAGTCTGAGGGAGTATTGAAAGAAGCGACGTTAATGCCCTTGTGAATTCAGACTGGATCTTCTCATAAAAAGTTGCAGTCCCGCCAGCCTTGGGCAAAGTGGCAATAATTTTTACCGCTATATCATGATACTTGCCATGCTTTATCGCATAGTAAAAAGGGTTGTAAGAAGAGGATATCAAAGGCTTGACGGGGTCAAAATACTGAAAGTCTGAAAGCCTGCCCTCCTTTTGCATTATCTTTAAAAAAGCAGAGATAACTTCATTGTCTCCCTTTGGGTCTATACACAGAACTCCTATTCCCTTGTCAAGAAGCTGTGCCACAAGCGGTGCAAGCACAGACTTGGTTTTGCCAGAACCCGATGGTGCCAAAACATGAACATGCTTATTGAGTTCTCCAAAGGATACCTCAATGGGCGGTTCATAAAAAAGCTTCACCGATGGTTCAATGGGCTTGACATAATAGGGAGACTTCCAAGCGGGCACCTTCCTATACACCCACAGGCTAAAACGATACAGAAAGTAAAGAGTGCTAAAAACCGCCAAAAGCCCAAAAATCAACAAACCAAGGTAAGGTGAAATGAAAAAACCTGCTACGAAAAACAGAAAGCCCAAAAATAGGCCAACAAAATACACAAAGTAAAAAAACCTCACGCCGTATTTGGGATGGGGATCTTGCTTGGCCTTCTCGAGGTTCTTCTTATAGGTATCCCTCAGAAGAAGAAAAAGCCCTACCCAAAATATAACCGTGCCTAAAATCAGCTTAACAGCCAGCATATATCCATCTCTCCAGAACCAAAGCAATCCCCTTAGCAAAATGAACGGGAAGCCTAAGACTGACCTCCCTCTTTTTCTCCTTCAAAATCAGCAAAATCTTCCTGTCGTAGTTTATCCCATGCCTTCTCAAAAAGGCCCTCAAAACTCCAGAGGGACTTTTCCCGCTATCCTTGGCAAACTCCTTCAGGCTTACCATCCACTCATGCAAAGGCTTTTCTACCGACCTCTTTTCATTGCCATAGACCACATAATCCACAATTAGCCTCTCGGGAGACTCTTTAGGTTCCACCATCTCCTCCACATACAAGCTTTTTTCCTCCTTCTCCGATATAAGCCGTGCACCGCCCAAAGACCTTCCGATAAAGCTTGCCTCTATAAGACCCACAAGCAAGCTTGCCTTCTCCCTCTCCACAAATATCTCACCTTGGCCTTCTTTGCCCCTGATAAACAGCAAAACTCCAGAGGGACTGAGATTGTAAGTCAAAGAGTAGTCCGCCACAGACAGGTTCCCATTAAGAGGGTAATGCCTCGCAATGCATATATGGGCTATCTCCAAAAAGTGTTCAGGCCTAATTTTGACAAACACCCTGTCGTTCATAGCCCCCTGCACCATCACCCGCACTCTATCATCCTCCACATAAAGCCTGCCTATAACTTCCTTCTCAAACCCATCTATTCCATACCCCGCCGAAAAGCACGCCCCCGCAAACCTAATTAGGTCGCTTCCAGATACCCTCTCTCTTCCAAGCTTCCCATTGCCGTTGATGGAAATCTCCACCCCTTCCTCAAGATACTCCACCATCAAAGCATAATCAGAAGAGGTAATGTATAGCTTGTCTCCCAAGAAAAAGGTTCCCATCTTCAACCTCCCGTTGCTAAAATTCCAAAAGTGTTCGACGCTAAGTTGATAATGAAATACAGCAAAGGAATCCACAACTTCACCACAAAATATCCAACCATTACCTTCAAAAGAAGCGGCCAGTTTATAAAGTGCCTACCTATAGGGATAATAGAGAGAATAACAACAAAAGGAAAAACCGCAGATAGAATAGCAAGGACTATTCCTTGACCCTTTGCCAACAGCTTCATCTTCAAGGGAAAATCCATGTAAGTCAAAGAATACCACCATGCCTTCGCATCTGAAATACCCCTCGCTAAAGCATCCTTCTTAGGACCTGTTCCAAGGTTTGTCTGTGTATTAGCTAAGTTTTCCGCCCTCTCTATAGCGGACAAGGTTTTTTCCCTTAGATCGGAACAGAATTTGTCTGTCTCGGGGTTTTGCACACAGGCAAGCACGGTCTTTACAAAATCCTCCTTAGCCTTTCCCATCCTCCCATCCAAGTAGTTTTTATCGCATTGGTTCGCAAACTGCTGTGCTAATTGTTTGTATGCGTCAAGGAACTTACCACAACTTGTATCGCCTCCAACGCTAATTTGAGAAGAAAGAAATGATATAACTGCGATGACCCCTCCTATTAGAGCACCTGTCCCTGTGCCTATAAAAGGTAGAACACTCCCCACAGCCCCTCCAAGCACCACTCCTTTTCCTATTGTTTTCAAAAAGTCCTCTCCGCTAAATTTAAACACCGCCACACGACCACTATAAGCAAACCCAAGTGAATTAGCGGCTTTCTCCACAGTCAATTTATTGTCAAACAGGTGTGTATAACATGCTTTAAAAGAAACTACTTTATCTTTAAAGTCAGAGATGTCTTGGTCGCTATCTCCATGCAAACTAAACACTTCAGATAGAACAAGCGTGTGTACGGTAGCTGTTATATACCTTGGGTCCATGCAAGCGTTGTATTCCAATGGAACCGTTTTTGCGTTCCCTGAAACTGCCCGTAAGAAACCAGTGTCCAAAAAGTTAAAAAACAACCCTGCTATCTTGTCAGGTATGGAAAGAAGGGCGGATGCACCGCTAACATCAACTGGGATAGCCCAGCCCCCCGTGTCCCCTTTTTGCGTAGCACCTTCTCCCCCTTTTTTATCGTTCTTCACTTTCAGGTTTAAAATTGCATCCCTATTAACAACAACTATGGGATTGAGTTCTACCTTTACAGTGGTGGTTCTAAAAGCGGAAATTAAAAGAACGCTGGAGACTATAAGCCACAAAAGAAAGTTTGTCAGTTCTCCATCTCTCTCAAGCCTGTATAGCCAAATAAAAAGGGATAACCCAAGGACAAAGATAACGACAGGTAGAAAGAGGGGTAAAGTCTTTGAAACCATGGCAGAAAAGTAAAGTCCTTGCACAAGTCCAGTCCATTCCTCTGGATGGATGCTAACAAAATCCGCCATCGTGTTATAATTTTATCTCATGGATGTCTATTTGTGTAGAACAAAGAGGGCTTTAGGGGAAAGCGTTTATAAGCATACAGACCTTTCCGCACTCCTTGACTATTTAAATGTGGAAACAAAGGCAAAGCTTGAGGTAAGGGAGGGAAGTCCCTTTAGGGTATCCATCTACAACATCCCTTTTTACTTTATAATAAAGCCCATCAGAGATTACGGTGAGTTTGCATATGCATACAGGAAAAGAAAAACGCCTCAAGAGGTTCTATACAAGCTTTTCGGTCTGGGTGTGCTAAGGGTTTTTTGGACGCAGGAGAGTTTAAAGCAGATGTTAATAAACTGTGAGAACTGTCTCGATGGGTGGCTTTTTAAGGACCTGTTTTCAGACAAAGAAAGGGCTTATCAGGCCTTTTCTCCTCTTGATGACACCGCTTTGGTTGTGTGGTGGTAGCTATGGGGTGCAAAAAGAGTGCTGGAGAGATTGACCTAAGAGGGGTTCCTTGTCCCGTTCCAGAGTTGGTCTTTTGGGAAAAGGTAAAGAATGGAGAAGATTTTGTTCTATACACGGACAGTAAGAAGGTTATATCTGCAAGCAAGGAACTTAAGCTTGAGGTGGAGGAGGATTACAGCTATGCGAGGATCACAAGGAGGGCTTTTCTGGGAGGGGTGCTAAGTCTTCCGATCGCATCCATGCTTTCAGAGGTATCACCTGCTTTAGAGTTAAACCTTCTACCTATGGATTGTTTTTCCTGTTCTATCAGTATATGTTTTTGTGGATTGCCTCCAAGACCAGCTATAAAGGCAAGCTACTGGTTTCCTGTGGGCTTTTTGGAGGCAAACAAGGAGTGTGAGTTTTTGACCTCTATGATCCCCATTGTGGGTTCTTTGGTTCAGGCACCTTTGCAGGCGATATGCAATGCAATTCCCATAGTTCTGCCCACAGTGCAGGTTCAGAATACCCCATCTGGGGTGATAGGTCAGGATTATATGAAGTATCACGCAAGGTGGTATTCTCTTCCTAAGCCTCTTCAGGAGTGGGTGGTAAAGGTTCTCCTCACAATCCATCTTTGTCCCTGCATAGGGCTGGACTTTATATTTAACCAACTTCTCAACATTCCTCTTGTTTCAGAGGGGATGAAGGCTTATCAACAACTTATGGGCAAGGTAAAGGAAGTAGAGAACAAGGCAAAGGAAAGTGTAAAGAGTGCCCTTGCACCTGTGGTTCAGAAGGTTAAGGAGTTTATTCCCTCTACTGGTTCTGGGTCTGGTGGTTCTCTGGATTTTTCAAAGGCACAGGATGTTTTAAATAAGCTGAACGAACTTAGAAAGTGGGTGCCTGTGGTTATAACAGAACCCTTTTCTCCCTTGTGGCTTATAGACCTTATGAGTGTGGACAATATTACTGCACCAGCCATAGCTAATGCTATACATGAACTTATTAACTCTTTTTCTCCGATTTTGGGCACTTTAGCTTGTCCATATCTTACGCAAAAACTAATAGAGAAGAATTTGCTTCCGAAGGAACTTACTGCAAAGGGAGTAAGCGTGCTTGATACAGAGTTTATCTGTGTAGGCCACTGGGGACATGGCTATCCCAGAATTGGAGTGGTAAGGCATGATGACCCGTATATTGCAAGGCTATTGGCACTGGCACGTTTTCATCATCTGTTTTCCAAGACTTTTCCTTTAATTCCTGTGCCCTTGAGTATGAACCCTGATGAGATGAAGTATCAGATTTGGTCGCCCTATTTAAGTCCCTGCTTTGGAGTGGGTAAGTATGGAGTGCCCACTCTTAATGATATTAAAGACCTTACGGACACAGACAAGCTTGTTGAAAAGTTTACATCCATTGGGTGGGATACGATAAAGTCGGTGATGATGAGGGGGGTGAGGGAGAGAGAGAAGAAGATGATGGTGATTGTGTGGAAGAAAGAAAGTAAGTGCTGCTGTTAGGTGTTTTTAGCCATGTCCTCTTGGGCAAGAACTTCAATGGCTTTGGCGAGGCTTTTGTAGAAGTTCTTGTATTGTTCTCTTTTGACCCTGTCTTGTGGGTGGGTGGTGGCAGTCCAGTAGAACTCCCTTGAGGGAATTAAGAAGAAAAGCCCCTGTTCTTTACCTGCTTTGGTTTGATAGGGGGTTCTCATGTAAAGGAGGGAGTATTTGTAGTTGTAGTCTCTGGGAGGCCTTACCTGTTTGTAGAGTTCCCTTTCTGCGTCGGTAAAGTCAAAAAGCCTCGCTACTTCCTCCACATCCTGAGAATACAGGAATATCTGATAGGGACAGGACTTTTTCACTATCTCACCAACACCAACAGAGACGTCGCTTGCAAACTGGGACGCTATCATGATAAATATTCCCTTCTTTCTGTAGGTTCTAAAGGCTTCTTCCACAAACTTGACCAGCGACGGGTCTTCCAAAATAGCCCAGGCTTCATCCAGGACTATACCCTTAGCCCTATCCTGCATCTCAGGTCTTGAAAACCACTTAACCATCCAAGTCAAAATAGAAAGCAAAACTATCGGCAGAAGTTCCCTGTCTGTAGTCCGCAGTTCAAAAAACACGTGGGACTTGAAATCTATGCTTGAGGGCCTGTCAAAGAAGGTCCCATAAGTGCCATCCATTGTGTAGGACCTCAATCTTTGGGCAAACTCCTCAAACCCTAAATCCTTTGCGGTCCTGTAAAAATCACTCATAAGAACTTCCCTATCCACAAGCACTCCATCTCCTGCCAGCTTCTCGTAGGTTTTGAGTATCACCTCTTCCGCAATGGATGGGTCTATGTCTTCTCCCTTACCCAGTTTATACGCCATAGTCAGGATCGTCTTTAAAAACAGGAGTTTATCCCTGTCTATGTCGTAGCGTATCTCCCACTCCCTATCCACAAAGTCCTCAAGTTTGTTTTGCAAATACTCCGTGTGAGGAACTTCCTTAAGCCTATCAAGGACCTCTCCTACTTTAATGGCGCCTTTTTTGCCTAAATAGTAAGTGTTTAGCACGTTTTCTAAGGTGTTAAGGTCGTTCTCTGTAAAGTCCTCAAACCTGTATCCCATATCCTCAAGAAAGCCTATGGGATCTACCAGCTTTATTGTGTTCCCAAAGGGGTTAATAGACACAGGCCTGTCAAGGGAGATAGGATAATACCCTCCCTCAAGCATCTTGGTAAAGACCGTGTATGAACCTTCTCCCTCTTGGATCTTTTCCACAAACACCACATAATCCTGAAAGGTGGCAAAATACTGTAAAAACACGCTTTTTCCTGAACCCATCTGTCCTACCACAAGACCGTTGGGTGGAGGAACTCTTATGTCCAAAAGGAAGGCTTCTCCTATCTCGTTGTAGAATATCACCCCCTCTTGCTTGCCTCTTGGATAGCCTCTTGGCATACACATCAAATAAAACCTTGACTGAGGCATAAACCTCACAAGCCCCAAAGACCTAAGTTCCTTCTCATTATACCTAAACAGCATGGAAAAGTGTTCTATGTGTGTGGTGTTCTCACACTCATAGGGAAGTTCATTCTGACGCACCGCAAACTCAATCTTTTTCTTCTCCTTCAGAATTTCCTTCTCCTCTCCAAAAACCGCAACAAAACTGGAGAAGGCTACCACCAGTTCCCTTCCAAGATTTATGTCCTTTACCTCCTCCAATAGTTCCATAACCACCTCTCCTCTTGCTATGTCCCCTCCCTCTCTGGCTTGATACTCAAAAAGCTTTAGCCTTTTGCCAAATTCCATCTGGGCAGCCTCAGGAGACATTTTCTTAAAACCCACCACACAGATAAAGTCCCTGCCCAGAGAAAGAAGGCTATAAAGCTGGAAAGCCCACACCCTTGTGGGGACCTTAGTCATGGAATAAATAGCAGCAAAGCTGTCTCCCACTTTGACACCGTAATCCCTCTCCTCAATGGCATACTGGAACGGGTCTTGGGAACTGCCTCCAAAAAAGTAAGCTAAATCCTCCATAAGGGCGGTTCGAGAGACCTCCACCTCCACCCCCGCCGAACTGAGTGCATCCATAACCAGCTTTAAGTTCTCAACATTTCCTTCCACCACAAAGTAAAGGGAGACCTTCCTTGAAGAGATCCTCTCATTCAAAAACTGCATCTGTCTATCCATCAAAAAGTTCTTAGCCCTTGCCTCAAAAACCCTTTCGTTCTCCCTTGAAAGGAAAATAAGCCGTATGGGGAGGTTTATGGGAAAGCCCTGAAAGGCTTTGTGAAAACGGTCCGCATACTCCTGCGCCGCAGAGGTGGAAGAAACAATAGGGCCTTGAACCTTTAAAACATAGCCCATAAAGGGTTTAAGGTCTGGCGGTTCAATAAGCTGTCTATACTTCAACAAAAGCATAGAAAGATCTTACCATTTTTCACCAAAGACTTTCAATTTTTCTCAAAAGTTCCTGGTTCAAGCCCTCATAATCTGAAGAAGTCGGTGGGCTTTCTTTCACGGGTTCAGGTTTTAGTGGTGTATAGTCCTCTTTAGGGGGCGTCGGAGATTGCACAGCAGTCTTTGGTGGTTCAGTGGGCAGTTCAACCCGCTTTGGGACTTCCTGCATGGGCGGTTTGGGAGGTTCAGCAGATAGCCCATTACGAGAGAGAAATTCCTTTAGCTTTCTTTCCAAATACTCCCGCTGTTCTGCCTTGTTTTCCATCTCAGTCCAAGATATCCTCACATCGGTCGCCCGCAAAAACTCCTCTAAAAGGCGGGAAACTAAATAGGAAACATGGTTGGTTAGCAGTCTCTCATGAAGTTGCACATATAACTTCCGCGGTAGATACACTAAAACCTTACTCTTCCTCTCCATAATGAAGTATTATAGCATAAAATTAGGGAAGTAAAATAGCATAACAAGACAATAGCATAAAGTGGTAATATAGGGACAACTTGATAGTAGAAGGTTAGAACAGTGTAATAGCATACCAGCTTAACAGCATAATAGCACCAACACAAAAAATAGACAAGGGGGTAAATGGGGGAAGGCACGGTTAGATAGTATGGAATGGTGATATGGGAATAGGGAGATGGTTGGCTGTGGAGGTAGTATAACGGCATAATAGCATGATAGTATAATAGCATAATAGACACAAATTGTGATAGCATAAAGGTAGAATGGTAGGGGGAGGGTGTGTTAGGTTAGGGGGTTATTTTTGTTTTGCTTTGAGGATTTCTTCTACCAATTTAATTGTTTCTGTTTCAATCCGTTTAAGGAGTTCTTTGTCCAAGTATTTTTTTGCGAGTTCTATTAGGCGTGGGATGTTGGATTTGTTTAGTCTGTTGCTGTTTTTCTCAAGGATTAGGAAGAGTTTTTTACAGCTTAGGAGTTTAAGTTTTTTCACGAGGATTAGGGCGGTGTAGTATCTGTATCTTCTGGGAGAGACAATACCTGAAAGGAGATGGGAGATTAGCCATCTTGTGTATAGGACTGCATACCTTTCTCTTTTTAGCACTCTACCTACTTTACGAACACGGATAACTTCACCCAGATTGCCCTTTTCCTCCTCTTCCAAGAGTGCCCATGCGTAGCACAGGTCTTCCAGCTTTAGTCTAAACCGTTCTTTTTTGCCACCGTATTCCAGGTCTTCTCTCATTGTGGTTTATTATAGCGAGTTTTTTCACTTCAAAAGTAGAAGCAAAAGAATTATAAGTCCTAAGGCACCTAAAAGAACCCATACCCAAGTGGGAATGGCTTTGGGCGGTTCTGGAGGCTGCTGTTTGAGTTGTTCTTTGAGGGTAAAGTATTCTTGGAGTTGCTGTTCTTTGAGGTTAAGTTGTTCCCTGAGGCTGAGTAGTTCCTTGAGTTGTTGTTCTAACTGCTGCTGTGTTAGTCTTAGTTCTATCTGTGTATTCTTTGTTTTGTCTTCTAAGCCTTCAAGTTCAGACATAATCCGCACAAGTCTGCCCAGTTCCTGCCCTGCTATGGATGGCGTGGCAAAATTTCCATCCGACACCTTTTCCATCAACGACACCATTCTATCAAAGGAGTGTCCTATAGCGGTATAAAAGGGAATGTCCAAACGGATTACCGCCAACAGGCTTTCAAGCCCGCCAATCCGTGCCAGTTCCTCTTGAGGTCCTCCTCCTCTTAACAAAAACACCGCATGCACTCCAGATTTAGCGGTCTCTTCTATACTCTTCGCCAGTTCTCCATCAGCAAGGGAACTTTCAAACCTCACAAACTCTATCCTGTCCGCATACTCTCCCGCAGCACCTCTAAAAGCACTCATAAAGTCCTGCCAAACTTGGGCAGAGTTGCCATGAATTAGCCCAACCTTTACAGCCTTTTTCTCCATCAACAGCCTGCTAAAGGTTTCCCAAAAGCCGTAATGATTTCTCCCTTTCAAAAGGGCTTCTACTTCAGCCAACCTCTTTTGAAACTCCCTTTCCTTGTCCTCGTCTAAAACCTTATAGGAATTTACATTAATGGCAGGATAAACCATAGAGACATCTTCTTTGCAAAAGAGGTTTGCAATCAGCACGCCATCAATTTCTACCTCAACGCCCAAAGGCAGTGCCAAAGAGTTCTCCGTATTCAGAGTAATACCAGCCTTGCCGTCAGAAAGCCTGTAATACCCTCTCTGTCTGTCCAAAATAACGGTTCCTCTGACCTTGACAGGAAGGAGAAAGCCTGAACTTATATGGCTTGAAAGCTTCTCTGCTATATCTGAAGGTGTTAGCCAGCTTTCACTCATGCTAAATATTTTATCTTGGCTTTCAAAGGTCCTTGTGTCTTACCTTACAATTAGCTTTTCATTCCTTTATTGATGTGTTTTTCGTATTCTTCCACCAGGTTTTTGGGAGTTAGGTTTCCGTCTGCGTGTAGATCTTCTCCTGCTTTTTTAGATACTCGGGCACTATTGGGGTAATTCTTTTCACATAAAGGTTAACAAATTCTGCCTGTTTTTGGAACTTTTCTTCCGCCCTCTTGGCCAGTTTTTTAGAGGTTCTCCCTCCAGAAAAGCTTCTTTCGGGCAAACGGGATCTGGGCTTAGTATTACCTTAATCTTACCTTCCACCTTCATATAAAGCCCTGCGGGATAGGTAATGCATGAAATGGGGGCATCTTCCCATATTCTGCATGTGGGCTTTCCGTCTACCCTCATGAAAATGCAAGGGAAACCTTCTTTCTTCCATAACAGCGGAAGAAGGCTTTCCTCTCCCAGCACAGGTCCCACTCCAAAGACGGCTACTTTTCCCAGTGTCTGCATCCATCTGAAATACTCTTTGATAAAGCCAATAGAAGAAAAAGGAGAAACCACCACGCCCAGCATGGTGCAGCATTCTATACCGCAGGTTCTCTGACAGGCAAACCGCCTGCCCTTCACTTCTTTCTCTAACCTCTCCAGCTTATCCACAATCTCCTTCATAACCCCTCCTCCTTTAAAAACTTTTTTATCCATATGCTTACCGTGTATATGTAGCCCAAAGTAGCGTCCTTCTCGGTCAAAAACTCCTCACTTTTTGGGACGGTTCCCCTAAAGGCAGGGTTGTTAGCAATGCTAAGCATTACCCACGCAGTCCTATCCTTGGCAGGCAGGGCCTCCAGATGGGACCTGTTTTCCTTGATTATCTCCCTGATTTCTTTGAGAAGCTTCTCCATAGCACACCTCCTTAGGTTAGTATCTCAGTGGTTAGTTCTTTGAGGTAGGGAAGGAGAGTAGCTTTCTCCGCATAGCCATAACAAACTTGCCCGTAGTCCCTCCCCAATTCCTTAAGCTTTGCGGGTAAATCCTCAAGCCTCTCCACAAACAGCGTTAGATTAGTTTCACTCCCAGTATATAGGCAAAAACATGCATCCGCATAATCCCACACCACATTCAAAGCTACCTTCTCCCTATAGGAGAAAATATGGACATGTGCCCTCTCAAAGACCACAGAACCTAAATACTTCGCCATCTTCTCCACCTCCTCTATAAAGAAATTTATAACAAAGTTTTCCGTTTGTCAAGTTTTTTGGTGATAGGAAGGAAAGGAATTTTCTCTATGGTTGGGTTTCAGTTCTGTATTAGTTCTCTATATCTGCATCCCATCCCACCATCTCCATCAGGCTGGGCAGTTCTTCTTTCTGCAGTAAATCCCTATACCTGTTATAAAGTCCCATTCCGCTTGCTATGTAGAAATTCAGTTCTTTCGTGCTTGCTTTGGGCTTGGTGAATTGCAACATGGCCTCTGCAATTTCTCCAAAAATCTTCTTCACCATTGGTTCATCAAAAGCTTCCACTTCCTCAAGCCCTTGCTTCAATGCTGGAAGAAGCTTTAGCACATCCTCCCATCTCATTCTCAGGTCCTCAAGGTGCTTCCAAAAGGGCCTGCATCCCTTCTTCTCCATCTGTTTGTCCAGTAGGTATTCTGACAGAAAGCCCATAAGCACCAACCCATATTTCCAGTTCTCATCCACGTTTGGCAAGCTTCTTACCCAAGCAAAAAACTCAGTTCGCATGCCAAATCCCTCCATGCTTTAGACTTTTTGGCAGAAGGTTTGGAGTTTATCCTTGAGTTTGTGGTGGAGTTTTAGCCAGAGGGCTTTTTTGAGGGTTTCTGGGGTGTTTATATACCACTGCTGCAGGTCAAGTGGGAGTAAGATACGGGTTATTGTGCCCCCTCCTCCGCTTTGTTTGATTTCTTCAAACTCTTTCCTTGAAATGGGCTTCATGGTTTCACCGCTTTCTTTTATCTCCCGCAGGCATTCTGCAATTAGCCCGTTGGCAATAAAATGCTTCCTATACAGACCATCAAAAGGTGGAAACAAATACACATACACCGCAAACCTCCTCATCGCCCACCCTCCACCAGCCTGCTATTTACATACAAATACACCGCATACTGCATAGAAAGAGGGGTTCTGGCGAAAAACTCCTGCAGATCCCCGTCCCTCTGAGTTAAATACACCCTCTTGCGTCCTCTATACTTTTGACGCAACTCCTTTAACTCATCAAGGCTAAGAGGCGGTAATCCACCGCTTAATGCCTCCCGCAAAAGTTTCTTAAACACTCCACTCCTTGGCAGCCTCTCCACCTCCACAAAAATCGGCACGCTTCTTTGCATAAGATTAAATTATAGCAAATTTTGTTAAAAGTCAAGGGCGGAGAGATGCTAAGATATTGATATGGGAGTTTGGGTTCTTCAGGGAGATGTGAGGGAGGTGTATAGGCGGTTGGAAGATGACAGCATTGATTGTGTTATAACTTCGCCTCCGTATTGGAGGCAGAGAGATTATGGAGTTGCAAGGCAGATAGGACAGGAAGGCAGCCCTGAGGAGTATGCAAAGGAGATAGCCAATGTTTTTAGGCTTCTTTGGGACAAGCTTAAGACTACTGGGACGGTGTTTTTGAACATAGGGTATAAGTATGAGAACGAGGAGTTTTTGCTTATTCCAGAGTTGGTGGCGTGGGAGATGAGAAGGGCAGGCTATGTTTTGAAGAATAAAATCGTCTGGCACAAACCCAATGCGATGCCTACCTCTGCAAGGAACAGGCTTAATAACACATATGAGGCGGTTCTCTTTTTTGTGAAAAACGTTGGAAAAGAGGTGTATTACTTCAACCTTGAGGAGGTGGGAGAAAAACCGCAGCTTTCTTATCCCGCAATGGATTTGCTTGGGCTAACTGTAGAAGATAGCTTGAGTTTTAGCTTCAGGCGTTTGGGCAGGGTTTTAGAAATGCAGGGCAATTTAGTGAAGGTTTTGTGGGAAGACGGAACCGCAGAGTGGTTTTCTTTTTCTTTTCAACAGTGGCGGGCAAGATTTAGATGTGTCCGATGTGGGCAAGTGCTTGGGTATTGGGATGTGCATTTGGTGTATGCAAACAAGGGTAGGTTTGAGTGCAAGGGTTGTGGAGAGATTTCCCTTCCTAAACCTCTTTTGGTGGAACCGTCTTTTGGTAGCGAAGGGAAGGCTGGAGTTTTTCAAAACAAAAGCAGAAAGTATGAGAAGGCTAAACTTCTAACCTCTTCTCCCTCAGGCAGGCTGGCGGTTTCTGGAGAAAAACTCATAATCAAAAGAAAGTGGCTTTTCCCTCAGGGACTTATAGCGGACTATCTCAGGGAGAAACTAAAAGAAAATGGGCTATCTCTAAAACAACTGGGAGAACTCATGGGATGTCCTCACACAGTTGGGCACTGGCTAAGAAAGGATTTTTCCCACTGGGGCAAGGGCGGAAGCATTCCTCGCCCTGAAGACTGGCACAAACTAAAGGAGATTTTAGGGTTTGATGATGCCTACGATAGGTTAATTTTGGATAGAGTAGTCGTGCTTTGGACGGTAAAAAGCCATCCAGAGGGCAAAAACATTGGAGATGTATGGGAGATTGCCACAGAACCTTACAAGGGAGAACACTTTGCGGTTTTTCCGAGAAAACTGGTGGAAGTTTGTATAAAGCTTGGCTGTCCTAAAGGCGGCACAGTTTTAGACCCTTTTGCAGGTTCTGGAACTGTAGGTGAGGTTGCGGTCAAGCTTGGAAGAAACGCCTTGCTTATTGAACTAAACCCAAACTACATAAAGCTGATAAAGGAAAGGCTGGGCTAAGTTTTGCCCGCCCATTTGTCTTATCTTACAATCCAAAATGTAAGGTAAGACACAAAAATGAGATATAATAATACCTTATGAAAATGCACAAGGGACTTATAAAGGAGTTAGTGAAGGAAAGGTGTAAAGAAAGAGGGCTTAGTTTTAGCAGGCTTGCCATGGAGATAGGAGTAAATCCGACGTATTTGCTTTTTATTCTTCATGGGAGGAACATATCTCGTCCGCTGGTGAGAAGGGTTGCGGAGTATTTGGGCTATTCAGAACTACCTACGGTTTATGAGGAGTATTTGGAGTATTTGAAGGAGAGGAGGAAGAAGTTGAAAGAGATTGTGAAAATGCTTGATGAACAGACTGAGGGAGGGGCGGTCTCCCTCAGTAGGGCTAACACGGGGTGGAAAAATGGAACAAAAGGGACTAATTCTTAATAATAATGCACTGGTAGGTAAAAGTCAAGACCTTGAAGAAAAAGAAGTGGAAGCCCTATCACTAAAGCCCTTCTTTGAGGATTACAGTCTTGTTCCTGTTTTTGGAAACCTCCAAGAGGTGCCTTTGCTTGTTTGCGTGGCTACTGTTGAGGGAGACTTTGTGGTCTTTCACGAAAGCCTTTGGCGGGCGCTACTTGATCGTGGAGTAAAGAAAGTAAATGCTTTGTTCTTTAAGGGAGTGTGGGATCTGGCGGAACTCTTTTACCTGCGGGAGGAACTCTTCAAAAGAAGAAAGAAAGCCCTTGTGGAGTTTTACTACTCTGCTTACAAGAACTTCTACGGAGAGGATTTCTACAGAAACAGGGCAAAGGTTATTCAAGCCATAAGCCAAAAGGCGGGTATTACAAAGAGGGTGGTCTATGAATACCTCTGGAAACACCTAAAGGAGGAAAAGGAAGAACTCAGGAGAAAAGCAATGGAACTGTCCAGTCAAGGCAAAACTCAGATGGAGGTAGCACGCCTTCTTGGCGTTCCACGGCAAACCATCTCCGACTGGCTAAAAAAGGGGAGGAGGGGCGGGAGAAACCCCATAAAGGAGGTAAGAGATGACGGAACAAGTTAGGACTATTTTAGCAGGACCTGGCTTTAGCTGTCAAGAGAAAGAACTGCCCTTATCTGAAGTCAAGCCTCTTCCAAAGGAACTGTATGTGAGGGAAAAGATAGACCCGCAGTGGGTGGAGAACCTCAAAGAGTATATCCTTGAGGGTGCCCTTCATCCCTTCATTGTTTGTGCCCGTGTGGAAGGATTGCAAGGGCTACATCTCATTGACACCCACCATACCTACTTTGCCCTCAAAAGTGCAGGCAAGACCACCGCAAAAGCCATCGTGGTAAACGAAGAAATCCCCATAGAAAAAATCATCATCGTCCAGCTACGCCTCAACAAATCTGAACAAAAGCCTCTCACTCTCAAGGAAAGAAAGCAGTCTGTTCTGAAGCACTACCTCAACATCAAAAACAAACTGGGCAAAGACTTCTACAGAAGAAGAGGGCAAATCGTCCAAGAAATCATGCAGGAAACAGGGCTGTCCCAAGCCTACATCTACAAAATCTTGGAGGACACCCTTCAAAAGGAAAAGGAAGACCTCAAACAACTTGTGCTGGAGCTGTCCAGTCAAGGAAAAAGCCAGCTTGAAATAGAGAAAATACTCGGCATCCCACAACAAACAATATCCCGCTGGCTAAATGAGAATTATTCTCATTACTCATTTTTCTACTCAGTAGAACACTTTTCGGCACGAAGGATATTTACAGAAGAGGGAAAGCTTGATGAGAAGTTTTTAGAACTCTTAAATGGTAAGTTAGAGGAAGGTGTGCGTGTTCAGGAGTTTTTGCAAATGGCGGGGAAGGCTTTTAAGGCTGAAGATGTGAAGAGGTTTAGGGATTGGATAGTGCATTTGGTGGAAGAGGTGATGCTGGAAAGCTACGGTAAAAAGGACTTTTTTGTGTATTTGATGAAGGAAAGACTTCCTCTGTCGGAGAGGGCACTTAAGAACCTCTATGAACATGCAAAGGCTTTGGTGGTGGTGATGGAAAAGGCAAGGCAGGAGTTTAGAAGTTTTGTGGAGGAACTTTGTCTTCACGATGAGGTGGTGTCTGAAGAGGCCATCTACAGGTTAATAAAAGAGAGGCTAAATGAAAAGAGAACCAAAGGTAGGTTTGGGGAAGGCAATGAATACGCTATTGTGTCAAACTTTATTCTCAAGCACTTTAGCAGGCTTGCGTCTTTGGAAGGGGAGAAGATAAGAGAGTGTGTGGAAAGTATGCCTGTCCTGAGTGCAGAGGAAGTGGAGTTGGATGAAAGCTTTTTGGAACTTACACGGGAGGAGTTTGAAAAGGAAGTAAGGGCAAGGTATCCAAACCACAGGGTGCCTCAAGCGGTTTTGCAAAAACTTTGGGAAAGGCTGAGGCAGGAAAAAGAGAAAAGAGAAAGAGAAAAGGAGATGGCTATTTTGGAGGAACTCCTCCAAAGGGCAAAAGACCCTCATGTGCAAAGTGTGGATAGCTTGCCTAAAAGTCCAGAAGAGGTAAAAGTCCTCAAAAAATACTATCATGAAGTTCTCCAAGCCTTTAACTCTGTGAAGACCGCCAAACTGGAAGACCTCAAAGGTTTTCAGGGAGAGACCCTTGAGGAACTGTTGCAGTGGCTACTTAGCAACGGCTACAGAACCTACAACGCAGAAAAGCTTTTTGAGGAACTCAAGAAAAAGAAAAGGGCGGAAAAGCTTTTGGAGGAGTTTAACTTCTATCCATACTCCTCCCTTGAGGAATTCAGAGAAAAGCTTTCTGATGAAGACAGGGAAATTTTTGCCAGATACAGCGGGCTATTTTTGGATGTGTTAGGCAAGCGTCCAAAGGCGGGAGACGAAGAACACATGGAACTGGCACGGCGGATGCTGGATGAAGGACTGTCTGAAGAGGAGATCAGGCTTGAATACTGGAGGCAAACAGGAAAAATCATCTCCCCCGCAATGCTATACAGGTGCGTTCAAAAATTGCAGGCAGAAAGGGAAGCAAAAAGACAAGAGGAAATGCTTTGGCGGGCTATAGAAAGCATAGAAGAAGAGGAGGCAGAAGAGAAGAAAAAAGGCATCACCCTAAGAGGAGTTCTCAGTGCAGTGAGAAAACTCCGTGAGAAGGTCCAGCAAACCCAAAACCATCTGAAGGCGGGCGCCGTTCAGGCAGCAGAGAAACTCCTTGAGAAAATAGCTAAAGACCTTCAAGACCTTGAGGAAAAAGTTCAGTTCTCTCTGGAAAAAGATGGAGGACTTAAATTCCCACACAGAAAGCTTGCAGTTATTTTGATTAAGCTGAACGACTTTTCCCTGAAGGAGTTTGGAGTTCGCTTCCTTTACAATGAGGATGATATGAAGCGGTATATAAAACTCTTAGATGATGCCCTTGAGAGGTATCTAATGGAGTCAGGGTATGACCTTGAAAAGGACTTTCCCAAAATTTTGAGGGCATTTCTGGAAACCTACGCTTATGCATTCCTCAAGCACAAACCCACCAAAGAGGTGTTCTTCAGAAGGTTCATTGAATACAGGCATGACATCAAAGAAGGAACCATAGACTTCAAGGATGCTAAAGGAAGACGGATTACCACCTTGGAAATCAAAAACTTAGTTGAAAACTATCTAAAGGAGGTAAGCCATGCAGGAAATCCTAACTAAGCTTGGACTTGAGGACATCCCCCCTGTGGAGGTCCCTAAAAACCTCTCTCAGGCACTCAAGGAGTTTAGACTATCTAACAAAAGGTTTCTGGTGCTTTATGGACCCACAGGAACCTTTAAAACATCTGCGGTCAAAAAGTTCCTCAAGGCTTTGGCAGAAAGAAGGTATGCAAAAAACGGAAGGGTGGGAAGCCACGACATCAAATTTGTAAGGTTTGTGGATATGCCCATACTCTGGCAGGAGGATGAGGAGGTCTTCTACAGAACTAACCTCCTTGCCATAGACGACCTCGTGCTTTCAGGCTTTCCCGACAGCTTCTGGGTTAAACTCTTTTCCCTCATAGACCACAGATATACCAAAGACCTCAAAACCATAATCACCACAAACCACAACCTTAAAAGCTTCTTAGAAGGAGAGGTAAACTTCTACCAAAGAATTGCCTCAAGACTGTGCGACGAAAACCTAAGCATGCTGGTTCTGTCCCAGACAAGCTACAGAAACCCAAACAAAAAACCTCCCTCCGAATGGTAGAGTGGGGTTCATTTTGGGATAAAATTTTAAAAAGATGCTGCGGGCGTTAGTTATTTTGGCGGTAGTGGAGTTTGCCTTTGCGTATTGTTTTGAATCAGCAGGACAATACTACAACGTCTCTCCAAGGCTTCTGTGGGCTATAGCTAAGGTGGAAAGTTCTCACAGGTGGAACGCCCTAAACAGAAACAAAAATGGCACTTACGATATAGGGCTTATGCAGATTAACTCAAGGTGGTTGCCCGTGCTAAGGCGGTATGGGCTTTACGATGAGAGGCTAATATGGGAACCGTGCTATAACACCTTTGTGGGTGCGTGGGTTCTGAGGCAGTGTATAAACAGGTATGGCTACAACTGGAAGGCAGTAGATTGCTATAACAAGGGGTCAAAGGCAAAAGAGACAAGTCTATATGTTTGGAAGGTGTATAGGAGTTTAGGCTTCTAACTGTTAGGTTTTTTCTACTTTTTGTCGGCGGAAATTTTGGTATAATATTTGCCATGGCGGTATCTCTTGAGGACTTGGTAGCAGGAACTTTAGCCTTCCAGACCTTTGTAGCGAACGCTAAGCATGTGGAAATGATAGTAAATGTTGCCTTTGCGGTGGTTCCTACTATTCTGGGCTTTGGCGCCGCAGGACTCATAGGTCATGGAGTAATCAGCACCGCAAGAGAGGTTATGCATAGCATAAGTATGCTTAGGGCGATGGGACCTGCGCTGCGGTATGGAATGGATGTGCATAAATTTCGGAAGAATTTTGGTGCAAAGTTGCAACAAAGTAATAATCGGGTTTTTAAGGGCGCTGGAATTTTCCTTGCACCCTATCAATGGGCTAAATCCAAGCGGGAAAAGAATAACCAAGACACCCAAGGCAAACAAGATGAACAGGGAGGAGGCGGTGGAAGCCCTCCAGTTCCTCCTCCTGATCCTAGGATAATTCTAAAGCCAACTGATGAACTAATGAGAAAGGAATAGTAGGGGGACACAGAAATTTTCCCTCTCCTTCCTCCCTTGTCTTACCCTACATTTTGAGTTGTAAGGTAAGACACCCTCACTCTGGCGAACACTCTAATGAACATTTTTCTGTGAAAAAGGTAGAATGATAGTATGAGGAGGTGCTAGTATGAGGGCTGATGTGAGACGGAGGTATTCTGATGAATTGTGGGCTCTACTTTATTTTGGTGCCCATGTGCTTGCTTGTGGCTTGGGCTATTTCTTGGGAAACTATTTCTTTGGGGAGAGTAGTATTGTCCTTTTGCCCTTGATTCTGCTTTATGTGGTTCTGTTCTTTGCTAATGGTTTTTTGGGTGGTTTTTTTGAAGCCGTGCTTAAGTCCTTCAAAAAACGGAATTCATTTAACCTCCTCAGATGGTTGAATTTTTTCTCACTTGTATTTTTAACTCATCTGGTTTTATTTGCCTCCTTCCTTTTTCTGGTTTTTTGGCTTTCTGGTTGGAATTCTGAGATACTATTTAGCCTCGGCACATACGTCTTCATCTACTTTATTCTGCCTTTGGGTTTGAGTTTGTTTGGCATGAACTTGATTGGCAAGGCTATGGGCTACTCCTTTAGTCTTGACGATGAACAAAAAACCATGGTCCAAGGAAGCCAATCTGAGGCTGTCTCTTCTACCAACCGCAAGAGGGTCAAGGCAGACAAGCCCATAGTGTGGAACTTTACCGACTATGCCAAGCGGTGGGTTGTTGGACAAGACCATGTTATTGATACCATTCAGAAGGTGCTTATTGCCAACAGCAAACTGGCAGATCTGGGAAATCCAAAAAGAAACAGAATACTGGCGTCCTTTCTCTTTGTAGGACCTACTGGTGTGGGTAAAACTGAAACCGCCAAAGCTTTAGCTGGTTGGCTTGAAGATTACGGCTATGACTCTTTGAGGCTTGATGCCAATCAGTTCTCAGACAGAGAGGCAGTCTGGACACTGCTTGGTTCTCCCAAAGGATATGTAGGTTCGGACAAGCCTGGGCTATTGCCTCATTCTATAAGTCAAAACCCTAAGCAGATTATTCTCATAGACGAGATAGAAAAGGCAGACCAGGGCTTTTATCAGTTCCTGCTTCAGATGTTGGATGAAGGCTATGTAATAGAACGTTCTACGGGCGGTGCATATTATCTGAATAGGGCAATAGTTATCATCACCTCAAACCTTGAAAACAAAAGAATAGCGGAGATTATGGAGATGCTTAAGGACCCAATACAGATAGACATTGCGGTTAGAAAGACCCTTGAAGATGCGGTGATTAGTTTTGGCAGTGGAAGAACCTTTAGGATAACGCCTGAGTTTCTGGGTAGGATTGATGCGGTGGTTCCCTTCCGTTCTTTGGGCTTTGAAGACCTTGTTAAGATAGCCTATAGGGACCTAAGAGGTTTGGGTCTGAATGTAAGCTATGAAACCGTCTATGGACTGACCCAAAGGTATTACCCAGTGGCAAGAGAGTATGGCGTGAGATACTTCCTCAAGAAGGTGCAAGAGGAGGTGCTAACTCAGTAGAAAAAAGTAATACAGGCTTCTGATGTCAAGGCGGGTGAGATAGACCACTTCTCTCTCTTCCTCCTTGCCTATTCGTATGCCCCACTTATCTTGTCCTCGCAGAAGGACGATGTAGCCGCTTTCTGCTTGGATGGAGGTGTTGTCTTTGAGGATGCCATAAAAGGCACCATCCAGAAGGGCAAGCATCTCAGGGAGTTTGTCCTCTGGCAAAAACACACTTTGGGCGTTTATCCTTATAGTCCAGCCCTTTTCCTCTCTTTTCACTGCAAAGACTTTTTCCTTGAACTTAAACCTAAACTCTCTGGACAAAGCTTACCTCCTCCTCAGTTTCAGGCACATTGGTTGCCAAAGAAGAAGAAAACACATACACCGCCTTAAAAAGGGTCTTTCCCACCTTCACATCAAAAAGTCCCAAGTCATCTGCTTTGACGTCTCCGAGTTGCTTTATTATAGGAAGCTGCTTGGGAATGCTATAAGCTATCACATGCACGCCCGCTTTATCTGGTTCTGTGCTGATGTTTAGCCCTTTGTCCTGTTCCAGCAAAAGTTCTGTTATTGTTCTGCAAAAGGCATGGGCAAGGACTATAAAGTAGCCACCCTTCTTCCAATAGCTTCCCTCAGGAAGGTTCTTTATGGTAGGAATGAGAAGGTCTTTGATCTCATATACGCCCTCCCGCAACTCCCTCTCCGTCTGCATCATATCCGCAGTCTTCACCACGTCCCAATAAGCAGGGTCTTTGGGAAGGTCTAAAGACAGCTTCTCCTCAAGCTGTTTGATGAAGATCTTATTCACTACCTCCTGATTGACATGCAGGCCCTCCCACTTGTATTTAGGCTTTTTGTTCTTCTTTTTGTCCTTTCTCTTCCCCTCAAAGGGAGAAGGTGCAGGGGCAGATTCCTCTGCGGGAACTTTTCTGTAAATCTTTAGCTTGCCTATATCATGCAAAAGCCCAAGCAAAAAGGCGGTTTTGACCTTTAGCCCTCTTTCTTTGGCAAGCTTGGCACTTAGCCTTGCCACACTTAAGGAGTGTTTCAAAAGCCCTCCCTCAAAGGCGTTGTGATGGAAGATGCTGGCAGGGACTGGGTTTTTTAAAAGCAGCGCCAAAATGTATTCTATCTTCTCGTCCTTAAAGGGCGAAAGCCGTTTCGCCCTCCACTTTATCACCAAGTCCTCTAACATCTCCCTGTGCTTGTAAAGAAAAATACCAACTATCAGCAACAAAACCGCTAAACCCAAATACACCTGAAAACTCAAAATGCCAAAAATAACGCCAAAAACAAGCAAATACTCCGCCAGCAAAACAGGAAATATAACCCCCACAGCCTTCGCTGGGTCGTTGAACACCATCTCATACCCAGAACTGTAGCCCTTAGCTTTTTCGCTTGCATTCTCCACAAAACCTTTTGCATACTCGCCAAAACCTTTCCACTCTGGAAAAAGCTTGGAAAAGAGTTCCGCCCTCTTTGAAAAATCCCTTACCTTCTCCTCCGTAGGAAAGGCCTCCCCAATATTCACAAGAACACTCGACAAAATAACAAGAAAAAACACCAAAAAAAGAGAACCTATAACCCCAGGACCGTCCTTGTCCTTCATTCAACCTTCTCCAGCAGAAACCTACCAGAACTCTTCACCACTATAGCCCTGACTTCCCTCACCTGCACCTGCCCACTGCTGTCTGCCACCAGCCTTCTGCCCCGCACCACCCACCACCTCCCCCCAAAATCATACTCAATGGACATCGGATGGAAAAAACTCGTTATCCCACTTCTCCTTATCTCATTTCTCTCAGCCTGCGTCGCACTGTCATAACCCAATCCCCTATACTGATAGGGACAACTTAGATACGCCCTGTCTACATCAAAGCTTGCATAGTTTAGCCTGCACACAATATACTCCAGCACCCTGTCCCTGTCCGTCTTGTTCTCACCAGAGGTCAATAGAATGAACAAAAACAGTAAAAAAAATAAAACCGCAAAGCCTATGGCAATTCTCTTTTTCCAAATCTCTTTTTCCCAAAGCCCAAGAAAATCCACCTCACGCATGAATTATCACTCTCTGCCCGACAAGCCTCCTTCCACCTCTAACAAACCACCTCTTGATATACCCATAGCCCCTATCCCCTTTCTTTATCTTGAGAAATAGCCCAGCACCCACCATTGCAAGGAAAAACGCTATAAGAAACTCGGCGATAAAAAAGCCCAAAATAAGAAAAGGGCTGGCTAAAAGCGCAGCCACCAAAAAATCAAAGGGTTCCAACCCAAGAATATTGGGCGGAATGTCTATAAGGGTCAGGTTCTCCTTCTCCATCACTCAATTTTAGCAACAGGTCGCAAAAACTCAATTTGAACTTGCTGACAAGAAGATGCGAATCTGCTAAGTTGTTCCCCAGAAGTAGACAGAAGCCTGAATGCAGCCACCAAAAGAACAGTGCCGCCTATAACCACAGCAAGGGCGAAAGCGAATTTGCCTTGAATCAGGTTTATAGTCCCTGCAATTACAACCATTCCACCAAGTATAACCATCACAAGCACCGTAATCACCCCCCAGTTTTTAGACAGCGCCTCAACCATAGAACAGAGGGGGTTGACAACACCTGATGACCCAGATGACCCAGATGTCTGGGCAAAAGCAAAGCTTGCTACACCTAAAAGCACACCTAAAAGCACCCCTAAAACAAACTTTCCCATGCTTTACACCTCCTACTTTTTATTATAACCACAAACCAAATAAGATACATCCAAAAGCTTTTGGAACTGTAGTAGTTCGTCCAGTCTAAGGGTTTTCACTAAAATTTGGGATCCAGCGATCCGCATGCCTCAGTCTAAACACCTTCATCCAAATCCTTGCCTCTTCTTCCTTAAATCCCCTTAGCCTTTCCCTATCATACCAAACCTCAGATGCAATCGGGGAGAACTGAGTGCCCGTTTCAGAAAGTTGTGGAAGTTCAACCAAACATGAGGGAGTGAAAACCAGCCTTGTTCCGTTGTTTGGTAGTTGGTATCTCTTCCAGAAGAACTTTTTAAGCAGGTCTCTCACTTTATTAGAAGGCGGCTTGTAGTTAAGCCTGTCGCATACTTGTTTGAAACTTAACCATTTGAGTTCCACACCCTTAGCCCTCACCTCATCCACTTTAGCGAGAAAGCCCATAACTTCTTCCACATAGTCTATGTATTCTCCCACATTGCCAAGTTGGTGCCTGGTTATTTCTTCCACCACAAAGTCCACAATACCCTTTAGCTTCCTGTTCATCTCCTTGGTGTCTGTGGTTGCTTGGATGAAGTTCAGAAAGAAGTGGGCATATGCCGCCAAGCTTAGGGCTATGTGCAGTCCCACATCTTCAAAGGCTGTCCCTTTAAACCTTTGGAGTTTCTCGTGCTTGTAAATAGCGTGTGCCATACGTTCTATCCACCGTCTATCCTCCTCTGTTAAACCCTTTACATAGTGCAGTATGTGTCCGTGGTGGGTGCGTAGCATATACACCGCCTTACCCAAGACCTTTATGTTAGATTTCCAGCGTTCAGTCAGTTTTATAACAATAGACCTTCTGCTTAGCCATGAAGAAGGTGTAAAGTTTCTATCTTTAGTGGTATCCATAACCGTTATAATGACAGGAACCTTTATCACTCCCTCAGGATTTGCAATGCTACTTACAAGGTGAAGAAGCTTGTTTTCACACTCTTTATCCCTCTTGCTTACATCATCTATGCCAAAGGGAACTTTAAGAACGGGAAAACGCTTGATAAAGGCTGCTAAGGTTGTGCTTATGAAAGAAAACACCCTTGGGTTCCCGTATAATCCCGCTGCTATCTCAGCCCTAACGGTTTTACCAGTCCCTGTGTTCCCTGCAAGGATAAGCACTGGGTTGATTTGAGGAACAACAGGGATGCCTTTCAGGAACTGCTTAGCTATCCAGCTTAGAAAGTGGGCTATAGCAAAGTGTAGTGGTGGGTCATCAAGCGTGAAAAGTTCCCTGTATATCTCCTTGAAGGCCTCCAAGTCTCCCTCCACAGAGGGGAGAAAAAAGTAAGAAAAACCACGGGCAGTGAACCTATCTACGTCTTTACCATAGAAAATAACAGACAGAAGTTGGCGTGTGTGCTTACCATCTCCTCCAACCACAATTTCCCAATTTCCATCTTCATATCTGTAGCCCAAGAAGGTAATCCACTCCATTGTTTTCTCCTTGATTTTCTCTATGCATTCATCTAAAAACCACCGTGCTTCCTTTACCTTATCTGGATTGATATAACCCAAAAAAACCCACTAAGCCCAGAATGGGTAGAGAGGCTTTTTCCCATTCTTTTTACCTTTCTGATGAACACCTTCCCACTCCTGTCTTCAATTTCCACATACTCATCCTCACCTTTCCCTACAAGGTAGTATCCCCGTATCTTAAAGTAAGGCAAAGCAAGAATCGTAGAATCGTCATTCTCCAGCATATACCACCCATCTTCCCGCAACTCCCACCCATCTAACACAAAACCTTCATCAACCCAAAACTTCTCACTCATAGAACACCTCCTTAAAGAGATTTTATCTGGAAAGTGTCTTACCTTACAATCCGCAGTGTAGGGTAAGAATGCTAACCTCATTCTCCCACACCTCCCCACCTCCACACCTTTCCAACACCTCTACCTCCCCACCTTTTCCTACACCTATCCGCTAAACTAACAACCCTTCCACCCTCCCTCAAAAATCTCTCCACTTCTTGCCCCCAGAAGTTGAAGCTTTGAAAATCAAGCCTTTGAAAAAGAGGATTTGAGAAAAGCTTTGATTTTCAAGGGTTTCATCCGCTTACACAAGCCTGTTTGAGTTTTCCCTGCTTCTCCCTTGTCCCAAACTCCTGAACACGCTTGCCCTCCTCTGTCCATACCCTCTTTGCCGAAAAGTGTTGAACTGAGTTCAAAAATGGGCCCCCTTCGCTTAACCAACGGGAGATGGTGGGCTAATCCGCCCGCCCACATAAGCTTGTTTAGGTTCTCCTGCCCAGAAGAAGCTTGTTTAGGGTTGCCCGCCCAAAGGGAGTTTGTTTAGGTTCCCCCTACCCGTAAGAACTGTTTCCCTTTCTTCTCCCTTATCCCGCCAGAAAAACCCGCCTGCCCTATCCAGTTAGCCTTACCTTACAAACCAAGATATAGGCTACTAACGTTCACTCCCCCATCTACAATTTCAGAATTTCTCTATAAATTTCATCATAAAGCATTGCCTTTCGTTCTAATTCTTCTTCAGAAATATTAGCTTTGTATAATTCAACATTCAAAATGTCTTCCTTGTTTTTGATTTTAGGATAACCGCTTTTCCCAGTAGAAGAAAGAGATTCCAATATACGGATATTCTCATCTTGTATTAGTGAGTAGAATAAAGCAAAGGAGTCAAGCAAATTCACACCGCTTTTTCTTCTCAGCACAATAAAATCGCTTGAAAATAAAAACCTTGTAGCATTTTTAGTTATTACTGCAATCTTCTTTTGATAGACCCTAACAGGGGCGATAATAATGTCTCCTTCTTTCAAACAACCAAATTTCCCTTTCGCTATTTTATTTTGCAGTCTTTCCTCATTTGAGGATGTTGTTAAAATTGTTGAAGATGATACTTTTTTAGGAATAATTATACCCAATCCACCTGGGGCTATATCCCCTGTTTCACAAAGAAATACTTCTTGATCGTTAATACTTTTACACTTTTCAACCTCTACGATTTCCCAATCCTGTCCTATTGTAAATGTTTCTCGTAAATACTGAGATTTTTTTGATAAATTTGGTGCTAAGACAAGTTTTCTTTTTTCCGCCAATTCTTGTAGTGTTAATACCTCTAATTTTTCATTGTCCTTCGGTAGGATGCCGTTAAAAGCTTCGGCTATAGTGCTGGCAATGTCTTCGGACAAATCATCTTTTGAGATTGGTCTTGTTATTACTGTTTTTTGCTTTTTTTGTCTTACATATCCTATGTTTTTTGCATCGTAAAAAATTATTTTCTCATCCCTGATTGGGTATATCAACTGTTCTATGTTAAAATCTTTTCCATTAATGTGTTCAAGTATATACTCAAACAACTTATTACTTTCATCTAAATCCCTTCTTTTAGCGAAAACTAATACAGTGCGTTGCTGTGCATGAGGTGAAAAGGCATGTTCTGGCAATCCAACGATTGCAATAATTTGAAAATAACACAAAAATAATAGCCTTGCCTTTAGATAATCTGGACTATCAAAAAGCGACAAAGGGAGAACTACTCCTATTCTTCCTTCGGGATTTAACAGCTGAAACCATCTTTCGGCAAAAAAACACTCAGAAGCAGTCGTAGTATTACCTCTATACGGAACAAATTCGTGCATACGGTATATTCTGTCATAGCTTGTTCTCTGACTTTCTAAACTAAACGGTGGATTAGATATAATGAAATCAAACCCCCTACCCGGTTTTAGTGATTGGAAAGTGCATCCCGTATTAAATTTTTGAACAGACTCTTCAGTTATATTCGGGAATGGCAAGTTTTCTAAAGGAGCCAAAGCATCTCTTGTATAAATATTAGCTGACCCATCTCCATGAATTACCATATTCACTTTACACAACTTTGTTGCGGTATCGTTATTATCCATTCCAAAAAGTATCTTTCGGGCATCTTCTTTAATGCGTTCAGTCGGATAATCTTTGAAAATTAATCCAAGGGCCTCAATTAAAAAGGTTCCTGAACCACAGGAAGGATCAAGAATATATTTTATATCCCCTCTTTCCATATCTCCTCTTACGCTTTCAATGTCTAACGCTTTACATACAAATCTGGCTATGTTTGGATGTGTGAAAAATAAACCTCTACTCTGCCTATAAATAGAATGCATGAAATCAAGGAATATATCTCCAATTGAATCTTCGCCCAAAGACCTCAAACTCCTTAATCTAATCTTTTGAAGATAGGAAACAAGTTTTAGTAGAATTTCGTCCTTATTTTGATGATTGATTATCTCTTTTTGATTTACAGCTTTTGGGTCTTCACCTAAAAGTTCAATTGACGCATTTTTGAATAATCTATTTATTCTGTTGTAAAAGTCGCTGATGTTTAAAAAATCCTCGGGCTTCACCTGAAACTCAAGCTGATAATCAGGTTTCGTAATAGAAAGAATTTCATCGTAAACCTTAGCCAGTAATACATTTACAATCACATCAAAAGCATCATTTTCAACAATACCATAATTTCTTAGTTCCTGATGCAATTTTTCCTTAAGTAATTTTTTGAATTCATTTGAATCCTCGATTTTTATCAGGTCTTCTTCCGATTTCAGAATTTTTATAGCCTCTGAAAAATATCCATCTTTAGGAGGATTTGTATTAGCAAGTGGAGAATTCCTTGCTATTAATTTATCTAACGGAACTTGGCCAGTCTTTATCGTATTTTCTATCTCTGGATAAAGGAACCAATAATAACTGAAATTAACTTGCCCCTTATCATATACAACTTCACAGGCTATAAGCACGTAGGGATAGGGTTCATTCGGATCCTTTGCGTATGAATGAGCAATATTATAAAGTTGTCTTTTGAAGTAGTTAGTAAACACAGAATCAGAGATTTTATGAAGAGAAGTTTTGAATTCTACAAGTGCTATACATCTCCTACCATTATATACATCCTTTATATCAAACGTCGTATCTAATCTTGTAGAACCAATAGGTGTAGATTTCTCAAGCGTAATTTCGTTAGGTTTTATATTGAAAACTTTCATGATCTGAAGTAGGGCATAGGACCTTCCTAACTCTCCCAACGTGGCTTGATTGTAGGAAGAAATATCATACTCTTTTCGTTCTTTTAATGAATATATTAATTTGTTATCTTGGATCGTAATTGCCTGACTATTTGCCTCAATAATTTTGTTCTTCAGTAGGTTGATAAAATCAATAATAATTCTATTAATAATTCTATTTTTAAATTCCATGTCCCATTTTCCTCCTCCAACTTATTAATCCTTTACGTTGCTTTTTGCCTGTATCCTGCAAGGAAAGACCCTCTTGTAAAGCCCACTCTTGCCAGAGGTAGACATTAAAGCCTTGCTTCTCAAGATAAAGTTTTGCTGCTACTTCTAATAGCCTGCCTTTCTCCGTTGTGCTTTGCATAGACAATATTTTAGCTTTCTGGGTTTCCCCTCTGGCTAAATGAGAATTATTCTCATTACTCATTTTTGAACTCAGTTCAGCACTTTTGGGTAAAAAATCTTACCTTACATTTCGTGGCGTAGGGCAAGACAGAGTTAGAATAATCATTAGGAGGGTTTTGCATGGCGGAAAGACCTCTTGACCTACAGAGGGTTGAAACTTATTGGCTTTTAGTTTCCCATCATTTTGAAGGGCTTCTTATTGACCTGTCTCTGTTTGATTTCAGGGAAGGTGAAAAACCAAAAGTTTTGCAGGGGGTTAAGCGGGAGGTTCCCGTGGAGAGGGCGTATGATGAGGTGATGATGCTTTTAGATGAGTATTACAGAGGCAAGGATATTCTTTGGAGGCCTTCCTTTTACCCACCTTTTCACCACAAGAAGGCTCCACCTTCTATAAGGTGGAGATGAATTGTGGTATGATAAAACCTGATGACTAAGGCGGAGAAAATAAAACAAACGCTTAAGGAGACCAAAGAAAGGAGAAAGAACCTCAGGCCTGTGGTTTATCAACTCAAAATTCAAAATCTCTCAAAGGTTAGGGAAGAGAAACTCAACAGGGTGTTTTTAGAGGCAAAGTGGCTTTATAACTGGTTTATGGCAGACATAAACAGGGTGAACATTCCCACAAAGAAGATTAAGGAAGTGGAAATAAAGGTGGGAGACAAGCTTGAGAAGAGGGAGATTAAGCTTTTAGGTTCCCAACTAAAGCAAGCGGTTCAAGAGAGGGTGAAAGACAATCTAAGGGTGCTAAAGGGTCTAAAAGAAAAGGGCTATAAGGTGGGAAGGCTAAAGTTCAAAAAGGCAGTATCCTCCATAAATCTAAAGCAGTATAAGGTTAGCTTTGACATAGATTTTGAAGGGAACAAAGTTAGAATTCAGGGACTTGGATGGTTTAGAGTCTTGGGCTTGCATCAAGTTTCACGGGATTGTGAGATTGCAAACGCACAGCTTATAAAAAAGCCAAGCGGGTTTTTTGTCTATTTGACCTGCTATGTCAAAAAAGAATATTTTGAGAGAGATAAGGTAATAGACGCCGTAGGTATAGATTTTGGAGTAGCAAACAAGCTAACGCTATCTAATGGTTTATCCATTGATTTTGAAGTAAAGGAGAGTAGAAGGTTAAAGAGACTACAAAAAGAGTTGGCAAGGAAGAAGAAGGGTTCAAAAAATAGGAAAAAGGCGCTAAAGAAACTTCAAAGGGAGTATGAAAGGCTGACAAACATAAGGAGAGACATTCACAACAAGCTTTTGGCACTTTTCAGGCATTATGGAGTGGTTGTTTATCAGGATGATGACATAAAGGCGTGGCATGAAGGGTGGTTTGGTTCTCAAGTCCAACACGCAGGAATAGGAAGGCTAAAGGCAAGGTTTAGGAACAACCTTGCGACTATTCCTGTAGAAAGATTTGAGGCCACCACCCAAGAGTGCTGCGTTTGTGGATGGAAGCAAAAGCTTTCTCTTTCCGACCGTGTTTATCACTGTCCTGTCTGTGGAAACACCATAGACAGAGACCTAAACTCTGCCATCAACATTTTGAAAAAAGGGCTTGACCTGAGCCAAAATCAGGTCGTAGGGATGGGCCGTCCCGAACTTACGCCTGCGGAGAGGGAATTGGTTGCCAAGATATTGGGTTCAAATCCCTATATCAAGGCAGCTACCCTCGTTGAAGCAGGAAGCCCCCACTTCTAAAAGTGGGGGAGGAGGTCACCTCTTCAAAATCGTCTGGAAGGCTATGCACGAAGCTAAAAAAGATTTTCCAAATTTCGTATCCCGCAAACCTAAAAGGTAGTGTTTAACCCGCCTCCGCAAGAAGTCTCCATCTTAAAGCCAGCCTTGTGTCTTACCTTACAAATCAAAATGTAAGATAAGACTTGACAGATAACAAAATTTGGTGTAAAATAATAAGTAAGGAGGTTTTGGGATGGAAGTGAGGGTAAGCAAGGCGGAGTTTAGCAGAGTTTTAGCAGTATTTAGCAAGGTGGTGGGGAAAGGGCGTGTGTGGTATTTGGGCTATATTGGGATGTCCGCGGGCAATGGCAGGATAAGGTTGCGGGGAACAGATAGGAATGTGTATTTGAGGGTAGAAGTTCCTGCGGAGGTAGGTGCTAAGGGAGGGGAGTTTTTTGTGGAATTGAAGGAACTGCTAAAAGCGGTTAAGACATCTAAGGAGAAGGAGTTGAGGCTGCACTTAGATGAAGGTTGGCTGGTGGTTCAGGCGGGAAATGTAAAAAGCAGGTTGAAAGCAGAGATTGGAGATTTTCCCTTTCCAGAGTTCCCTCGGGCGGTCTATACAGAAACCTTACCAGCATTTGTTTTGCTTGAAGGTATTCAGAAGGTAGGCTTTGCGGCAAGCAAAGAGGACAAAGACAGCTGGTCTTTAAATTGCATGCTGGTGGATGGGAAGGGGGAGTATGCCAATCTTGTAGCGTCCGATGGGTATAGGCTTGCCATAATGAGAAAAGCAGTTCCGTTTAATCAAACCATCAAAATAAACCGTAGCGGTTTCCCTGTCCTTGAAAAGCTTCTAATGAAAAGCGAGGTTATAAAGATAGGGCACACTGAGGGTTTTACCTTTTTGGCGGGCAATGGCGGTAGTTGGGAAGTGGCTATAAAGACTAACGAGGTAAGGTATCCTGATTACGAAGCGGTAGTCCCCACAGACATCAAAACGAAAGTTAAGCTGAGTATAGATGACTTGAGAACCTTCGTAAGCGGTGCTGGAGATGGTGAAAGCTTAATCCTACATATAGGAAGAGAGGGAGTAAAGATGCTATTAGCTAACGGACAAGACGCTAAAGCCGAGGTGGAAATAAAAGATGCTATAGAGGGAGAACCCATGACCATAGGCTTCAATCCCAAGTTCATAAAAGCATTCACAGATACCCAAAAAGAGGGAACTGTGGAGTTGCTTTTGGTAGAACCAGAATTTCAAGCACTTTTCAAGTTAAGTGATGATTACCTTTATGTTGTAGCGCCGCTAAACCTAAAATAATCAAGAGAAGGCGGGTTAAGAGATGGCATCCAAAAGCATCAGTTTAACCACTGCGGATATGTGGAAGGTTTGAGGCAGTTCATCCACCAAATAAACGCTTTCAATAGCATAGCCCAAGGAAGTCAAAGTGTTTAAGTCCCTTGCTAAGGTGGTGGGTTCAGAGGATTTATAGATTATCCTCGCTGGCTTGTTTTGGCTTATGAAAGTCCTGTCAAACTTTGAAAGTCCTTCCTTGGGCGGGTCTAAAACCAAAAGGTCTATAACCTCTCCCATATGGGACTTGAGGGTTTCCACCGCTTTTTGGTGGGCAAAGGAGACCTTAGAAATTTGGTTCATCTTGGCATTGTAGATAGCATCCTTGACCTCGCTTTGGTTTGCGGAAGACCCAAAAAGAACATCGCATTTTTCCGAAAGCCAAAGGCTAAAAAGTCCCACGCTGCAGTGAGGTTCAAGAACCCTCTTTACCCTCTCTCCCTCCGCCACCAGTTTAGGGTAATCCTCGTAGAGGGTATGATTTATTAGAAAGAAAGAACCGCTACTTACCCTAAGGAGAAACTTCCCGCTTCTGAAATAAGTCCATTCTCTTCCCACAGATAAAGTTTTCACGGGCTTCCCATCAGAAAGAACATAACTTCCTACATTTACCACCTCTTTGGGTAAAAGGCTTTCTTTGATGTCTTTTAGTTTCTGGGATTGGACAGCGGACGTGCCTACCAACTTCAAAAGATACTCATCTTCATAAGGTGAATAAAGAACATGAATTTCCTGAAGCCCTTCCACCGCCTTGACGATTTTTTTCAGGGAGGGCATTAGCTGGTTGATCTTTGGTTGTGCCAGCAAACACTCCTCTACAGAAACCAGGTCCTTACTTTTCCACGCAAAAAAGCCCAGCTTCCCATCCCGCACCTTAAACTGAACCCGTGTTCTATAGCCAAACTCTTCTTTAGAGGGAAGTATTCCGCTGACAGAACTTAGCTTGATCTTCCCAATCCTCTCAAAGGCGTCCAATAGAATGTCTGCTTTTGCATCTAACTGGCGGCTATACTCTATATGCTGAAGTTGGCATCCTCCACACTGCATGTAATATTTGCAGGGTGCTTGTCTGCGACCCTCTCCCTCTATCTTTACCCTCTTTACTACCGCCTCCGTGTATATCCTCGTCTCCCTTAGAACATCTACCTCCACCAACTCCTTAGGCGCTGCATATCGGACAAGGAACTTCCTACCCTTAACCTCTCCAACTCCATACCCACCATAGGTAAGCTTTTGAACAACAAGTTCCATTTGAGTGAATAGATTATAAAATACTTCTTATGTATCTGATTGAACTTTACCTTGAAGAAATCTCAAAGGCAAGAGACCCAAAGACCGTAGAAAAGAAAAAGTATTTGTTGATGCATTTGGAAGAACTGAGGAACTTTTCCAAGAGGGAACTTTTTGAGTTCTACGAAAAACTCCGCCAGAGGTTGTCTCATGGAAGTGCCTTGGAGGTGTTGAGGGAGGTAAGGCTTTTTTATGAGTGGCTAAGGGAAAGAGGCTATCGCTATGAATTCTCAGAACAAGCTTTTAGAGAACTCAAGAGGAAGAAGGAATTTGAAAACAGGGCAAGGAAATATTTCACTGAAGAGGAAGTAGAGAAAATCCTTTCCTACATCCGCACTAAACCTAAGCCCTTTGTGTATTACGTTCTGTGTGTGGTCTTGCTGTCCTCAGGGCTCAGAATTTCAGAAGCACTGTCTTTGAAAAAAGACGACTTCAGAGAGAGAATGTTAATTACCGAAAAGGGAGAAGAAAGGTCTGTGTTTGTAGTTAAGGTTAAGGGAAAATTCTCAAAGGAGAGAGAGGTTCCACTGGTTCTTTGGAAAAGGGAGTGGGAGGAGGTCATTAGAAAACAACTGGACAGCCTAAAAGAAGGGCAAGCGTTCTTTACTTACGGCTTGAGGTTTCCAAAGTCCATAAAGGTTCTTACCCTCTCAAGAGATGCAGTTTACAGGTTCTTTTTTGATCTGTCTAAAGAACTTGGAATTGATGTGCATCCTCACAGGTTCAGATATACCTACGCTGTTTGGTTGGCTATGAAAAATATCCCTCCCAATGTGCTAAAGGAGTTTTTGGGGCACAGTTCCGTGAGAACTACCTTGGAAGTTTATGCCCAGGCCCAGAAGGAGAAGGTCTTAGACCTGATAGCAAGCTTGTGAAGGCATTAACCCGCTAAACACCAACGCCTTGCAGTTCTTCTTTCAACATCCTCTCCACCTTCTTAACCATCCTCTCCACAAAGGAATCAACTATCCTATAGCCTTTTTCCCTCAAAAGCCTTCTTACTCCTTCTCTGGCCTTGTAGTTCCTCACCCATCTGTCCTTTCCCTCTTTCACTTCCTCCTTTATCCTCTGCAATTCCTCTTCAGAAATACTCCCTTCGTCAGGTTCTGGAATTTGCCTATAAACCTCAAACAGTTCCTTTGCATGCCTACACAACACCTCCTCCACAAACTCCTCATCCTCATATATTCCCTTCCTTAACCCAAGGGCCATCCTCAAGTTTTTCCACGTGGAAAGAACATAATCTTGTTCCAAAAGCACAGAGTTGGCCGCCTCAAGTATTACCCTCTCTAATCTTTCCCTCTCTAATACCTCCACGCCTACCACCTCCTTATCTAATATTTTATAACAAAATTTACTATCTGTCAAGTATCAGGAAAGTGTCCTTCGGGTAAAATAATTCCTGTGGAAGTCAAAAGCGTAGAGGAGATTTTAGCAGAAATCCGCCTGCTTCTTCAAGAGGAGGACATCCCTTTTAGGGAAGTGATGGACATGATTTTGCTTGCAATAAGTCTGATGAAGGAAGACCTCTACTTTCTACTTGGGCTAAAGGAAAAGCTAAAACCTCTTCAGAAAAGAGAAAAGCCTCAATCCTCGGAAGCCCAAGAGGAGGAACCTATTCAAGAAGAAGACCTACCTTGCGTGCATTTTGTCCGTGTGGGAAGACCTGCTGGGAGAAAGGATGCGGTGCCGAGAATGAGTTTGAGGGAGTTCTTTGAAACAGAAATAATCCCACTTCACAAGGAGATAAGCTGGGGAGAAAAAGCAAGGGAGGTACGGGAGGGAATTCTCAAAGGTGAATTTGTTATAGCGTCTTTAGAGGACTTTATCGGCTATCTATACGCCTATATGCTTTATGAGGATGTGCCCGATTATTTTTCTGGTATAAAATTAATAGCATGAGGTGGTGGCTGGTTATTTTGGCTGCTGTGGTAAATGTGCAGGCGTATTGGTTTGACAGTGGAGTAGATTACTTTGGAACTGGGAAGAAGACAGAGAAAAAAGAGGAGAAGAAGGGGGAGAAAAAAGAGGAGGTAAAGCAGGAGGATAGGGAGAAGTATTACGAGGAGTTATACAAAAGGTCGCAGGAGTGGTTTCCAGAAACCACCAGTCCTTTGGAGAGGGCTTTTTACAAAAACCCAGAGGACCCCAAGCTTGCAGAACTTATACACAAGCTTTATACAGAGAGGCAAGAGAGGGCAAACCTCCTTGCAAGCAAGTTGATAGTCCTGCAGACTCAGGAGGAGGAAAAGCTTACAGAGAGGTTAAAGGACTATGTGGTGCTATACTTCTACAGCCCTCGGTGTCCGTATTGCAGGGCGTCTGAATCTTATTTGGTTTCTTTGGAAGGAAAGGTTAAGCGGTTTATGAAGGTAAATACTCTGCTACCTGAGAATGCGGCATATATAAAGGATTTTGGTGTTGAAGCGACGCCCACGCTGGTTTTTATGAAGGATGGCAAGGTAGTTAAGAGGTGGGTAGGTATGTGGGTGTATCCTTCTCAAGAGACAATAAACTTTTTAAGGGGGTTGCCATGAGAAAGGTTGTAGCAGTTTTACTTTCAGTGGTGATGTTATTTACGCCTGTTTCGCAGTCGCTTGGGGACAGTATAGAAATAAGAGGGAACTTGTATGACAAGCTTGGGCTTCCGAAAAGCGATGGTCCTGGGGATCTGACCCTTCTTCAAGGGCAGATTGGCGGAGGTATAACTCCTCCAGCGGGTGCATGTGGATTGAATGTAGGCCTTTCTCTTATTGCTGGTATGAGAAGTTTACAAAACTTAGGGCAGCAACTTGCAGGATTTGTCAACAACGTGTCGGGTGCAATGACAGCGGTGGCGCTGATGACCTTGGCTACATATTTTCCTTTGGCGAAGGAGGCGCTTTTAGGTGCGAACACTATGTCCAGCTTTCTTGCCCAGCTTAGAGGCTTTTCCTGTTCTCAGGCTATGGAGACCATAAAGGAACTTAACTATCAGGACAGCTTTTTGATTAAGAAGTGTATAGCAAAAAAGTTGGGTATTTCTGAAAACGACGTGGATACGCAACGGGAAGACGACTTTGAGACGTGGAATAGTGCATACAAGAGTTGTCTACGAAGCGCCAGTTTGTTGGATTTGTTTGGTGGAGATGAGAAGGAACTTAACAAGTATTTAAAGTTCATATCTCCTCGCAGCTTAGCGAGGTGTTATTTGGGAGTGAAGAATAGACCTACTGCTAAAGAATTAGCTGATGCGGACCTGCAGACAAAAGCTAAGTATTTCCTGTATATGGTTTTACCTGATATAACTTTAAGTGCGAAAGGGGCTTTGAATATTCAGACGGTGCATGTAGTTGAAACAGAAAATGGGAAATTGCAGATAGCTAACCAACAAACTACGAATAGTAGGCCTGCTACTACAGTGGATTCTGTGAAAATTTATATTGATAACTTTATTGAGGATTACGATGAACTACTTAAAAACTTAAAGTCTGTGGTTAAATACGATATGAGTCAGGAGGAGGTGATGTTAGTGAGTGGGCCTCATTTTGAGGAGTTTAAGAGGAAGTATGGCATAGGTATGGATGATATGTCGCCTACTTTGGTGTTGCTTTTGAGGATGAGGGATTATTTGGAAAAGAAGGTGAAGGGAGAAATACCCAGCAATACAAAAGTAGAAGACTATAATGATTTAAGTGAGATAGATATGGTGCTTAATGGAGATGTAAAAAGATACTTTTTAGGTTTAGCACTTGATAGTTTAAACATGGCAATAACTGAAAACATAATGAGGTTGAAACAGGCGGAGATGATGAGGAGGGCGATGGGTTCTGGAAATGTGCCAGGGAAGCCGGAGGATCAAGATGACTGCTTTGGTGATTCTCCTAACGGTTCTACTTAATTTAGGTTTTGTGTTCGCTTCCGATATACCTCCAAACCTTTTATATGAACAACCCGCCAATGTGCCTAAAGCCAGTGTAAGTGAAGTTCTGAAAGCGTATCAAGAACAGATTGACATAATAAAGAAACAACAGGGGCTGACAAAGGAGATTACGTGTCCAAAGGTAAGTGGGACTATTAATAATATAGCGGGGAAGCGAGGGTTTATAAAGAATGGAAGAATAGAACTTCCTGGTTCCAAAGATGGAGAGGGTTATTTGGCAAGGAATTGTCAAGTAGTGGTAAGCGAAATAAGAGGGACGTTAAGCCCACCGTCAGGACAGTCTACTACTTCACTTGGAGAGGGATTGATTGTGGAGCAGAATACAAAGTTTAGAGTTAATGTGAATTTGTTTCAGGTTCTCTTTCAGCTTCTTATGTATGGTGCTGGGATCTTCTGGGTGGTAAGGGCAGCACAGAAGTTCATTGCGGGATACCTAACAGACGCCCTCATCACCTTTCTCATAGGTTTTGTCATAGTCGCAAGTATGTATGTGCTTTATAGGGGGATGTCTGCTTAGAAATTCGTATAATATTTCTTATGCAAGAGATTTTCAGAAAACGCCGTGGGCCGCAGGTAGAGGAGATAGAGAAGATTTTAGAATTGAAGTCTGCAAAGGGTTATAGGGTGGATGGGATAAGGAGTTTTAGGGAGTTTATAAGACAAAAGACAGAATATGCCCCAAGCACGGTCTATACTTACATAAAGCTGTATGATATATTTGGTAAGGAGTTGCAGGAACTGGGCTTAAGCAAGGCAAGGCTTTTGTTGAGGTATGGAAAGACTGATAAAGATTGGATAGAACGGGCAAAGAAGATGACGGTGAGGGAATTAGAGGAACTGCTAAGGAGTGAAAGTAAATGAAGAAGAAGCTGCTGACTTTAGGGGTTTTAGGGATAAGTTTAGGCGTGCCCTTGAAACTTTTTGCGGATAAGGCAGACGAGGAAACCCAAACTGCTTATCAACAAGGGCAGGTTCAGCTGGCCAAGATAAACATTGACAAGTTGAGGATGCTTCAGGCGGTGCGGTGTGGCGGCATGGATTTAGGAACCTATTTTCTGATAAAGGCAGATGAGAATAGACTTCCTCCTGAGGTTAGTGCGGTTATTCCTCAGGAAAGCAGCGGAGATGTGTATGCGACGGGATGCGACCGCTGTCCTGATAGTTGGGAGGAAGCTATGAGAAGGAAAACCCATCCCATAAACAGTAGATGGTTGGATATGGTTTTTGGTCAAGGGCTTCATAACTACTGTTTAAGAAGAAATGCAACTCGTGAGAACACGTGCACAGTAGGTTTTGGGCTTATGCAGATAACCTCTCACACGATTTCTAAGGGGAGATACACAGGATTAGTCCAGCCTTATGCCCTTACTAACACAAAAGCCCATGTGGTAAAGGGTGGCGGGGATTACTCAGCGGCAAATGAAGAACCTAAAGATTCTCCCTACAATCCGTGCACGAACATAGAGGTAGGGCTTTTAATTTTTAAGGATAAATACACTGCCTGTAGCAATCGCTCCGATCCAGTTAGAAGAATGGCCTGTGCCTTTTGCTATTACAATGGAAGGCCAGACTACTTAAAGCATCTAAGACAGGCCCTTGTAGACAGAGGTCAAGTGGGGTTTCTTCAGAGGGCTGGGTTTGTCAAGGACAGTATTGTGGAAAACGTGAAGGGATTGATGATAAGCATCGCAAATCTTGTTATAAATATAGATAGATGCAAACACATATAGGAGGTAATAGACATGCTAAACAAGGTAATGCTTTTAGGACGTCTTGCCAAGGACCCGACCATTAGGATTTTGCCCTCTGGCATGGGGGTGGCCGAATTCACGATTGCATGGAGTAGGAGATACAGGGTGAAAGATGAGTGGAAGGAGGAGGTGGGATTTTTTGACTGTAAGGCGGGAGGGCCTCTTGCCAAGAGGGTTGTAGATACGCTGAACAAGGGAGACCTGGTGGTAGTGGAAGGAAGGCTTGTGCAAGAAAGGTGGGAAAAGGATGGGAAGCCACAAAGCAGGATAAGGGTGGTAGTTCAGAATATAAAGAGGGTCCAAACGCCTAAGAAAGAGGAAGAACCTCTCGTGGAGGAACCTCTCGGGGAGGAACCTCAGGACGATGAACCGCTTGTAGAGTTATGAAGACGCTTATTCTCACTGAGAAGCCCTCTGTGGCGGAGGATTTTGCAAAGGCGCTGCAGTGCAAAAGGAGGGATGGCTATTTTGAAAACGGAGAGTATGTTATTACCTGGGCTTTTGGGCATTTGTTTGAGATTAGCGATGAGGATTTGCCTAAGAGGTGGGAGTTAGAGACTTTGCCTATTTTCCCTGAGAGGTTTGAGTATAAGCTGAGGTCTTCACAGGCGGGCAAGCAGTTTAAGGTAATAAAAGGGCTTCTATCTCAGGCGGGAAAGGTGGTGGTAGGAACAGACGCTGGAAGGGAGGGAGAATTAATTGCCAGACTTATTTTGCAAAAGGCAGGGCTTAAAGACTGGTCTAAGGTTTATCGTTTTTGGACGTCCTCTGCCTTAACTCCTGAGGTAATAAGGCAGGAACTACGTAAGCTAAAGCCCGCTAAAGAGTATGACAGTCTCTATTGGTGTGCTTTAGCCCGCCAGCATGCGGACTTTTTAGTGGGTATAAATCTCACACGGGCGGTTTCTTTGCGGTCCAGCGGCGGTGTGTGGAGTGTGGGGAGGGTTCAAACTCCCACCCTTGCTTTGGTAGTTCAGAGGGATTTGGAGATAGAGAACTTCAAACCTAAACCCTATTGGGTGATAAAGGCGCTGTTTTCTGTGAATGGTGAAACCTATGAAGGAGTGTGGTTTGGGAAAAAAAGCGGAGGTGGAGTTAATGAGAATGAAGATGTGGATGAGGAAGAGGAGGAACGGGAGGAAGAGGAGGCTGGTGGAGTTTTTGATTACTCGGCTGTTGAGAAAATTTTGGAGAAGTTAAGTTCTGCCAGACAAGCGGTTGTTAGCAAGGTAGAGAAGAAAAAGAGGGTTGAGGAACCACCTCCTCTTTATTCGTTGAGTTCCTTGCAGAGGGATGCCAACAGGGAACTTGGTTTTAGTGCCCAGAAGACCCTTGATATAGCCCAGAAGCTATACGAAGAGAGAAAGGCCATATCCTATCCAAGAAGCGATGCGGAGTATCTTTCTGAAAGCAGTGTTTCTTTGGTTAAGGAGGTTCTAAAGAGGTTAAACAGGGAGGACCTTGTGGAAAAGGTGGATAAGGTAGGAAAGCGGGTTTTTGATGATAGAAAGCTTACAGACCACCATGCTATTATTCCTTTGAGGGATGAAGAGGAGGATTGGGCTGATGCTGAGAAGGCTTTGTTTGGGCTGATAAAGAGGCGGTTTTTGGCTGCCTTTTATGAACCTTTTATAGCCCTGGATACAATGGTGATTACCCAAGTGGCAGGAGAGAACTTCTACTCAAAGGGTTCAACTGTTCTCCAGCTTGGCTACAAGGAACTCTATGGAAGACCTAAAGACAAGCTTTTGCCTAAACTGGAGGAAGGCCAGAAGGTGGATGTTCTAAAGGTTTGGTCTGAAAAACGCTGGACTAAACCTCCTCCCAGATACACGGAGGGCATGCTTATAAAGAGGATGGAGAAGCTGTCTCTTGGAACTCCCGCCACCAGGGCAGGCATTATTGAAACCCTAAAATCAAGAGGCTACCTTGTTCTAAACAAAAAGCATCTCATTTCCACAGAAAAAGGTAGAGAACTTATAAAAAACCTCCAAGGAAGTAAAATTGTAAGCGTGGAAATGACCTCGGAGTGGGAACAGCAGCTGGAAGGCATATACAAAAACAAAAAGGGCTTTGGTGGATACACGGACTTTCTGGAGAGGATAAAGGCCTTTACAGGGGAGGAAGTGGAGAGGGTAAAGCAAATGAGTTTTCAATCAAGCATGCAGACACCCAAAAAACACAGAAAAAAGACACGGAGGTGATTTGGAACAACCTCCCAGCAGGAAACTCCTTGTGTGTCAACGGGTTTGCATTTTTAGAACAGCCTCCTTTTCATCTTGACAAAGAAATCGCCCCGTGTTATCGTATTATTTCAAACCAGTTAGGAGGTGAAGCTATGCAAGGAAAAGTTCGTGTAGCAGCTGTTAGGATGCGGAGGGGTTTTACCCTCATTGAACTTGCCATCGCCATCGTCATCATAGGCACCCTTATCACAGGGGTGCTTTATTTCACGGGTGGGCTTGGGAGAGATGCGAAGGCGGCAAAGATTGTGGAGGCCTTTAACTCTTACCTTCAAGCTTATCAGGTTTGCAAACTCAAAAACGCAGCGCTAACCATAACAGACTGGACAAGTTTGGAGACTGCGATTAAGGACAGTCAGTGTAGAACAACTGGCGCTGGAGTGCCAGATGGAAACGGTCTCGCATCAAATATTGCAAAAACCGTAGCTGGTGTGCAGTTTGATATTCAGACGGGAACTCCTCCGCTTTTAACTGCTAACACAGGGGATACCGTGATAGCTTCTCGTGTAGTTAAAGAACTTCAAGGGCAAGGATGCACATGCAACGGGGCGCCAGACTGCACCGATGGCATGGTAAGATGCCCATTACAATGAAGCTTCAGAAGGGTTTTTCTCTCATAGAACTTGCGTTTGCGGTAGCAGTTATGGGGGTGATGGTTTTCGCTGTTGTTTACTACTCAAGCGGGTATTTTAGGCAGAATAAAGCTGAAGAAGTGGTAAAGTGGGTCTCTGACCTAAAGCAAGCCATAAACAAGGCGGGCAATGATGGCGTAAGTATAAGTTCTCTTGCAGACCTTAGGGACTATTTGGTGGTGCCTCAAAATATTCGGGCAATGAACCCGCAGTTTTCTACAAGCCAAACAGTAAGCTGCTACAATTCAAGTCCTATGGCGTCTTACAGGGGGTATGTAATAAGTTTAAACTGTGGGGACCTCTGCACCGCATTAAGGGATAGGCTTTCCTCTCTTGGTTTCTGTGTTAGTTTAAGTTCGGGGACTTTGATGGTTGGGGTTAGGTAATGAGGTTTAGAAAGGGTATTGCATTGCTTGAGTTGGCTGTAGCCCTTGCGGTTTTTTCTATAATCCTTGCCATCAGTATAGGTTATCAGGTAGAAGAAAGCAGAAGAGAGCTGGCGAGAAGGTATGTAGGCAGTTTTGTGGCTATAGACCAGGCGATATTTACTATGTATATGCAAATTATAAGCTACAGGAATACTCTTACTGTGCCCGTTTGTTCAAACGGTGGGCTGGGAACCCTTGTAAACGCCAAAAACGGCTGGGCTACGCAAAGTCCCTATAGTGGAGTGGTGTCTCGGGATGCGGTTCCGCTGTCTTACTTAGACCCGAGGGTGGATTACACAAAGTTTAAGCTTGTGGTCTCGGGTGGCAGAATAGTAGGTGTGCAGCTTACAGACTCAGCGGTAGCAAACTCTTTAAACGACTGGTTTGTGAAACTTTTGCCCAGCAGGTGGGATAGTCAGGCTAAGATGTATAAGAATTTAAACAACGGCCAGGGCTATCCTGCTAACTTAGCAAATTGGTTAGGATGTTCATAGGAGGTGTAAGTTATGTTTCCGGTATTTTTACTATTTTTAACGAGTTTAGTGGGAGGAAGTTATTTATACTGGCGAAATCAGGACAATGTAGACACAAAGATCTATGATAGGTATGAATTTCGGGTAGACTCTTCAGGCGACTCTTCCTTAGCCTTAGGAACAGTTCCAATAGCAAACACAGAGGGTGGGATGATACCGTTTGTTGCTGTTTCAACAGGGACAAGCTGTCCTTCTGGTTATACATACAATTCAGCAACTGGTATGTGTGAGAAACAAACTACTGGTCTTATAAGATTCGGCTGCTTTCGTCCTAACGAGTATTGGTATAATACTTCTGGGTGGGGGGTATGTGTATCTTACACTCCTCCAACGTGCCCATCTGGGTTTTACTATAGTGGGGAACGCATAGTCTCCGCTTGTATAGCAGGGGCGATATGCCCACCTGGCACTACCCTTAATGCGTATTACTCGAGATGTATATCATCCATCACTTCGACAAACTGCCCCTCTGGCTTTTTCTATGATAGTTCTTTTGGAAGATGCGTGACGTGGGTATCTTGCCCTCCCGGATACTCATATTATGATTACTCCACAGGCAAATGTCGCACCAGTCCAATATGCCCCACTGGTTATTACTTTAGATATTGGGATTATATATGTTTTAGAGATGTAGACTTTATCTATGGAACTATAACACTACAAGAGCCACCCGAGAGACATTCTTCTGCAATAAGAATGGCGTTTCGTTGAAATGGAGCGGGTAGCTGAGTTTAGGCTGGGTGGTAGGAAGAGGTATTACGACGATCAGGTGATAGATGTGTTGGCGAGGTTGTATGGGAGGGAGAGGTCTATAGAGGAGATTTTCATGATCATAGGGGAGATGATAGGGGAGGGGGAGAGGGTGAGGGTTGCTATAAGTTATGCATATGAGGGGATGGGGATAGCGGAGAGTTTAAGAAGGGCGTCTCTTATATCGGAGGAGGCGTATTTGTTTTTGCTGTCCAGTGAGAAGGGGAGGTCGTTAAAGGAGTTTGCGGAGGCTTACAGGAATGTGAAGAGGCGGTTGAGGGAGGTAAAAAAGCAGTTCTTAAGCAACATATACTCACCTGCTATGGCTTTTGTAGTCTCTTTGGTTGTTTTGTATATATTTATATACAGGGTGATTCCACAGATGAACCTGCCCAAGGAAAAGGCCCTCAAGGTTTTACCCTTTTATTTTCACTTTATCTTTTTTATGAGTGAAAACCTATGGGTATATTTTCTCTTGATTGCTGGTGTCCTTGTGCTTGGTGCGGCTTTGTATATGCTTAGGAGAAGAATTGGGTTTATAGAGAGGTTTTATGGGGCTTATGAGAGGATAAAGTTATATTCTTATTTGTTTTTAAGCGTCCAAGCGGGTTTTAGACTTGAGACGGCCCTTGATAGGTATATGGGAGAGTTAAAGGAAAATGTAAGAACTGCATTCAGGTATATGAACGAGGGGGAACCGTTAAACAGGGCGCTTCTCAAGGCTTTAGACATATCAGAACCCATAGAGAAGACGCTTGTCCAATCGGCTTTGCTTAGTGGGTCTAATGAGATCGGTAGGTCTTTGGGGGAGTTATACCTTGAGACTTTGGATATGCTAACACAAAGGCTAACAAAAATGGGAGAGACGGTGAGGATGTTATCTTTGTTTATTGTGGGTCTTGTGATTGTGTTTGTGTATGGTTTTCTATTCCTACCTATTCTGAACGCAATGCGGAGTATAATAATGTAGGATGGGTATAAAGGCGGAGAAGATAAACTCCTTCTTGGGTGTCTTTAACTTTTTCTTGTTGATTGTTATAGCGGGCATGTTGGTGTATATGTTTTATGACAATAGGAGGGGGAAAGAGAACATGGTCTTTTTGAAGGAGGGGGATGAGATAAAGGTGTATGTAGTGGAGGACAATATATTTAATGGGTATTTGAAGAATAAGCTTGTGAGAGTTATCTCCTTAAATCCTCTCTATTTAGAGATTCTGCCTCAGAATGTGCAGGTAGGGAAAAACGGAATCTGGAACAGAGAAATTTATAGCGAAACTGCTAAGGTGAAGAATGCACAGGAACCCTTTATTTACATAAAGGGGAAGATACGACAAAATTCAGAGGACTGAGAACTTTTCCACCTCCCCCTTATCTAATATACCCTTCTCCACAAGCTTCATACCTTCTGAATAAAGGTCTTTCTTCTTACTTCTCAGCCTCTCTGCAAGCGCCAAGAAGTCCCCCTCCTCTAAAAGCCTTCTATCCTCGGGGTCGGGGACAAAGACCTCCACCAAGGGCACCACACCCTTACCATCCTTTCTCTTCACAAGCCTTGTGGATATACTTACAAGCAAATTACCCGCTATGATCTTATAAACCTCCTTTTCCTTATACACACCGCCCTCTAAGACTTTCAAAAGTAGCCTCTGTATGTTCTCTATGGCATTGTTGGCGTGAATAGTGGTAAAGGCTAAATGCCCCGTCATGGAAGCCTCTAAAAATCTTACCGCAGTTTCCGTGTCTCTCACCTCACCCACAAAAATCACATCTGGGTTTGCCCTCATAAAGGACCTTACAGCATCGGCAAAGGAGGTTTGAGGATTTACCTGCACATGGGATACTCCTCTCACTATAACCTCCACAGGGTCCTCCACAGCCCTTACAACCTTCTTATGTGGGTCTACCTCCAGCAGCACAGCCTTAATCATCGTAGATTTCCCAGACCCTGTAGGACCTCCCACAAGCACCATCCCCTGTGCCTTTTTTGAAACCTCCTTTAACACTTGCTTTACCTCTTCTGGATACCCCAGTTCATCAAGAGTGGTGTTGAAATACCCTCTAACATCCAAAAACCTTAAACTGGCACACTCCCCCAAAGGCGTGGGTATGAACTCTATCCTTATCTCAAGGTCCAGTTCGGGATAGAAGATCTTCCCACTTTGAGGCGCATCTGATACAGTAGTCAATACCTCTGAATACTTGCTTGCTTTTACTTTTAGGTGTTCTATTATCCTCCTTCCCTGTTCGTAGGAAATGGTAATAAAATGACGCTTACCTCCACCCAGTTCTTTATAGGAAACAATATACGCATCCCTCTCCGCATCCACAAACACATCTGTAATAGGCTTGCCTTTAAACTCCTTAATAATCCTTTCATACACAAAGCCAGAGATCTCCCCAAGTTCCTCAAGTTCTTCCTGCGACCTTTGCTGATACACCCTCAAATACTCATCCTTTGGCACCACCACATCCGCTATAGGAAGATAGTGATAGCTTTCTCCACCCTCAGAGATTAAAACAGGACCTAACACATCCCCCAATTCCGTTTTCACAGGGCTTACATCCAACGGCAACCTCTCTACAAACCTCTTAGACCTTCTCCTCGCAAGCATCTCAGCCACTTCCACATAGCTAAGTCCCCTGTTCCTCACAAAATACTCCACCAGATCAAACCCTGTTCTTCTCAGTTCCTCTAAAGAAATACTCAAATCTTTAAAGGGATCATACTCTGCTTCTTTATCAATATCTTCTTCTCTTTCTCTCTTCCTAAACTTAAACATATCTTCCCTCCTTATCTTGGTGGCGGTGGCGGAGGAGGAACTGGCGGCAATGAAATGGTGGGAGGAGATGAAATATTGGGAGGCGGTGGAGGCGCCGTTTGTGTCTGCTTTGCCTCTTCATAAAGTTCATTGAAAACTATCTTCACCACCGTGCTGTCGGCAGGATAGACCACCTGCCCATCCTTCAAAAGCACTCCTTCCCTTACGCTTATCTCACTTACTTCTGCTGTCCCTACTTTATAACCCTCGCCCATTACAATCCCACTCCTACTAATGGCATAATTTCCTACTACACCCGCTACCTCCACAGAGTAAAACACAGGAGGCATCCTCTTTAAAAGTTCTATACGCTTCTTCTCAAGCATTATGCTTTTTTGATGTTGCAGGAAGGATAGATTGTTTTGAATGTCTTCAAATTTCTCCTGCCTTTGCAATTTCTTCAGTTCGCTCTGCTTTTGTTCTTTTAAAAGCTTTCTCTTCAACTCCAGATACTCCCTCACATCCTTAGGTATCTCCGCCTCTACCTGTGCCTGAGGAGGGGGGGCTTGTTCCTGCGCCTGCTGAGGAACCTGCGGCTGGGACGGGACCTGTCCTTGTTGGGGCTGACCAAAGCTTAACGCCACCCATACACTAAGTAGTTTAGAAACCCTTCTGATCATACAAACAACCTCCTACAATGTTTATCTGACAACCGTCTTCTTTTAAAGATACAACACTTAGTGGTAAATGTCTATTTTTGTAAATAAACTCAAGGCAATTTTCAAAACCCTTAGCCTGCCAAGTTAGGCCGCCATCAGGTAATCTACTTTCCATCCATTCCACGTCTGGTATATATACCTTTATGCGGCTTCCCACCCTTGACACCTGCTTACTTATAAGAGGAACCCTCACGGTAGTGTCCTCTGACTGGGCAACAACAGCCCCTTCCTCCACGTAGGCGGGGAAGATATACTTACTCATGAAATCCTCAATATTTGAATTGCATGGTGGTAAAACTATTTGATGCTTTTGCTGCGCCTGCACCTGTGCCATCTCCTGCATCCTCCTTTCTCTCTCTGCCTCCTCCCTCTTTTTCTTATAGTAATCATTAAAAACATAAAGAGAAACAAACACCGACATCAACATCACACTCATTAAAACTTTCCTCTTGTCTATCTCTATCCCCCTCTTTGAAACCTTACCCCGTGTTTTCTGACTTACCTCCAACACAAAGGCATTAGGATATACCATTAAAACTTCATCCAAAAGACTGCGGTCTAAATGCTGATACTTTAATCTCTCAAGGTCAAAAAAATGCACCTTGTTATGGTCTATAATCGCATACATGCGTGCATCTTTCTGGCTTATAGCATAAGAAAGACCAGAAAGGAGACCTTTTTCTTCAGCAGTTCCCACAATATACACTTCACCCTTTTTAACAAAATACTCTCCAGTTTGTATGCCCTTCTTGCCTTTCTGAAGCCTCATTGAGGCACCGCCCTGAAGGTTATGTTAGCCCTTGCACTCATGCTTTCACCACTTTCAAGCCTAATCTGAACCTCTATGTATCCGCCTACAGTGGGAGTTGAACTTCCACCGTATTGCCCACCATAAACACTGGCATCTACGCCCGGGTTTATATCTATCTTCGTATCCTGAGAATATCTCAAGGAAAGATTGGGCAAAACTCCACCAGGGAAGTTTATGCTAACGGTATTACCGCTTACAGACACGCTACACGCCCCAGATGTCCCCTGATTGTTGCATAAAAGCGTGGTTCCCTGATATACCTCCACTACCCTGCCAGATACCTGATACACATACGTGCCTGTTGCAGAGGGAGGAGGCAATGCATAACTTATGGTGTTTCCTGAGGCGGAGGCCTGCGTCCAGCTGATGTTCACTGTGGTAGGAGTGCTGACAAAGTTGTCGTTGAACCTATAGCTTACCTGCCCAGTTGTGTAGTTTACGCTTCCAGTGCATTCTCCCGCCAAATTGCCAGCCCCATCGTCCGCACACTGTTGAGACCCAGATACCACATAATCTATCTGCACATCTGTTGCACTTCCCACGCCAGCTATTTGAAAACTCAAAGCACCAGTGGTGTAGTTGATGCTTCCACTGCACGTTGCAGAGGGCGTTCCCGTATCCTCTGTAATACCACCTGCCCCATCATCTCTACACCTCAACGCACCTGCGGTTAGCCTTACACTGTTTCGCTTTATCTGGTTCCCAGCAGCAACCCCTTTTGGTAAAGAAACATTAACAGTTCCCATTGCGGAGGTATAACCGCTATAAGCGGTCTGTTTGGTAAAATCTCCTGCCCCGCTTAGCGTGAGAGAGTTTCTCGCCACAGGCGGATGCAGAAGGCTTACAGTTCTAACCGCATTAAAGTAGTTGTCCGTTTGCGTCCTGGCGGTGCCTGAGGAAGTAAGAGAAGCAGTTTGCCAGCTTGTGGATAAGACCTTGTCCTCATAGGGATTTATAGCAATCCAGGGCAAGCCAAATTTGTAAGCGTTCAAAGACAGACTAAAGCTAAGCGGATTTGCGTTGGCGGTTAGCACACCACCCACTGGAAGTAAGTAGCAGGACAGCCCATCAAGACACAGCTGCGCCCTTTGGATAACTCCCCTCAAGGGATTGGGGGAGTTCCCTGAATAGGTAAGGGAAACGCTTCCACTTATATTGTCTGTGGGCACGGTGATGTCTGGCGGAGTTCCGCTTACAGAGGGAGAAGTGATGTCCCTCTGGTCAAGGCTAACACTTAGGGAGTAAAAACCGCTGACAGAACCCCCAGTGTTAGAGGTTCCTCCTCCACCACAGGCAAACAAAGCCCCTAAAAGAGGCAGAAAACAAAGCTTCTTCATACCTACACCTCCTTTATATGAATTCCATCGTAATTACAAGCCTAAATAGTTCGTTTGTTTTTTCTTTGGTTGAGAAAAGATAACCCAAAATGGGAACGTTCTTCAGAAAAGGTATGCCGCCGTCCCTAAACTGTTCCAGCGTCTGTGCGGTGGAAAACAGCACCAGCGTCTCACCTCTTTTTAAAAGGGTCTGGTTTATGTTCGTTTTGGTTGAAACCAAAGGTAAAGACAACTCATTCTGAAAACCCGCCAAATCTACCCTCCTCGTGTCCAACCTCTCTAAACTGTCCTGCTTTCGGTATAAATCCACCGCAATAGTGTCTTCCTCCACAAAATAAGGCACTATTATCAACATACTGCCCGTTGAAATATCTTCCGTCTGCATGGTTATAGCAGGCGTAGGAGGTGCCCCAGCACCAGAAGAAATGTAAGTAAGTTCAAAACGAGAAATGATCCTCTGCTTCTGCAGCGGAGAATACACCATGGGCTGGCCGTTGAGGGCACTTAAAACACTGTCCTCTATAAGCTTAGCTTTTCCACTTTGTGCCAGGGCATTTAGCTGCATCTCAATCCTCGTGGTCGCAATGGAGAGATTGAAAATTGGATTGACTACCGCAGGGCTTAAGCCCGCACTTATCCCCCCTTCCCTTGCATTCCAAGATAGCCCCAAAGAAGAAAAATCCCGATCATTAACCAAATAAACCCTTATTTTCAGAGGTATAGCTTTTGTAAAGTTCTCATTTATCTGCCTGACTGCCCCCTCTATCGCCCTCAACTCCGTAGGCGTCCCTATCACATACACATTCCCCATTTCATCCACAGACACCTTAGAACCGCTATCCCTCAGAAGCTTTTGCAAGCTTGCCTCCAAGTTCTTTGTAAATTCCCTCTGGTAGCTAAGACTTATTCCACCGTTTTTTTCATCTATTTTCTTTTGCAGAAAGGGAAGACGCAAAACCATTACCCTATTCTCATACTTGTATATAACAATCCTGTTTCCCTCATACCTCCACCACAGGTCAAGCATGCCCGTTATCTCATCAAGCACCTGAGAAAGAGGCTTGCCGTCTGCAAAGTATGACAATGTGAAATACTCACTTTGGGCTTGCGTCTGTCCTCCTTGTCCTGTTTGCACCTGTCCTCCTTGTCCTGTTTGCACCTGTCCTCCTTGTCCTGTTTGCACCTGTCCTCCTCCACCCGCTTGCACCTGCTGAGGATAGGCTATGTCCCTTAAAACTATTGGAGTTTTAACATGCTGAGAAAGCAAAGACGCTAAATAGGTCAAAGACACATTCCGAACATTCACAGAAACAGGAGTGCTTAAAAGAGTATTCTCTTGGGTAGCTGAAGGGCTTCCCGAAGGGCTTCCCGTGGGCGTTAGGTCATACCTGCCTGCAAAAGCTGTGCCTGCCAGTATTAAACTAAAAATCACCCAACTTTTCCTCATCTTTCACCCTCACTTTGATTTCTCTCCTTCCCATGAAACCCAAACTATCTTCATAACTTCCTTGCACCGCCTTCTCCCAATTCTTTGTGCTTATGGGCTTCCTTTCCACCTGCCCTCCCTTGTAAAAGCTGTCCATAACATGAGAACTGCTTTTTATCTCCCTCATCAACTCCTCCTTGCTTGCACAGGAAAAAGCAAAAGCCAAAAGCCCTAAACTAAAGACCCTTCTTAATCTCATCCACAGACACCTCCAAGCTTACTCCATCCACAAACATTATATAAACAGGCACTCCCGCCTGAACTACCACCACTGGAACGATCTTTTTAGCCTCCTCCAAATAGAACCTGGCAAACTCATTCCACGTCTGTGCCAAAGACCCATACAAAGCATAACGGAATTCATCCTTTATATTAGTGGTCGTCCCAGAAGGGGTTGTGATTTTTTCTATCTGACCCTGCTGCAACGCCGAGAAAAACCCAGATATGGTAGTTCCCCCCAAGTAAGTTAGCAGCTGTTCTCTGTTGATGTTCAAAAACTTTCCTTTAACTCCCTCCAACCCATCTTCCCCAGATACAACCATGCCCTTAGGAGACACTTCTATAACCTTGCCGTTTTTGAGTATGCACGAAAGCTTATAGGTCTCAAGCTTTGCCCTCTCAAGGACATAAGAACCCTCCCCCTTTGCTATCACCAAACACCTTGACAGGTCAAGCCTGTAGTTGTTTGGAAGCCTCGCATACCCATCAAGTTCTATCAACACCGCTGGAAACCTCTCCCCCCCCACAGGTGCAGGAAAGGAATTGATAATTTTCCCCTTCAGCGTCGTCCCCGCAGGAAGATAAACGGTCTTTTTCTCTTCCGCAGGCTTCTCAGGATTTCCCACTGGAGGCACATCAGACATACCCGCCTGTGCCCACAAATTTCTGTCCGCCTTTGACTGCTCGTCCTTCCTCTCCACCCTGTTTATCTTGGGTTTATACTCCTCTAAAGGTCTCGGTGGTTCGCTATAAAAAGGCGTTGATGGTGGTGGAGGAGGTGGAGGAGGCGCCTCCTCTATCTTAAAAACGCTTCCACTATCCTTCTTCTTCTCCTTCTCTCCTCCTTTCTCCTTCTCCTCCGTCTCTTTGCTTTCTTTTAGCTGCTTTAACTGCGTATTCATCTCCTTAAGCTGGTTCAGTATCTGTTCGTTCATCTGGGACTGAGACTTTAAAGTCTCCTCTAAAAGCTTCTTCTGCAGTTCAGGGTCTGACTTTATTACCACACTATCGCCAGAGGAAAATAGCTTGCTTACCAAAAATAACGCCACCGCTGCACCCACAAAAATCCCACCCCACTTTACAGCATCATTACTCAAAAGGCCTCTCTTCTTCTCCTCCTGAATTTCCTCTTCCTCTACAGGCACTTCCTCGTATTCCTGTTCTTGCTGACGCTTTTTCCTGAGTTTGTCCAAAAAACCCATGCGTATTATTATATCACTCAAGTGAATTTTTTTGATAAAATAGAGGTATATGAAAGTTTGGTTGGTGGTCTTCTTGTTTGTGTTGTCTGGGTGTTCCGCTGTAGCGGTGCGGGAAGGTTCCGCCAAGAAGGACTTCCCTGACGCTATAATAAAAGAACGCTTAAAGGAGTTGAGGCAATGAAAAAGGGGCTTTTATTACTTGGGGCTTTTTGTTTGGTTAGTTTTGCAGATGAGGTGAGTGCTTACAAGGCTGGATGGGTAGATGGGTTTAGGGAGGGGTATAGTTTAAAGCAGGCAAGGCAAGTGGATATACCTGCGGGTTATTGGTTGTATCTGCCGACCGAGAACCTACCCATGCCCCTTGTGGGATTTTACGTGTTTAGTGCCCAGAAGCTGGGATTGAGGGCTTATTTGACGGACAGGGAGGTGGTCTTTGGAGTGTTCCAAAGGAGGGCAGATGCGGAGTTTTACAGAGAACAGCTTTTAGGAAAGGGAATAGATGGGGTGATGATTGCCCAGAGGAATGGGCAGACAGGATATGAAGGAAGTGTTTTAGTTCTGGACAAGGCGGGAGAGGAACGCAGAGGCGTATCTGGAGTTATGTATTATCTAAGCAAAGCGATAGAAAAGGCAAGGGAGATAGACCCCACAGTTCTGAACACTGCTTTACTGGTGGAAGACCTTGAGAAGATCCTCAAAGAGGTATCCAAGTGGGGAACTGGAGGCAAGGGCTATCAAAGAGTTATCCCAGATGATAAAGAGGAGAAGCAGAAGAGTGATGTTATAGAGAAGTTTTTGAAGGAGAAGTAAGGGTATGTTAAAGAAAGTAGCGCTTATTCTATCAGGGTTTGCTTTGGTTGGATACACGGGCGGTGCGTTGGCTGGAGATTGGCTGGAGAGGGCGGTAATTAAGCTTATTGAGAGATATTATGAACTTTCCCAAAAGGTTCAGGAACTTTCCCAGAGGTTAGAGAGGTTAGAAAGGCAGATGGAGGTAGAGAAAAGAGAAGGTAGTATAAGAGAGGAGGGAATAAAGGAAAAGTTCCAGGCGCAGGATAGGTTGAAAGTAAGAAAGTGTCCCCGCACAAGTTGTGGGGTAGTCCTTGTTCTTGAGAAGGGTGAGGTTCTTTCCCTTTTGTCAAGGAGGGGCACGTGGGCCTTTATAGAAACCGCCGATGGAGTGAGAGGATGGGTGCAATTAAAGGATTTACGGGAATACTCTTACTAAGTTTAGCCTTTAGCAAGGAGATAGAGTGGCAGCACAGGGCTTTTGAACTTAAAGTGCCCAGAAAGTCCGTGGTGGCTATAGAGTTTCCGTGCAATGTCCGAGGCGTCTTTACCAACGACCTTGTGCAGGCGGACTACAACAAAAACACCGTCTTTATATCCATAGGAACGATGCCCACATCTGTAGGGGTATCCTGTGAGAAGGAGGGCGTCTTTCGTGGCTACAGCTTTTATTTTTTTCCCGCAGCAGGTGGCGATGTGTTCTTTAAGGTAAAAGACCAAAAGCTGGAAAGCCTTGTAGTGTCTAAGGAAAAGGAACTTGACACTTCAAAGGAAGAACTTCTGACCCTTTCAAGGTATGTTCTTAGAAGTCTTTTAAAAGGAGAACTGCCTCAAGGGTTTTACGAGGCGGACTTTAAGGATACATACAAGGTGGGAGACTTCACAGTTTATGTCCAAAGGGCTGTGGTAGGCAGAGACCTTATGGCGAAGGTGGTGAAGCTAAAGCCCGAGGGCTACATTCAAAAGAAGCTAACTGAGGACATGCTTTTTGAGAAAAACACAGTCCTTGTATGGCTTGAGAAAACAGGCTACATCAAAAGCGGAGAAGAAATCCAAGGCATAATCATCCAAACCAGAGGGCCCGCAAAAGAAACAGACCCAAGCGAAATGCAGGTGATACCTTACAGATAAAAAAATCCCTGTCTTACCCTACAAATCAAAATGTAAGGTAAGACAAAAAAAAGAAAGAGGAAAAAAAACAAGGATTTTGTGAAAACCGAACTTTGGGGCCGATGGAAGCATAACGCTTCCTCTCCTGAAAAGAAAGCCCTATCCGGACCTTTTACCCCTTGACAAGATGGTAAGGATGGGTTATACTTATGGGTAGTTAGGTTTGAGAAAATAGTTAGGATGTAGGGCCTAAGTCCTACCATAACAATCTCACTACGGGATGCTGACGGCTTTGGGTCAGAGTTGCAGGTTCAACTCCTGCCATCCCGATTTTGACCAATTGAAATAAAAGGCGGGCGAGGCCCGCACTCACTCAGTCTTCACATATACGAAGACCATAAGGGTCCTTCCCGATACTGGAGAAGAACACGCTCCTGCGACCTTAAAGCCGCATTTTTGTAGCTTTTTAGCGATACCCTTCTTCCTATGGGAGGGCATCACATAAAGGTGGCAGAGTTCCGCATAAAGCCATCCGATATTCCGCCACCCTTGACATGCAACTACCTCACCATCCTCTTCGTAGGCAAGGTAGCAATGGGCAGGGGAAGGGCTTGCCCCTATCCCCTGTTCTTCATAGGAGGCCCTTACAAGGTGCCTCACCTCCTGCCATGTGGCATTTCTTACCATGTTCTACCCCTCCTTTCCTTCTCCCAAGGCGTGCATAACCGCCCCGTGCCCTTCCTGAGGTGGGGAGAAGCACCCTCCCCACAAAGTCGTCAAGCACCTCAATGAACTTTTCCACCTCGTCCTTGAGGAACTTGACGACCTGCTGGTTGGAGGAACCCACATGGATGTGGCCCCCCAACGCATAGGCATCCCCCTTAACAGAGAGGAGGATGCCTCTTCCGCTGACCCTTCTTACAAGGGCTGTGAAGTTCTCCAGGTATTCCCCTGGGGAACACGCTGGGGATGGGCGGAGTTCTGCAGTGCATGATACCCCGTCCACTCCAACGGCGCCGCTAAGCCCTCCACTTCTGAAGATGGAAAGTTGGCTGGCGGAAACCAACTCTCCATCTTTATAGACCTCAAACTCGGGGTCCCCACCGAGGGTGATGGTAGCTTCCCCGAGTTGAGACACGTCAGGTGTGGCCCAGTCGTAGGCAAGGAGGTATTTCTCCGTTATCTCCCACTGGGTTTCCCACGCCTCTTCAGAGAACACCAGAAACCTTCTTTCTGTTCTGATGGTCCTTAAAATCGCAGCTCCGCCGCCAACAGCGAAGGAAGGAGAAATGGTTGCGAACATTGGAAGGTCAAGTTCCCAAAGGTAGTCATCAAAGGAACCTCCCCAGTCGTCGGGCAGGGCGGCCCTTTCAAAGACCGCCCACCCGAGGTCCTTGTAGCGGTCAGTATCGTAAAACCTTGCCCCCTTCTTCACCACAAGGATTGCACCGTCGGGCAAGGAGTCATACTCCCAAAAGCTGTCCTCCACATAGTGGAGGTGTCTTAGACGCACCCCTTTGTAAGGGATGCCCGTTTTGATGCTTATTTTCTTCATGCTGCCTCCACCCTAAAGTCAAGCCCCTTTGGGGGAGATGGCGGGTGCCTTTGGCACCTCTTACCTTGGATGACCATCTCCAAGCTTGACCTTGGGCTGACAAATCCCGCTAAAATAATCTCTATGAGTGTTCTAAGTCTTGCAGACATTGACAGCCAAGCCATCAACCTCATAAAGCAGGTGGGCTTTTCTAAGGCTTATGAGATTTTTTATGAAAAGTGGAGAGAAACTCCCCTTCCTCACTACACTGCAATTGTTATGGCACTTGCGGAGATAACAGGGAGAGAGAAAGTGAAAGGTCCTTACAAGGGTTATTGGGGCGTCTTTGCTAAGTTTTTGTATCTCCGTCAGAAACGGCTTAACTATCAAGCAGAAAATGACTATATCTCCGCACACTACATAAGCGAAATCCTAAGAAACATCAAAGAGGAGGAACCTATATACCTCTCTGAGGTGTTCCTTGCAGGCGTGATAATAAAAGAAAGATACCCTGATAACTTTCAGTCCCTTGAGAGGCACCTTCTCACCAACGCTACAGTCCGCACAGTCTACATGTTCAAACTCCTTCACTCCAACAGGTTTATCCTCCCTCCTCCAGACCTGACATCCAAGCTTTTGGCATACTACCACACAACCTTACACTCTCTCCCCGAGAGGGAGTGGCTGAAAAAGGAATTAGGTATATAAAACCCCCCGAAGGGGGCAAGACTCAGCACAGCATAGCAGCTGTGCTTGGGTTTAGGCGGGACAGGGCTTTGGAAAGGGTAGAAATAAGCTGCTTGTCTTCCTTTTCTGGTGCCATGGGGTCTAATATGAGAAAATTCTGTCCCGCCAAAGCGACGACCTCCCCATCTGCTACCACCTGAATGACAGCAAGGCCGTCTCTGTCCTCCACAGGGATAATAAAGCCTTCCCGCTGTGGAGACAACGAAACATCAAGGGTGTCTATTACCCTGATGTCCCGCACATAGAGTTTGCCACGGGCACAATCAACATATTGTCCGCGGACAACTCTTTCACCGATAGGGACTGCATCCCTATCGCATAAGCAGGGGGCTGATAAAACAGCCCCAAGGCTATCCTCTGCACCCTGTGGAAATCCCTGAAGAAATTAAACATGGCTTACCACCTCCACAGGCACAAGCTTTTCTCCCTTCCTAAACCTTTGCGGGAAGGAAAGAAGAGTGTCTAACTCCTCCTCGGAGAGGAACCTCAAGTATTCCTCCCTCAGAGGGTAGCCCTCTTTTGTCCTGTAGGAAACCTCTCCTTCTCTCAGGAGAGTCTCCAGCAAGTTTTTGGCTAACTTATACACTGTGCGAAGGGTTTCTCCCTCCGCATAGATGCTGGATGGAACCGCATAGTCCAGCCCATAGGGAGTTAGCCAGAAGTTTCCAAGCCTGGCTAGCTTCTCATCCCAGCAGGCCTTTCCGTAGGTGGGCAGAAGCACTCTGCCCACAAAATCATCCAAAATCTTAGCCACATCCCGAGAAAATATCCCCAGAACGTTGCGGGACGCCATATCTTGGGCACTCAAGCACATTATGCCCAATATGGGATAGACATCGCCCTCCACGGACAGGTCGCATTCTATGCCTCTGATGAGGGCATATACATTCTCCAGATACTCCCCGGGAGTATCCGCAAAGTGTGGTTCCACCTTGAGGATGTGCCACTCTGACCTCACGGGAGGTTCAAACCCCTCCTCGGGAGGCAGATAGCTTTCCGCAGGCACCACCACACCGCCCAGCACCACCTCAAACTCAGGCTTCCCTCCGAGTTTGATGCGGCCCTCCACAGGAAGGCTTTCAAAACCTTCCTTTAAAAGAAGCCCTGAAAGGGCCTCAAACACCTCAGGTTCCTTTAGTGCCTGAGGTTCCACCACCACGAGGGTCCTCTTGGGTTCAGACCCTCTGCCTACCACCGCAAGGACTTGCCCATTGCTAACAAGCCCTATGCAGTCAAGAAGTCCCTTTGGGGAGACTTCTACATTGATGGAGGATGAAAGCCTTTTGGAGGCCTTCACCTCCATGAACTCTACCCTTTTGGCAAGAACAGTCCCACCAAAGAGGTTGGGTATGGTAATGTCCTTAGCCTTTACAGGGTAGACCATAGGTCCCCCAGGGGCTTCAAAGACCCTGTCTCCATCCCAGATAGGAGAGGGATGGGTGGGAATGCGGATAGTCTGGGTTTTAATCATCGCTACCTCCTGACCTGCAAAGCCGCCATTTGCGGCAGGAGATGGCGGGCACCTTTGGTGCCTCTTACCCTGGATGGCCATCTCCTCGCAGGTCTGACAAAAGGGGGCCAAAAGGCCCTTCCTCACTCAGCATCCCTTTGGGATGCTATTCTTCTTCCTCTTCTTCCTCTTCCTCAGGAATCACCTCAACTATCCAGCCTCTGAGTTCCTCCCGTAATTCTTCACAATCGATCAAGACCTTCTTCTCGCCAAATCCAAGAAAGGACACACAGTCTTCGTCCACCTCAAGCACATCACACAGCTTGCCCACTGCGTCATAAAGGCCTATTCTTACCTTTCCCATATTGCCTCCACCCTAAGACCAAGTCCTTTTTTGGGGAATGGCGGTGTCCTATGGACACACTTACCTTGGATGGCCATTCCCAGCTTGGTCCTGGGCTAACAAATAGAAGGGCCAAAAGGCCCTTCCTTTCCTCACTCAGCGGCCTATATAGCCGCTTTTACGGGCACGAAGGGAGGGATTTCTCCCTTCTCCCAACGTTGCGGGAACCCCAGAAAATACTCCGTCTCCTGTGGTGTGAGGAAACGGTAGTATTCTTCCGTTGCAACCCTTCCGTCGTCAAGGGTCCTGTAGGAGAGTTTTCCCTCCCTAAGGAGTGTCAGCACTATCCCCTTGACGAGTTTGAAGACTATACGGACCACTTCTGGGTCCGCATAGTAGCTGGATGGGAGAGTTTTATACTCCCATCCATAGTCTTTCAGTTCATAGAGTCCGAGGCGGGCATAATCGCCCCGTGCCTTGCCTGAGGTGGGGAGTAATATCCTCCCCACAAAATCATCCAACGCAAAGATGAATTCCTCTACCTTGTCCTTGAGGACATCCACGATGTAGCGGTTGTAGGAACCCACATGAATGTGTCCCCCTAATGGGAACACGTCTCCTTTTACGGAAAGGAGAATGCCCTCCTTCCCTACTTTCTCTGCAAGAGACAGGAAGTCCTTTACATACTGTTCGGGGGAAGGTGTAGGATAGGGGCGTATCTCTGCCACGCTTCCACCTACGCCTATAGGGGCATCAAGACCTCCAAAAATGGGGAAAAAGTAAGCTGGGAACACTTCTCCACCCGCCACTACTTCAAACTCTGGATCGCCTCCAAGAGTAATCTCATACTGGTCCGCTTCGTGGCACTGAAAAGTCCATGTATCACTCCAAGCAAAGCCCGTGGAAAGGAGAAACCTTTCCACCTTATCCCAGTGTTCTTCCCATAACTCCTCCGACACTACGAGGATATCGTTTTTGCCGTCTTTAAGCCACAAAATTCCCTCAAGGTAGGCGTCCACATATTCTGGAAGACCAGAACAAGAGTTCCCTGCCCCTATAAGCTTGACCCATCCCAGGTCAACTTCTCCTTCCACGCCGCAGATTTCATAAAGGCGTGTGCCCTTTTTGGCAACAATGACTGTCCCATCGGGCAGGTATTCCCTGCCCAAGAACACATCCCCATCCACATAGAGTAGTTCCTCCAGAACTACCCCTTCGTGGATGACCCCTGGCCAAACTACTGCGGTGCAAATGCTGCCTGTTTGAAACATGCTAAACCTCCTGTCCCGCAAACCTACCCTTTGGTAGGAGGAAGATGGCGGGCACCTTTGGTGCCTCTTACCTTGGATGACCATCTTCCTGCGGGACTGACAAAAGGGGGCCAAAAGGCCCTTACTCAGCGGCCGAAACAGCCGCTTGAAAGAGGGTTCTTGGAACGAGGCCCTCTTCCCACCTTCTTGGAAAATCCAAGAAATACCTTGCCTCCTCCTCTGTGAGGAATGCAAGGTATTCATCAAAGGGAGGAATCTTGTCCTTTCCCACTTCGTAGGAGAGTTTCCCCTCCCTTAGAATCTTTTCTACAAGCCCTTTAGTAAGATCTCCCCGCTTTCAATGTCCACCACCTCAAACTCGGGGTCGCCCCCGAGAATGATGGAGGCATTTTTCAGAGAGGGCGGTTCTAAATCCGCAAAGCCCTCTCTAAGGAGGAGTTCCCTAAATGGGGCACCCTCCTCAAACTGGGAAACCCTCCAGACTCTGTCAAGAACGACGAGTATTCTTTTTCCCGTGATGGACCCTTCCAGTATTACCACACCATCCATAGGGATTTCTGCCACGAAGGGAAGGTCAAGGAACTCTTCTTCGTAGATGTCTTTATATGGCCAGAAGAGTGCCCACTCGGGAAAGTCCTCTGGGTCTGGATAACCAACGAGGTCTCCCAGTTCAATACTGCTTTCTGACATCACCACAATACTGTGATGGCCTAACTCCACATAGTCCTCCTTGTTAAGAGGGCTATACTTAGTGTGAGGGACTACAAAAAACAGTCCCTGTTCCTCGTCGTAAGGAATGTCATAATCTGGGATGATAAGGAATTTCCTCATAGCTTTACCTCCTTCCCCTGCTGTCCCTTTTCAGGGACGGATGGGCTGGGGGTTATCCCCCAAGTAAGACCCATCCAACGCAGGGTTTGACTAAATAAAAAGCGGGCGGAAAGCCCGCAGAGACTAACTCAGGGCTTTTAAACCCTTTTCTGGAAGAGGAGTTTTAACTCCTCCACCAGGTGGATCGCCTCAGCCCTACTGAGGCTGAAAACGATCCCATTGGGGATCTTGCCCTTCTCCCCTTCACGGAGGACCAGGGCAAGCCCTCCATCCTCAAAGACCTCCACGGCCAGCTTCTTATACTGACCTGAGGTCTCGTTATAGTGGAAAAGTCCCACCACAGTGGGCTTTCCACTACCATTGGGAGTGGGCTTTACCACCCCCATGAGGTAGAACTCAACCTCCCTTGCAAGGGAGATGAGTTCTGTTCTGTTGAGGGAAAAGACGATGGACTTTTGGCCTTCGCCTTCCCTCTCAATGAGACGGAGGATTACTCCGCCTCTTTCAGACACAGCAAGGACAAGCTTTTTATACCTGTCCTCGCTGGCCTTGTGGAAGAACTCAAGGACAGATTGCTGCCCTTGAGTGGCTTGGGCTTGAGGCCTTTGAGGCCTCACTTGCTGGGTAGGTTGTTGGGCTTGGTGTGGCATGACCTTCCTCCTTCCTACCCTTTCCCTTGCGGGACGGTGCGGCGGCGGCCTTTGGCCACTCTTACCTGTGGATGACCGCACCATCGGGCAGGTTTGACTACTTGAAGATAGCGGGGCATAAAGCCCCCCAAACTTAGCGGTCAAAAAGACCGCTTTATACGGGAGAGGATTTTTTGAAGTTCCTCTCCCATCTCTTGCTGGAGGGCTTGGAAAATTTCCTCATCCTCCAGAAGTTCAAGGACATACTGAGGGCCTAAAAAACCCTCTTTGTATTCCTTGACGATAAGACGGGCTGCGAAAAGCCCGTCTTCTTTATACTCTCGGTAGAGGAACTTTAACGCCTCCACCGAGATGTCCCTGAAGTGTTTTTCAACCAGAGAGTAAAGCGTGGGTATGCCTCCCATCTGCCTTACTCTCCTGATGTAGGAGTCCATATCCTCTCCCTCCTCGGGAGGAATATAGCCCTCCTTCAGTTCATTTATCATCCAAGAGGGAATGTCTATTCTTCCCTCCTCAATGAGGTGGGAGACATAAACCCAGTTCATCTCATCTCCCACCACAATCACCTGATCACCCGCCCATCTTCCAACAAACGGGTAATCAAGTGTCCTGTCCGCAATAGCCGTGGCTGCAAGGAGAACCCCCGCAACCCTTCTGTCAAAGGCTATCTCCACAAGCTTGGCTGGAGCACCAAGCCTATGCGGGTGTATATACTCCCGCTTAGATATGTTGGCTAACAGATAGTATTGTCCCATAGCTTTCCTCCTGCCCCAACATGCCCTTTTGGGCACCTAAGCAGGCGTTTCCCTTGGGGAACTCTTACCGTGGATGGCCTGCTTAGGATGGGGGCTGACTAATTAAAGTCTTCTGTCTTGTCCTACATTCTGAGTTGTGGGATAAGAATTCCCCAAGAAAGAGGAGAGAAAACTCAGGGGCATCTCTGCCCCTGACACTGAGGGTTAGAAGATAACCCTTACCACGGGAAGGTTTTCGTTTTCCCGTGCATAAAGGACAATGTCTTCATCCTCCCCAAGGAGGACTTCCTCGCCCTCTACGAATACCTTCACGGAAGGACCTTTTTTGATAATCCTCCCGTCTGGGAGAACTTCATACCCTCCCGTAAAGTAGGCAGCCCCCGCACTGAGGACTACCTCTAACTTCCCGTCGGGAAGCTCCTTTACGGAAACCTCCCCAAAACGGGAGAACTTCAGAAGGCTAAAGTCAGCCTCCTCAGTGATAAGGATGGTGGCTTTTTTACAAACCACCACCCTTTGCCAAGCTTCAGTGAGGCAGAACTCACTGCCCCACTGCACCGCCATTACCTTCCTGAGGAACTCATCCCCGTTCCCCAGGGCACACACGGGACGCCTTTTTATCCCCCGTGCTATCTGGAGGAGGGAGGGAGAGACCCTCCCTACAACCTCCTCTATCATCTCCTCATGGACTAATAAGTCCACGGGAACTGGCTCCAGCGTCCCTTCTCTCAGAGGAACGCTTTTATAAGCGGATGGTTCATCCGCCAGAGGCTCCAAAAGGAGGGCATATAAGCCCCCCTCTACTTTCACCACCTCTCCTCCCTTGAGGGGAAGGAGGTGGGGGAGGGAGAGAAGGGAGGTTTTCTCCATCTTACCTCCAGCCCCGCCTTCCCCATCAGGGCCGCCACGGCGCCCCCTATGGGAGGTCTTACCGTGGATGACCGTGGCGGCAGGCGGGGCTTACAAATTCAAAAAGACAGACTGCTTCCTCTTTAGCACAGACTACCCCCTCTAAAACTTGAGGGCATCAGAGATAACAGGAAAAGCTTGATTGCCCAGATGTGTGGGCTTGAGGTGATGGGTCTTGGATGGATGGGTTGGGTTGGGTTGTAAATAAAAGAAAAGTTGAAGGAACTAACTAAAAATAAAAAGCAAGCAAAAGCCTGCATTAAAATGGGGCTGACAAATTCAAAGCTAAAAGGTTGAAATAAATGAAGGTGTCCCGCCAGAGGGCTAACCAATTATGGAGGCGAACCCGTGGTGTGCAAGAGGGTGGCAGGTATATAAAATAGAGTTGGTCTTCTCACGCCTCTATAAAGTCCACTAATTCCTCCCTCAACCATTTCTCCGCAAAACTCTTGGGTTCTCCTTTTGGAAGACTTTCTGGGTCGTTTTTGATTACCGCTATAGCGGTCTGAATTACCCTTATGTGTTCCTCAGGAAGGCCATCCTTAATTGCCTGAGATAGTCTGTCAGAGAGAATGCGGGAAAAGGTAGCGTGGTGTTCAGTAAAAAACACATCGTATAAATGCCTTAGCTTTAAAGTGTTAGGAATTGCCATCAAATCCCAGTCATACAAAAGGTTCTCTGAATACATTTCAAATCGTTTAACTGCATTTATGAGAGAAGGGTCTATTTCACCGTTTCCACAATCTCCTCTAAGAAGCATAACATTAGCAATTTCCCTTGCAAAATTATAGACATATAGTTCATCAAGATTTTCCGAGACATACTTACTCAACCCAAACTCTTCTTCAGTCAAGCCTCTTATACCTTCTCTAACTGGAAGTATTGCCCACACGCTTAAGTTCTTTGACTTTTTTAGCCCAGAAGCAAACAGGAAATGTTCGCTTGGGTATTCCTCAAAACAAACCCACCTGTCTATCAAAAACCTAAAACTCTTCTCCGCCCACTCACAGTAAAGCCTCTTCAAAGGTTCCTGCTGTCTTTCCTTTAACTCTTGGGCTTTTTTATGCCCCTCATAGAGTTCCTCCATCTCAATGTGGGAAAGGAACTCTTTGTCTACTTCTTTGGCAAACCTAAAGAAGTCTTCTAAAATTGGCTTGAGAAAGTCTAAAACCCTCATATAAGTTATTTTAGCTAAAGCTGAGTGTTGTGAACTACTCCACCTTATAGAAGGTTCACCTCTCCACAGGCTTAACTTCGGGTCGTTCCAGCCCTAGGTCCCTTGATTATCGGGACATCTATTACTATAGTCCAAAATAAGAACCCTGTCAAGTCTTTTGCAATTCATCTCCACCTTACAGAAGATGGAGACTTCTTGCGGAGGTGTGTTAAAGAAAGGAAAGGGCGGGGGAACGAACTTATACTAATAAACTAAACTAACTACTAAGAACTAACTGCAGATCCCAGTCCTCAAAAGTCTCAAAGACAGCAATAGCTTTTTCTACTTCCCTCCGTTCAGCGGGAGTTAAGAGAGGAATTATTCTTTTTGCTAACTCCACTTCCCCTCTGCTGCAGAATTCAAAATAATCTGCTGCCTTGATTGTATGAGTTATAACTTTAAGGAGCTGTTCCTCGTTATCAATTTGGATATAGTAGTCTGTCCAGCCACGTTTGGCTTTGGTTTTAAGACTAATCAGCATGGCCACACCTCCTGAAAAGTTTTTTTCAAAAACCCTTCCTCCGCCGCCAAACCCTTCCCTCCCCCGCCACAAGGGAGAGTGGGCGGGGAGGGATGGGCAGCGTGGAAGGCTTCAGCAGGAAGGTTAGAACAATCATCCCTCACGCCTAAAAGCGGTCTTGGGACGAATTGCCCGCCTCCCTGCCTACACCTCCGCCTTAGCCTCTAAGGGCTTTAACCCTTAGGGCAACCCTCCCGCATCAGGGAGGGACGAGGGTCCCAAGACGCCACCCGGACCCTCTCGGCAGAGGTTCACAAATTCCATTACTCCCTTAGTCTATCTGAATTTCACCAATACCATATAATTTCTGCACTTCTACTCTTGGGTT
>Ga0308394_1000036_pt1 | contig 79595 bp, 80 predicted proteins | sample Hotspr2Sampleme2_FD_202366 | JGI IMG/M metagenome (GOLD analysis project Ga0308394, IMG submission 202366) | Hot spring phototrophic mat microbial communities from Mushroom Spring, Yellowstone National Park, Wyoming, United States - 20050701_me2 ...
ATTAACTTTGATTTTGTTAAGGAAGTAAAAAAATTTTGTCCTTTACCAATTTCAGTTGCAGGAGGAATCAATTCTGAAAATGTTGTTGATGCAGTCAATGCTGGTGCAGATATAATAGTTGTTGGTGGAGCGATAATAAAATCTGAAGATGCAAGGTTTGCTACTCAACAAATTAAAACAGCGATGTTGACTAAGACAAAGATTAAAACAGAATTATATAGAAGAGTTAGTAGCATTGAAGAAGTAAGAAATTTGTTATATAAAGTTTCAACTGCGAACATCTCAGATGCGTTGCATCGTGGAAAGTGTTTAGATGATATAAAACCTTTAGTTGAAAATGTAAAACTTGTTGGTCCTGCGGTTACTGTAAGAACATATCCTGGTGATTGGTCAAAACCTGTTGAAGCGATAGATTTAGCTTCTGAAGGAGATGTAGTTGTTATAGATGCTGGTGGAGTTCCACCTGCTGTTTGGGGAGAACTTGCAACATACTCTGCTATAGAGAAAAAACTTTCAGGAGTAGTAATTTGGGGTGTTATAAGGGATACTTTTGAAATTAAAAAATTAAAATTTCCTGCCTTTTCAAGATTAGTCTCTCCACAAGCAGGAGAACCAAAAGGTTTTGGAGAAATTAATGTTCCTATTAATGTCTCAGGAGTAAAGATTTTTCCAGGTGACTGGATAGTTGGAGATGATGATGGTGTTGTCGTTATACCAAAAGAAAAGTTAGTAGAAATAACTAATCGTGCGATGGATGTTTTAGAAAAAGAAAATAGGATTAGAAAGGAAATTAAGGAAGGTTCAAGCTTAGCAAAGGTTCAAGATTTACTCCGCTGGGAAAAAAATAACCAATAACTATCAACTATCAACTATTAACTATTAACTATGAACTATGAACTAAAAACCACTCTCATTGGTAGTATGCCATATAAAGAACCAAAGGTTGCTGTAGAAAGAATCTTTGAAAATATTTCTATTCCTTGTTGGCCACAACTGCCAAAGATAAGTTTTAAAGAACAGATGTGTCCTCAATATTCTGAAAACTTCCCAGGTATAAAAATTGATGAAGAAAATCAAAAAATTTGGTTAGACGAGGAAGAATTTTATAAAAGTATTGAAAAGTTTTATCAAAATTACATTGATAAAAATTATGATTTTTTTGTTATATCAAAAAATTATGCTATTGGTTTTTATGAGTTTTTAAATTATTTGTCCAAAATTAATGATTATTCTTATGCTTTTAAATTGCAAACGACAGGACCTATAACTTTTGGTTTTAGTATAAAAGCTTCTAATGGTAGAACAATTTTTTATGATAAACAGTATCGTGAGGTGGTTATTAAACATTTGGTTATGAAATCAATATGGCAAGTTAAAAATTTATTAAAATACTTAAGGGCGGATAAGAATTTAAAAATAATACTTTTTTATGATGAACCATATTTAGCAGTTTACGGTTCTGCTTTTGCATCTGTATCTAAGCAAGAGTTAGTAGATTGTCTTAATGAAACAATAAATGAAACAAAATCGTTAATTTCTCAGATTGCCAATAACTCAGTGGATTTTAAAATTGGTGTACACTGTTGTGCTAATACTGATTGGTCCATATTAACTGATGTTGAAAAACTTGATATGATTTCGTTTGACGCATATGAGTATTTTGAAAATTTTTCTTTATATTCTTCTGAAATAAAAAATTTTTTAAAAAATGGTGGAACTATTGCTTGGGGAATTGTACCTAATAATGAGAAAATTTATTCAAATCCTGAGGTTAAAATATTAGAAAAATTAAATTATGAAATTGATATATTGGTTAATAAAGGGATAGAAAAAAGTTTGTTAACAAATAATTTAATAATAACTCCGCAATGTGGTTTAGGTAATACTACTGAAGAGGTTGCATTGAAAGTTTTAAAAATATGTAGTAGTTTAGGGAATATAGTTTTATGAATTTCAAAGACTTAGTAAAACAGAGATATAGTTGTAGGAAATTTTTACCTTTAGAAGTAGAGGAAGAAAAAATTTTGGAGTGTATTGAAGCAGCGAGGTTGGCGCCTTCTGCTTGTAATGCACAACCTTGGAAGTTTATAGTTGTAAATGATGTTTCGATAAAACAGAAACTTGTTGAAAAAGCTACCTCTGGAGTCTACAAAATGAGTAAGTTTATATCTAATGCTCCGGTAATAATAGCGGTTTTGGCTGATAAAGGAAGTTTTTTATCAAAAGTTGGATCTTTAGTTAGAAATACTAAATTTTATCTTATAGATATAGGTATAGCTTGTGAACATTTTGTGTTACAAGCAACAGAGTTGGGTTTGGGAAGTTGTTATGTTGGTTGGTTTTCTGAAAAAGGAGTAAAAGAAGTTTTAAATATACCTAAAAAATATGAAGTTCCTTTGCTTATTTGTTTAGGTTACCCTGTAGTCTCTTATAAAGAATCTGATCCTATTCGTAGACATGCAGGATCTAATTTAAGGAAAGAATTGAAAGAAATTGTAAGTTTCAATATTTTTTCTTAATTATTGACAAGTAGTTTTTAAACTTATATATTAAAATTCTTACAAATAGGTGGATGAGAAGATGGGTGGATGTGTAGATGGGTGAATGGGTGGATGAGTAGATAGGTGGATGTGTTATGGTAGTCGCAAGCTTTAGCTTGCGTAAAATAAGTAGATAGTAGTAAGTAGGAAGGTGTTAGGTAGTTAACACATTCACCTATCAACCCATTCACACATTCACCCATTAACACATTCACCTATTTTCAAGGAGGTAAGATATTTATGGCCGTTAAAATAAGATTACAAAGAGTTGGTAAGAGAAATCAACCTATGTTTAGAATTGTTGTTATTGAAGAAAGTAAAAAGTTGAAAGGAGAACCTGTAGAGGTTATAGGTTGGTATACACCTGTAAAAAAAACTTTAAGTTTGGATGTGGAAAAATATGATAAATGGATAAAAATGGGAGCACAACCATCAGATACTGTCCGTTCTTTATATAAAAGAGTTGTTAAAAAACAAAAAGTTGAATCTGAAATAATATCTGCTATAACCTCAAAGTAATACCATAATGTGAAAGGAGGGTGTTCAAAATGAAAGAGTTGTTACTTACCATAGTGAAAGCATTAGTAGATTATCCTGAAAAAGTAGAGGTGAAAGAGATAATGGGTGAACAGTCGTTGATATTGGAGCTTAGAGTTGCTGATACTGATCGTGGTAAGGTGATTGGTAAACAGGGAAGGATTATTAGAGCTATAAGGACTATAATGGGTTGCTCTGCTGCAAAACTTAATAAAAGGGTAGTGATAGAAGTTATAGAAGCTTAGAGTTCGAAAATTTAAATATTTTTTATTTTTGTGGAAGTATATATTGGTAAAGTATTTCGTACAAAAGGTATAAAAGGTGAAATTTTGACACATTTTTATAGTGATAAATTGATTCCTAAGGAAGGAGAATTTTTGTTCTTTGAAAAATTCGGCAATAAAATAGGACCTTTTAAAATAGTTAAGAATATTTTTTATAAATTCTATAAAAATAGGAAAATTTTTATTTTAAAACTTGAAAGTATAGATTCTTTAGATGAAGCAGAGAAGTTAAAATCTACATTTATTGTGAAAGAATTTGAAGTCTTACCTGAGGGAATATTTTTAAAGAAAGATTTATTAAATTCACAAGTATGGGTAGAGAAACAAAACAGATTAATTGGGAGAGTAGTTGATGTTATAAGTGTAAAAGCTGGATATAATTTGCTGATGGTAAAGTCAAAAAAATCAAAAGAAGAATTTTTCATACCATTTATAAAAGAAGTAATATCAAATGTAGATATTGAGAATAAAAAAATTTTTGTTAATTTGATTGATGGAATTGCAGATGTTATATGAGGTTTGATATAATCACAATTTTTCCTCAAATGCTTGAATATGTTTTTGAATATGGTGTAGTTGGACGTGGAATAAAAGATGGTAAGATTGTTGTTAAAATATGGAATTTGCGAGATTTTGCTTATGATAAACATAGAACTGTAGATGATGAACCTTATGGCGGTGGTGCCGGAATGATTTTGAAACCAGAACCTTTAATTAGAGCTATTAGAAGAATTAAAAAAGAAAAATTTCAGAATAGAAAGCCTTGGGTGATATATTTGTCTCCACAAGGCGAAGTTCTTTCTCAAAAAAAAGCTTTTGAATTATGTAAGAAAAAATGGTTAGTTTTAATTTGTGGAAGGTATGAAGGAATTGATGCAAGGGTTATGAAGTTTGTAGATGAGGAAGTTTCAATTGGAGATTATATATTAACAGGTGGTGAGATACCTGCTATGGTGTTAGTAGATGTTGTTTCCAGATATGTTAAAGGGATAGTAAAAGAAAAAGAATCTCTATATAAAGAGAGCTTTTTGGGAAAATTTTTAGATTATCCAAATTTTACTCGCCCTCGTTCTTATATGGGTATGAAAGTTCCAGATGTTCTTCTTTCAGGTGACCATAAAAATATTGCACTTTATAGATTAAAAGAAGCAATAAGGTCAACTTATAAAAAACGACCAGATTTGTTAAAAAATGTTAAATTAAATAATATAGAAAAAAAATTGTTAAAGGAAGTAATGGAGGAGGAAAATAAGAAATGAATGTAGATCTAGATACACTTGTTTTAGATCCTCAGAAAAAAATTCCAGAGTTTTCAGTTGGTGATACTATAAGAGTAACTTTTAAATTTTTGGAAGAAGGAATACAAAAAACACAAACTTTTGAAGGAGTTGTTATTGCAAAACGAGGTAGATGTGTTAATGCTACATTTACTATAAGAAAAATTTCTTTCGGTGTCGGAGTTGAAAGAATTTTTCCTTTATATGCTCCTAATATTGAATCTATCACTGTTATTAAAAAAGCTACAAAGGTAAGAAGGGCAAAACTTTATTATTTAAGAGAAAAAATTGGTAAAGAAGCGAAGGTGTAATAAAATAGTGTGTATAATCAAATTTTTTTGTTTGACGAAGAAATTAGGAAAAGATTTAAAGTTGAATTTTTGGCAGGTGTGGATGAAGTTGGCAGGGGTTGTGTGTTTGGGCCTATTGTTGCTGCTGCTGTAGTTTTTGATAGTAATGTTTATATACCTCACCTAAAAGAATCAAAAAGTATCTCTTCTAAGACAAGAAAAAAGCTTTTCATAGAAATTTATTCTAAAGCAAAATCTGTCTCTTGTAGCATTTTATCTATAAAATTGATAAATAAATTTGGTATAGGGAAAGCAAATCAGTTAGTTATAGAAGATGCGGTTAAGAAGTTAAATATTGAAACGGATATTGTAATTGTAGATGGTTATCCAAACCCATATATAAAAAATAAGCAGTATGCGGTAATAGATGCAGATGAAAAAAGTGCAGTTGTAGCTGCAGCATCTGTAGTTGCAAAAGTCGTTAGGGATTACATTTTAGATGTATACTACAAGTTTATCTCATCATACGATTTAGATAACAATAAAGGTTATTTAACTTCAAAACATCTTAAAGAAATACTACAAATAGGGTTGTGTGACTTTCATAGACATTATGCTTATAAATTTATAAATAATTTGGTTGAATAATGAACAAGAAAGAAATAGGTTTTTTAGCAGAAGAATTAGTAAGAAGTTATTTGTTAAAATCAAAATATAAAATATTAGAAATAAACTATAGAACTAAGTTTGGAGAGATAGACATAATAGCATATGATAGGATAGATGATGCTATTGTTTTTATAGAAGTAAGATATAGGTCAGATTCTTCATATGGTTCTCCTCAAGAAACAGTAAATTATTACAAACAGTTAAAAATTATAAACTCTGCTTTGGTTTATATAAAAAATAAAAATCTAAAAGAAGTGAACTATAGATTTGACATAATTTCTGTAACGAGAGATAATAAAATTGAGCATATAAAAAATGCATTTGTACCTTCTAATAAATTGATTTATTTTTAAAGATATGTTTATTTTACAATTTAAAAAACTTATTAGCTTACTTAAAAACAACAAGTTAGATGATGGTTATAAATTTGGTATGGAATTATTAAAAAAATATCCACAGGAACCACAGATTTATACAGCTTTAGCAAAAATTTGTTTTAAAAAAGATGAATTAAATCAATGTAAAAAATTTTTATTAGCACTACTTTCTTTACCTGATTGGTATAAAGAAGAAGTTGTTAAAGAAATTCTTGAAATCACAAATTGGAAGATGTTATGTCCTAATCAGTATTATTGTAAGGAACCAAGGTTTTCTAATGATGGAGAAAAAATTGTGTTTGTTTGTGTAAGTAGAGATACGAATGGTGACGGGATGATAAACAATTTTGATTGTGGAGGAATATATATAACTGACAGAAATGCAAAAGAAATTTATCGCATTGTTGAAGATCGTTATTACAATTTATATCCTGTATTTTCTCCTGATAGAAGGTATATATGCTATTTTTCTGCAAGAGAAGATACAAATGGTGATGGAGTGATAGATAATAAAGATATGTTTGGTTTATATATTTTTGATCTTGTAAATGGCGAAGAGAAATTATTAGTCAAAAATATATATAGTCCTAAACGTCCTTCTTTTTCTTCTGATGGAGAAAAAATAGTTTTTAGTTGTTGGTCATCACCAACTGCAAAAAGTGGGATATATGAGATTAATATCAAAACTTTTACTTTAAAGACTTTAGTAAAAGAAGATTATGAAAATATTTTTCCATCTTATTCAAAGGATAACAGATATCTTTTATATTCTTCATTTCGTAGTCATAATGGAACAACTATAGGAAGTGGGCCTAGTTATCACTCTGGAATTTACATCAAAGATTTATTTATCGAGAATGAAATTGAGGTTGCTTCACCTAAATATATCAATACTTTTCCTATATTTTCTAACGATGGTAAAAAAATTGCTTTTTTGAGTAAACGAAGAGATACCAATAATGATGGAGTAATTAACCCCTTAGATAATGATGGAATATATATTTTTGATATAGAAACTAAAAAAGAATATTGTGTACATTCTGACAAATCTTACAACAAGTTCATAAACTTTACATACGATGACAAATACATTGTTTTTTTATCAACTTGGCATAGATATGATAAAAAATTTAATAGAGATTATTTTGAATATAAAGGAATTTATATGTGTAAAGTTAACGGTAAAGATTTAAAACAAGTTGTTTCAGAAAAATTTTATGGTTGTAGTTCACCAAATGTTTCACCTAAAAGGTATGAAGTAGTTTATACATCTTTTAGAAAAAATACCTTAAGAGGGTTATATCTTGCTTATTTATTTAATTTACCAACAAAAGAAGAAATGGCAGAAATTATAAAACAAAATATATAATATAGGAATAATATGTCAAGAAAAATACTTTGGCGAATTTTTATAATTATAAAATTTTTAGGCGATATTATACTCTCTCTATGCGGATTTTTTTTAGCATATGAAATTAGATTTTATAACAAAATATTTACACATTATATTCCACCTATAAAAGGGATCCCTTTAATAGAAAAATATTACAATTTTTTACCTTTTTTTATATTAGCTTGTATGTTTACTTACTCTTATTGTGGACATTATAAAAAACAACTCTTAAGTTTTTTAGATGATACTATTGCGAATATTAAAACAGTATTTATTTTAGGTTTTTTACTTTTTGCTATAAGTTTTTTTTATAGAAGTTATGAGTATTCCAGAATGTTTATTATTTTAGTATTAAGTTTAAATTTTGTTTTTTTGACATCTTGGCACACTTTAATAAGTTTTTTATACAAAAAATATTCAAAGTATTTATTTGGTAAACCAAAAATATGTTTTGTTTGTAAAGATGATAAAATTGAAAAAATTAAAAAATATTTTAAAGACGACAAATCAGTAAAAAAATTCTTTTTAAAAGATATAAATGCAAAAGATGATATTTTGTATTTTGTTAAATCAAAAAATATAGATGAACTTGTAGTTGATTATGAGACTTTTTCTTCTGCAATATTTCAGGAGATACTCCCTGAATTAAATTTTATGGATGTATCTTTAAAAATTTTAGTTTCACTACCAGTTCGTCTTTCGGAAACTATGATTGATTCAACTTTAGGTATCCCGGTTGTTTCTTTAAAACATATGTCTTTGGTAGGATTAAATCTTTTTCTTAAGCGAACTATAGATATTATAATTTCAATTTTAGTATTTGCTATATTTATAATTCCCGGAATTTTTATAGCTCTCTTGATAAAACTTGATTCGGAAGGACCTATATTTTTTATTTATAAACGTGTTGGATATAATGGTAGGATTTTTAATTGTGTTAAATTTAGGACAATGGTTAAGGATGCGCATAAAATTTGGTGGGAGATGTTAAAATATAGTGAACGAGGAGATAAAGTTTTTAAGTTGAAAAATGATCCACGGGTTACACGAGTGGGTAGGTGGTTAAGAAAATGGAGTATTGATGAGATACCACAATTTTTTAATATTTTAAAAGGAGATATGAGTATTGTAGGGCCAAGACCACAGATTGTTGAAGAGACTTATTTTTATGATAGTCATAGTAAACGTAGATTGATGGTACTACCGGGTCTTACTGGTTTATGGCAGATTTCTGGCCGTGCTGACTTAGGTTTTGAAGATATGATAAATTTAGATTTATACTACTTAGAAAATTGGACATTAGGAATGGATTTAAAAATTATTTTAAAAACAGTAATTGCTATATTTTCAAAAAAAGGTGCTTATTAAAGATGAAAGCCTTTGTAATGGCAGCAGGCATTGGCACAAGGTTAAGACCTTTAACCTACTCAATTCCTAAACCCTTAGTACCAATTGTGAATTTACCTGTTATTGGTCATTTGATGAACAACTTAGCAAAAAATGGTATTAATCAGATAGTTGTTAATTTACATTATTATCCAAAACTAATTTCTTCATATCTTTCAGATGGAGAAAAATGGGGAGTTAAAATAAAGTATTCATACGAAAAAAAACTTTTAGGTACAGCAGGCGGAGTAAAACTTCAAGAGAAATTTTTTGATGATACATTTATTGTTACATCTGGTGATGGATTGAGTGACATAAATTTTAAAAAATTAATAAAATTCCATAAAGAGAAAAAAGCCTTAGCAACAATTGTTTTAAAGCCAATTGATGCTAAATTGGAGTATGGTGTAGTTGAGATAGATGAAAATAATATTATAAAAAATTTTTATGAAAAGCCGTCTTGGAGTGAAGTTTTTTCAAATCTTGTAAATACAGGTATTTATGTTTTTGAACCTGAGATTTTTAAGTATATTCCTAAAAATAAATTTTATGACTTTGGCAAGGATTTATTACCAAAACTTGTTAGAATGTCGTTGCCAGTATATGGATATATTATGGAAGAGTATTGGTGTGATGTAGGTAATCTTTCAGAGTATAGAAAGGTACAGAGAGATTGTCTTGATGGGAAAGTTAAAGTCAAAATCCCAGCAAAGGAAATAAAAGAGAAAATTTGGGTGGGAAAGAATACAAAATTGCCCAATTCATTAAAAATTAATCCACCATGCATTATTGGAGACAATGTAAGCATTGGAGAAAATTGTTTTTTTGATAGTTACACTGTAATAGGAAATAACTGTATAATAGGGAACAATGTAAAAATTAGAGATTCTGTTTTGTGGAATGATGTAGTTGTAAACTCAAATGTTTCTTTAAGCTCTTGTGTTATAAGTAGTTTTGCAAAAGTTTCTGAAAGTATCTCTATGTTTGATGGAACAATAATAAATATTGAAGTTTGTTAGTTCATCCCGCAACCTACGGGATTCACACATTAACTTTTAAAAAGGAGGATTTAAAATGTATCCTAAAAATATGTTTTTTACATCAGAATCTGTAGCAGAAGGACACCCAGATAAAGTTTGTGATCAAATATCAGATGCTGTTTTAGATGGGTGTTTAAGACAAGATAAAAATTCTCGTGTTGCCTGTGAAACATTCGTTTCTATGGGGTTGGTGATAGTAGGCGGTGAGATTACAACAGAGGGTTTTGTTGATATACATAAATTAGTTAGAGAATTAGTTAAAAATATAGGTTATACTTCACCTAAATACGGATTTGATTATGAAACTATAGCTATATTGAATGCTATTCATTCACAATCGCCTGATATAGCACAGGGTGTAAATCGTGGTAAAGAAATTGGTGCTGGCGATCAAGGAAGTATGTTTGGTTATGCTACAAAACAAACAAAAGAGTATATGCCTTTGCCAATTATGTTAGCACATAAATTGGTTCAACAACTTGCTTATGTAAGGAAGAAAAAAATTATTCCATATTTAGGACCAGATGGTAAATCACAAGTCACAGTTGAATATCGCGATGGAAAACCTATTAGAGTAGATTATGTAGTTATTGCAGCTCAGCACACAGAAGAGGTTGTTACGAAAGATGGAAAGTATATGAGAGAAGATGCAAAAGAAGAGATTATAGAGAAAGTTGTGAAACCTGTACTGGGAGAATATTATGATAAAAATACAAAAATCACAATAAATGGTACAGGAAAATTTGTTATAGGTGGACCACAGTCTGATACTGGTATGACAGGAAGGAAAATTATAGTTGATACATACGGGGGGTGGACTCTTCATGGAGGTGGAGCATTTTCAGGTAAGGATCCAACTAAAGTTGATAGGTCCGCTTCTTACATGGCGAGATATATTGCAAAGAATATTGTTGCAGCAAATTTAGCTTATGAATGTTTAGTACAATTAGCATATTGTATTGGTTTAACAGAACCTGTTTCAATTATGGTTAATACTTTTGGAACTGGAAAAATTTCTGATGAGAAACTTGTAAAACTTATAAAAAAAGTTTTTCCATTATCTCCAAAAGGTATAATTGAACATCTTAAACTTTTAAGACCTATATATTTAAAAACAGCTGTCTATGGACATTTTGGAAGAGATGACAAAGATTTTACCTGGGAAAAACTTGATGCTGTTGATGAAATTTTAGCAAAAATGAAAAAAATATAAATCAGTTCATAGTTCACAGTTAATAGTTAATAGAGAAAAATAGAAAGGATAAATTTATGAAAAACTATGATATTAAAGACATTAATCTTGCAAAAGAAGGTTTGTTAAGGATAGAATGGGCTGCTCGTGAGATGCCTGTTTTAGATCTTATAAAAGAAAGATTTAAAAAACAAAAACCATTAAAAGGTATAAAAATTGCATGTTGTTTACATGTTACAACTGAGACTGCAAATTTAATGTTGACTTTAACCGCTGCTGGTGCTAAAGTTGCGTTATGTGCATCAAATCCTCTTTCTACACAGGATGATGTTGCTGCTGCTTTAGTTAGATACTATAGTATTCCTGTGTTTGCAATTAAAGGAGAAGATAATAAAAGATATTATTCTCATATAAAAAGTGTTTTAAACATTTATCCACAGACCACTATGGACGATGGCGCAGATTTAGTTTCAACATTGCATAAAGAAAAAGTTTATGAGAAAATTTTGAATTCAGTTATTGGTGGAACAGAAGAAACTACTACAGGTGTGATAAGACTGAAATCTATGGCTAAAAATGGTGTTTTAAAATATCCAATCATAGCAGTAAATGATGCTAAAACAAAACATATGTTTGATAACCGTTATGGTACAGGACAGTCCACAATAGATGGCATTCTTCGTGCTACAAATGTACTTTTAGCTGGGAAAAAATTTGTGGTTTGTGGATATGGATATTGTGGAAAAGGAGTTGCAATGAGAGCTAAAGGTATGGGAGCAGAGGTTATAGTTTGCGAAGTTGACCCATTAAAAGCTATTGAAGCGGTTATGGACGGTTATAGAGTAATGAGTTTAGATGAAGCTGCAAAAATCGGAGATATTTTTGTTACTGTTACAGGTAATATTAATGTAATTGACAAAAAACACTTTATTAAAATGAAAGATAAAGCAATAGTTGCAAATTCTGGACATTTCAATGTAGAAATAAATCTTGAATCTCTTAAAAAAATTTCAAAAAGAATAAGTAAAATTCGTCCTTTTGTAGAAGAATATAAACTTAAAGACGGCAAAAGAATATATGTTTTAGCAGAGGGAAGATTAGTAAACCTTGCTTCTGCTGAAGGACATCCTTCAATGGTAATGGATATGTCTTTTTCAAACCAAGCGTTGTCAGTTGAATATCTTGTTAAAAGTTTTAAAGAAAAAAAGAAAAGTTTAAAGGCGGATGTTTATTCAGTACCAGAGGAAATTGACAAAGAAGTTGCGAGATTAAAATTAATCTCTATGGGTATAAAAATTGATAAACTTACTAAACAACAAAAAAGATATTTATCTTCTTGGGAGTTTGGCACTTAGGTTTAGTTTAAAAAGTTTTTAATTTGAATGGAGTAATATATGGAAGAGAAACCTTTACAGCAGATAATAAATATTAGAAAAGAAAAATTGAATAAATTATTACAGCAAGGTATAAATCCTTTTCCAAACAAATTTGAATACAACTATGACATTAATAAAATTATAGAAAAATTTTCTTATTTATCCCATGGTGAAGTTTATGATAAAGAAAGTATTATAACAAAAGGTAGAATTATCCTCCGCAGAGAGATGGGAAAAAGTGTGTTTTGTCATATACAAGATTTTACAGGGAAAATTCAGATTTATTTAAGAAAAGATGTTTTAGGAGAAGAAAAGTTTAAGATATTTTTAGAACTTATCGATATTGGAGATATAATAGGTGTTGAAGGCGAAGTTTTTAAGACGAAAACAGGTGAGTTAACAATAAATGTTAAAAATTATATTTTATTATGCAAATCTCTTCGACCATTGCCTGAAAAATGGCATGGACTTAAAGATGTTGAAACAAGGTACAGACAGAGATATTTGGATTTGATTGTAAATCCTGAGGTAAAAGATACTTTTATGAAAAGAAGCAAAATAATTTCTAAGATTCGTGAGGTTTTGAATCAAAAAGGTTTTTTAGAAGTTGAGACACCAATTATCCAGTCAGCACCTGGTGGAGCAGTGGCAAGACCATTTAAAACATACCACAATGCATTAGGAACTGAATTTTATCTTCGTATAGCACCTGAGCTGTTTTTGAAAATGTTGATCGTTGGAGGTATGGAGAAAATTTATGAATTAGGTAAGTCATTTCGTAATGAAGGTATTGACAGGTATCATAATCCTGAGTTCACAATGGTAGAGATTTATCAAGCATATGCAGATTATAATACTATGATGGATTTAGCAAAAGAGCTTTTTATTGAATGTTGTAAATCTTTAGAGTATAATGATAAAATTGTATATAATGACGAAGATAAAACATACGAGATAGATATAAACAACTTCCAAAAATTTACTTTGTCAGAACTTTTTGATAAGTATGTAAAGATACCCTTAGAAGATTTTGTTGAAGAAAAAGTTAGTGAAGATATTTATGAAAAACTTGGTATAGAAATCTATGAGACTTCAGAAGATGGGAAGACAAAATTTAAAAAAACGAATAAAAAAATTATTGATAATATTTTTGAAAAATACATCCAACCAAATTTAATTCAACCAACTTTTGTAATTGACTATCCTAAGGAACTTTCTCCTTTAGCAAAATATAATTTTTACAATAAAAAAATTACAGAAAGATTTGAGTTCTATGTTGCAGGAAAAGAGATAGCCAATGCATATAGTGAGCTAAACGATCCAATAGAGCAGTATGAAAGATTTATAAAACAAACTACTGATGAAGAAAAAATGGTTTTAAACTTAGAGTTTATAACCGCTTTAGAATATGGTATGCCACCAACAGGAGGGTTAGGAGTAGGTATTGATAGAGTGTGTATGATTTTGACAAACAATAACTCTATTCGTGATGTTATTCTTTTTCCATTACTTAAACCTAATAAATAAAGCTTACCAATAATTATGAAATATACGACATATCTTGCATTAAAATATTTAAAACCACAAAAAGATAAATTCTTTTCTTATCTCTCTTTAATTATAGCTATTTTCGGTATAGCAATAGGTGTTTGTGCATTAATTGTTACTTTGGGTATTATGAGTGGTTTCCATAGAGAAATAAGAATGAGATTGATGTCTGTCTATCCACATATTATTATTACAACTCATTATGATATTAACCCAGAACTTTTAAGTAACATTAAAGATATAGAAGCAATATCACCTTTTTTGTATAGCCAGGTTATATTAAAAAATAATGACAAAGTTTATACCGCAGTTATAAAAGGAATAAATTATGAACTTGAAAAAAAGGTTACAAAATTAGAAAGAATTATTAAAACAGATGAAAATTTTGTTTTTGAAAAAAAAGGAATAATTCTTGGAAAAGAACTTGCAAAAAATTTAAATGTAGTCATAAATGACGAGATTGCAGTTGTTTTACCGACACAAGTTCAAACACCATTTGGCAACTTACCTCTTACAGAAAAATTTGTTGTAAAAGGTATAATTTCTTCTGGTATATATGAATATGACAACAACTTATGCCTTATAAATTATGATACTGCATTAAAACTTTTTTATGACAAACAGGCAGGCGAGTTTGTTGGTGTTAAAGGTGTTGGAATAAAAATAAAAGATGACTCTAAGCTTGAATTAATAGTAGATGAATTAAGAAGAAAATTAGGACCTACTAAAAGAGTTATATCTTGGATTGAAATGAATTATAATTTGTTCTCCGCATTAAAACTTGAAAAAGTTATGATGTTTATTGTTGTAAGTTTGATAATAATTGTTGCTTGTTTTATAATTATGTCAAACTTATTGTTGAAAGGAATACAGAAAAGTAAAGACATAGGAATACTTATGGCTATAGGTGTTGGAAAAAAAGAAATTAAAAGAATATTTTTCATCCAAGGAATGATAATAAATTTATCAGGTATCTTTTTAGGAGCAATTTTAGGTTTCACATTAGGATTTTTAATAAAAGAATATCAATTTGTTAAGTTGCCAAAGGAAGTTTATTATATTGACAAAATTCCTGTATACTTTTCTTTAACTGACATAAGTTTAGCATTGTTAGTTGCTTTAATTGTGGGAGTTTTTGCGTCAATATATCCTGCACATAAAATTTCACAATTTGACCCTGTTGAGATTATAAGATATGGATGAATAATAGTTGATAGTTCATAGTTTATAGGTGAGAACAATGGAAGAAATTGTTGTATTAAAAAATATTTATAAAAAATACACTGATAGTAATAATTGGGTGTTGAAGGATATATCTATTAGTATAAAATCTCAAAGTTTAGTTTTTATTTGTGGACCATCAGGTGTTGGAAAATCTACTTTGTTACATATCTTGGGTTTAATGGATAGACCAAATAAGGGCGAAGTGTGGTTTTTAGGTGAGAAAATTTTTTTTACTGAAGGAGATACTATAAAAACAAACTGTAGAGATTTAAACAAACTTAGATTAACAAACATTGGTTTTATGTTTCAATTTCATTATTTGATTGAAAATTTAAATGTTAAAGAGAACATCCTCTTACCACTTTGGGCAAAAAATAACATTTTAACAAAAGAGATTAATGTTTATGTAAAAGAATATTTGGAAATTTTAGGTATAGAAAATTTATTAAATAGATATCCTTATGAACTTTCTGGTGGAGAACAACAACGTGTTGCGTTAGCTCGTGCATTGGTTAATAATCCAAAATTAGTTGTTGCAGATGAGCCAACAGGGAATCTTGACCAAGAGAACGCGAAGAAGATAATTTCTTTGATGAAAGATTTTATAAACAAATACAAAACTACATTTGTAGTCGCTACACATAACTTAGAACTTACAAAATTTGCTGATATAGTTATCAATCTTAGAGATGGAGAAATTGTCGGTTAGTGTATGAAAAAAAACTCAGAAGAAATTTTTATGAAAGAGGCGATAAAAGAGGCAAAAAAAGCATTTAAAAAAAATGAAGTTCCTGTTGGTGCTGTTGTGGTAAAAAACAACAAAATTATTGCAAAAGCACACAATCTTAACATAACAACAAATGATCCAACCGCTCACGCTGAAATCTTAGCTTTAAGAAAAGCATCTAAAATATTAAGAAACTATAGACTTACTGATTGTGAGATATATGCTACATTAGAGCCTTGTCCTATGTGTGCAGGTGCGATGGTTTATGCAAGGATAAAACGTCTTGTTTATGCAACAGATGACCCCAAATCTGGTTGTTGCAAAAGCGTTTTAAATATTGTAAATAATAAAAAGCTAAACCATAGGATTGAAGTTACCTCAGGTGTTTGTAAACAAGAATCAGAAAAGTTGTTAAAAACATTTTTTAAAAAACTACGTATAGAAAAAAATGAAAAAATTTAGACAAAATTTTACATCAACACAGGTTTTCCAAGTATCAGAGGAATTAGGCGTTAATGTTTATTCTGCCGAAACTACTTCAGAAGTTACAACGGAGTTAAAGAAATCCAAACGTCCAAAAGTTACATTTTTAAATGATATAGACTTAAACCGATGGAAAGAATACACTGAAATAATAACAGATAGCCTGTGGATAATCGGTTCTCGTGATAGAAGTGGTGCTCATACTGCCGAGTTGCATGGTAACTTTATTCCACAAATTCCTCATCAAGTGATGTTGAGATATACAAAGAAAGGAGATGTTGTTTTAGATACTTTTTTAGGGAGTGGTACAACTCTTATAGAATGTAAGAGATTGGGAAGACATGGTATAGGGATAGAACTTTTACCTGCAATGGTGAAAAAAGCAAGAGAAATTGTAGAAAAAGAACTAAATTTTTATAATGTTGTAACTGAAATTGTTGAAGGTGATAGCACACAACAAGAAACAATAGACAAAGTAAAGTTTTTGTTAGAAAGTAAGCTGAAAAGGGATACAGTGCAGCTAATAATAATGCATCCTCCTTATCATGACATTATAAAATTTAGTAACCATCCACAGGATTTATCTAATGCGCCTACTATTGAGATTTTTCTTGAGAAATTTTCGAAAGTTGTAAAAAATACTTACGATTTGCTTGATTCAAAAAGGTTTTTAGTATTAGTTATTGGTGATAAATATAGCAAAGGAGAATGGATACCTTTAGGTTTTTATACAATGCAGAAGGTATTAGAAAACGGATATAGTTTAAAAAGTATTGTTGTGAAAAATATTGTTGGAAATAGAGCTAAACGTAATTTAGAAAATTTATGGCGTCGCAGAGCTCTTTTAGGTGGATTTTATATATTTAAACATGAATATATAATGTTTTTTCAAAAGAAATGAGTAAATATGCAAAGAGGACACGTTTTTATAGTAAATGAGAATACATTGCCAATTCATTTAGAATATATGTTTGTAGGAGTAAGTTCTGGTGGAAAAGATAATAATATTGGTCTTCTTGCAGATATGTTAAGAGTTAAAAAAGATGATTTTATATTCTTTTATATAGAAGGGAAGGAAACAAAAAAGGGTAGATTTTTTGGAATTTTTAAAGCACTGGATGAAAATGTATACCATTTGGTTGGAGATACTGCAAAACAACCAAATTTGCCAATAAAACTTATTTATAGGAAAAAAATACAACCGTTTAAAGTTTACTCAAAAGGCGTTCTCGAGTGGATAGCATTAGACAAACTTCCAACTTGTGCAAAAAAGCTTTTGTGGTCATTAATATATAGAAAAATGAAAGCTGGAAGAGGTAATACAATGCTTTTTTCGTGGGAAACAGCAAGGTTAGTTTCTTTGATAGAAGATGAAAATCAAGGAAAGAAATTAAGTTTTAATGATTTTACTTTTGATATAAACAATTATGAAATCAAAAATGGGCGAAATACACTTAAGTGTAATATGGGCAATCTAATAACTCTTCCAATTCAAGAAATTAAGAAAAGTGAAATGCATTTTCAAGCATATATTTTACAGAAATTGAAGTTATTCAATAATACTTTCTATCCACAGATATTTGGAAAAAATATAGTGTGGATAGGTAATGAAATCTTTGCTGGATCCGGAATGCAAAAAGTTGATGTAATTACTATTGAAAAAATCGACGAGGTTAGTTATGTTTATAGATTGATAGAATTAAAACATCCTAAATCATCAAATACTATTAATTTTGCTCCTATGCAGATGGAGTATTATATAAATTGGGCAAGAGAAGATATAGGAGGACATATTATTGGAAGCAAGAAGTTGAATATAAAACCAATGCTAATAGTATTAACTTCTAATTTTAACAGCATATCAACCGATATTGTAAAAAATGTCAAAAAATTAAACTATATTTCTAATTCTCCAGAAATATGGGAAATTGATTTTTCGGGTAATTTGAATAAGATATTATAAAAACTGATACGGCGTTAATATCTAATTGACAAATACGGGTACATCGATAACTCTGTTTCTAGTGCTGAGATGTTCAGGTACATCGATAACTTTTTGGCAATTTATAGTCAAATTCTTCGATTTGTTCATTGTCTAGAAATATTTTTAGTTTTTGTTCTTTGACATCAATAGTGCACCATACATATTCGTAAACAGTTTCTTTAGGTAGTATAAATTTTTCTCCGAATATATCTAGTTTTCTATCACTTCTTATGAATCTGACTATGTGGATTAATCCTTTTGATAAACCTTTATCTTTGTCAAACCGATAATTCTGTGGCAAAGTAAGTATACTATCTTTATATTCTGACATCACTTTCGTAGGTGTTTTCCCATGTATAGTGCTATATCTGTAGGTATGATTGTGTCTAAATTCAAATTTCTGTGTTTCATATATCAAATCTTCTATTCCATTAAACCGATATTTTCTTAGAAAGTATCTCTGATATGTGTCTCCAAATTTTTCTATACATCCATTACGCCAAGGTTCATTTAAAGGTATAAAAACAGGTTGAATATTTAATGATAAACACAACTTTATCACAATACCAAAAGACCTTGGGTGCCTGTCGCTACCACGAAAAGGTGATTGATTGTCAAGTTGTAGATATTGTGGTAAACCTAATCGTTTCCATATTCTGATTAAAGCTTCTGCTATTATTTCGTCGTATTTTGATTGTAAAATTTCTATGCCAACACGATGCGAAAATATATCTATAACATTCAACAAGTAAAACCTAATGCCGCCTTTTAGATATCTTGGACCTAATAAGTCAACTTCGTGTAATTCATTTGGTCTTTCACATTTTATTGACGGATAATTTTTACCTTTTGGATTAAACCTTTTTTCGTTGTGCTCTATTAAGTTGTTTCTTTTAAGTATAGCGTTTATAGTGCTTATTGATGGTATATATTCGTAATTTAAATCTTCCATTTCCCATCGTATCCTTTGTGCTCCTTTGAATTCATCTTTTTGTTGAAGTTTTTTGCGTATAGAAATTACTGCTTGTTCTATCTCAGACGGCGTTTTATGAGGAATATTATGGGGTGCTCTTGAGTGTTCTTTGAACCATAATTTATCACCTTTAAGATACCGCTTATACCATTTATAAACCCATTGTCTGCTTAGACCAGCTATTTCACAGATTTCTTTTACAGGTTTTCCACTAAGCAATAGTTTTATTGTCTTCTTTCTTAGTTTTTCTATTTTTTGTTTCATAACGACCCCCTTCCCAAAATGTGGGATAAGAGGTCATTATTACATTTTCAAAGAACTAATGTAAACGATGTGCCCAAACATTTTTTGTAAACGATGTACCCGTATTTGTCAATTATGAACTAATCCCGCAAATTGCGGGATGAACTATTTAAATACGCAAGGATAAATCCTTGCCCTACATGCTCTCAAAGATTCGCTTTGACGCTACAAAACTATTAACCATTAAACTATGAACTATCAACTAATATGGGGGTGATGTGGGTTCGACAGAAAGGTAAAAACAACCTCCTGTGCAAGCAGTGGTTAGCCGAAGGGCCACTATAAAAATCGGCTGATACATAAGTGCAAACACTTATGCATATGCTGCATAATTAAGCAGCTATATCCCAACAATATGCCTGTATTGTTGGGATGAATAGCACAGGCTCTTCCTGTAAAGTTTGCCCTTGGGCTTTACAGGAGAAATCCTACAAGGGATAGGTGTTAGTGGCTGAGTAGGGCCTAACTAATACCGAATCTCCTATAATCTGTGGGAGAATACCTACTCCGCGTGTCTCACTGCGTTATGTGAGGATAAGCTTGTAGGACAGGGATTGTTTACTTTCTGGACGCGGGTTCGATTCCCGCCACCTCCACCAAAAGTTTTTAAAACTATGATGGATATATTTGTAAGAATTTTGATTTTTACCAACGGTATTATAATATTTTTCTTTTTACAATTTATAGTCTATGGTGTGTTAGCATATTTTTATTATTTTAAAGAAAAGAAAAAACTCAACCTTGGAAGATTGTTTAAAATACATTCACAAAATTCTAAAGGATTTGTTAAAGCTATCCTTGAAGGAAATATTTCAAGGGATAATCTATCAGAACCACCTTTTATTACCATAGTTATTCCTGCGAGAGAAGAGAAAGCAGTTATTGTTGATACAATTGACAGATTTTTATCTTTGAATTATTTTAAAGACAAATTTTGTTTATTGTTAGCTTTAGATGATAAAGAGTTAAAATCTAAACCTTTTGAAGATACCACACATTCTGTAGTGTACAAAAAAGCAGAATATTACAATAAGTTCTACAAAAGAGAAATTATTATTGTAACATCAGTACCTACAAACTTTGATGGAGAATTAAATGGTAAAAGTTTAAATTACGAAGTACCTTCAACAAAACCTCGTGCGTTAAATTGGGCATTAAGGTTTGTTCCAAAACAAACACAGATTTTAGGATTTTATGATGCTGATTCTCAACCCGATCCTGACACTTTGCTTTATGTGGCATATAAATATCTGAATAAGAAAGAAAATGAGAAGTTACTACTTCAAGGTCCTGTGGTACAAGTAAGAAACTATTTTTATTTAAAACCGTTTAACAAAATTTATGCATTAGCACAAGCAATAACACATGAGTGGTATCTTCCTACACTGTTAGCTCATCTACCATTTATAGGTGGGACAAACTTTTTTATTGAACCACAACTTTTATATCAAATAAATGGATTCAATAAAAATGTCCTCTCTGAAGATTTAGATTTAGGTTGTAGGTTGTTTATAGAAACAAGTTGTTGGCCTGAATTTATGCCATATATTGCTACAGAACAAACTCCACCATCGTATAAGTCTTATTTTCATCAAAGGACTCGTTGGGCTTCAGGATATATTCAAGTGCTAAAAGAAGTTATTTCAAAAAATGGATTTTTAAATAGAAGATTTTTTCTCTCTTGTATGTTGATTTTTTATGGAATACTAACTTGGTTTGCTGCACAGATTTTAGCAATTACAAGTGTTGGAATATTCCTCGTTTCATTTTTCGGAATATCGCATATTTTTAAATTTGTACCTTTTTATATAAAATTTTTGTTGCTAATGATGAATGTAGGCTATATTATATTTTTGTTCTATTATTTTAACTACGCTTTAAGAAAAGTTTATATTTTTAACAACATTAAACCCAAATTTTTATTTGAATATTTAAACTTTTTATTATTGCCATTAGCTGCAGTTTTGGGTGGTCTTCCATATACATATGGATTTATTATGTCTCTTTTTACTAACAATAAATTGGAATGGAGAAAAACAATTAGAACTATTGAAACCAAAAATTAAATATTATATTTTAAAACTTGTTCTTAACTATGGACTATTGACTATCAACTATTAACTAATATGGGCGCGTAGCTCAGCTGGCAGAGCGGCGGACTCATAATCCGTTGGTCGGGGGTTCGAATCCCTCCGCGCCCAATCTTATTTTCTTCCCCAAAAACTTCCAATAACTAATCCCGCAGATTGCAGGATTGCGGGGTGAACTAACAACTAATTTTCTCATCTCTTGTAAAATTTATAATAAATTTTATATAAACTAATTTTATAACAAAAAGGGGAGTTTCAATGAACAAAAAAATTTTAACTATATTGTTAATCTGTGTATTTTTTTTAGTTGAATTTATTTTTGCACAACAAAAAATCTTAAATATAGAATTTATAGGATTAAAAAATGTTAAGCTTTCTGAAGTAAAATCAAAAATAAAAACAAAAAAAGGTAGTTATTTCAGCCAAGAAAATATAAGAGCAGATGTTGAAGAATTATTATCAACAGGGTATTTTGACAATGTTGAAGTAGAATTTGATACATCTACAAAAAAACTTACCTTTAAATTTTATGAAAGGCCATTGATAAGAAAAATAGAGATTCGTGGAAATAAAAAAATATCTACTGGAAAAATAAAAGAAGAAATCTCTTTAAAGGAAAAAGAATTTTTTACAGATGTAAAACTTACTGAAAGCAAAAATAAAATTTTAGATTTATACGATGAAAAAGTATATAATTATACTACTGTAGATTCAGAGACAATATTAAACAAAGAAAAAAATGAAATTAATGTTATTTTTCTTATAAATGAAGGTAAAAAGATAGTAGTTGAAAAAATTGATTTAGATGGAAATAAGTATTTTTCAAGAAGAAAAATTTTATCTCTTATGGAAACAAAACGCAAAAAAGTTTTTAGAGAAAATAAACTGAATTCTGACATTGAAAAAATCAAAGAGTTTTATAAAGACAACGGTTTTTATGATATTGATATTTCAACACCAGAGGTGAGGTTTGATGAAAACAAACAGAAGGTATCAATTTTAATTAAAATTAATGAAGGAGTTAGATATAAGATAGAAAATATTAGTTTTGAAAGGAATAATGTTTACACTGAAAAGGAGTTGTTGAAAGTTATAACATTGAAAAAAAATAGAATTTATCAACAAAAAGAATTAGAAACTTCAATGCAGGCTATTGCTGAGTTATACGCAGAGAAAGGATATTTAAAAGTCAATATTGAACCTGAAGTTAAAAAAGATGTGGTTAATGGCAAAATATCTATAAATTTTGTTATTCAAGAGGGAGATGTAGTTTATGTTGATAAAATTTATATTGATGGACTTACCTCTACTAAAGAAGAAGTTATTAGGAGAGAAATTTTGTTGAAAGAAGGAGATGTTTTTAGTAGCAAAAAACTTAGAAGGAGTATGGAAAAGATATATAACTTAGGATTTTTAGATGATGTAAAGATTGATTTACAACCTGGAAGTAGTCCTGATAATATAGATTTAGTTTTTAATATTACTGAAGGTAGGCCAGGAATGTTATCTGCTGGTGCTGGATATTCAAGTGTAGACAAATTGGTTGGCAATTTACAAGTTTCTCATCTTAATCTTTTTGGTAGAGCACAGAGATTAAACCTTTCTTGGGAGTTTGGAGAAAGAAGACAAAATTATGAGATTTCATGGACAGAACCTTGGTTTCTTAAAAAACCAATGTCATTTGGTTTTTCTTTGTATGATTTAACCCGTATAAGAGAATATTCAAATATAAGTAACGCTTATAAAGAGAAGAGACAAGGTGGAGAAATAAGATTGGGACCAAGATTTTCTAATGAATTAAGTTTATTGTTTTCTTATTCTTATGAAAATGTTATTATTTCTGAGTCACAATTTCCAGAGGATATTCCTGATGGTAAAAAAATAACTTCAAGTTTTGCTTCACAGATTGTATATGATTCAAGAGATTATATTTTTGATGCATCAAGAGGTATGAGACATTCTTTGTCATTGCAAGTTGCAGGTTGGAGCATATTAGGTGGTGATGTAAAGTTTTATAAGCCAATTCTTCGTTCATCTATTTTCATACCTACATTTTGGAAGTTTGTATTATCTTTTAATACAACTTTAGGATACATAGAAGGTATTGAAGGATATGATTTAGAAAATGTTAAATATGAAAAATTTTATGTTGGTGGAGCTGAAACTGTCCGAGGTTATGGATATAGGATGTTGGCTCCTGAAAATGGCGGAAGGATTATGTTTATTTTTAATACAGAATATAAATTTCCAATTGTTCAAGAAAACAAAAGGACAATTCTACAAGGAGCAGTATTTTATGATGTAGGTGGTGCTTGGAATGAGTTTAAAGATGTAAATTTTACAATTGGTGCAGATGAAGATTGGAAAGAAAAAGGAAGTTGGGATAATAAATTGAAACACTCTGTTGGTTTTGGAATTAGGTTTACAACACCAGCATTTCCTATACGACTTGATTGGGCATGGGCTTTAAATCCTATAAAAGGTAGAGATACACTACAGTTCTGGTTCACTTTAGGACAGATGTTTTAACCTTAAGATTGACACAAGATACGATGTCAGTTTCAAATTAAAATTCTAATAAAATTTTAATTTGGAGTTTTATTATATGAAAAAAATTTTTTATTTATTTTTAATATTTATTTTTTACAATTTTTTATACAGTGTTGAACTTGCAACACAAGATGTCTCTGTTTTGCGTGTAGGTGTTGTTGATATGAATAGAATTTTAGAAGACTACTCTAAATCACAAAAACTACAGAAAGAATTACAACTATTTAAAGAAAATAAAAAAGCAGAAATTGCAGAATTAGAGAAAGAAGTTGAGAATTTGCTTAAAAAAAAGTTAGAGATTACTGTGGAAATTGAACAACTCAAACAACAGGTTAAGCAATTAGAAGTTTCTGTTTCTTCATCAGAAGTTATGCAAAGTTCTTCTTCAGTTCAGACTTCAGATATAACTTCACAACTTCAACAAATAAAATCAACTATTGAAGCAAAACAAAAAAATAGAGATGAGATTGAAAAGACGATTTCAGATAAGAAAGAACAATTGAAACAGAAACAAAAAGATATAGATTTAGAAGTTGAAAAAATGAAAGAAAAATTTGAAATGGAAATTTATGCTGAGTTATACAATGTAATAAAAAAAGTTGCTGAAGAAGAGGGATTGAATATTGTGATAGATAAATCTGGCATTTTATATGGTGAATCAAAAATAGATATAACTGACAAAGTTTTAAAACTTATAAAATGAATTATAGAACGTTGAAAGAAAAAATAGAGTTTGAAGGTATCGGCATTCATTCTGGAAAAAAATGTAAAATTTTGTTAGAGCCATCGGAGAGATTTTCTGGTGTGAATTTTTATGTAGATAATACAAAAATCCCTGCAAAGGTTGATTATGTAATTAATACTTCAAGAGCGACTGCATTAGGTTTAAAAGATAAAAAAGTTTCAACAGTAGAGCATCTTTTGTCAGCAATGTATGCTTTTTATATTACAGATGTAAATATTAAATTTTTATTAGGCGAAGAGGTACCAACATATGATGGCAGTGCAAGAGTTTTTGTGGAAAAATTTTTAAAATCAAATTTTGAAATTTTGCAAGAAGTTAAAGAAATAAATTTTGATGTTACTTTTAATTTTGAAATAAATAATTCAAAATATGAAATTCAACCTTCTGATAAATTTGAAATTTCTTGTGAATTATTATCAAAAGAGTCAAAATTTTTAAATGAACAAAAAATATATATAAGTTTTTCTACAGAAGAGTATGTAAAACAAATTGCTTATGCTAAAACATATTGTTTGTTGAAAGATGTAGAAAAAATCCGATCTTCAGGATATGGTTTAGGCGGAAATCTTGAGAATGTAATAGTAATTGACAATGATAAAGTAGTAAATTCAGATAAATTGACCTATAATGATGAACCTGTGCGCCATAAAGTTTTAGATTTTATTGGAGATTTTTCTTTATTAGGTGTATATCTAAAAACAAAGATTAAAATTGTTAATCCTTCACATTATGCAAATTTTGAATTTTGTAAAAAAATAAAAGAGTTTTTAAAAACTTAAATTTTTATTCATTAAGGAGGGAGATTATGGATACACAAATAGATAATATAATAAAAAATAATGAAAAACTAATTTTAGAAAAAGAAGAGATTAAAAATGTTATTCCTCACAGAGAACCGTTCCTTATGATTGACAAAGTAGAGATTTTAGAGAAAGAGAAATCTGCTGTTGGATATAAGTATCTTACAGGTAATGAAGATTTTTTTAGAGGACATTTTCCTGGAAATCCTATAATGCCTGGAGTTTTGGTTGTAGAGAGTATGGCTCAGACAGCTTGTGTGCTTTATCTTTTTAGACCTGATTTGAGAGGAAAGTTCGCATATTTTATGTCCATTGATAAAACAAAATTTAGAAAACCTGTAAGACCTGATGATTTACTTGAGCTAAGAGTTGAAGTAGTCAAAACAAGGGAAAGAGCAGGAAAAGTTCGTGGTGTTGCTTATGTTTCTGGAAATGTTGTTGCTGAGTCAGAATTTATGTTTGTTTTAGTTGAAAGGGAAGAAGTGGAGAAAGAAATAAAAGTGTCAAATATGGTCTCATATACTCAAAACATCCATCCATCTGTAATTATTCATCCTTCTGCAAAGATTCATCATAGTGTTAAAATAGGACCTTATTCTATAATAGGTTCAGATGTGATTTTAGAAGAGAATGTTCAGATAGGTAGCCACTGTACTATAGAATATGCTTGGATTAAAAAGAATACAAAAGTTTTTGATAGTGTTTGTATTGGTACATTGCCGCAAGATATTAAATACAGAGGCGAAAAAACACAAGTTATAATAGGAGAAAACTGTGTCATAAGAGAGTTTGCAACTATACATCGTGGGACCACAACAAAACTCACAACTGTAGGTGATAGTTGTTATCTTATGGCATATTCACATATTGCACACGATTGTAGAGTTGGCAATGATGTTGTTTTTGCAAATGGCGGAACATTAGCTGGTCATGTAGTTATAGAAGATGGTGTAAACATTGGAGGTTTGGTAGCAGTGCATCAATATGTAAGAGTTGGTAAATATGCTATGTTAGGTGGAGGAGCTATGGTTTCAAAAGATGTTCCACCTTATGTTATGGTTGTTGGTGATAGAGCAGAACTTTGGGGAGTTAATGTTATTGGTTTAAGGAGAAAGGGCTTTAATAGAGAGAAGATTAGACAGATAAAAGAAGTTTACAAAAAGTTGTTTAGGTCAAAACTACCTCTTTCTGAAGCAATTAAGAAGGTAGAGGAAGAAGATAATTATTATGAAGAAGTGAAATATATGATAGAGTTTATAAAAAATTCAAAGAGAGGTATATGTAGAACACCGAGAAGAAAATAATTATGGAGTTAATAAACCAGAAGTTAGGAATTATTACGGGTTATGGTTTGTTGCCTGAGATTTTTATCAAAGAAGTACAAAATTTGCAATTTTTTATTGTTGGATTTAATAGGTTTACTTCTAAGAAATTGTTAAAATATGCTAAAGGTTATTTGTTACTAAAAGAATGGAAACTTCAAGAAATAATAGATTTTTTTCAATATAATGAAGTTAAAAAAATTTTGTTTTTAGGATATATTCCTCATAAGATTCTTTTTTCTAAAAGTCTTCAATTAGATAAAAAAGCTAAAGATCTTTTTAATAGGTTGAAAAAAAACTCTGCGATGGATATATTTTATGGTTTGTTAGATGAATTTAAGAAGTTAGGGATCGATATAGAACCTATAGATAAGTACTTAAAAAATAGTTTTGCTGAAAAAGGATCTATAAATGGTTTAATACCCACAGAAGAAGAGTTTGAAAATATAGAGTTTGGGTATAAAATAGCTAAACAGATAGCATCCTTAGATATTGGTTTGACAGTTGTTGTAAAAAATAAAGTCATTGTTGCAGTTGAAGCTTTGGAAGGAACCGATAGTTGTATTTTAAGAGCGTCAAAACTTGCTGGTGAAGGATGCGTAGTTGTAAAGGTAGCACGTCCTAATCAAGATATGAGGTTTGATTTACCTGTAATTGGTCCTAAAACTGTTAAAATTTTAACTTCAGCAAAAGTTAAAGTTATTGCAGTAGAATCTGACAAAACATTAATACTAAATAAAAAAGAAGTAATTGAGAGAACTAAAAAATCTGGCATTAAACTTTATGGAATATGAAAAAGATTAATGTTGGAATAGTAGGTATAGGAAATCTTGGTCAGCACCATTTTAGGATTTATCATTCTATGAGTGATTTAGTTAACCTTGTTGCTGTGGCTGATGTGGATGAGAATAAGTTAGAAAAATATAGAAAACTTTATCCAGAAATATATTTTACAAATGATTTTAAAAAAATATTAGATAAAGTTGATGCAATAAGTTTAGTTGTACCTACAAGTTTGCATTATAGAATAGGTAAAGAGATACTACTTGCTAAAAAACATTTACTGATAGAAAAACCTATAACCACAACTTTAGATGAAGCAGAAGAGCTTGTCCAAATTGCTCAACAAAATAATCTGATATTGCAAGTTGGACATGTAGAAAGATTTAATCCTGTTGTTCAAGCAACAAGAGAATTTATAAAAAATCCAAGATTTATAGAATCGGTGAGATTAGGAAGTTTTGACACTCGTGTTGCAGATGTAGGAGTGGTTTTAGATTTAATGATACATGATATAGATATAGTTTTATGTTATGTTGCTTCTAAATTGGAAAGTGTAGAAGCTTATGGTGCAAAAGTTTTTACTGATAAAGAAGATATTGTAAAAGCAAGATTGCGGTTTGAAAATAGTATTATATGTGATTTGACAGCATCTCGCATTTCTATGTATAGATATAGAAAGATGCATATCTTTCAAGATGATAGCTATGTTTCAATAGATTTTATGAGACAACATGCAAAGATTTATAGAAAAAAGCATAAAGATGTTAAGAATTTTCAGGATATAGAAGTTTTAAAACCAAAAATAAAAAGAGAAGAACCCCTGAAACTTGAACTACAACACTTTATAAACTCTATAGTACATAATAAATCACCAGAAGTTACAGGTGAGCATGCTAAAAATGCATTGTCTGTAGCGATTGAGATTATACAAAAACTTAAATTCTAAATGAATGGAAAAAATAAAATACTATTTTCTTGTGGAGATAGGTCAGCTGATAATTACTTATCTTTAATACTTAAAAATTTACAAGTTTTATATCCTAATTTAGAAACCATTGTATTAGGTGGAGAAAGATCTGCACATTTTGCTAAAAAATTTGTAGAGGATCTTGTTAGTTATGACGCACACGGATTTTTTTGTTCAGCTTCCACTTTGTTTAAATTAGTTTCTCTTTTAAAAAAAGTTGAGGATATTATCAAAGATGGAGTAGATGCTGTAGTTTTGTTAGATTACTATGGATTTAATATAAAAATTGCAAAAATTGCAAAAAAATATAATGTTAAAGTAATTTATTATATACCTCCACAAATTTGGGCATCAAGGAGATACAGGATAGAAAAGATTAAAAAATATGTTGATTATATTATAACAATATATCCTTTTGAAAAAGAGTTATACTTGCAAAATAATATAAAGACAGAATTTTTTGGCCACCCACTAGTAGATATAATATCTTCAGATGAGTATCCTTTAAATAAAAATAATATTGGTTTATTTCCTGGAAGTAGAAAACAGGTTATAAAATGGAATTTACCAGAGATGTTGCGAATTATTACTTTTTACTTAAAAAATTATTCAAAAGAAAAAAAATTTTTTATCTTTGGATTTGAAAAATATAGAATTTTGTATAAGAAAATAATTGAGAGACATTTGTGTAAAGAACTTAGGGATAATGTTGAAATAATTTATGATGGCAAATTTAGAAGCAACATTTATTTAGCAGTCTCTGTAAGTGGAACTAATGTTTTGGAGAATTTATTTTATAATATTCCGACAATAGTTATATACAAAATGCCTACTTTACTATATTTGGTTTTAAAAAAAATAGTATATGTTGATAACATCTCTTTACCAAACATTATCCTTGGAGAACAAATAATCCCTGAATTTGTACAAAACAAAATAGATATTAAAAAAATTTGTTCTGTAATTGATATATTGTATGAAGATGATAATATAAGGAAGAAAATTATTGAAAACTATGAAAAGGTTAAAAAAATATTAAGTGGGCAAAAAAATGTTTCGTTAAAAGTAGCAGAGAAAATTTTGGAGTATGTTTATGGAAAAATTTAAAAAACTTGTTTCTTATATCAAACCATATTATGGAAAGTTTTTTATATCAACAATTTGTATGTTGTTTGTTGCAGTTTTTACTGCATTAAGTAGATGGTTGGTAAAACCAGTAGTTGACAAAATTTTTTATTACAAAGATTTAAAACTTCTTTCTTTGATTGTTGTTGCTATCCCTTTAGTTTATTTGTTAAATGGTGTTTTCAATTACTTGAAAAATTATATAAGTATATGGATTGCAAATAGTGTTGTACGTAAATTAAGATACGATCTTTTTCATCATCTACAAAATATTTCTATTGACTACTTTGTAATGAAATCAACTACTGGTAAAACTCTAACAAAATTGACTAATGATTTAAACAATGTGTTTTTAATGTTGAGTAAGGTGCCAACTGTTTTAATAACAGATACTATCTCTGTAATTGGTCTTATTTTTGTCTTATTTTATCTTTCAATAAAATTCGCTTTAATAAGTTTAATTGCCCTACCAATAGCTTTATTGCCTATATATATATTCACCAAAAAACTAAGATATTATTCAAAAAGAATACAGACAGAAATTACAAATCTATATAACAATATTCAAGAAAGTATCTCCGCTATTTTTGTAACACAGATTTTTAATCAGCAAAATAGGGAGATTAAAAATTTTGATGAAGTTAATAACAAAGTTTATTCTGCAATATTGAAGTTTGCAAGAACAGAGTATTTATCTTCACCAATAATGGAGTTTATTGGAGCAATAGGTGTAGCTGTAGTGATACTTATAGGTGGTAGAGATGTTATTTTAGGTAGATGGACACCAGGCGGATTTTTTGCTTTTTTAGCAACAGTGCTTTCGTTTTACCAACCTTTAAAGCGAATCGCTGAGATAAATCCTACTATACAACAGGGATTGGTCTCATTAGAAAGGATATTTGAAATTTTAGAACAAAGAAGTTCTGTTGTAGAGGTAAAAGAGCCAAAAATAGCGAAGTTTGAAGATAAAATTATTTTCAAAAATGTTAAATTTGGGTATGTAAAAGACAATATTGTTCTTGATAACATAAACTTACAGATTAAAAAAGGACAAAAGGTTGCTATTGTAGGCCCTTCTGGTTCTGGAAAGAGTACAATTTTGAATTTACTTTTAAGATTTTACGATGTAGATGAAGGAGAAATTCTCATTGATGGAGTTAATATTAAAAATTTTTCTTTAATTAGTTTAAGAAAACTTTTTGGAGTAGTTGTCCAAGAAACATTTCTTTTTAACAACACAATAAGATACAACATAACCTATGGTAAAGAAGATGCTACTGAAGAAGAAATTATAAAAGTTGCAAAAATGGCTTATATTTATGATACAATTATGAAACTTCCTCAGAAGTTTGATACGATTATAGGAGAGAGAGGATATAGTTTAAGTGGAGGTGAAAGACAAAGAATCGCTATTGCAAGAGCTTTGTTGACAAATCCACAAATGTTTATTTTTGATGAACCAACTTCAGCTTTAGATGTTGAATCTGAAAATATTGTTTTACAAGCTATAAAAAATGTTGTTTTGTCAAAAACTGTGCTTTTGATAACACATAGATTAAATTTAGTTGTAGATTTTGATTATATTTATGTTTTTTCAAAAGGTAAAATAGTTGCTGAGGGCAAACATGAAGAACTGCTAAAAAATAAATTCTACGCTTCATTAGTTAATCTACAAAGTATAAATAATAGATGAAATATGCTATAATTTCTGATATTCATTCAAATTATTCGGCTTTGTCTTGTGTCTTAGATGAGATTAAAAAAGAAAAGGTAGAAAAGATTTTTTGCTGTGGTGATATAGTTGGATATTGTGGTGAACCTAATGAATGTATTGAAAGAATAAAAAAAGAAAATATAATTTCTGTTTTAGGTAATCATGACGCGGTTATGATTGATAAGGCGGATTTAAATTGGTTTAATAAAGATGCAAAAGAAGCATTGATTATTAATAAACAAATATTAACTCAAGAAAACATCAAATATTTTGAAAATTTAAAAGATAAAGAAATTTTTGAAGATATAATTTTTGTTCATGGTTCTTTAGAAGATCCTGTTTTTGAATATTTAGATAATTTATCTTTATTAAGAAGAAATATAAGAATGTTGGAAGATAAAAATATCTGTTTTTGTGGTCATACTCATAGGCCCTTTGTTTATGTATATGATACTTTGAAAAACAAAGAGAATTTTTGGATACCTTCGGACAATGATTTTATCTTTGAAATAAAAGAAACTCAAAAATGTATTGTTAATGTTGGTTCTGTTGGCCAGCCGAGAGATAATGACAATCGTGCTTGTTTTGTGATATATGATACTGAAAGCTTAAAAGTAGAGTTTAGAAGAGTGGAGTATAATATTTTTTTAACTCAACAGAAGATGAGAGATTTGAAATTGCCAGAATTTTTGATTCAAAGGCTTGAATTTGGAGAATAAAAGTTTTATAGTTAATAAGTTAATAGTTGATAGTTCATAGTTAATAGTTGATAGTTGATAGTTAATTCTGTAGGGCACGGCTTTAGCCGTGCTTAATTTTTGCAAACCTGAAAGGTTTGCCCTACATTGCGTATTTTGTAGGGCAAGGATTTATCCTTGCAAAATATAAAAACCTATAACCCCAAAACCCATAACCTAATATGGATACAATTAAGAAAGATGAAATACTTTATACTTTCTGTTATTTGCGGGATAAACCCAAAAAACTTAATAAACGATAACAACTTAAAGTATTAGGAGGTCTGATTATGAGATTTATAAAGTTTTGTTTTTTATTATTTTTTATATTTTCTTTTAGTTTGGCTGAAGAGGTCTCAATAGGTGTTGTTTTAGGAGAACCAACTGGTTTATCTTTTAAAATACAAAAAGATAAAAACTTTGTTTTTGATAGTGGATTAGAATTCAACACTAAGGATAATTATTTATATTTAAATTTTGATTTTTTTAAATATGACTATACAAAAATAACTTCAAAAGAGATTACAGGTAAGTTCCCTATATTCTATGGGTTAGGAATAAAATTTGAGAATACTAAAAAAGAAACAGAGATTGGGTTGAGGTTTGTTGGTGGAATTGAATATATTTTTGCTGATATTCCACTAAATATTTTTATAAAAATTTCTCCTACTTTGAACTTAATACCATCAACTTCAATAGAAATAGCACCATCATTAGGAGTTAGATATATTTTAAAATGAGCAAAATTAAAAAACATTTTTTAACGGGTCTTGTTTTGCTTATTCCATTATGGGTAACTGTCTATATTATTTGGTTGTTTATTAAATGGATATCTAATCTTGCAAAACCTTTTATTTTGACATTCCTTTATATATTAGAAATTCAAGAAACTCCTTTTTTGATAAGAATTTTGAGTTTTTTTGCTTCAGTTTTGCTTATTTATTTGTTTGGTTTAATAACAAATAGTATAGTAGGGAAAAAGTTATTTCTTAGAATTGAAAATTTTTTGATTCAGTTTCCAATAATTAGAGAAATATATTCTTCAACAAAGAAACTTATAAATTTTTTTATAGAATACAAATATTACAAAAGCAACAAAGTCGTATTAGTAGAATATCCAAGAAGAGGTATGTACTGCTTAGGTATTCTTACTTTGGAGTTTAAAGATAAAAATAAATTAGGAATATTTATTCCATCAACACCAAATCCAACAACCGGATATTTTGTATTTCTTTCTAAGGAAGAAGTACAGTTTACAGATCTATCTGTAGAAGATGCCGTACAAATTATTGTTTCAGGTGGAATAGTTAGTTCTAAGGAAATAGAAAAATATTTATAAAATGGAGGACAAGATATGAACTTATTTTTATATGCACAAGAATGTGCAACAACTTCTAATTCTGCTCATAGTGAAAGCAGTGGACTTGCAAGTTTTATACCTCTCATTGTGATATTTTTTATATTCTATTTTATTTTAATTCTTCCTCAACAAAGAAAGATGAAAGAACATCAAAAAATGTTAGAGCAACTTAAAAAAGGAGATAATGTTTTGTTGTCAAGCGGTATTTATGGAACAATTACAAATGTAAAAGGTGATGTTATTGAAGTGAAAATTGCTGAGAATGTAAAAATAAATGTTTTAAAATCTGCTGTTTCACAGGTAATTCCTGAAGAACAAATAAAATCAATAATGTAAATATGAAAAAAATTACAGTTGAAGATATTAAAAATAATCCGATAGTAAAGGATTTCATAGAAGCAGCGAATGAATATTTAGGGGTTATTGGTTATACTGAGCATGGTTTTAGACATGTAAGTTATGTGAGTGAAGTTGCAGGGAATATTTTAAGATATTTATCATATGAAAACCGTTTATGTGAGTTAGCAGAGATTGCTGGTTATTTGCATGATATTGGCAATGTTATAAATCGTAAAGACCATGGCCAATCTTCTGCTGTTTTAGCGATGGAGATTTTAGATAATATGGGGATGCCTGCAGAGGAAATAGCAGTAATAATTTCTGCTATAGGTAATCATGAAGAAGAAATTGGTGAACCGATAAACCCTGTGTGTGCAGCATTAATTTTAGCCGACAAATCTGATGTGAACAAAAATCGTGTAAGAAATCCAAAGATGATTTCATTAGATATTCATGACAGAGTAAATTATGCAGTAGAAAGAAATTTTTTAGAGATTTCTTATGAAAAAAAGATTATTTCTTTAAATCTTGACATAGACAATAAACTTTCAAGTATTATAGAATATTTTGAAATTTTTATGCCAAGGTTAATCATATGTCGTCGTGCGGCAAACTATTTAGGTTGTAAGTTTGAAATGGTTATAAATGGACAGAAGGTGATATAGAAGTGATAAAGTAAAAAAGTTGTAGGGCAAGGTTTTAACCTTGCAAAAACTAAATAGGTTCTCTGAAAAAAAAGTATGAAAAGGATGATATTAAACCACTGAGGACACTGAGACCACTGGAAAATATAAGATTAACCACGAATGGACATGAATTTACAGGAAGGAAAAATATGAGTAGATAGTAGTGAGTAGAAAAGGTAGAAGGTGGTGTGGAGTAAAAAAATTTGTTTTTTCTTTCCCCTATATACTATCTACTTTTTACTCTCTACTTTTTGCGGGATTTATTCGTGGTTTAATTTAGTGATTTCTGTGGTTTCAGTGGCCAAATATGGAATTATAGAAGAAAATTTCAAAGAAATAATTAAATAAAAAGGAGTAAAAAAAAGATGAAGAATTTAAGATTTAGAATAATTTTGTTGGTAGCTATTATATGTTTAGGCATATTTTTTCTTATTCCTACGATACAGTGGTACCTATTTACTTCTCCTCAAGAAAGGGCAAAAAAAGAACTATCAAAAGATCCGATATTAAAGAAAATTTTGAAACTTGGTTTGGACCTAAAAGGTGGGGTATATTTAGTGTTAGAAATAGATAAAGAAAAGATACCTCAAGGTATAGATGTTTCTGATGCATTAGAACGTGCTATTGAAGTTATAAGAAATCGTGTTGACCAATATGGTGTAGCAGAAGCACTTATTACAAAACAAGGAGATAAATGGATTTCTGTTCAACTTCCTGGTTTAAAGGACCCTGAGATAGCAAAGGAACTTATTGGTAAAACAGCATTATTAGAATTTAGATTGGTAGATTTTGAAGAAAATTATTCTAAAATTGCAGACAAAGTTCGTGAGTTAGGGTTAAAACCAAAAGATGCGCTAAATAATCCTACAATATTATCTATGGTACCAACTGGATATGTTTTGTTGCCTGGAAGAGAAGAAAGTTTTTATCTTGTTAAATCTACACCTGAACTCACAGGTGCATACCTTGTAAATGCAAAAGTTGAACTTGGAAGACAAGAAACAGGGCTTCCTTATGTTTCATTGGAATTTAATCCTGATGGAACAAAAATTTTTGCAAGAGTTACTGAACTTAACATTGATAAACATTTAGCAATAGTTTTAGATGGCGTTGTACAATCAGCACCTGTTATAAGAACAAAAATCCCAGATGGAAGGGCAATAATTGAAGGAAATTTTACAATGGATGAGGCAAAATTTTTAGCTACAGTTTTGCGTGCAGGTGCCTTACCTGCTCCTGTAAGGATTATAGAAGAGAGGACTGTAGGACCTACCTTAGGAAAAGATTCTGTTGTAAGTGGAGCAAGAGCACTCTTAGTTGGAAGTATTTTGGTGTTGGTTTTTATGATTTTTTACTACAAACTTTCAGGATTAATTGCAGACATTGCCATGGTTTTAAATATTTTTCTTATAGTTGCATTTTTGTCAGCATTTAAAGCAACTTTAAGTTTTCCAGGTCTTGCAGGTTTAGTTCTTATGATAGGTATGGGCGTAGACGCCAATATTTTGATTTTAGAGAGAATTAAAGAAGAAATTAAAAATGGTAAGACATTAAGAGTAGCTATAGATTTAGGATATCAAAGGGCGTTGACTACAATTATTGACTCAAACTTGACAACATTAATAACGACAGTATTTTTGTTTGGTTTTGGTACAGGCCCTATTAAAGGTTTTGGTATGACGATGTTTATAGGATTGATTGCAAACATCTTTACTGCAGCTTTTGGAACAAAAATATTTTATGATTTTATTCTTTCAAAAAAGTCAGTTGACACAAAAATTTTATTTTAAAAAAGGAGTAGAATATGAAAGAGATAGAGATAATCGGCCATAGAAGAAAGTTTTTGTTGTTATCAGGAATATGTATTTTAATAACAATTGTTGTTCTTATTTTAAATAAAGGTTTGAACTTAGGTTTAGATTTTACTGGTGGTACATTGATACAAGTAAAGATTTATGACAAAAACATAGATGTTGCTTTATTAAGGAAAATTTTGTCTGAAGAAGGTTATACTAAAGGTATTGAATTACAATCTATTGTTTCATCCGGAGATTATAAAGAGTTTTTGATAAAACTAAAACATACTGAGCAACAAGATATTTCTAAAAAAATTGAAGAGATTTTTGTTAAAAAAAATATAAATTATGAAGTTGTAAGAATAGAATATGTAGGACCAACAATAGGAAAACACTTAACTACTAAGGCATTGTATGCAATAATCTTTTCTTTATTAGGTATAATTGTTTATGTAGCATTTAGATTCGGTTCATCAGTTTGGGGTGTTGCAGGAGTAATTGCTTTAGCTCACGATGTGTTTTTAACCATAGGATTTTTAACAATTTTAGGTAGAGAGATTACTATAACAGTTATTGCTGCTTTGTTAACTCTTGCAGGATATTCTATAAATGATACTATAGTTATATTTGACAGAATCAGAGAAAACATAAGATTAATGAGAAAAGAACAACTGGACCGCATTATGAATATTAGTATAAACCAAATTTTAACAAGGACATTGTTAACCTCAGGAACAACCTTAATTGCAGTTTTGTCATTGTTGATTTTAGGGAACCAGGTGATAAAAGATTTTGCTTTAGCATTAACTTTTGGAGTTGTGGTTGGAACTTATTCTTCAGTTTATATCGCTTCAACATTAGTCCTTGAGTATATTAATTATAAAAATAAAAAGAAATGAAGATAAAAAATTTTAAAATAGAACCAAGATTAAAAGAAGTTTACAATAACTTAAAGCAGAAATGGATAAAAATAACCCCTGAAGTTGAAACTTTGGTCTCTGTTGTAGATAAAGAAATCAAGGATTTGATTTCACCAGCTGTTGTATTTGATACTTTTGATATAAGTGATGATAAGATAAAAGATTTTTTGAAAACAATTCAGGTTACAAAAAATACAGAAGCTATTTCATTTATTATTTCAACCTTAGGTTCTGAAATCGAAAAATTTTTCGCATCTATTAATGAGGATGTTAAAAGAAATATTGCAGAAGTGATTGTGTTGGAATATTTAAACTCTTCTATAAATTTTGTAATAAAAATCTTAGAAGAAAAAACAGAACAAAATCTACAGCCAAGTTCTATTTTTTTACTTCCTGATGAATTTTATGAAGAGATAATAAATTTACTCTCAGCAGATAAAATTGGTGTTTCTTATTCTCAGCATAACAAACAAATCTTTCCTGTCTATACTTCCTTAAATTATTTCTTTTGGTTTAAAACAAAAAAATAATGAAGTGGATAAAAAATTTTTTTGGTTTACTAAGGAAATCAAAGATAATAAAATTTTTGGAACTACAATTTTTTAGTTTTCTTGCGTGGTTAATAGTACAAATTATCTCAAGAACTTTAAAGATTTATAGAATAAATTTTGATAATGTAAAAAAATTTAAAAATGTGATTTATGCTTTTTTTCACGGCGAACAGTTTGTATTAGTTTTCTTTCATAGACATGGAAAAATTGTTATAATGACAAGTTATTCTTCCGATGGAGAATTACAGACGAGAATACTTAGAAGGTTTGGTTATGATATAGTAAGAGGTTCTGCACAGAAAAAAGGGGCTTCTTCAGGAACACTTGCTATGATTGAAAAGGTTTTAAATGGACAGAGTTGTGCTGTTGCAGTAGATGGACCTCGTGGACCTGGATTTAAAGTAAAACCAGGTATTATTTTTTTATCACAAAAAACAAATATCCCGATTATTCCTGTCCGTGTGTTTGTTGAGAAAAAAATTGTTTTAAATAACTGGGATAAATACATAATTCCTCTTCCTTTTAGTAAAGTTTTTATTTTTTATGGTCAACCTTTTTATGTCTCTGAAGGGGAAAATATAAAAAATAAAACCTTGGAATTTGAAGCGATTTTAAAATCAATTGATTTTTCAAGCTTTAAAAATAAACCCAAAATTTTTTAGTTTTATCTTTTCTTGTTATATTTTCAACAGAAAACTTTCCGAAACTTTTTTAAAAACTTTTTGTCTAAGTATATAGGTTCTAACCATTTGATAAATCAATAAAGAGGAGGTGATATAATGCTTAAATTAATGGATTTATTCACAATTTTTTTAGCTGGTTTTTTAATAAATTTTGTTTCAAATGTGGAAAATTTCTATTCTTCAGTAAAAATAAAATCAATATATAGTGGAATAATTGGTTTTGTTTGTTGGATGTTAACAGGCCTTGTTTTTGCAGACATTCTTACTTCTTCAGAAAATAAGTTTTTGTTAGTATTTATTTTATCTGTTGGAGGTGGGGTTGGTAATTTTTTCTCCGCAAAACTTTTAAAATTGTTTAGCAAGCCGAAGAAATCTCTACTATACAATGCAGCAAAAAAAAGACATTCGAGGTTGTTTATTGCAAAAAGGTTGGCAGGTAGAATTTAAAAATAAAATTTTGTAGTTATACTACATGCTAAAAGAAGTTGGATTTATAAGATGTAAAACAGCTTTAAATGTTGAAAACAAATCCAAATTTCTTTATGCCTCTATAAATCCTTACTTAGGTTGTCAACATCAATGTGGATATTGTTATGTCCAGGCAGAAAAGTATTCTAAAGGTAATGATATTTCTTGTGTTAAGGTAAAGTTTAACATAGTAGATGTTTTGATTAAGGAGATATCAAAGTATATAAGAAAAACACCATATGGTGTAATATACTTAGGCACATCTTCAGACCCATACCAACCTATAGAAGAAAAATATCTAATTTCTAACAAAATCTTATCTTTAATTTTAAATCATACTTCATACAACATCCACATTTTTACAAAATCAACTTTAGTTTTAAATGATATAGAATTATTTAAAAAATTTAAAGAAAGGATAAACATATCAATAACACTTATTACAACAGATGAAAAGATTAAAGAAATATTTGAACCAAATTCTTCAAGTATATTAGAAAGATTAGAATGTATAAAAAGAATTAATCTTGAGGGAATAAGCTGTGGATGTTCTTTTATGCCAATCCTTCCTTATATTACTGACAAAAAAGAAAATTTAGAAGATTTGTTTTTAAAACTAAAACAAAATAGATGCAGTTATATTTGGTGGGGATATTTGACTTTAAGAAAAAATATTACTGATATCAAAAAAATAAGTCAAAGAGAAAAATACTATGATATTTTATCAAAAAATTTTCCAGAACTTATTGAAAAATATAACTTCCTTTACAAAAATAAATTTTTACCTGAAAAGGCATACCAAAAAATTATTGACAAAAAAATAATTGGTATGGCAAAAAAATACAACTTGCCATATTTTGGCCCTAAGTGGAAGAATTCTCTTATTCAACCCAACCAACTATTTTTTAAATTTTAAACATTGAAATTTTTGTAAATAAATTTATAAAATTTAAATCTATGAAAGTTTTAGTTTTAGGTTCTGGTGGAAGAGAACATACAATTGTCTACAAGATAAAACAATCTTCATCATTAAAAGAGATTTATTGTGTTCCAGGAAATGGTGGAATTTCAGATGATGCCTTTTGTGATTCATCTATAAAACTTTCAGAATTTGAAAAAATAAAAGATTTTGTTGTGAAAAACAAAATTGATCTTGTAGTAGTTGGACCAGAACAACCAGCAGTAGATGGTATAAAAGATTTCTTAAGAAAATATAACATTCCTGTATTATCACCTACAAAAGAACAATCTCGTCTTGAAGGTAGCAAAGTTTTTGCAAAACTTTTTATGCAGAAATATAACATTCCTACTGCTGATTTTGTTATTGCAGAAAATTATGAAGAAGCAACAAACTTGTTAGAAACGATGTTTAAAAAATATCCAGAAGGTGTTGTAGTAAAAGCAGATGGTTTAGCAGCAGGTAAAGGTGCTGTAGTATGTGAGACAATAGAAGAAGCAAAAAATGCTATTTATGATATGATGGTAAAAAAAATCTTTGGTCCTTCGGGAGAAAAAGTTGTAATTGAAAAAAAACTTAATGGAATAGAGATGTCTGTAATTGCGTTTTGTGATGGTGAAACGATACTTCCGCTGACACACTCACAGGATCACAAAAGAATATATGATGATGACAAAGGACCAAATACTGGTGGGATGGGAGCATACTCACCACTTCCTTTTGTTTCAAAAAATTTAGAACAAAAAATAAAAAGTCAGATCATACAAAACTTTTTAAAAGGTGTAAAACAATCAGGATTAGCTTATTGTGGAGTAATATATTTTGGTTTAATGATAGAAAATTTAGGAAAACAAAATGAGGAGCCACATGTTTTAGAATTCAACTGTAGATTTGGTGATCCTGAAACACAGGTTATACTGCCTTTGTTAAAAAATGATTTATTAGAAGTTATTTCTTATACAATTGAAAAAAAACTAAAAGACATAAAACTTTCATTCTTTGATAAAACAGCATGTTGTGTAGTTTTGGCATCAAAAGGATATCCAGCAGAATATGAAACAGGAAAACAAATCTTTGGCCTTGAAAATATCAAGGATTTGGAAAATATTTTAGTGTTTCATGCAGGGACAAAAAAAGTTGATGGGAAATACTATACTTCAGGAGGAAGAGTTTTAGGTGTTGTAGGTTTGGGTAAGGATTTAAAATCAGCAATAGAAAGTTCTTATTCTGCAGTAGAAAAAATTAGTTTTGAAAACAAATATTATCGTAAAGATATTGGAAAGAGAGGGTTATTAATAAAATGACAACATATAAAGAGGCGGGAGTAGATATAGATAAAGCAAACAAGTTTGTAGATTGGATAAAAAGACAGATTCCACAGATTGGTTTTTTTAGTGGATTTTATGAGATAGATAAAAACAGATATTTAGTTGCAACAACGGATGGAGTAGGAACAAAACTAAAAATAGCACAACTTGTTAATAAACATGACACAGTAGGGATTGACTTGGTTGCTATGAATGTAAACGACATAATTACCTGTGGAGCAAAACCTTTATTTTTTTTAGATTATATTGCTTGTGGGAAAGTAGAACTTAATGTTTTAAAACAAATAATGAAAGGGATTATTAAAGGATGCAAGATTGCTGAGTGTAAAATTTTAGGTGGAGAGACAGCAGAGATGCCTGGAATGTATGATGTTTCTGAATATGATTTAGCAGGATTCGCATGTGGAGTTGTGAAAAAACAAAATTTGATAGTTGGAGAAAACATTAAACCAGGAGATAAAATAATAGGTTTATTTTCTTCTGGTTTACATTCAAATGGTTATTCTTTAGTAAGAAAAGTTTTTTCACAAGAGGAACAGATAAAATATTCAAAAGAGTTTTTAAAACCGACAAAAATCTATGTTAAAGAAATTTTAGAATTATTAGAAAACTTTAAACCAAATGAAGATGTTAAAGGTATAGTGAACATCACAGGTGGTGGATTTTATGATAACATTGTTAGGATTCTACCAAAAAATACAAAAGCAATAATTAAAAAAAACTCTTGGAAACCATATAAAATCTTTGATTTAATACAAAAAAAAGGTAATATTTCTGATAAAGAAATGTATAGAACATTTAACATGGGTATAGGAATGACAATTGTTGCTGACGAAAAAGTTAGTAATAAGATAATAAAATTTTTCAATAATCAAGCTGTTTTAATAGGAGAGATAACAAATTCTAAAATTCCAGAAGTTGAGATAGTATGAATTTATCAAATTCAAAACTCAAACTTGGTTGGTTTGCGACATCCCGCGGAACTACATCTTTAAAAATTTTTAATTATATATACGATGCAATAAAATCAGGTGAACTTAATGCTGAGATAAAATTTGTTTTTATAAATCGTGAATTAGGCGAAGCAGAAAATTCAGATAAGTTTATAAATACTATAGAAAGTTATAAAATACCATTATATAGTTTATCTTCGTTGAAGTTCATCCCTGATTTAAGAAAAACAAATTTAGAAAAATGGAGAGAAGAGTTTGATAAAAAAGTTTATGATATGATAAAAAATTTTGATGTTGAAATAATTATGCTTGCTGGATATATGTTAATCCTTAGTGGGTTTTTATGTAAGAAGTTTAACTTTATAAATCTTCACCCTGCTTTACCTTGGGGACCAAAGGGTACATGGCAGGAAGTAATTAATGAGATTATTAAAGAAAAACATAAAGAACATGGAGTTATGATTCATCTTGTAACTGAGGATTTGGATAGAGGTCCTGTTTTAACATATTGTAAGTTTGAGATAAAAGAATATGATTTTGACAAAATCCGTGCTGAAGGTGTAAAATACGAACTTCCATTAGTAAAAGAGACATTAAAACTTTTGGCTGATAGAGAATTAAAAATTGTTGATAGGAAGATATTTTATAAGGATAAGTTTTTGGAAAATGGATTAGAAGTTAAACTTAAACTCTAAACTCAAAAAAACTCATAACTCCGAACTAATAACTATTAATTAATTGTAGAATCTCTTTTTCTTGTTTTAGATAAGTCTTGTTTCTATTTTCTATTTCTTTCCAATCAATTTTATGACCATCAAACTCCGGTCCATCGCAACAGACATATTTTATTTTATTTTCACAAGTAACCCTACAAGAACCACACATACCTGTCCCATCTACCATAATAGTATTTAAAGAGACGAGAGTTTTTATATTGTGTTGTTTAGTAATTTCTGAAACTACCTTCATCATAGGAATAGGACCAACCGCATAAACTAAATCAATTTTTGTTTTATTATTTATTAAATCCTTTAATACATCACTTACAAACCCCTTTTTACCATAAGAACCATCGTCTGTTGTAATATATAGTTGATCTGAAACTTTTTTAAATTCGTCCTCAAGAATTACTAAATTTTTATTTCTTGCTCCAATTATAGTTATTATATAATTTGTTTTTTCTTTTAATGCCACTGCTAAAGGATAAATTTCTGCACTACCTACTCCACCACCTATCAGAACAACACTGCCATAATTTTTAATTTCTGTAGGTTTTCCTAATGGACCAACAATATGATATAGACTATCTCCTACATTTAGTTTGCCTAAAAGTTTTGTTGTAAAACCAACCTCTTGAAATATCAATGTTATCGTTCCTTTTAAAGTATCTGTTTTTGTTATAGTTAATGGAATTCTTTCACCATTTTCTTTAACCATAAGGATTACAAACTGGCCTGGTTCATAATGTTGTGCTATAATTGGAGCTTTAACCTCAATTTGAGTAATCCTTATATCACTAAACTCACCTAATACTTTTTTTGCAATAATATCGTATTGCATTGCATTATTAATTTATAACAATGGAAGATATCTTTTTATTTCATAATCACTAACTTTTGTTCTATAATTATCCCATTCAATTTTTTTGTTTTCCAAAAATTTTGTGTATATGTGTTCACCTAAAGCTTCTTTTAGTAACTTTGAATTTTCCGCTATTTCAATAGCTTCAATTAATGAACCTGGAAGTTCTTCAATTTTTCTTGCTTTTCTCTCTATCTCTTCCATTTCATAGGCAGAAACTTCCAAAGGTTCAGGTATTTTATATTTATTTTTTATTCCTTCAAGACCTGCTTTTAACATCACTGCAAAAGCAAGATAAGGGTTACATGCTGGATCTGGAAATCTTACTTCTATTCTTGTAGCTTTTTCTTTTCCGGGTTTGTATTCTGGTACACGTATTAGAGCTGACCTGTTTTTATTTGCCCAACATATATACACAGGTGCTTCATAACCAGGTACTAACCTTTTGTAAGAGTTTACCCATTGGTTAGTAACGATACATATTTCTCTACAATGTTTTAATATTCCTGCGATGTAATATTTAGCAATATCTGACAAGTGGTATTTGTCATTTTTAGAAAAAAACATATTTTTTTCATCTTTAAATAAACTTTGGTGTACATGCATTCCTGAACCATTAACCCCAGCAATAGGTTTTGGCATAAAGGTCGCATATAAACCAAATTGTCTTGCTACTTCTTTTACCAAAACTTTGTATGCAATAACTTTGTCTGCCATTTTTAATGCGTCGTCATATTTTAAATCAATTTCATGTTGACTTGGAGCAACTTCGTGATGTGCATATTCTGCTTGTATACCCATTTGTTCTAAATATTCCATTGTTTTAATCCTTAAGTTTGTTCCGGCATCTTCACCTGGCATAGAATCAAAATATCCAGCTTCATCTACTATTTCAGGAAAGTTGTCTGATCTAAAATAAAAATATTCAAGTTCAGGACCTACATAAAAATTTGTAAAACCAAACTTTTTTAATTCTTCTAAATTCCTTTTAAGACAATATCTTGGGTCACCTTCGTAAGGCTCACCTGTTGGACGGAATATATCGCACACCATTTTTGCAGTGTTTTCTCTATATGGTAGAATTTTAAAACTGGAAGGGTCAGGTTTTGCAATTAAGTCTGATTCATATATCCTTGCAAAACCTTCAATTGAAGAACCATCAAATCCCATCCCTGTTTCCAAAGCTTCTAATAACTCATTGGCAGTTATAGTAAAAGATTTTATCCTTCCAAGTATGTCAGTAAACCACAATTCTATAAACTTTATATTTTTTGACTTAACAACTTCTAATATCTCTTTTTTATTCATAAAAATTACCTCCAAAAATTTTTCTAAGTTTTTATAAAATATTGAATTATTTTGCAATATCTTGTAAATATCTAAAAATAAAATGAAACTAAATTTTTCAGAATATAAACTAATTTTTTTTGATTTTGATGGAGTGATTGCTGATACAGAATGGCAGCATTTTAGTGCTTTCAATAAAATACTAAGTGAATATGGAATAAAAATCACAGAGAAAGAATACTTGGCAGAATATTTAGCATATGATGATAAAGGTTGTTTTAAAAAAGTTTTTTTGAAAAAACTTGGTAAAAATTTGTCTGCTAAAGAGATTAAAAAATTGGTTTTAAAAAAGACAAAAGTTTTAATGGCAGAGCTTAAGAATGGATTTAAATTTTATGAGGATACAATAAAATTTATAGATTATATAAGAAGAAATTTTTCTAATATCAAACTTTGTATTGTTTCAGGTGCATTAAAGCAAGAGATAAAATATATATTGAAAAAATTAAAATTAGAGAAAAGTTTTTTTGTTATAATCTCAGCTGAAGATGTTAAAAATGGTAAACCATCTCCTGAACCTTTTATTTTGACAAAGAATTTATGTGAGAAAAAGTTAAAACAGAAATTTGAAAATAAGGATATTTTAATAATAGAAGATTCTTTAAATGGAATAAAAGCAGCAAAATATGCTGGTTTTGATGTATTAGCTGTGGGACACACTTATAGCTGTAGAAAGTTAAAAGAAATGAAACCAAATTTTGTAGTAAAAAATTTATTAGAATTGTTAGGAGGGAGTCTATGATTTTTTGGATTATAAGAGGATTTTTAATAATCTTTGGTTCGTTATTAGGTTTTTTTATACAAAAAAATATTAGTGGTTTATTAATAGGATTAGCTTTTAGTACGGTCATAATAACATTAGAACTAATTATATCAAAAATAAAATTGGACACACTTTTAGCAGCAGTAATTGGTATAACCTTAGGCTTGATAACAGCACAGATTATGGATTATCTTATATTCTTATTAGAAGAGCCGATAATATCTGAGATGTTTCGCAAATTTTTATGGCTTGTAAGAATAGGTTTTGCATATCTTGGTTTAGTTATAGCAGTACAAAAAAAATCAGAAGTAGATTTGCTTGATAAAGACATTTTAAAAAGTTCAAAGGTCAAAAAAACTAATCTTTTAATTCTTGATACATCAATGGTTATAGATGGAAGAATTTTGGATATTTATGAAACAAAATTTATTGAAGGACCAATGATTGTTCCAAAATTTGTTTTATCTGAACTTCAACTACTTGCAGATTCACAAGAGCATAATAAAAGAGTAAGAGCAAAACGTGGACTTGAAATTTTGAATAAACTTAAAGAAGAAAAGGCAATAAATATTATTGAAGTAGACTATCCAAATATAAAAGAGACAGATGCCAAACTTATAAAATTAGCAAAAGATATGAATGGAAAAATTCTTACTGTAGATTATAATTTGAACCGCATAGCTACTTTAGAAGGAATAACTGTATTAAATATTAATGATTTAGCTAATGCTTTAAAACCAATATTTTTACCTGGAGAGAGTTTTTCTGTTTATGTTGTTAAAGAGGGTAAAGATTACAATCAAGGAGTTGGTTATTTAGACGATGGTACTATGGTGGTTGTAGAAGATGGAAGGAAATTTATAAATAGAAAAATAGATGTGGTTGTAACTTCAACATTACAAACTTCTTCAGGTAGAATAATTTTCACTAAACCAATTTAAAAAATGATTAAAGAAAAAAATTTCTTTGCTGCAATTTTGCTCGCCGCTGGAAAGAGTAGAAGATTTTCTTACAAAAATATAAAGAAGCAATTTTTGAGGTTTAAAGATAAAACATTAATTGAGTATGTCTTAGATAAATTTTTAAAAGTAAGCTCAATTAAACAATTTTTATTAGTTGTACCCAAAGAAGATTTTAAAAAAACAGAGAAAATTTTGTCAAAATATAAAGATATTAATTTGCAAATGGTTATTGGAGGGAAAGAAAGATGCAACTCTGTTGCTAATGCAGTAAAATTTTTAGATAAGAATATAGATTATGTTTTAGTTCACGATGTTGCACGTCCATTTGTGAGCGTTGATTTGATAAAAAGATGTATTGAAAAAATTAAGAACTGTGATTGTGTAATACCTGCAATAAATGTGAGTGATACTGTTAAGATGATAAATTCTAATTCAGAAGTTATAAAGACATTAGACAGAGAAAACTTAGTATTGGTTCAAACACCTCAGATTTTTAAAACTTCGGTTTTAAAAAAAATTTATTCTGACGAGATTTTAAATAAATGGACAAAGAAAAAAAAGATAACAGATGATGCGCAACTTGCAGAGCTTGAAGGATACAAAGTTAAAGTTATAGAAGGTGAAAAACAAAATTTCAAAATAACAACAAAAGAAGATTTGTATTTTATAAAACTATTAACTATTAACTATGAACTATGAACTATCAACTAATAACTCTGAACTATTGATCGGTATTGGTTATGATTGTCATAGAATAATAAAGGATAGAAATTTGTTCCTCGGTGGAGTAAAAATTGATGCAAATTTTGGTCTTAAAGGACATTCTGATGCTGATGTCGTTTTACATTCAATTTGTGATGCCATCCTTTCTGCTTGTGGACTACCTGATATAGGAGAATTATTTCCTGATACAGAAGATAAATATAAAAATATTTCAAGTGTTGTTATTGCAGAGAAAGTTTTAGAAAAAATAAGCAGAAATTACAAAATAATTAATATTGATATAGTTTTAATCTGTGATGTTGTAAAAGTTTCTAAATATAAAGAAGAAATGAAAAGTTCGTTAAAAAAAATTTTTAAAACAAATTTTGTCAACATTAAAGGAAAAACAACTGAAGGTATCAAAAGTTTTAAAGAATATATTCAGTGCTATTCAGTCGTTTTAGTTAAAAAGAAATGAAAATTTATAATACCTTAACTGCACAAATTGAAGAATTTTTTCAACAAGAAAAAAATTTAGTTAAAATGTATGTTTGTGGTATAACACCATATGATGACACTCACTTAGGCCATGGCAGATGTTATGTTGTATTTGATATCTTACGCAGATTTTTAGAATATAAAGGGTACAAAGTTGAATATATTCAAAATTTTACAGATATAGATGATAAAATTTTAAACAAGGCAAAGGAATCAAATCAAAAACCGCAGGAGGTAGCACAGAAATACATTAACTCATACTTTGAAGTTGAGAAAGAACTTAACATAAAACCTGCAAGATTGTATCCAAAGGTTACAGAACACATAGATGACATAATTGTTGCAGTAGAAAAATTAGTAAAAAAAGAAGTTGCATATGTTACTTCAACAGGAGTTTACTTTGATGTATCTAAGTTTTCAAAATATGGTCAACTTTCAAAGAAAAAAATTGATGAACTTGCTGTAGGAGCAAGAGTTGAAGTTGATGAAACAAAAAAATCTCCATTAGATTTTGCTTTGTGGAAGTTTGCAAAAAAAGATGAGCCTATTTTTTGGAAATCTCCTTGGGGTGAGGGTAGACCGGGTTGGCACATTGAGTGTTCTGTTATGAGTATGAAGTATCTAGGTGAGACACTTGATATACATGGTGGTGGTATGGATTTGATTTTTCCACATCATGAAAACGAAATTGCACAATCAGAAGCAATTACTGGGAAGAAGTTTGTGAACTATTGGGTACACAATGGATTTGTTACAGTTAATAAAGAAAAAATGTCAAAATCATTAAAAAATATCTTTGCATTAAAAGATTTGTTTACGATGTATGACCCTATGGTTGTTCGTCTTTTTTTGTTATCACAACATTATAAGAAACCATTAGATTTTTCTTTACAAGAAATGCAACAGTTTAAGAGTGTGTGGGAAAGATTTATAAATGTAAAAGAAAATGCAGAGTTGTGGATAAAAAATTTAAAAGATGGTGAAATGAATTTAAATTTAAAACAAACTGTGGATGATTTGGTTAAAAAGTTTGAAGATAGTATGGAAGATGATTTAAATACTTCATTAGCTTTGTCTGCTATTCATTCTATTGTTAACCATTTGTATATGTTAGAAAAAAATCTTACAAAAGGCATTACCAAAAAAGATGTTGAATATCCATTAAATAAACTTTCGATTTTATCTGAAGAAGTATTAGGTTTAAAATTCCAATCTTTTGAAATTCCAAAAGAAATCAAAGAATTGGTATTAAAAAGAGAACTTGCAAGAAAAAATAAAGATTTTGCTTCTGCTGATAAAATTAGACAAGAGTTAACTTCCTTAGGTTGGATTGTTGAAGATACACCATTTGGAACAAAAATAAGAAGAAGGATATAATTATGGAGTATTTCATAACATCAAAAAAACTTATAAAAGAAATACTTTTAAATCAACCACAACAAGTGTCAAAATTATATATTGCAGAGAATGCATTTGGTAAAGATATTGAAGAAGTAGTTTCCCTTGCAAAAAGACAGAAAGTTTCTTTTTTATCAGTTCCAAAACAAAAAATCTTGAAAGTTTTTAATCAGGGATATAGTGGAATGTTGTTGGTCCTATCTCCAATAAAATATATTGAATTAGAAGATTTTGTTAAAAACTTAAAAGCTAAAACAAAAGCATTAGTTTTAATGTTAGATGAAATAGTTGACCCACAAAATTTTGCAGCTATACTACGTTCTGCTGCTGCGTTTGAAGTAGATGGAGTAATAATTCAACAGTGGAATCAAGTTCCTGTTACACAAACAGTTGTTGAAGTATCAAAAGGTGGAGCTTATGTTGTTTCTATTGTTAAAGTGAAAAATGTTTTTAATGCTGTAAAAAGATTGAAAAAAGAAAATTTCTGGGTATATGCAACTGTTCCTAAAAGCACTCTTATGGTTGGAGAAAACCCTGTTGATTTAAAAACTGTCAAAAGCCAACAATATGTTGCTGTGATTTTGGGAAACGAAGAAAAAGGAATAAGAAAAAATATTATTGGAGAGTGTGATGGAATAATATCAATAGAACATTCTGAAAAAATTGAATCTTTAAATGTAAGTGTGATTTGTGGAATAATATTATATGAGATGTATAAAAAATAAAATGGTAATGTTTTTTATTGAAAAATCAATGTATATTTTGTATTGAATTTTTATGAATAAAAAAATTTTACATATTTTTCTTTTCGTGATTTTGTTTCTTGCACAAAACCTTCAATCTGCTCAACTTTCTTCAAAAGATTTAGAAGCAGATCTTAAATATTACTACAAAACTGTTCAACAACAAAAACTTACTCCTAACGATAAAATGTATATTCTGAATAAGATATATGAAAAGTATAAAAATACAAACTTGAATTTAACAAAACTTGAACAAGAGATTGAGAAAGTTAAAAAAGAATTAGAAAAAGAAAAACAAAAAAGTCAAAAACAAATCAAAGTTTCTTCTACAACTTATAATGTAGAAAATAAAACACAAAATATGCAGAAACTTAATATAGTTGATGAAAGAAAGGATAAAGAAGAAGTAAAAACAGAGGATGAAAGATACAAAATTTCTTCAGGCGATGTTTTATTTGTCCGCATTTCTCCAGCGGAAGAATTATCAAGAGAAGTAGTTGTTACTCCTGATGGAAGAATTGTATTACCCTTAATAGGCACATTGAAAGCTGAGGGATTTACTATTAAAGAATTGCAAGATAATATAGAAAAAAATTTAGCAGTATATATAGCTAATCCTAAGGTAAGTATAACTGTAAAATATTTTTCAAAAAAGCAGATTTTTGTAATGGGTGAAGTGAAAACTCCGGGAGGATATCAATATAAAGAAGGATTAAAACTTTTTGAACTTATCTCTCAAGCAGGTGGACTCACACAATATGCTGGTGCGAGAAATATTAAAATTTATAGAGGAGAAAAAGATAAACAAGAAGTTATAAATGTAAATTTAGAAGAGATTATTTCGGATCCTTCAAAGGACATCTTACTTAAACCCGGTGATATAATAGAAGTACCAAAACAGCCAAAAACTATAGCTGTAATAGGAGCTGTAAACTATCCAGGAAATTTTGACTGGTATGATGGGATAGATATTTTGAAAGCAATAAGTTTAGCAAGGGGGCATACTGATGTAGCTTCATTATCAACTGTTAAGATTTTTAGAGAAAAGAATCAAAAAGAAAAAGAAGTTATAAATGTTGATGTGGCAAAATTATTAAAAGGAGATTTGTCGAAAAATGTTGTTTTACAACCTGGTGATGTTGTTTATATTCCTAGAAAGTTTTTAGTAACGGGACAATGGTTTGTAAATACTGTTTTACCTTGGCTTACCTTGATAACAACTATTCTTTTGTTAATAAACTATACAAAGTAAGAAAGTTTAATTTTTATGAACTCACAAGAGATAAGAAAAAAATTTATAGAATATTTCAAATCACTAGATCATAAAGTTTTTCCTTCAGACTCATTAATTCCTTCTTCTGACCCCACACTATTGTTTACTACTGCAGGTATGGTCCAATTTAAAGATTATTTTTTAGGTAAAAAGACAGGACTTAAACGTGCTTGTTCAGTACAAAAATGTCTTCGCACATCAGATATTGAACAAGTAGGAAAGACTCCAAGACACCTTACATTTTTTGAGATGTTAGGTAATTTTTCTTTTGGTGATTATTTTAAAAAAGAAGCAATTTTATGGGCTTGGGAGTTTATAACAAAAATAATAAATCTCGATACTAATCGTTTATATATCACAGTTTACAAAGAAGATGATGAAGCATATGAAATATGGTCAAATATTATACCAAAAGAAAAGATTTACAAACTATCAGAAGAAACAAATTTTTGGAAAATGGGAGATACGGGTCCTTGTGGCCCTTGTTCTGAAATACTTTATGATTTGGGTAAAGAATATGGTTGTGGAAGCCCTGATTGTTCTCCTGCTTGTAGTTGTGATAGATTTATAGAAGTGTGGAATTTAGTTTTTACACAATTTGACCTACAACCAGATGGCAAACTTCTTCCTCTAAAACAAAAAAATATTGATACAGGTATGGGTCTTGAGAGATTAAATATGGTAGTAAATAAATTAAAATCTGTCTTTGACACAGATGTTTTCAAACCGATAGTATTTGAAGTTCAAAGATCAATTTCTGAAGATAATTATAATGATAAAAAAGTTAAATCTTATATAAATGCAATTTCAGACCATGCACGTGCGGTAACCTTTGCAATTTCTGAAGGCATAATTCCTACAACAGAAGGTAGGGGTTATGTTGTAAGAAAACTTATTCGTAGGGCAGTGAGGTATTTAAAATTATTAGGACATAAAGAAGCATTTTTATATAAACTTATTCCTATTGTAGTTGAAGTGATGAAAGATAACTATCCAGAGCTAGAACTTCATCGTGAAAAAGTAGCTGTTATAGTTAAGGCGGAAGAAGAAAAATTTTTAGAAACATTAGATGACGGATTAAAAATTATGGATGATATAATTAAATCTTCTAAAAAAAATATTTCAGGTGCGATTGTTTTTAAACTTTATGATACATATGGTTTTCCCAAGGAACTCTTAGATGAAATATTTAAAGAAGAAAACATAACTTATGATGAAAAAGAATTCATAGAAGCAGAAAACAAAGCGAAAGAATTATCTCGTGCATCGTGGAAAGGAGTTAAAACTATAGATACAAAAATTTATCAATCATTTCCTGAGACAAAGTTTGTAGGTTATACTCAATTTTCTTGTAAATCAAAAGTTATAGGCATAATAAAAGATGGAAAAAATTTAAATTCTATATCAAAATCAGAAAATGTTGAGCTTATATTTGATGTAACACCATTTTATGGTGAATCAGGTGGACAAGTTGGAGACAAAGGAGTAGTAAAAATTAATGGCAAAATAGTTGCAGAAGTTTTAGATACAAAAAAGTTTGAAGGAAGAATAATACATGTTACAAAAGTTTATGATGAAATAAAACTAAATAATGAAGTAGAACTTGAAATAGACCTTGAAAAAAGAGAAAATATAATGAGACATCACACTGCAACTCATCTATTACACAAAGCATTAAGAGAAACTTTAGGAGAACATGCTGTTCAATCTGGCTCTTTAGTCGCAGAAGATTACTTTAGGTTTGACTTTATACACTGGCGCGCTTTAAATAATAATGAAATTATAAAAATTGAAAACATTGTCAACCAGAAAATACTTGAATGTCTACCTGTAGAAATAATTTATACAGATTTGCAAACAGCAAGAAATCTTGGTGCAACAGCATTATTTGAAGAAAAATATGGTAATGAAGTTCGCGTTGTAATAATTGGTGGAAAGGTTGAAGATAACAAAATTTTACAACAACCATATAGTATAGAACTTTGTGGTGGAACACATTGCTCAAATACAGGAGAGATTGGGATATTTAAGATAATTTCAGAAACATCAGTTGGTGCAAACTTAAGAAGAATTGAAGCGATTTGTGGAAAGAAAGTTTATGAATACATAACAGATTTAGAAGTAAAACTTAAATCTTTAGCAGAAACTGTAGGGACAAACAATATTGATGAAATCCAGACAAAGATTGAAAAATTAATCCAACAAAATAAAAAATTAAAACAAGAAGTTGAAAACATAAAGATTAATGTTTCAACACAAAAAGTAGAAGAATTATTTAAAGAAATAAATGGTACAAAGTATTTGATAAGGAATATACCAAATACAGAACTTAAATTTTTACGTTCATTGTCTGATGAGATAATAAAAAATTTCTCGGCTGAGCCAACAGTCATTTTGTTGTATTCTTTGGAGAATAAAAAAATTTCTTTAGTAATACGAACAAATGAGTTAGGATTAAAAAAAGGTATATCTTTGAAAAAATTTACTGAAAAAATAAATAATGTATTAAAAATAAAATGCGGCGGAAGAGAAGATTTTATTCAAGGTGGCGGCACAATAGAAAGAAATATTACTCCTGACAACTTTATAGAGATTTTGATATAAACTATTGACTATAAACTAATATGCCCCTATAGCTTAACGGATAAAGCATCCCGCTCCGGACGGGAGTATGGAGGTTCAATTCCTCCTAGGGGCAAGTAAGAAAAATAAATGTGTGTATGCGTGAATGAGTTAATAATTGAGTTTATTGAGTTAGCGGGTTTGTTGAGTTAATTGGGTTTATAGGGTTTTTGGGTTTTAAACTATGAACTCATTAACTCACTAACTCATTAACTTATAATGGAAAGGGGGGTGAAAAAATGGAAGAAAAAATAGGAGTAGTTGAAGATTATTTTGCAAAAGTTTCAGTTATAGCTGTAAAACTTGAAGGTGAACTTAAGATAGGAGACAAAATCCATATAAAAGGCCATACTACAGATTTTATTCAAACAGTTGATTCTATGCAGATTGAGCACCAAAATGTAACCTCAGCTAAAAAAGGAGATTCTGTAGGTATAAAGGTTTAACAAAGGTGTAGAAAAGGCGATGTGGTCTACAGAGTGATAGATTAAATAAATAGCTAATAACTTAAAGATAAATTTAAAAATTATGTTTTTTATTTTGGAGATAATTTATGGAAATAATAGATATATTAACTTTAGCAGTAGATAGAGGAGCTTCTGATATCCATATAGTGATAGGCAGACCTCCAATGGCAAGAATACGTGGTGATATTGAACCATTATCTGAATTTCCAATTATTACACCTGATGAAAGTAAAAGACTAATATATTCTATTCTTCAGGATGAGCAGAAATGTAGATTTGAAGAGAACTATGAACTAGATTGCTCAATACAAATAGAAAAAGTTGCAAGATTTAGAGTAAATATTTTTTTTACAGAAGTACGGTGTTGAAGCATTATTTCGTGTGATACCCTCACAAATACCTAAACCTGAAGAGATAGGATTGACACCTGAAATTGTAAATCTTACTGATTTACCCAGGGGTTTAGTTTTGGTTACCGGACCAACAGGTTCTGGTAAATCAACTACCTTAGCTTGTCTTATTGAACTTATTAACCAGAAATATAAGAAACATATTTTAACAATTGAGGATCCTATAGAATTTGTATATGAAAATAAAAATTCTATAATTAGACAAAGAGAAGTTGGTACACATACAAAAAGTTTTGCGACAGCACTAAAATATGCATTGAGGCAAGATCCGGATGTAATACTTATAGGTGAAATGCGGGATTTAGAAACTATATCTGCTGCTCTTACAATAGCAGAGACTGGGCGTCTTGTATTTGCAACTTTGCATACACAAGATGCTGCACAAACTGTTGATCGTATAATAGATGTTTTCCCATCTCATCAACAACAAGTTAGAATACAACTATCCGGTACATTAAAAGCAGTAATATCACAAGTATTATTGCCTAGAAGAGATACGTTTGGTCGTGTTGCAGCAAGGGAAATAATGATAGTTCCCCCTGCAATTGCAAATCTTATTCGTGAAAGTAAAACACATCAGATTTATACTGCAATTGAAACAGGTGCAAAATATGGAATGATAACTTTGGATAGATCATTAATAGAACTTGTTAGAAAAGGAATGGTAAGTTTAGAAGACGCAGTTTCAAAAGCACAAAATCCTGAGTTTGTTCGCAATAGTGTTAGAATTTAGTTTTATAAATTTTTAAATTTTAACTGTAAAAGAATGATGGATTATAAAGGATTTTTAAAAAAATTACCAATGTTTAGTAGTATTTCGGCGTATGTTTTAGATAAAATTCAACAATATGTTGTAGAAAAAAGTTTTAAGGATAAAGAAGTTATATTTGAAGAAGGGAGCGAAGGAGAAAATGTTTATATAGTTTATTCTGGTTCGGTTGAGATATATAAAAATTATAATAAACCAAACCAAAAATTATTAAGTATTTTATTTGAAGGTGAGATTTTTGGTGAAACAAGTTTTTTTAATAAGGTGCAAAGGACTGCTACTGCTGTTGCTAAGGGAGAAACTTCGATTTTGGAGATAAATTCACATATTTTTTTGAATATTTTCAATGAAACACCGAATGAAGGAATAAAAATTGTGCAATATATGTTATTTAATACATTATCCAGATTGGAAAGAACTTCTAAAGAATTAGCGACTATTTACAGAATTTCGCAGTTAATAATGGAATCTTTAATACACCAGGATGGGATTGATAAGTTTTTAATAAATGTCTCTTCTGAAATTGAAGATGTGTTGCCAGAATTTTGTTCATTTGGGATATATTTATATAATAAATTTAATGAAGAATACGAGCTTATTTTATATAAAGGACAAGAAAAACCTAACTGGCTAAAAGATACTTTTAATATGAATGATGGAACTATCAAAATATTGCTTAATTCACAAGGAACTATTTTTGAAAATAACAAAATTTTTGTTTATTATTTAAAAGAAGATATAGAAAACATTGGATTTATATTTTGTATAACTAATCTACAATTTAAACTTCCTCAACAAATTAATGATTTATTGCTATCTATTGCAAATTTATTATCAATATCCATAAAAAGTTTAAAATTTATTCAAGAAGAAAAAGAAAGATTAAAGCTGCAGATTAGTAAATCAAAATATATTTTTTAAATAGTTATTTTTAAAACTTTCTTTTTAATGAATATTAAAAAACATTTTGATTGGGGTTTAATAGTTTTATTTTGTATCCTTTTCTTAACAATTTTTTACCTTTCTGGCGCTTACTTACCATTAGAGAATATTTTTTATGACTTGCGGTTTAAAATACGGAGCCCTAAAAAAACATTAGAGAGAATTGTGATTATAAAAATTGATGAAGAGTCTTTAAACGCATTTGGTAGATGGCCATGGGATAGAAAAATCCTTGCAAAAGTTGTTGAAAACCTTTATAATGCTGGTGCTAAAATTGTTGCTTTAGATATACTTTTTCCTGAAAAAAGTAATGAAACTTCTGATAAAGAATTAGCTAATGCTTTAGCAAAGGGAAATTCTATCGTTGCATCACATTTTGAAACAACATATGAAAACATCTTATTAAATGGCTCTATCCGGCAAGTCTGTGTTGAAAAACTAATACTTCCAATACCACAGATACAAAATGTTGCAAAAGTAGGATTTACTAATGTTGAACCTGATAAAGATGGAGTTGTTCGCAAGATTGCTCTACAAAGAGAATACGAAGGACAGCTAATTTATTCTTTTGACTACATTATTTATAAAAATTATGTAGACATAGATATTAAAAATCTTCCTGAGCAAATATATATAAACTATTATGGCCCACAAGAATATTTTGATAAAAAAAGCGGAAGTATTATTTCAACCTTTATACGATATTCTATAGTTAATATATATAACAACATAATTCCTCCTTCATGGATTAAAGAAAAAATAGTACTTATTGGTTCAACAGCAACTGGAACTTATGATCATTATCCAACACCATATGCTAGTTCTTCCCCTGGAATAGAGATACATGCTACTATAATTGAAAATCTGCTGACAAATACTTATTGTAAAAAGAAGTTTACAAAACTGCAGTTTTTAGCAATTATAATCTTAATGATGAGTTTTTTAGGTTTTGTTTTTTACATTACAGGAGCTGTTTAATCTGTTATTTTGATTTTATTTTTAGTCTTTTGTTATTATTTTCTTACATATTTCTTATTTGCAAAATTTTATACAATAGTTGAATTTATACCTATAGCATTAGGTGTCGTATTATTAGGATTTGGTAGTATTTTATATAAACTACTTTTTGCACAAAAAGAGAAAAAAATTATTAAAAAAGCATTTTCAAAGTATATAAACCCGTATATAATGGAAGAATTGTTAAAAAATCCAAAAGGTAGTTTAAGTACCTTAGGTGAACAAAAAAAATAGATAACTGTTGCGTTTGCAGATATAAGAGGATTTACAACAATTGCGAACATCTTCCTGCTGAAGAAGTTGTAAGGTTTCTAAATGAATGTTTTAGTGTCCTGAGTAATATAATATTTAAATATAAAGGTACAATAGATAAATATATAGGTGACTGCATAATGTTTTTTTTGGAATGCTCCAGTTGAACAACCAGATCATCCATATATTGCAGTGAACTGTGTTATAGAAATGTTTTATGCATTAGACAGGTTGGTAGAATCATATCGGTTATTGTCAAATTTTGAAATAAAGATGGGAGCGGGTATAAACACAGGTGAAGTTGTTGTTGGTAATATTGGTTCAGCAAACTATATGACATACACTGTAGTAGGCGATACTGTAAATGTTGCTTCAAGATTACAAGATCTTACTAAAGAGTTTTACACACCTATTATAATTTCTGAATATACTAACGCCAGACTTAACAATAGAATACCTACAGTTTCCTTAGGAAAAGTAAAACTTCGTGGTAGAGAACAGGAGATTGAGATTTTTAAAGTAAAGCTTTGAAAAAAATTTTTATTGAAATATATTAATTTATTTTGTAAAATTTTAAAGATGAAAATATTTTTTAGACTTTTATTTGCTCATTTATTAGCAGATTTTGTATTACAAACAAATTTTATTGCTAATTGGAAAAGAAGAAGTTTTTATGGTGTTTTAGTACATTCGTTAACTTTTTTTATTCTTTCATTGCTTCTTACCTATAATTATATTACTAAAATATGGATTGATTATCCTTTACAACTATCCGGCATATTTTGTTTAATAATTTTATTTATATTACATATTGCTGAAGATGAATATCGTGCATATAACATTAGGCGCCATTATGTAAAGGACAATATTTTATATTTTTTCTTAGATCAAATTATACATATAACACTTTTATTCATCTTTTCTCCACATTCTAGTGAGTTAGAAAATAATATAGAATGGATATTTGTGATACTTTGTTTATTAATTGTTGGCACATATAAGTATAGTTATTTTATATGTTGATAGTTTAGTTTATAGTACCTCTATCGCTTATAACTTTTTTCAAAAAAAGATTTATTCAATAATTTTTCGTTTCGTTGTTATGTTATTCTTTTTCTTACCTAATAAATTATATCTTTTGTCTTTCTTGTTGATACCAGCCTTATTATTGATAAATAAAAAAATAAATTTTTTATAACTAGTTGGTTTTTGGGTTAGTACATTATCTGTTTATAGCATTGGTTTTGTCATTATGTTTTTATATAGGAATTATATTTTATGAGAAAAAAACTATTCAAGAGATTTTAGTAGAATATTTTGGATTACCAAAGGAAGAGGTCGATAAACTCAAAAAAGAAGCTGACAGGGTTGGTATGTTATTGCAACAGTATGTGGTAGAATGTAAATTGGTAGATAAACACAAATTGTTAACAGTTTTAGGTGAAGAATGGTGTGTAAATGTTATTGATTTGCAAACCATAGATATAGATCCAGGCCTTTCAAAAGTTATTCCTGTAGAAATATGAAAACGATATAAACTTGTTCCATTTGGAAAAGAAGAAGAAGTGTTGTATGTAGCGATGACAGATACAAGAGACCTGTTTGCTATAGAAGATATAGAATTTAGAACAGGGTTTAAAGTAATTGCTTATTTAGCACTCCCTAATGATATAAAATATAAAATTGAACAATTGTATACAAAAGAAACTGAGATATATAATGAATCTTCTGAAATTTCTGAAGAAATATCAAAACAACCACAGATTTCTCATGAGATAATCACTGAAGATGCACAAGAACTCACCCAAGAATTACTTGCTAGTTTAGATGTTTCTAATGAAATATTAATTGAACAACAAAAAAAAGAAGAAATTACTGACATTATGCAAGTAAGCCCTGATGCACCTGAAGTTGAAAAACTTGTCAATGCCATAATTCTTGAAGCAGTAAGGTTAAAAGCTTCTGATATACATATAGAACCGTTTGAGAAAAAAATTGTGGTTAGATACAGAGTAGATGGACTTTTAAGAAAAGCTGCTTTTAAGATACCAATGGTATTCAAAAATGCTCTTATATCTAAAATAAAAATTATGTGTAATATGAACATTTTGGAAAGAAGGGTACCACAGGATGGAAGATTACAAGTTAAAGCAAAAGGAATTCCTCTTGAGTTTAGAGTTAACATTGTGCCAACAATATATGGTGAAAGTGTAGTTATGAGTATGTTGGACAGGTCTGCTTCTGGTCTGCCTTTGGAACAACTTGGTTTTTTACCGGACACTTTAGAAAAATTGATAGAACTTCTAAATCGTCCTTATGGTTTAATTCTTGTTTGTGGTCCAACAGGTTCTGGTAAATCATTCACCTTAACTGCTGCACTACAAAAAATTAAATCACCTACTGAAAAGGTTATTACTGCTGAAAATCCTGTTGAATATGAACTTGATGACGTTGTGCAAGTACCTGTTAATCCAGATATTAAAATGGGAGACAAAAAATTTGATTTTGCAACTGCATTACGTGCATTTTTAAGACAAGATCCTGATATAATAATGGTAGGAGAAATTCGTGACCAAGAAACAGCCCAAGTTGCAATGGAAGCAGCACTTACAGGACATCTTGTCTTATCTACTATAAATACTAATGATGCACCATCTGCTGTAGCACGTCTTTACGAGATGGGTGCTCCTACATATCTTATAGCTAATACTTTAGAAGGCGTTCTCGCACAGAGATTAGTGCGTACATTATGTAGTGAATGCAAACAGCCAGATACCAATCCATCAGATGATTTAATACAGATGTTAGAAGAATATAAAATAGATTATTCTTCTACAACTTTTATGAAACCTGTGGGTTGTAGAAGATGTGGAAATACAGGGATGAAAGGAAGAACAGCTATACATGAGCTACTTGTTATGAATGATGATATCAGAGAAATTTGTCTTAAAGATGTCTCTGCAAAAAGAATAAGAGATATAGCAATAAAAAATGGTATGAGGACATTGTTAGCAGATGGGTTAATAAAAGTCACTAAAGGAATTACAACATACGCAGAAATACTTGCTGTTTGCCAAAGATGACAAAAACAGAGTAATAGTTTGTGGGTTGTAGGTTATGGGTGTTATGTGGTGGTAGTCGCAGGATTTATTCTGTGTTTTTGTAGTGGTCGCATTTATGCGACTCTGCAATTTGGTGGCGGGATGTATTCGTGTGAATTCGTGGCTAAATTCAGTGATATCTGTGGCTTCAGTGGCAAAATATAGAATTATAGAAGAAAATTTCAAAAGACTTAGATATAAATCGGGAGGTTGAATATGTCAATTAACAAATTTGAAGAATTTTTTGAAATCGTAAAAAATCTATCATCAACTTTGGACCTTGATACATTATTAAAACGCATAGGTTAAGCAGCAGAACGAATAACGAATTCTGAAGCAAGTTCTATAATGCTTGTTGATGAAGATAAACAACATCTGTATTTCAAAACCGCTACCGGAGAAAAAGGTACAGCTGTAAAAAAAATTAAAATAAAAATTGGTGAAGGTATAGCAGGTAGTGTTTTTTTAACAAAAGAATCAGAAATTGTCAACGATGTCACAAAAGATCCGCGATTCACAGGAAAAATTGACCAACAAAGTGGTTTTAAAACAAGATCAATCATTGCAGTGCCTATAATTATTAACACAGCAGATAACGGAGAGGAAGTTATTGGTGTGATAGAAGTTCTTAATAAAAGAGAGTCCACTGGATTTAACGAAGAAGATAAAAAATTATTGGAAAGTTTAGCAGGACTTGCATCTGTAAGTATACTTAATGCAAAATTTTCAGAAAATCAAACAAATTTTTTTACCAAGTATAATAGAACTCCTTGTATCAGCAATAGAAACTGTAAGACCCATATATATTGGAAAATATTGGAAAATGACGCAGATGGCTACTATTGTTGCCAAAATGTTGGGTCTACAACCGCACTCTGAAGAATATAAAAGCATTTATTTTGGTACACTATTACACGATATTGGATATTTATCACCCAAACTTAAACTTGAATTAGAGAATGCTGACATTATTGAGAGAGCAAAAATTGAGCAATCACATGTAATAACATGTAATAATAGGTTAAGAAATTGTAAACAAAATAAACTTGTTGAAAAACACCTCACCTATTATAAAACATCATCATGAAAATTATGATGGCAGTGGTTATCCTAACGGATTAAAAGGAGAAGATATACCTTTAGGTGCAAGGATAGTTGCTGTAGTTGAATATGTTGAAGAGTTAAAAATTTCAGGTATTAAAAATGAACAAATATTACAATTTTTAGGCCAACACAAAAGTACTCGGTTTGACCCAAAAATTGTAGATATAGTAAAAGGAATACTTATTTCTGATACAACGTATTAATTTTACTTACTTTTTTATACATTATACATTGGGTTATTGGATTAACAAGTTTAAGTTGTTGTTTTAAACCCATATTTTCTTGTCTTGATTCTTGCCTTAATAAATTTAAATTTTTGCTTACCTATTGAAAATTTTGATGAATTTTTGAATTAGTATTAGCAAAAATTTGTAAATTTTGTCTAATAGAAATGCATCGTTAAATAAAAATAAAGTTTATAAATATTTGTTAAAGTTTTTAGTTTTTTAACTTAAATAAAAAATTTTTCCATTCATATTTAAATTTTTTGTTTTAAAAGTTATCTTTTTATGAAAGAAGAAAATAACAACAGCAATCAAACAGGATTGAAAGTTGCATTTCGTTCACTTCAATATAGAAACTATCGTTTATTTTTTATTGGTCAAACTATTTCACTTATTGGTACCTGGATTCAAAGAATTACAACTCCATGGTTAGTCTATCGTTTGAGCAAGTCAGCATTTTTGTTAGGTGTGGTTGGGTTTTCTTCTCAGATTCCTGCTTTTTTACTTACACCTTTTGCTGGTGTTTGGGTTGACAGGTTGCACCGCCACAAAATTTTAATTGCGACTCAAATACTTGCTATGCTACAAGCATTAAGTTTGGCTGTTTTGTTTTTTACTGGGACAATTAAAATTTGGCATATAGTTATTTTGGGTATTTTGTTGGGTTGTATTGATGCTTTTGATATGCCGACAAGACAATCTTTTGTTGTTGATATAATTGATAAAAAAGAAGATTTAAGTAATGCTATTGCATTGAATTCTTTAATGGTTAACGCAGCAAGGTTGATTGGTCCAACAATTGCTGGGATATTAGTTGCTACTGCTGGTGAAGGGATGTGTTTTCTTGTTAATGGTTTAAGTTATATTTTTGTTATTATTTCTTTGTTAATGATGAATGTTGAATTAAAAAATCTTAAGATCCAGAATAACAACAAAATTTTTTCTGATTTAAAAGAAGGTTTTCGTTATACTTTTGGAGTTGTTGCTATAAGATATGTTATATTACTTCTTGCTTTAGTAAGTTTGATGGGGATGTCTTACGCTTTGGTGATGCCTGTGTTTGTGAAAGAAATACTTCATGGTTGTTCTCATACTTTTGGTTTGCTAATGAGTTCTTCAGGTATTGGAGCGTTAGCAGGTGCGATTTATCTTGCATCAAGAAGAGATTCATCAGGTATTATTAAAATTCTTCCTTTATCTGCTTTAATTTTTGGTTTTGCTTTAATTTCTTTAGCATTTACTCGTGTGTTTATAATTGCTTTAATACTTATGATAATAACTGGTCTAGGTATGATAATACAGATGGCTGGAAGTAATACTGTTTTACAGACGATTGTTGAAGATAACAAACGTGGCCGTGTGATGAGTTTTTACACAATGGCTTTTATTGGTACAGCCCCATTTGGTAGCTTAATAGCTGGATTTTTGACAAGTAAACTCGGTGTTCAGAATACTCTTATCATAAATGGCCTTTCTTGTATTTTAGGAGCATTAGTTTTTTTAAACAAAATTTCTGAGTTTAAAAAGATATCTCATATAAGTTAATTCGTAAATTTTTATGTATATGTAGATTGTGAGGATAATTATGGATTTAGCATTTATAATTTTTGTTGTTACTTATATTATTATTGCTTTAGGTCAGCCACCATTGTTCAGGATTGACCGCACAGGTGCTGCTATTATTGGCGCGTCGTTGATGTTAGTGTTTAAAGTTTTAAATGTTAATGATGCATATGAAGCAATTGATTATAAAACAATTATTATTCTTTTTGGTATGATGATTTTGATTGCCAACTTAAGATTGTCAGGGTTTTTTAATATTGTGCTAAATTTTATATCAAGCAGGATAAAAAATCCTGTCGTTCTTCTTTATGTTTTAGTTTTTCTCTCAGGTTTGCTTTCTGCATTTTTTATAAATGATACGGTGTGTTTAATTTTTACTCCGTTTATTCTTGAGTTGACTGAAAGAATGAACATAAACCCAAAACCGTATCTTTTAGCACTTTGTATGTCTGCAAACATAGGAAGTAACGCAACTATAACTGGCAATCCTCAGAATATTATAATCGCTACTTCTTCAGGGATAAAATATGGAAGTTTTTTTGCAAAGATGTTTCCTATATCAGTTGTAGGTCTTATTATATGTGCTGTTCTTTTACATTTATTTTATAAAAAAGATATAACTTTGAAAGAGATAAGAATTTCCGAGATAAAACATGTCTATGTGAAACCTCTTGTGATAAAATCTTCTTTAATGGCTTTGTTAACAATGATTCTTTTTTTCTTAAACTTCCCAATGGAGTTAGTTGCAGTTGGCGTTGGTTCTTTTTTGTTAATCACAAGACGAATTAAACCTGATAAAGTTTATCGGTTGATTGATTTTAGGTTGCTTATACTTTTTATTGGGTTGTTTATTGTTATAAAAGGTTTTGAGAGTTCAGTAGTTTTTAATAGGTTAGTTGGCTATTTTAAGACAAATGTTTCAACACCATTATCTTTGGTAGTTATATCTACTTTACTCTCAAACATTGTAAGCAATGTTCCTGCTGTAATGATTTTGAAACCTTTAGTAGGAAGTTTGTTTAATAACGAAACAGCATGGCTTTGTCTTGCAATGAGTTCTACACTTGCTGGAAATTTAACAATACTTGGTTCTATTGCTAACATTATTGTAATAGAAGGTGCATCAACAAAAGTAAAAATAAGTTTTTGGGAATATTTAAAAGTTGGCTTTCCTTTGACACTACTTTCTATTTTAGCAGGATTCTTTATTTTAAAATTTTGTTAGAAAAAATTTTACTAATTTATGTTTCTTTTCTCATCACAATAGAACCATTACTACATTGTGGTGGTCACAAGTTTGAATTTCGTTCATTAACTTTTAATATAATCAGAAAAAATCTCAGCATTTTATGAGAAAAATAATTTTCAGGGGTGATTAAACGATTTGGTTGATACTTAAATTTTAAATTTTTTATCCAAATCTTTTACAAATTCACTTCCGCCAATCTTTATAGTTGATAATGCTACATTCTAAAAAGATAAAATTTTTTAACAACTGCTTTATAGTTTAAAATTTGTTTAAAATTATATAAAACAAAATAGTAGTTTTTCAACTTGTTAAAATATAAAATTTTATGAAAAAAACAGCGTTGGTTTTTTATTATACAAGGCAAAACAGATATAGTTTTAACTCTTTATTTGGCAGTTTGGAAACAAACTTAGAGATTATGTCTCAAGTTGATGTTTATACTTGTTTTAAAAAAGATGATTTATATAAAACTCTGTTTGAAATTGTTGGGAAATATAAAAAAGTTGTTTTATTAATTTCTTTTTTTACAACACAATTTTTTGATGTAGAAGAAGTTATAAAAAATGTTAGAAAAGATTTTGATAAAAAAGTTATATGTATTGCAGGTGGTCCACATCCTACAGGTTCTCCTTTGTCTACATTAAATCTTTGTTTTGATTTAGTAGTTTTAGGTGAAGCAGAAGAAGTTTTTTTAAAATTGATAGATAAAATGTTAAAAGATGAAGAATATTTTAGTTTACCAAACATTGCATACTTTGATGGAAACAAAGGTTTGATTATAAACAAAAGAGATGAAAAGTTTGTAGATTTAGATAAGTTTCCGCCAATAACAAAACATTTTGAACATTATGGACCAATTGAGATAACTCGTGGTTGCCCTTATAGATGTAATTTTTGTCAAACATCACAAATTTTTGGTACAAAATTAAGGCATAGAAGTGTAGAAAAGGTTTGTGAATACATTGAGATAATGCTTTCTAAAGGTCTTGCTGATACAAGATTCATTACACCGAGTTTGTTTCTATATGGTTCAAAAACTGGGAAGGATTTAAATCTTTCTAAAATTGAAGAGTTGTTTAAAAATGTTAAAGGTATAATAAAATCAAAAGGTAAACTTTTTGTCGGAACTTTTCCTTCAGAGATAAGACCTGAGCATATAAATAAAGATACAATTGAGATACTTAAAAAATATGCTGATAATGATAATGTGATATTAGGAGCACAGTCAGGTTCAGAAAGGGTTTTGAAACTTGCTAACAGAGGACATACTTTGGATGATGTATGTAATGCTGTTGAACTTTTGACAAAGGCTAATTTTAAGGTTAACTTAGATTTTATATTTGGTTTACCATATGAAACAAAAGATGATGTTGTTAAAACTATAGATTTTATTGATAAATCAATATCAAAGTATAGAGTTAGAATTCATGCACATTATTTCATCCCACTTCCTGGAACTAAATTTCAGGATTGTTTACCGGAAGAAAGTTCCAATCTTTATCTAGAATATTCCAAAGAGTTAAAGAGTAAAGGAGTGATTTATGGTAATTGGGAAAAGCAGATTCAGTTCCTTTCAATATTGAGAAAAATTTCAAAAAATTATATTTAAAATTTTTATTATGATATACATTCTGGATGGATACAATATAGTAAAACAGGTTGAGCAGTTAGAAAATAAAGAATTAAAGGTTCAAAGAGACTGGTTAATAAAAATATTAATAGAGAAAAAACCACAAGGGAGTTATAAAAACAAAATTTTGGTTGTTTTTGATGGTAAATATGAGGTCGGTTTGCAGAAGTATTGTAAGTTTAAAAATTATAATATTGAAGTATATTTTACTTCTTTAAACTCTGCAGATGATGAAATAAAAAACATTGTTAAAAATGCAAAGAATAAAAAAGAGATAGTTGTTGTTTCTGACGATAAAGAAGTTTGTAGATTTGTTAGTTATTATGGTGCTAAGGTTTTGGGTGTTAAAGAATTTTTAAGTAGGATTAATAAAAATGTTAGACAAAAATCAAATACTGTTTCACAGGACAAAATGGGAATTTCCTTTGAGGATATGGAAGAAATAAATAAGGAGATTAAAAAGTACTTTAATATCTGATTATGAGAGTCAATGATATAAAAGTTTTTTACATTTTACTTTTTGTATTTATAATTTTATATTTTCCAACATCTATTTGGCATTTTCCAGACGGAATAGGGTATTATTCATATCTACCTGTTTTGTTTGGACAAAAAAATTATGACTTCAAACCTTTGTTTGAACTTTATACTAAAAATCTTGCTGTTACACGCAATGGCTTTATAGTTAACGACTTTAGTTGTGGTTGTGCAATAATGTGGCTACCGGCGTATGTATTAAGCAAAATTTTTGAATCAGAAAGAATTTCAATAATTTTTACTAATTTTTTCTCATCATTGTTGGGGATACTTTCTTTATTTTTTGTTTATAAAACACTTTTGCTGTTCAAAAGTGAGAAACTTGTAGCAAAAATTATTTCTTTATTTATTTTTTTAGGAAGCCCGCTAATATTTTACAGCTATGTTGTACCACAGAATCCTCATACTATAACATCATTTTTATGTTCAGTATATCTATATTTTTGGTTGTCAACTTATAGACAAAAAAGTTTATCAAGATGGATATTTTTAGGGTTAATCTTAGGATTGGCAACTTTAGTCAGAGAACAAGAAATTTTGTTTGGTTTCTGTTTACTATTTGAAATTTTTGCAGATGTTGTACAAAATAAAAAAATTGATAAATTTTATTTCAGCTCTATCTTGGCATTTTTAATCACATTTTTATTTGTTTTAATGCCATACTTTTTAAATTCCTTGATTGTTTTTGGCAATATTTTTATTCCTAAAAGTTATACATTATCATTTACAAAGATGTCTTTATCTTCAGTTGTAGATGTTATCTTTTCCTCTTATCATGGATTATTTTGGTGGACTCCTGTGTTAGTTTTAGGTATAGTAGGTTTATTTTTAGGGTTGAATAAAAATTTTGTTGTCTCAATGAGTTTTTTATTTATTTTGTTTTTACAGATATTTTTGATTTCTTTAGTAACGGCGCCGGGCGGTGGCTCATCATTTGGTATTAGATATTTAACAGATTCGGTATTGATTTTTGCTTATGGTCTTTATCAATTATATCTTTTATTTAAAAATATGAGAATTAAAATTTTATTTTACATTTTATGCAGTTTGTTGTGTCTATGGACAATAATATTGTTAATCTATTCTTCCACGGGAATAATTGACCTTTTAGAGCCATATACTTTGAAAGAATTTTTTAGTATAATAACAAAAAACATTAAACATTTGTCTAAAATAAAATTTTTGCCACGGCTGATGTTGACTGCTGACGAATATTTGTTTATTTTTATAATATTTATAGTAGGTTTGATTTTTGTAAAATTATTGGATTCAGCTGTTAAAAATAATATAGCCCGGAGTTTTGTTGTTTTAATTTTTCTTTTTTTTATACTTCTTTTTGATATTAAAATATTTGAAGCTGGAATTATAAATCGTGTGGTATACAAAGATTATAAAAGTTTTCTTACTTTTAATGACTACAAAAATTATTATTTGTTAGCAGGACTTAAAGTAAGAATAAAGTATTATAAAAAAATTCACGATGAAAAAAACTACAATTATTATTTTCATATTGCGAAAAATCTTTATTTTGAAACTTTGAAGGGTAAAGATTTGTATAAGATTATGTTTTCTGATTTGGAATAAAAAATTTAAAAATTTATTTTTTAAGGAGGATCTAAATATGATAAGGAGATTTATTCTATATTTACTTAGATGGCAGTTAAGCACACCAATTTTATGGTTGGTGGTAAGAAACTTAGGTACAGGTATTGGTGCTACAATTTTGGCAAATCTTATTGGAGGAAGTATTTTCTTTTGGGTCGACAGATTTATTTTCACATCTAAAGCAGTAGAGATGTGGCATTTTAAAGAAAAAGGTATTTGTGATAATTGTGGAAAGGAAGCACCTTTATGGAGATTAGTTTTAGCTCCAGGATATGACAGAAGAAATGCAGAACCTAAATATCTATGTTTAGAATGTTCAAAAAAGAAAACAGATGAATTAAGAAGAAAAGGCATACCTATAAGGGGGAGGAGTTATTAGTATGAAAGTTTTAATTATTTATTATTCAGAAACAGGTAATACTAAAAAGATGGCTGAACTTATTGCCGAAGGTGTAAAAGAAGAGAACCTTGAGGTTATAGTTAAAGATGTTGAAAATGTTAATGTTAAAGAATTACTTGATTATGACGGTATAATTATCGGTTCACCAACATACTATGGATTACCTGCATACCAGATAAAAAAACTTTTAGATGAAAGTGTTGAATATCATGGTTCACTTGAAGGTAAAGTTGGTGGAGCATTTTCGTCTTCAGCAAATATTGGTGGTGGAAATGAGACAACTATAATGTCTATAATTCAAGCGATGTTGATACATGGTATGATTGTGAAAGGAACTTCAAAAGGAGACCACTATGGACCTGTAAGCATTGGAAGACCCGATGCTCGTGTTGAAAAACAGTGTAGAGATTATGGAAGAATGATTGCAAAACTTGTTAAACAAATTAATAAATAAATTTTATGTTACCAAAAGAAATATTAAAACAAATTCGTATAATAGAATTTAAAACAAACAAAATTGTGGATGAACTTTTTGTAGGACAGTATTCAAGCGTATTTAAAGGTCGTGGTATGGAGTTTGAAGAAGTAAGAGAGTATGTACCAGGAGATGATGTTAGAACTATAGATTGGAATGTTACTGCGAGATACGGCAGACCTTTTGTTAAAAAGTATGTTGAAGAAAGAGAGTTGACTATAATGCTTTTGTTAGATATGAGCGGCTCACAATATTTTGGTTCAAGGCAAAAGACGAAATCAGAAGTTATGGCTGAAATTGCTTCAATTTTTGCTTTCTCTGCTTTAAAAAATAATGATAAAGTAGGCGCAATAATTTTTACTAAAGAGCCAGAGCTTTATATACCTGCAAAGAAATCTTTGTCTCATATTTTAAGAATTGTGAGAGAAATTCTATATTATAAGCCAAAAAATAAAACAACAAATATCAAATCTGTATTACAATATTTTTATCATGTACAAAAGAAAAAATGTATTGTTTTTCTATTTTCTGATTTTAAAGATACCGGCTATGAACAATCATTAAAAATTGTTTCAAAAAAGCACGACCTCATCTTACTTAGGATGATTGACCCTTTGGAGTTTGAAATAAGTAAAATTGGAGAGAATTTATACTTTGAGTTTGAAGATATAGAAACAAATGAAAGCATAGGTGCCAGTTTTTCAGGAGCAATTAAAGAAATGTATGAAAGACAGATAAAATTTTATAGTGAATATTTAGAAAATTTAGCTAAGAAATATAATCTTGATTTAGTAGATATATACACAGATAAACCATATATTGAGTCATTGTTGAAGTTTTTTTATAAAAGAGAAAGAAAATTGAGATAAAAGATTGTGACTTGTAGTCTGTAGCTGGTAGCTAGTAATTTCATAAACGACTAGCGACAAGCCACAAACAACCAACGACTAATAACAAGTAGATTTGCAAAAAATGATAAAGCTATTATTGATCTTATTTTTCATTCAACCACTTTTAGGACAGGTTAAATCACAGAGTTATGTTGATAGAAAAAATGTATATCTTGGTGATATCTTTGAATATAATATCATTTTGGAACATCCCGAAAATATTAATATAGAGAAGTTTGAAATTTATGATGTATTGAAAGATACAGCTGGTGCTGAAAATTTTATTTTGCTTGAGGCAAAAGTTAAGAAAAGAAAAAAGTTGTTGAGTAAAAATATCAAAGAGAAATATATCTTTAAACTCATTCCTATCAAAATTGGGAAACTTCAAATTGCTGAATTTAATATAAATTACACCAACAAAACGACTCAAGAAAGAAATTCTATTCTAATACCTAAAATAGAAGTTGAAGTTGCACCATATCCTAAACCTAAAAATAAAAAATTTGATGGTGAAATTATAGATATAAAACCACAAATTTGGATAAGAAATTTTTTATGGTTAATTTTTATAGGTTTTGCACTTTTAGGCATTTTATTTTGGATTTTTTATCAATATAGGTTAAAACCAGAACATAAACAGAATTTTTCAGCTGAACAACAAATGGATATTAAAGAAGTTGCTTTATCAAAATTAGAGAGTTTGTGGCATAAAGATTATATAACAAAAGGATTAATAAAAGAGTTTTATTTGGAACTCACTGAAATTGTTAGATGGTATATAGAAAAAAAGTTTAATGTTAATGCTTTGGAATCAACAACAGAGGAGTTGTATAATCTACTTAAGAAAAAAGTTGATAAAAAATATAATTTAAAATTAAGGTCATTTTTAGAAAATGCAGATTTGGCAAAGTTTGCAAAGTATACTCCTCAGAAAGAGCAAATTGTCAAAGATTTTGAAACAGCGAAAGAGTTGATAAATTAGGTGTTAGATATCAGAGATTAGGGATTTGTAGGGCACGGCTTCAGCCGTTACACATTCACACATTTACATATTTGGTAGTATTTTGTAGCGGTTTGATTTATCAAACAAAATAACGAAACCACTATGAATTTTGAGCGTCCATATTTATTGATTCTTCTGATATTTTTACCTTTTATTTGGCGATTCCTTATTAAAAAAAATAATATTTTAAAAATAAAATTTACAAATGTAGATTTATTGACAAAAATTTCTAAAGAAAATTTGCAAAGATTTGATCTGCATAAATTCAATTCGGTTTTAACTATTTTATGTTTGTTTTTTTTAATAATAGCAGCTGCTGGTCCAAGAAAAGGTATTGTTTCTAAAGAAGAAACAAAGAATGTCGTTGATATTATGCTTTGTCTTGATACCTCAACAAGTATGTTAGCATTAGATTTTGAACCCAAAAATAGATTTGAAGTAGCAATATCTGTTGCAAAAGAGTTTGTTAAGGGAAGAAGAAATGATAGAATCGGTGTTGTGGTTTTTAGTGGAATACCAATTTTAGCTTGTCCATTGACAATGGATATTGAAGCAATACTTCGTGTTTTAGACAACTCTAAGATTGGTATGGTAAAATTAGATGGCACTGCTATTGGTGATGCCATAATAACCTGCCTTGCGAGATTTCCTAAACAAGAAAGTAAGTCAAAAGTAATAATTTTACTTACCGATGGAAGAAACAATATGGGACAAGTTGACCCTATAACAGCAGCAAAAGCTGCACAGTCAGTAGGTGTAAAAATTTATACTATTGGTTGTGGAACTGCTACAGGTAAATCAAAATACATTGTAGATGACCCTTTTTGGGGAAAAAGGGTAGTTTTTATACCACAAGATTTAGACGAACCTACTTTAATACAAATTGCAGATATAACAGGTGGTAAATATTTCAATGTTACAACAAAAGAAAAGATGTTTTCTGTTTTTAAAGAGATTGATAAACTTGAAAAAACAGAAGTTAAAGTTAAAGAATATAAAGAATACAAGTATTTTTATCAAAGTTTTGTACTCATTTCATTTTTTTTGTTTTTGATAAGATTTTTGTTAGAAAAAATCATATTTTTAAAAATTCCATAAACTTGTTATGAAATTCACAAATATTTCAGTATTGTATCTAATGATTGCATTGGTTCCCTTGTGGTTGATAGTTTTAGTTTTTGTTTACAAAAGATACCTTAACACAATTAAGAAACTTTTCAGCCAAAATTTAATACCAAAACTCATATCTCCGAATTTATTAAAAATTCAAAAAATAAATTTTATGATATATTTTTTAGTTTTTTCTTTGTTTTTGTTTGTATTAAGTGGACCACAATGGGGTTTAAAGCCGCAAGAGGTAAAGACATATGGAGTGGATGTTATTTTAGTAATAGATGTTTCAAAAAGTATGCTTACAGAAGATGTTTTGCCAAATAGATTAGAGTTTGTTAAAAACACTTGTGAAATTTTGCTAAATAGATTAGAGGCACATCGTGTTGGTATTATAACTTTTGCAGGTGTAGCATTTTATCATTGTCCATTAACTTTGGACTTACAATCAGCAAAAGATTTGTTGTCAATTATTGATACAGATATCGTGCCATATCCTGGAACAAAGATAGGTTTAGCATTAGAGGAAGCACTTCGGGTTTTCAAAGAATATAGTAGAGGCAGTAAAATTGTAATACTTTTTACCGATGGTGAAGACCATGATTCATATTCTTCTTCTATTGTTGAGGAGATGAAGAAAAATGGTATAGTTGTTTATACAGTAGCTGTTGGAACACCTGAAGGCAAAGCTATACCAATAAGGGACCAACAAGGAAGAATTGTTGATTATAAAAAAGATAAACAAGGTAGTATTGTAACAAGCAAATTAAATGAGCAGTTATTGTATGAAATTGCAGAGAAGACAAATGGGAAATATTTTTCTTCAAATTATGGAGAATTAGGTGTCGCACAACAGATTATTAATGAAATTTCAAATTTAAAACAAACACAATTAAAATCAAAAGTTTATAATCTCTATACAAATAGGTATCATTATTTTGTATATATTATAATTATTCTTTTGCTATTAGAAACTTTAATTCCAAAACATTGGTGGACGAAGATATAGTCAATAGTTCATAGTTGATAGTTAATAGTTGTAGGGCACGGCTTTAGCCGTGCACAGAATAATAGTAGGAAGTAGAAAGTATGAAGGTGTTAGGTATTTGTAGGGCACGGCTTTAGCCGTGCATAATTTTTGCAAGATTGTAGCTTGTAGCTCGTAGCTTGTGGCTTGTAGCTGGTAATTTTACCAACAACCAGCAACAACTTACCAGCGACGAGCAATGGTAGCCGCAAGCTTTAGCTTGCGTATAATATAATAATAGGTAGTCGGGGTCCCGCCCAAAGTGGGACCGCGATTCATTACGCACCCTGAAGGGTGCGGCTACCAAATTATTATGGTATCCGCGGGATTTCCGACAGAGGCGGAGGAAGGTGTTAGGAAAATTTGTGTTTTTCCCGCGTTATTCGCGGTTATGAAAGCAATAATAATTTTTTTAGCAACTTTATTTTTTACAAACATTGCAATATGTAGTTTTAGAAAAGATGTAAATGATGGGAATAGATTGTTTTATAAACAGAAATATGATGAAGCAATTGAAAAATATAATTCCGCAGAGATTAAAAAACCAAATGATGCTATTTTATATTATAATAGAGGTAATGCATTTTATAAACAGCAATCTTATGAGCAAGCAATAAAAGAATATCAGAAGTCATTAGGTTTGACAAAAGATAAAGATTTTAAATCTAAAATTTTGTATAATATGGGTAATGTGTATTTAAAATTAGGAGATTTTCAAAAAGCAAAAGATTCATATATTCAGGGTTTAAAATTAAACCCTAATGATGAAGATATAAAATATAATTTACAATATGCATTGGTTGAGCTAAATCAACCACAGCAACCTCAGAAACAAAAATCAAGTTCTGATAAATCTCAAAATCAACAGCAACAAAAAACCAAGCAAGAGCAACAAGAACAAAAAAATTACATCTCAGAACAGGATGTGCAAAGGTTGATTGAGTCAGTCAATCAGCAACAGAAAGACAAACTAAAAGAAGCATTAAAACCACAAAAACCACACTTGCCACAGGTGGATAAGGATTGGTAGTTTATGTTGGATGTGTAGATGGGTAGATGTGTGAATGTGTGGATGAATTGTAGGGCACGGCTTTAGCCGTGCATAATTTTTTTTGTAGCGGTCGCATTTATGCGACCCCGCAACTTGTAGTGTGCGATAAATCGCACCGCTACAAATTTGATGTATTCCGCGTAATCCGTGGTTATGAAAAACAAAATTTGTTTTTGTTTACTTACAATATTTCTGTTATATTCAAAAATTTTTGCTGATATTAGTATATCTGCTTCTGTAGATAAAAATGTGATTTCTTTAGATGAACAACTTACACTTCAAGTTGTTGTTTCTGGTGATACAACAAATATACCACAACCTAATATTCCAAACCTACCTGATTTTCAGATTTATTCATCCGGTAGGTCACAAAGTATCTCTATTATCAATGGACAAATAAATTCTTCTGTAAGTTTTAATTATGTCCTTTCACCAAAACATACTGGTGAGTTTGAGATACCACCAATTTCTGTTAATTATAAAGGCAAAATTTATCAGACAGAACCAATAAAGATAAAAGTAGAAAAGACAACATCTCAAAGACAGCAAAGACAAATTCCAATTCAGCATAATGTATATCAAGGCAAACAAAGAAATATTTTTGTTGAAACCTTTGTTGATAAAAAGAGTGCTTATGTTAATGAACAGATAACTTTAACATTTAGATTTTATACAAGAATCAATCTTTTATCCCAACCACAATATACACCACCTGATACTACAGGATTTATTACAGAAGACCTACCACCACAAAAAAATTACTACACAATAATTGATGGACAAAGATATTATGTATCAGAGATTAAAACAGCATTATTTCCTGCAACTGCTGGGAAATTTGTAATAGGTACTGCAATAGTAAAATGTGTGATTGAAGATTTTGATACAGACGACTTTTTTTCTGATAGCTTTTTTAAAAGTTTCTTTTCTTCAGGTAAAGAGATTATCTTAAAATCGCAACCAATTGAGATTGATGTTTTACCATTACCACAACCACAACCGCAGTTTTTTTCAGGTAATGTTGGCAAATATGAAGTTGAGGTTTCTTTAGACAAACAAAAACTTGAACAGAATGAAACAACATTTTTAAATATAAAAATTTCAGGAGTTGGTAATATAAAATCCATCACAATGTCTAAAGCATTAATAGAATCATTTTTAGGTAAAAACTTTTTAGTATACGACCCGATAACCTCCTTTGATATAAAGAAAGAAAGTTATTTATTGAAGGGAAATAAAACATTTAAAGTTCCAATATCGCCACAGGTTGCAGGAAGTTTAACAATCCCTGATATAAAATTTGTATATTTTAATCCTTATACTAAAAAATATGAAACCGCTATCTCTAAAAGTATAACACTTGATGTTTTGCCATCAACTAAACAAACACAGTTTGCACAACAAAAAATATTTCAAGATAATTCTCAAAGTAAGAAGTTAGAACTTGAAGATATAAGATATTTAAAGACAGAGATAAAAACAAGAAGTATTAAAAGTTTAAATACGGATTTTTATTTAATAATTCAGATTATTCCTATACTATGTTGGCTAAGTGTTAGAACTTATAAGTTATATAGAGAACATAGGTTAAAAGATATTAAAAAATATCGTGCAACTATTGCTTTTAAAATTGCAAAGAAAGAGATTAAAAAAGTAAAAAGAGACGAAGATTTTATTGAAAGATTTTATGATATAGTTGCTTCTTATCTATCAGATAAAATAGGGATTTCAAAAGAGGCAGTAAACATTGAAGAAATTAAAAAGTTTTTCAAAGAAAAATTAACAGAGCAGACATATAAAGAGATTATTTCATTATGGGAAGAGTTAAATTTTTATCGCTTTGCTCCGACAAAAGCAAAAGATATAAACTTTTCAGAATGGAGGCAAAAAATAATCAATGTCTTACAAAAAGTTGAATATGAAATATAAGATAATAATTTTATTTTTTTTAATTTCTATAAGTAAAATTTGTCTTTCATCCAATCTGTTAAATGAAGGGATTGAACTTTATAATAGTGGAAAGTTTTCTGAAGCAAGGGGTAAATTTCTTTCTCTTAATAATGAACTATTGAATAAAAAATTAGTTTCATCAGAAGTTTTGTATAATATTGGAAATTGTTATTTCAGAGAGAATAAATTGGGTTTTGCAAGATATTATTATGAACTTGCAAAGTTGGTAAATTTTCACGACAAAGATATAAACTACAATATTAAATTTATAAAAAAAATTACTGGAAATGAAGCAGAAGAGAGTTTTATTGAGCAGATTTCAAATTTTATTTCTTTTAAAGAGACATTGATTTTATTGTTTATTTTTAACATCTTGTTTTTTGGTAGTTTGATTTTTGAAAATTTTGTCAAGATGAATATATTAAAATTAAAATGGATAAAGAGAATCTCCATTTTATTTCTTTTAATTTTTTTAGTTCTGAGTATTTTTAAATATAATTATGAAAATCAAATAAAAGGAATTGTTTTAGAACAGACAGATTTATTGTCTGCTCCTGAAGAAAGTAGTTTAAATAAGTCAGTTTCTATAAATGAAGCAAAAAAAGTTATAATTTTGTCAGAAAAAGATAATTTTTATGCTGTTTATATTTTGCAAGATAAAATTCAAGGATGGATTAGAAAGCACAAAGTAGGAAAGTTGGTAGCTCGTAGCTTGTAGCTAGTGGCTCGTACTTTGTGGCTTGTGGCTAGTAGCTTGTAGTTGGTAATTTTACTAGAAAATTTGTAGTGCACGGCTTTCCGCCAGAGGCGGACTGCCTCAGGCAGTAGCCGTGTCCCGCAACTTGCGGGATAGCGGTTCGATTTATCAAACGATAAAAGGCATGTAGGGCAGGGCTTTAGCCGTGCGAAATTTTTTGCGATAAATCGCACTGCTACAATCCTGCAAATTGCGGGTTTGCCCTACATTGTTTTATACATTTTGTTCACATTATATCTGTAGGGCAAGGATTTATCCTTGCGTATTTTGTAGCGGTCAGCTTTCCGCCTTGATAAACAAAAAATTTTTTTAAAAAATAGTTGACAAAACTGAAAATTAAATATATATAATAAATTAGGTTGGCAACAAACTTATTCACAAGCGACCATCTACGAGCCACTAACAACCATAATTATATGGTGGGTTAAATTATGAACAAAAAAAATAAACTAACAAAGGTATTACTAACAGTATTAAATTTGTGTATATTTTTTGGTATATTATTTTCAGCCACACCAAATAAGGTTAACTATCAAGGGGTTTTAAAAGAGAAAGGGCAACTTGTAACAGGCACAAGAAAGATGAGGTTTTCAATATATGATGCAGCAACAGGTGGTAATTTGAAATGGAGTAGTGGAGTTGTAGATGTAGAGGTTAAAAATGGAGTATTTAGGTATGTATTAAACTTACCATCAGATTTTGATTGGAGCAAGGGGACATATTATTTAGAGGTAAAGGTTGAAGACACAGTGTTGACACCACGAGAAGAGATAAAATCAAGTATATATGCTATACATTCTAAGGAAGCAGAGATAGCGAAAGAAGCCCAATCAGTAGATTGGTCTGATATAAAGAACAAGCCGCCTGAATTTTCAGGTGGAGAATTGTCAGCAAACTCAATAGGTTCATACCACATAATTGACTCAACGATAACAGATGCTGACATATCACCACAAGCGAACATCTCTTGGAGCAAGATTTCAAAGTCAGGTTCATCGTTGGGAGATTTAGGAGGCATACTTCCTGCTGATAAATTGTCAGGTAGTTACTTAAACGATGTTAAGGTGTCATCTGCAATACATGCAGAAGTTGCAAGTAGTGTAGTAGGCAGTGTATCAGCAGAACAAGATTTAGATATGAAGGGACATAACATACTGAATTTAAGTACAATAACTGCACAATCAGAAGGAATATATTTAGCGTCAAATGTTTTTGTTACACAAGGCAACTTTGGCATTGGGACGACGGGACCAAGTCAAAAGTTGCATGTAGCTGGCAAGTTGCAGGTTGGGGATGATGACACTCCTCCGACTGCTGGCGCTATTCGTTGGAAAGGGACAAATTTTGAAGGGTTTGATGGGTTTGTTTGGAAAACCCTTGATGTTCAAGCTACTTCCGGAGGTGGTTGGACTGAAGATGCGGCAGGCAATAGAGTCTATCTTACCAATTCGGGCCGCAAAGTCGGAATTGGGACGACGGCGCCAACGAGTAGATTACATGTAAGAAGTATAGATACGATAGAAGGAGCAATGAGGGTGGATAATCCAGGGGGTAATGCGATAGTATATGTTTCAACAACAGGCAACGTTGGCATCGGGACGACGGGGCCAGCGGCAAGGTTAGATGTTGTAGGTTTTACAGGCACTTCACCTGTATTAAGAGTTTCTACAGCGGCTGTAGGTGGGGACAGTATAG
>Ga0308394_1000047_pt1 | contig 72408 bp, 62 predicted proteins | sample Hotspr2Sampleme2_FD_202366 | JGI IMG/M metagenome (GOLD analysis project Ga0308394, IMG submission 202366) | Hot spring phototrophic mat microbial communities from Mushroom Spring, Yellowstone National Park, Wyoming, United States - 20050701_me2 ...
TAGAACTTGTTGGCTTACTTTTCTTGGCAGAGCAATATCATCAGGGTCTTTACTATTCTGCAATATTTTTTGTAATTCGTGGTAACGAATCCATTTTGCATTTTCTCTTTTACCTTGTTCTACTTCTCTACTTGTTTTAATAAGTTCTTGACGGATAATATAGTTACCTTTATTATAGAGGTTTTTAGCAAGGAAAGCCAAATGGTCTATTTCTTTGTAACTTTTATGATTTTTTGATATAATATGTTTTTCTACTAATTTCATTTTTGTTTTTCTAATTCTTTAATCAATTGCATTGACTTATTTTCAACTTCATAAATTAGTATTGTATACATAACAAATACTATGCCATACTATATTTTTTGTGATGTATTTACAATACTTGCACCTTCTTTTTTAGGTGCTTTTGATGCCAAAGAAATTGCCTTCGTTTCTTTCAACGAAATAAAGGAGTTTTTTACATCAACGATTTCAACTGAAACGTTGCCCCGTCCGAATCATCAAACTAAAGAGTTTCGGATGCTTTACGGCAAAGTTAAAGATATTTTAGAACAAAAAACTTTCATTGTAGAGATGAAAAAAGCAAAATGAACAATAAGTGATTAGACACAAGAGACAAGAGGCAAGAGACAAGACAAAAAATTGTCTATCAGCATTTTATACCAATGAGAGTGTCTGTTTAATTTTGTTGAGGCACTTAAAAGATGAAAGCTATAATCAGTTTAGTGAGGCTTTGCGTGAAAAAATGATTATCTTAGCCGACAAACTCAAACCAAAAATCTATGAATATGGTTTTTTGAGAAAATAAATTTTTAGTGTGGTTTTTTGCTTATTAAAACAATGAACTCAAAAGTTTGTATAATTGGAGCAGGTTCCAGCGGAATTGTAGCCTGCAAGGTTCTGCATCAGCGGAATATCCCTTTTGATTGTTTTGAGAAAGGCTCTAAAATTGGAGGTAATTGGCGGTATCTCAACGATAACGGAATGTCTTCTTCGTACCGTTCTTTGCACATCAATACTTCTAAGAAAGTGATGGCTTACTCCGATTTCCCGATGCCCGACGATTATCCCGATTACCCAAGCCATTTTCAGATTATAGAATATTTTGAAAACTACGTAAAACATTTTGGCTTCGGTAATAAAATTACGTTCAACACAGGTGTAGAACGTGTAGAAAAAATTGCCGATAATCATTACAAAGTTCGTTTAGATACAGGCGAAGTGAGAGAATACACTGATGTTCTGGTTGCCAGCGGACACCACTGGAAAGCTCGCTATCCCGATTTCAAAGGCGAATTTCACGGACTTTGTATGCACTCTCACGACTACAAAACACCTGATATTTTTCAAGGAAATAAAAATGTGATAGTGGTTGGTATCGGTAATTCTGCCGTAGATATTGCCTGCGAAGCGGCTCGTAATTCAACAGGAAAAGTGTTTATCTCTACGCGTAGCGGAGCGTACATTTTACCCAAATACATTATGGGTATTCCCTTTGATACGCTCAATAAATATAGTGTAGATTGGCTGCCGATGTTTGTGAAACGAGCCTTACTGAGTTTCTTTTTATGGGTAGCTCGTGGAAGACAAGAAAACTATGGCGTTCCTAAGCCCAAAAGACCGCTCCTTTCCGAACACCCCACCATTTCGCAAGATTTGCTCAATTTGGCAGGACACGGCAGAATACACATCAAGCCTAATATCAAAGAATTAGCAGGCGATATCATTATTTTTGAAGATGGTAGCCACGAAAAAGCCGATGTACTCATCTACGCCACAGGCTACAAGATTGCTTTCCCTTTTTTTGATAAAAATTTCATTGATGTCGAAGAAACCAACGACATCAGTCTTTACAAACACGTAGTTCATACCGAACACAAAGGGCTGTACTTCATAGGTTTAATTCAGCCTTTGGGGGCAATTATGCCTTTGGCAGAGGTGCAATCGGAGTGGGTGGCTAATCTGATTACAGGTAAAAGCCAATTGCCCGATAAAGAAAAAATGCTCGCTGATATAAAAAAATACAAAGAAAAACTACGAAAACGCTACAAACATTCGCCCCGCCATACGATACAAGTAGAATTTTATCCCTACAAGAATATGATAAAGAAAATGGCTTCGGTCTGAAAAAAGCAAATTCATCAAAAAAAACACCTTACAGATCTTGAAAATCTGTAAGGTGTGGAAATTTTGCTCAGTAGCGAGGAGGGGAATTGAACCCCTGACCTTCGGGTTATGAATCCGACGCTCTAACCACCTGAGCTACCTCGCCAAGATAGGACTGCAAATTTAAGAAAAAATATCAACTATCTACAAAAAAATTAGTATTTTTTTCAATTGTATAAAAATTCTGCTTGATAGTTGGCAAAAAATCTAAAATACTTATATTTGCTTTTAGCTTTATCTTATATTGCTTATGAAGAAGTTTAAGTTTGTGAAGGAGTACGAAATAAAAGCTTCTGTAAAGATGCTTTATCCTTATTTTTCTACTGCTGTGGGCTTGGCGGAGTGGTTTGCCGATAAAGTAGAAAATATCAATCCTCAAACAATGTTGTTTCATTGGGATAATGAAGACCATATCGGTAAAATTGTTGCTCAAAGAATAGGCAAATCCATCAAATTTGAATTTGAACCTGAAAGCCAAGAAGATGCTCAAAATCCTTCTTACATTGAGTTTAGGTTGGATTTCAATGACATCACAAATACTACCTTCTTGAAAGTTACAGATTACTCTGCCGAAACCGATGAGGAAGAACTTAACGAACTTTGGGACGGCCTGATACACACACTCAAAGAGATTGTAGGAGGCTAAAATGACCTTTTACCACCCCTCTCAGTCCGAAAACAAAAAAGAAAATGCGTTTTTCTCTTAAAAAAATTGACTTGCTCATCTTAAAATCTTTTCTGCCTTCGTTTTTTCTCACCTACTTTGTAGTAGTTTTTTTGCTTTTGTTGCAAATGATAATGAGCTACATAGAAGAATTTGTAGGAAAAGATGTAGGTGTATGGACTTTTGCTAAAATGTTGTATTACTTCTCGCTCAATCTTACCCCAATGGCTCTGCCTTTGGCGGTGCTGCTCTCGTGCCTGATGGCTTATGGTAATTTGGGAGAGCATTTTGAACTAATCGCCCTTAAAAGTGCGGGTATTTCACTGAATAGAACCCTTTTGCCGATAGGTATCGTTGCGGCAATTGTTAGTGTAGTTTCTTTTTGGTTTTCTAATAATATTGTCCCCTATGCCAACATCAAGGCTTACAGCACTTTGTACAATGTAAAACAAACCAAAGCCACCTTAGACCTCAAAGAAGGTGTTTTTTACGATGGTATTCCTAATTACAGCATCAAAGTTGCTAAAAAATACCCCGACGGCAAAAGCCTGAAAAACGTAATGATTTATTCGCATCAAGATTTCAGAGGTAATAAAGAAGTCATCTTGGCTGACTCAGGAAAGATGTACACGATTTTGGACGGAAATTATTTGGTAATGGAACTTTTCAACGGAAACTCTTACACCGAATATGGCGAGATGGGCGTAAATACAGCTAAATTTATTCGTAGCCATTACAAAAAAACTAAATTAGTTTTTAGCCTCTCAGCCTTCAAAAATAGCGATATTCCCGATTCCTTGTTCAGGTATCATCGTTTTATGAAAAATGTTTTACAATTAAGACAAGAAATTGACTCCTTCGGTAGAGAATTAGATAGAAATATTAGAAAAATGCCTGTAGAAATAGCTATGTATTATGTGCAACACCAGAAACATCTCATCAAAGATACAAGCAGCAAGCTGAGTGTTAGCAAGTCTATCAATTTTTCGTCTAAACAAATAGATTCTCTTTGGCAGAAAAAATTTGATAGCACCAATACTCGCATAATCTTGCAAAGAGCCTTGAACCAAGCCCGTTCTGTAAAAGGTTTCTTAGAATACCGAAGAACTCAACAAGCAGGATATCAGATAAGCATACGAGAACACAGCATAGAAGTACATAAAAAATTCACTTTTGCTTTGGCTTGCTTTATGATGTTCTTAATTGGAGCTCCGTTGGGTGCTATCATCAAGAAAGGTGGTTTGGGTGTGCCTATATTAGTTTCTGTATTTTTCTTTATTTTGTTTTATACGCTCAATATGTTTTTTGAGAAATGGACGAAAGAAGGTTTGATAGAAGCTAATATCGGAATGTGGATTCCTATTATTATTTTCTTCGGATTTGGCTTGTTTTTTTTACTACAAGCCCGTAATGACTCCCGACTGTTTGAAGTGGATACCTACAAATTCTTTTTCAAGAAAATAGCAGAGAAATACAAAAAGTCTCAGGCGGTTTGAATTGACAAAATTTTTGCAAAATACCGAAAGCTACAAGAACTTTCTCTAAATTTGGGCGTATTTTCAGTAATTTTTGTAGCTTTGTTTCAAAGAAAACGGCTATTTGTATAATTAAAACATTTGCTTTCTCGGTAAAAGCTCCTTTTTGGGAAACTTGGTGGTTTTATCTCATACAAATTGGCGTTTTATTTAGCTTGCTCTTGGCAGCTGTGATTTACAATCGTAAGGGAGCCGAGTCCAAGGTTGCGTCTGTGATTACGTTGGTTGCAATTATTACCATTTTCGAGTTTGTAATTCTACTTTTAGAACCCATCATTGATGATTTTGTGGGAGGAGTTTTTATTTTCAAACTCATAATGAACATCTTACTTGCTATCTCTCTCATTCCACTCGAAAAACGCATACGTACCTATCTGCAAAGTAGTGAATATCTTGATGCCATTGCCCGAAAAATTGGCTTTAAAAAGAAAATGCAAGAAATAAGGGATTATTTGAATGTAAGTGATATTAGGGAAATGGCAAGAAATAGAAGACAACAATAACTCTCTTTCTCTTTCAAACCCTAAACCCTCACACCTAACAATCTGGTTTGTGCTTTTCTATGCGTTGAGCCGAGAGGTCATTGAGCTTGCCGAACTGCAAAAATGTACAGAACAGAAAAGCAGGTTTTCTCAAAACTTTTTACTAAAACCACTTTCGAGTGAGTGTAATAGATTTTTTGTAAATATACAGAAATCTATTCAAAGCTGGCACTCTCAAAAAAAGAGAGGCATTTTAATGCCTCTCTTTTTTTATCTATTTAGTGTTAGTAGGAGATTAGTCTAATATTTCAGTAATCTGACCAGCACCTACGGTTCTACCACCTTCACGGATAGCAAAACGCAAACCTTTTTCCATGGCAACCTTGTTGATAAGCATTACTTCTATGGTGATGTTATCACCAGGCATAACCATTTCTACACCTTGTGGAAGTCTAATTTCACCTGTAACGTCTGTAGTTCTTAAATAGAACTGAGGGCGATACTTGTTAAAGAAAGGAGTATGACGACCACCTTCTTCTTTGGAAAGGATATACACCTCTGCTTTGAAGTGAGCGTGTGGAGTAACACTACCGGGCTTGCAAATAACCATACCACGACGTACTTGATTTTTTTCAATGCCACGAAGTAATAGCCCTACGTTATCACCAGCTTCACCTCTATCCAAAATCTTACGGAACATTTCTACACCTGTTACGGTAGATTTCAAACCTTCAGCACCCATACCCAAAATTTCAACGGGGTCTCCCGTACTAATAACTCCTCTTTCTATACGACCAGTAGCCACAGTACCACGACCAGTAATCGAGAAAACATCTTCCACAGGCATCAAGAAATCTTTGTCTACCAAACGAGGAGGAATGGGAATCCAGTTATCTACTGCGTCCATTAATTGTTCTACGGTAGCAACCCATTTAGGGTCTCCATTCAAAGCACCCAAAGCTGAACCACGAATAACAGGAATGTTGTTTCCGTCAAATTGATAGAAATTGAGCAAGTCTCTAACTTCCATTTCAACGAGGTCAAGAATTTCGGGGTCATCAACCAAATCTACCTTGTTCATGAACACCACAAGTTGAGGCACACCTACCTGACGAGCCAAAAGGATATGCTCACGAGTTTGAGGCATAGGACCATCCGTAGCGGCTACCACAAGAATCGCACCGTCCATCTGAGCCGCACCTGTAACCATGTTCTTCACATAGTCAGCGTGTCCGGGGCAGTCAACGTGAGCATAGTGGCGAGTAGCGGTTTGATATTCTACGTGAGAAGTGTTGATTGTGATACCTCTTTCTCTCTCTTCGGGAGCATTATCAATTGAAGCGAAATCTCTTTTCTCAGCAAGCCCTTTGCTCGCTAATACTGCTGTAATGGCGGCTGTAAGAGTAGTTTTTCCGTGGTCAACGTGACCTATAGTACCAATGTTTACGTGGGGTTTTGAACGGTCAAAAGTTTCTTTTGCCATACTTGAAAAATTCTCGGTTTAGGGTTTAAAATTAGAATTTAGATTTTAAACTTTAGCTCGGTATTGTTATTAGAGCCAACGATGGGATTTGAACCCACGACCCCTTCCTTACCAAGGAAGTACTCTACCCCTGAGCTACGTCGGCTTGTAAAATAAAACACAAGACCTCACTAAAATTAAAGAGCGGGAGACGAGGCTCGAACCCGCGACCTATAGCTTGGAAGGCTATCGCTCTACCAACTGAGCTACTCCCGCTTGTATCTATTGCAAGCAATAGACGCTTTTGCTCCTGTAAGGAGCAGTGGGGCAAGATGGATTCGAACCACCGAAGGCATACGCCAGCAGATTTACAGTCTGCCCCATTTGGCCACTCTGGTATTGCCCCTTATACTTTCGGATTGCAAAAATAATACACGTTTTTGTTTTTTCAAAAAAAAAATTAGTTTTTTTTAAAACTCTCAATGCGAAAGCAAAAAAATCATAACAACGTTTATTTTTCCTGTTTGGGTGTGTGATTAAATTGCTTTTTCTTTATTTGTTTTCATACTTTTGTTTAAACTTAAATTTTAAAAAGTAAGTGCCTCAACAAAATTAAACAGACACTTGTATTTGTGTAAAAACTTGAAAAACAATATTTTGTCTAAGTACTAACATCTAACTACTAATGTCTAAGTACTTAATTTGGTTATGTTGTAAACCTCTTATAGCCTTCAAAAGGCTGTAAGAGGTCTTCGTAGTTTGTTTTTCAGTTTTGAGCCATAAGTTTTTCCAAAATATTTTGAGCGGCTACCGAAATAATCGTGCCAGGGCCAAACACGCCCACTGCACCTGCATCATACAAAAACTGATAGTCTTTCGGGGGAATAACGCCACCAACAATTACCAAAATATCCTCTCTACCGAGTTTTTTGAGTTCTTCGATAAGTTGTGGCACAAGGGTTTTGTGTCCTGCGGCAAGCGAGCTAACACCGACGATATGTACATCATTTTCGGCGGCTTGGCGAGCTACTTCGGCAGGGGTTTGGAATAGCGAACCGATATCCACATCAAAACCTAAATCTGCAAAGCTGGTGGCTATCACTTTCGCACCGCGGTCGTGTCCGTCTTGTCCCATTTTGGCAATCATAATGCGGGGGCGTCTGCCTTCCATTTCAGCGAATTTGTCGGCTAAGGCTTGTGCTTTGGCAAAATTTTCATCATCAGATACCTCTGCTGCATATACTCCCGAAATTGCTCTGATAGTTGCCTGATACCTGCCAAATACTTTTTCCATAGCTTCCGAAATTTCGCCTAAGGTAGCTCGCAGGCGTGCGGCTTTTACGGCAAGGTCTAAAAGATTGCCTTTGCCTGTTTTGGCACATTCGGTAATGGCTTGTAGGGCTTGGGTAACGGCTTCGTTGTCTCGTTCGGCTTTGATTTTTTGCAAACGAGCAATTTGTTCATTTCGTACGGCTGTGTTATCAACTTCCAGAATTTCAATTTCCTTTTCAAAAGCAGGTCTGAATTTATTAACTCCCACGATAATTTCTTTTCCCGAATCAATGCGAGCTTGTTTTTTGGCGGCGGCTTCCTCGATACGCATCTTAGGCAAGCCTGTTTCGATGGCTTTTGCCATTCCTCCGAGTTCTTCGATTTCTTGAATAAGTTTTCGGGCTTTTTCGGCAAGTTCGTGGGTAAGTCTTTCTACGTAATACGAGCCGCCCCAAGGGTCTACGGTCTGGCAGATTGAGGTTTCTTCTTGCAGAATGAGTTGTGTATTACGAGCAATACGAGCCGAAAAATCAGTAGGTAGGGCGATAGCTTCGTCCAAAGAATTAGTATGCAAAGACTGCGTATGCCCCAAAGCGGCTGCCAGAGCCTCAATGGTAGTGCGTGCAATATTATTGAAGGCATCTTGTTCGGTAAGGCTGTAGCCCGAAGTTTGGCAGTGCGTACGCAAAGCCATCGAGATAGGCTTTTTAGGATTGAATTGGCTAACGATTTCAGCCCAAAGTAGGCGTCCTGCACGCATCTTAGCGATTTCCATAAAATGGTTCATACCGATAGCCCAAAAAAACGAAAGGCGTGGAGCGAAATCATCAATATCCAAGCCTGCTTTTAGTCCTGTTCTGATGTATTCTAAGCCATCGGCAAGTGTGTAGGCAAGTTCTAAGTCGGCGGTTGCTCCTGCTTCGTGCATATGATAGCCCGAAATGCTAATGCTATTGAATTTAGGCATATTTTTGGCAGTGTAAGCAAAAATATCGCCAATGATACGCATACTCGGTTCAGGTGGATAGATGTAGGTATTGCGTACCATAAACTCTTTGAGAATATCGTTTTGGATAGTACCTGAAAGTTCGTGAGTGCTTACACCTTGCTCTTCGGCGGCTACAATGTAGAAAGCCATTATCGGAATAACAGCCCCATTCATAGTCATCGAGACAGACATCTCGTTAAGTGGTATGTCCTCGAAGAGGATTTTCATATCTTCCACACTATCAATGGCTACACCTGCTTTGCCTACGTCGCCTACAACACGGGGGTGGTCGGAATCGTAGCCACGATGCGTTGCCAAATCGAAGGCAACAGAAAGCCCTTTTTGTCCTGCGGCAAGGTTTCGGCGGTAAAAAGCGTTAGACTCTTTGGCGGTAGAAAAGCCTGCATATTGGCGTATTGTCCAAGGGCGTTGCAGATACATTGTGCTGTAAGGACCTCGCAGATAAGGTGGCACGCCTGCTATGTAGTTAAGATGGCTCAATCCTTCGGCATCTTGTTTTTCGTAAAATTCTTTCACGGCAATGCCTTCGGCAGTGTGCCAAGTGGTAGATTGTGTTTTTTTTTCTACTTTTGGAAAATTTGTAAGCAATGCTGTAAAAGGTATCTCTGCGAAATTAGGCTTCATAAAAACAAGTAGTTAGACACAAGAAGCAAGACATAAGATTAGGACAAAATATTGTTTATCAGAATTTTACAAAAATACAAATAACTGTTTAATTTTGTGCAAAGTATTTCAACTTTTTTAGTCGTTCTTTTTCAAAATTTAAAATGCGGTTCTATTTTGTCATTTCGAGCCTTCGGCGAGAAATCTATAAATTAAAAGGTGCATTTAATTTTGCTGAACTACTAATTACTTAGCAAACCAACTAATTCATCATTCATCGTTCCATTTACAAGCCTGCTAAAAGCAAGGAAATGTCGTTATAGGGCATTTCTAATTTTCTGGCAACAGCCGCATTTGTGATTTTGCCTCTATACGCATATACGCCTTTACTTGCCCATTTATTAGCAACCATCATTTTCTCGATGCCCCCATAGGTAGCAGTTTTCAGGAGCATTGGCACAAAAATATTGCTAAGAGCAGTGCTTGAAGTATGAGCTACACGCGAGGCAATGTTAGGAACACAATAGTGAATTACGCCGTGTTTCCTGAAAACAGGATTTTGGTGTGTAGTTATTTCGGAAGTTTCAAAACAACCTCCTTGGTCTATGGTTACATCAATAATGACAGAATTGGGTTTCATTTGAGCAACCATTTCTTCGGTTACTACGCATTGAGGTCTGCCTTCTTCGGCTCGGATAGCACCAATAGCCACATCGGCTCGGCTCAGGGCTTCTACAAGAGCAGGGGTGTTGAGCGTTGAGGTAAAGATTTGATGCCCGAGTGCGTATTTTAGTCTGCGTAATTTGTAGAGATGATTATCAAAAATTTTGATTTCTGCTCCCAGTCCTAAGGCTGTTCGAGCCGCATATTCGGCTACTGTGCCTGCTCCAAGAATTACCACTTTGGTAGGAGGTACGCCTGTGATGCCTCCCAAAATGATTCCACGCCCTTTATTGACCGAACTCAGATACTCTGCGGCGATAAGCATCACGGTACTGCCTGCAATTTCGCTCATTGCTCGCACTACAGGCATTCCGCCTAATTTGTCTTGCATATACTCGTAGGCGATGGCGGTTATTCGTTTCTTGTTGATTTCTTGAATAAATTGAGGCGTAATTTTTGCCATTGGCAAAGTAGAAATTAGCGTTTTATTAGGTTTGAGCAAATGCACTTCATCTATCGTGGGGACTTCTACTTTCAAAACTATTTCGGAGGCGAAAACATTTTCTTTGCTATACTCAATTTTTGCTCCTGCTTCGCCGTATTCGCGGTCGTAGAAATGGGCATTATCGCCAGCTCCGCTCTCTATCACTACCTCGTGTCCGTTGGCAACCAATACAGCAACTCCTTCGGGTGTAAGAGCTACTCTGTTCTCAAAAGCGTAACTTTCTTTCGGAATACCTATGGTGAGTGTGTGGTTGAGTTTTTCTACTTCGGCAAGTTGTTCTTGCGGATAAAAAAAATGCTCTTTGGCTAATTGCTCAAATTCAGCTGATTTGAGTTGTTTGCTCATATCTAAAAAATTTCAAACCATTACAAAGATACATCTTTGTTTCGTAAAAACCAAAAAAGGTATCATTTCTCTAACATTCAGGGAGGTTGGAAGATGTAAAATTTTGGATAGTCCATAGAATTTATGTATCTTGGCACTGATTTTGTAAATTCAAGATGTTTTTAAACCCACAAAGATGATTCCAAATCCTATTGTCCAAAAGATTACCCTAAGTGACGGACGTGAAATTACGATTGAAACAGGCAAATTAGCCAAGCAGGCTCACGGCTCGGTGGTGGTGCGTATGGGAGGCACGATGTTACTTGCTACCGTAGTTTCTGCTGAGAAAGCAGATGACAACCCTTCCTTTTTCCCATTATCCGTTGATTATCAAGAAAAGTTTGCTGCCGCAGGCAGAATACCCGGCGGCTTTACCAAACGCGAAGGCAAACTTTCTGACCAAGAAATTCTTGTAAGTAGGCTGGTGGATAGAGCAATGCGTCCGCTTTTCCCCGATGATTATTACAACGAAACCCAAATCAACATTTTTCTTATCTCTCACGACCCCGAAGTTATCCCCGACGCTTTGGCAGGTTTGGCGGCTTCGGCGGCTGTGATGGTTTCGGATATTCCCTTCAATGGACCGATGGCAGAGGTGCGTGTTGCGAAAATTGACGGCAAACTCGTTATCAATCCTACACCTACTCAATTAGAAAAATCTATCATCGATATCGTGGTAGGAGCATCGGAGAGGGACATCGTAATGGTAGAAGGCGAAATGAAAGAAGTTTCAGAAGCCGAAATGCTCGAAGCCCTGCGTGTAGCGCACGAAGAAATTAAACTGCTCTGCAAAGCTCAAAAAGAACTTGAAGCCAAAGCAGGAAAAACCCAAAAACGTGAGATAGTTGTAAAAGAAGATGTAGCTCTGAAAGAAAAACTTTTTGCTGAATACTATCCCAAAATGTACGAAGCGGCACGCCTGCTACAAGCCAATAAAGAACTTCGTAAAAAAGCCTTCAAAGCCGTTGAAGAAGAGTTTTACAATTCACTCCCCGAAGACCATACCTACGATTTGTATTTAGTAGATAAATATTTTCACGAAATTCAGAAAGCCGCCGCCCGAAATCTTGCTCTTGACGAAAAACTACGTTTAGATGGCAGAAAGCCCGACGAAATCCGCCCGATTTGGTGCGAGGTGGATTACCTGCCTATGGCTCACGGCTCGGCTGTTTTTACGCGTGGCGAAACGCAGTCGCTCACTACGGTTACATTAGGAACGAAATTAGATGAAAAACAGATTGACCTTACTACCCAACAAGGTTTTGAGCGGTTTATTTTGCATTACAATTTTCCGAGTTTTTCCACAGGCGAAATCAAACCGAACCGAGGTCCTGGCAGACGCGAAATTGGACACGGTAATTTAGCTCAAAGAGGTTTGAAAATGGTTTTACCGCCCGAGAGTGAAAATCCTTACGTGATACGAGTGGTTTCGGATATTTTGGAGTCAAATGGTTCTTCCTCAATGGCTACTGTGTGTGCGGGTACGTTGGCACTGATGGACGCAGGCGTACAGATTAAAGCCCCCGTTGCGGGTATTGCTATGGGTATGATTTCCGATAGCAAAACAGGCAGATACATCGTGCTTTCCGATATTCTTGGCGATGAAGACCACCTCGGCGATATGGATTTTAAAGTAGTAGGTACAGAAAAAGGTATTACTGCCTGCCAAATGGATATCAAAGTTGATGGGCTTTCGTTTGAAGTGCTTGCCGAAGCCTTAGAGCAAGCTCGTAAAGGAAGGTTACATATCTTAGAAATAATGAAACAGACCATTGCCGAGCCTCGCCCCGAAATGAAACCGCACGCCCCCCGTATCGAGGTTATCCGTATAGAAAGAGACCAAATCGGTGCAGTGATAGGCCCTGGCGGAAAAATAGTGCAAGATATACAAAAAGAAAGTGGTGCAACTATCGTAATAGAAGAAAAAGAAGATGGTGGTTACGTAAATATTTTTGCAACTAATGGCGACTCGCTCAAAAAAGCCGCCCACCGAGTAAAAAGTATCGTAGCTATTCCTGAAATAGGTGAAATTTACACAGGAAAAGTAAAAAATATACAGCCTTTCGGTGCTTTTGTTGAGTTTTTGCCCGGTAAAGATGGCTTACTGCACATTTCTGAAATAAAATGGGAAAGATTAGAAAAAATGGACGGTGTGTTGGAAATAGGCGAAGAAGTTACCGTAAAACTTATTGAGATAGATAAAAAAACAGGCAAGTACAAACTCTCTCGTAAAGTTCTGCTGCCCAAGCCTCAAAAAAGTTCTGCTAAGGCTTAGCTTGCTATAAATTCCTGTTCATTGAGCGTAGCCGAAATGAACAGGAAAAGAGAACTTATAACTACCTATAAGTGCCTCAACAAAATTAAGCGTACATTTATGTTTCTGTAAAAATTGGTTTTCTCGTCACCAGCGAGCCGAAGGTGAAACAATCTTTCAAACGACTCACCGTCATTGCGAGCCGAAGGCGAAGCAATCCTTACTCATTCACCAACAGATTACTTCGGTTTGCTATCGCAAACCTCGTAATGACGCTTGTTTTTGACCTCACCCTAAATCCCTCTCCACGTTTCGGCTCCGCTCAACGACCAAAGGAGAGGGACTTGCAACCTACTCCTACAAAGGCAATTAGGTTCTTTTGTATGGTTTCTTTTTCGGTTTAATGTAAAAATAAGTTCCCCTCTCTTTTTTGGAGAGAGGGGATTAAGAATAAAGTCTAAAAAACAAGAAAACAAACTTCTAAAACTCCCACAAATTATGCTCAAATTCCATTAGCTCCATCTCTGCCTCCTGCGATTTGTAGAGTTCTTCCATTTTATTAGTGTATATCTCATCTAATTTTTTATCTTCTGCATTAGAAATTTTAATGATACGAGAAGAGAACAGACGCAATTCAAAAGCATCCATTACACACATTTTTCTTCGTACATTTCTCTCATTAAACCACATTCCTTTGGTTTCTTTGCTATCATAGTAAAGTTTTCTAAAATACTTATCTACTTGTTGATATTTGATAAAAGGACCTGGCTGTGGGCCACCATCAGGGCAAGAAGAAACTAACTGAAAAGCGATTATGTTGATATACATTCTTGAACGTCTTTTATCAAATACAACCTCCTCAACCATATGTAGGTAAGCATCTTCAGCTTCCTGCTCAGTTCTTGTAGTTACTTGTGAACGAATCTTATCGTCGCAACCTAATGTTCTTAAATAATTGAGTGCTTCAAGCTCTAATTGATTTGCAATGTTCCAATCGCCGTAAGGGATAGCAATTCCCCCCTTTATGTTACCTTTTTCATCATAAGCATCCGCAAGACTACTCGCGTTTTCCTCTGCTTTCTTTTTTACAAAATCAATTGCTGCCTGAGAAAATGCTGCGGTAGCGTCTTTCTTAAATTCTCCATTTTCAATAACAGAACCCGCAGAATAAGGAATAATCCCGCTATTAGGGTCTTTTATAGCATCTTGCAACTCTCTTGAAAAATGAGAATATCGATTAGCAAATCCTCTATTCTGTTTTTCTTTGAAGTTTATTCTGCGTGTTACGTATTTACGAAACATCACGTCATCTTCCATTATCGGATTGACCAAGTCTTTGTTGTAATCAACCGAAGACATATTACTCCTTTGAGCATGAGTAGCAATACCCAAAAGAAGCACAAGGCAAATTAATAAAACCTGTTTCATACACATTTTTTTATTAGAAAGTGAAAAAGAAGAGTTTGTAACGTAACACTTGGTTAGCAAACTCTCACTTTTATTAGAAATAAATCTTTACCTTACAGGCACATAAAATGACTTTGTAATAGGTTCTGGACCACCTGAACCATTTCTGATGGCAACTACGTCTACTTCAAAAGTCATACCAGGTCTTGATTTCGATGCCAATTCTCCAATAGAACCTGAAATGGGCGTACCATCAGCTTTCAACAATCTTACTGAACGTATTTGAGCAGGGCTGTAATTTGCTTCTGTTGCTCCCATCGCCCTTAAAAATTGCTCATTGGGTACAAGTTCTACTTTAAACTGTTGTCCTGGCCCTACCACTGGTTTATCATTGATATTAGTTCGCTTATTTCCTTGTACTACAAAAAAATCTGGTGGTGGCACGGGCAAAATATCCATTTCATCTTTGTAGGGTTGTGCCAGACCTGGTGCAGTGATGGTAATATTTACTTTTTCACCTGGCTTACCAGTAGGTACAAATACCACTTCTGTTGGAGAGTTTCCACGCAGTCTATTTACATTGGTAACTGAAATGTTAGGGCTAAAAGGATTTAACTCCGACATTGCTGTAAAGGAGTGCTTGCAACCTTTATAGACAGCGTATCTTGTAGTTCCACTCACTAACCTTACACTTGGTTTGCGTACTTCGTAGTCAATGGGTTCAATAGGAAACTCCTCGGGACCTTTACCTACGTCGGCAATAATTTTTCCTGTAATTTTGCCTGTCGCCCCTCCGGGAGCAAAATCTATGATACCTATACCACCTTCTTCGATTACAGGAATACTCAATTCAAACTTAGGCTTCATATTTGCTTTAGAACTTGAAGCTACTAAAAACACCTTTCCTTTGAGTTTTTGTCCAGCTGCAATAATCTTAGACTCCAAAGCAACTTGTGCGGTGTACCTATCAGGTGCAGGAGGAATTTCTTTTTGAGCAATCATGGAGATAGCCTTTGCTTCGTAGCGTCTCACTTCTGTTTTGAGATGAGAAAGCACGGCAAGAGCAGCAGCTACGGGTGTTGCTTGAAAAGCGGCTTCCGAGAAATTTTTGTTAATTTCAAATTCCATACCTTTCTTTACTACAAAATCTTTTCTGTCTTTATTATCCAAGCACAAAGGAGGGAACTCGTCCTCAGTTTTTATGTCTTTTCTAAATTTTTTAACTTCAGCAGATAAATCATTAGAAAAAGCATTGATATCACGTTTTAAGATTAATCCTTTTTTATCACCTGCTGTGGCTTCACTCTTGTATACAAACAGTTCCTCTATCTTTGTTTCACCACCTCCTGGCTCTTTAGGCTCTCCATTTTCAGTTTTTCCTTTTGCTGCTTCTGTAATAATCAGGTCTTCCATTGAAGTGATCAACTCTATTCGCTTCTTTGTGAGTTCTTGGATATGCTTAATGGCATCAACCTTAGCAGCATGTTCTTTGGGATTAACGCCTACGGTGTCTTTCTGGAAATACTTGAAAGCCTTATCAGAGGCTTCTTGCGTTTCTTTCGCACTTTTATCCAAAGACCTCTTGATAAAGAGGAACTTATCAATGATAGAAGAACTTACCTGCAAAGCAAGTAGGGCGGTAAGCACCAAGTACATCAGGTTAATCATCTGTTGCCTTGGGGTTTCTTTAGGACCTGCCATATTTTCTTGTTGGTTTTTAGTTCAAAGTTTATACCAAAAATATTATTTTTTTGGGGCAATTTTGCCCCCTATTGTTGTTAGGCTTGAGCTCCTTTCATAGCGGTTAGCATAGCTCCATATACCTTATTCAAAGAAGTAAGATTAGTAGTCAAGCCGCTCAATTGAGTTTTCAATCCTTCGGCATCTTTGGCTGTTTCAACCACTCCTTCAATAAGTTTAGTCATTCCACCATAATATTTGCTAAGAGCCTCACTAAATTTCTTGGTATCTTGCAATTCCATTTCGTAAGCGGCGTTCAAGGAACTCAAAGTTTTAGTAAGTCCTTGTATTTGTGCATGATAGGCTTTTGCATCACTAGAAGCCTTAGAGAGTTCGGCAACAGCTGTAACGCCGGCAGCAAAGTTTTTATTTAGCTCTGTAAGTGAGTTTGTAGCTAATTTTACATTTTTAGCATACTCGGCGGTAGCCAATGAAGCCTCACCTAAGTTCGTCATTTTAGCGACACTATCAGAAAGTTGCTTCATACCACTACCAAAGTTAGTAACTGCATCGGCAGAGATAGAGTTGGCAATACTTGCCTCAATAGCAGCCAATTTAGCCACAACTCCAGCATCTTTTTGGGGGCCGCTACCTATACCCGCGAGGCTTGCAGCGATTTTATCCCAATCTGGTTCCGTATGTGGAGGCTGAATTGGAGCAAAAGCATACATAAAAAATATGATTGCCTCAGTACCCAAACCTGCAATAAGAGCAATTTCAGCACCAGGCCAGTGCATAAGTTTGAACAAAGCACCGATAATTACAATCGACGCACCTACACCCACAATTTTGGGAACAACATAGGTATAAAACTTTTCTTTAGCACTTAAAACTTTTTGAGCCATTTTGGTAAAAATTTAGTTGTTACAAATTAAGGAAGTAAAAATTAAAGAAGAAAGATTTTTATTATTATCTCACTCTCTTGATTTCATTGCCAGAAGAACGACCTAAATAAGTCATTGCACAACGGAAACCAATAGAAGTAGAGGTAGAGTCGTAATGTTGATAACTGCGAGTCCCTGTTTCAAGGAAATAAGCAACATCTTTCCAAGAACCCCCTCTCACTATTCTACGAGGATACAAACTAAGGTCGCTATAACCTATGCTGTTTGCATCTGCTTTTTTCACTTGTGGGTCAAAAACAGGATTTAAATCCCAAACAGTGGGTACAGAGGCTTCGTAGTAAGCATCTTGACACCATTCTGCAACATTTCCAGCCATATCGTACAAGCCCCAGTCGTTAGAGAAGTAAGAAGCAACAGGAGCAGTATAAGAGAAGCCATCATCATAGTAGTTGCCTCTGCCGGGTTTGAAATTAGCAAGCATACAACCTAATGTATTTCTTATATAAGGATTTCCCCAAGGATACTTTGCTAAATTTCTTCCACCTCTTGCGGCGTATTCCCATTCAGCTTCGGTAGGCAAACGGAAACGTGGATTAGAGGGAAGCCCCTGCAAAGCTCTATGAAAATCTAAATGAAGAGTTCTCCACTGACAAAATGTTTGAGCGGCAGTCCATTTTACACCTACTACGGGATAGTCATCAAAAGCAGGGTGCATGAAATAATATTCCATCATAGGGTCTCCCATGTGATGGGCATATTCATTGCTCCAACGAAGACTATCGGGAAGGATTCTCCCTAAGAAATTGGTATCTAATGTACCACTCCCGCCATAAGTAAATGCTACATTTTTTACAACTTGCTCTATATAGTCAGGGTCTAATTGCACACCTCCACTACTGCCGCCAGCAGCGTAAGTTTGCATTATTTCTGTAAAGAGACGATACTGGTTATTTGTAACCTCTGTCTCGTCCATAAAGAATGCACTGATGGTAATCTGCTTGTTGTAGTTGATTTGCGTATGAGGCACATCTTCATCAGCTTGCCCCATGTGGAAAGTACCGGCAGGAATAACGACCATACTTTGTGGTACGTATTGGTCCCATCCTGGTCTTACTACATCAAAACGGTAGATTTCTCCTTTTGATTTAATAATACGCTCGTTTATGTCTTTGCTTTTCATGATGCTTTTACCGCCACCCCCAAGCAAGCCACAACCCTGCAAGAAAATACCTCCTACTACAAGGAAGTACAGCCATAGATTATTACGATGAATCATTTTATTCATAACACCTTTTTATTAAACATTTTTGAGTTTTCACACTACAAATATAGTGCTAATTTTGATACAACAACTATCAAAGTTAAAAATTTACAATTTTTTTACAATCTTAATGTTTTTATCTTGTGCCGTGTCTTGGAGTTTCCTGTGTAGGTTTGTTATATCGTTTTACAGGTAGTCCATAGGATAGAAAAATTTCGTGTGAGGTAGGGGCTTTTCCCTGTCTTCCTGAAACGACATAATCAAAAGCGTAACCTATTCTCATTCTATTATCTTTGGTAGGGTACATTCCGATAAGAGCTGTTACGGCATCAGACTGCCTGTAAGCAAGTCCTCCCCAAAATTTTTGATTGTAAGTACCCAATGCCGAAATTTCAATAGAAGTAGTGCGTAGTCCGTTTTCAGGAAGCGTTTTGATGATTACAGAGGGCTGTAAAAGCCATTGGTCGTTGAGAGGATAATTGTAGCCCCCTGTAATGTATAGGTTTCGTGCCAAAGCATTATTTAAGCCATCTAAGCCAAAATTTATTTTAGAGCCGAGCAAGTGATTGCCAGCTATTCCTACATAAAAATCTTCTTGATTGTACCAAACCCCAAAAGCCATATCAGGTTTACTTGCGGTAAGTGTGTTGTTTTTGAGCGTTTGAGCGACTTGGTCGTTGGTTTCATCTACAAATCGGAGTTTGCCCGCATCTAAGGTCTGATTGTATATGCCTCCTCTTGCACCTATTGAGAGTTTTCCTTGTCCCCCAAATACATCTAAATGATATGAAAAAGATAACTGAGCCTCGATGGAACTCACAGGTCCTCTTTGGTCGCGTACTACGTGCAGACCAATACCTGTATTGGGAACATAAACAAAAGGAGCTGTTGCACTAAACATTTGAGTTTGAGGCGAACCTCCATCATCGCCGAAAGTAGCGGCGTAACCAAGCCATTGCGTACGATGTGTCAGAAAAAAGTTAGCTCTGCCATCGTTACCTGCTACGGCAGGGTTGTAATAGAACCCATTGAACATGTACTGACTAAATTGAGCGTCTTGTTGTGCAACAACTGAATTTGACAGTAGTATAACCATCAATGGTATGAAATAGATAAGTCTGATAAAGTTATTCATTATCCAATGATTTTGATAAACTTCCGCTAAATATAGATAATTTTTTCTGAATATTTCCAAATATTTTTATAGAAAAACGGATAATTATTTTACAAAAATCTGAAAATAAATTATTTATCCAAATAAAATTTTACTTTTTTTACAACAATCTATTTGATTTTATTGGCTAATCGTATGTAGGCTTCCAAAGCCCCCGTCATTGAGGGGGCATTGGGCAGAGGAGCTTCTATATCCAAAATCAAACCTGCATCTCTTACAGCTTTGGCGGTTGTAGGTCCGAAAGCGGCTATTCGGGTAGCTCCTTGCACAAAATCAGGAAAGTTCGTAAAAAGCGAAGCAACCCCCGAAGGGCTATAAAATACCAAAACATCATATTTCACATCAGCCAAATCCGAGAGGTCAGCCGCTACCGTATGATACATTACGGCTTCGGTAAAATTGATATTGTTTTCTTCAAGCATAGCAGGGAGCTCATCTTTCCTGATGTCAGAGCAAGGATACAAAAATTTCTCGTCTTTATTTTTCTTAATAGCAGGTAGTAAATCCTGAGCAGTTTTTATGCCGGAAAAAATTTTTCTTTTTCTTACAACAATGTATTTCTGCAAGTAATTGGCAGTTTGCTCAGAAATACAGAAATATTTAGTTTCAGGAGGCATTTCTATTTTTAGCTCTTTACAGATGCTAAAAAAATGATCGACAGCATTGCGACTCGTAAAAATAACAGCAGAAAAATCTAAGGGATTGATTTTTTGCTTTCTGAATTCTTTCATATCAATTCTGTCTACCTGTATGAAAGAACGAAAATCTATTTTAAGGTTGTATTTCTTTGCAAGCTCAAAATAAGGTGATTTAGGGTCAGTAGGGTAAGGCTGCGTAACTAAAATACTTGACACCTGCTTCATTCTGTCTTTCACGTTTTTTAGAAGCATCTCTTTCATTCTCGGAAAAAAAATTTACAAAAATCAAGTAAAGAATAAAATTTTCACACATACCAACAAAGGTATGATTTCAGAGACGCAAAGATAAGAATAAAAATCTAATTTTCTAAATTCTGTAAAGCTATTTATATTGTAGGTAGTCGCCAACAAACGTACAATATAAACTAAAAGCAATAAATATTTTAGCCAATCGTACCAATAGTCCATTTGATAAGGAAAATGCAAGCAAAGCAATAAGCTTGTTGCAGTCAGCGGAACGAAAAACCAATGTGTAATGCGAATATACTCATAAAAATGTATGCTAATAAGCCGAGATAAGCCCAAAAGATTAGAAGTAAAAAATATGATAAAATATTTTCCTACTAATCCAAACAGCAACAACAGATACCAAATCAGTACATTCACCCAAGAAAGTTTGTAAGCACTTAGACTGTTGATGTATTTGCCCAATACAAAAGGCTCGTTACTGGGAGCAATAGCTTCCAGTATTACAAAAAAAGTAGTAAGCAAAGCTATGTAAATAAGCAAAAAAAGAACATTACTGTTCTGAAAAAACCTCAAAAACAAAGGATTATCTAAGCGTCTTTGAATTTGTAAAAACTTACTCACCTGCAAATATGCAAGCAAAAGTTTAGAGTCATACTGACGCATAAAAGCGTAAACCGAAAGTAAAACTATCAGAAAAATACTTGCTCGGCTTTTGAGCAAATTCTGAAAGGCTCTGCTTTTGGTGTTTTCGTTGGCTAATATGTTAGGATTAAATTTCGGTACTTGATTGATAATGAGTGTTTCTTTTAAAAAATTAGCCTTGTGAGCATAGATACTCACAAATATATTTTCTCGTGGGTAGATTTTGGCGAGGCTGTCCAAAGAAAAGTACGTTCTACCTTTTGGTATTTTTTTCTGGATATTATGATTGATAAAAAAATAGGCTTCTTCCTGCAAATGAAGCAACAAGTAGTAAGATTTCCATTGCTCGGGCTTCAACCAAAAATGAATCATTCTTGAATTTTGATGTAAATTTTCGGTATAAGCTGTATAACTATTGTAGGAGTTATCGAAGCACAACCATTGTTGATTAAGGTTACGAACTAACTGATAGTCTGTTTTTTGTCCTACGGCTGTGGAAGCAAAAAAAATAAAAACTGCAAAAATCCTTACAACTTTGTTAGGAGTTGTATTGATGTAGCCGAAAAATTCATCGTCCTTGATATTGCAAGGCGTAATATTGTTGGTATGCTCCCGATGTAACATTTTGTAGCCATTCCTTATTTTCTAGATACCAATCTACGGTTTTTTCAAGCCCTTCTTCAAATTGTAGGCTTGGTTTCCAGCCGAGTTCGTTCATTATTTTGGAGGCATCGATGGCGTAGCGAAGGTCGTGTCCTGCTCTATCGGTTACGTAGGTGATAAGCTGTTCGCTTGTGCCTTGTTCTCTTCCCAATTTATTATCCATTATTTTACAAAGCAAGCGTACAAGGTCAATATTTCGCCATTCGTTGAAGCCTCCGATGTTGTAGGTTTCGCCTATTTTACCTTTATGAAATACCATATCAATCGCTCGGGCGTGGTCAATCACATAAAGCCAATCTCTCACGTTTTCGCCTTTGCCATACACGGGTAAAGGCTTATTTTGTTGAATGTTATTGATAAACAAAGGTATCAGTTTTTCGGGAAATTGGTTAGGTCCGTAATTATTGGAGCAATTAGAAATGACAACGGGTAATTTGTAAGTATTATGATAAGCTCTTACGAAATGGTCTGAACTTGCTTTGGAAGCTGAATAGGGCGATTGTGGATTGTAAGGCGTTGTTTCTACGAAAAACTCATCAGGATTATGCAAAGAACCATATACTTCGTCAGTAGAAACGTGATAAAATAGATGTTCTTGCAAATTATCTTTCCACGCATTTTTGGCGATGTTCAGTAAATTTACCGTGCCAATTACGTTGGTCATTACGAACTCTATCGGATTGAGAATAGACCTATCCACGTGAGACTCGGCAGCTAAATGAATTATCCCTTTGAAGTCGTTTTTATCAAATAAATCTTGTAAGAAAGCCTCATCAGTAATATCGCCTTTTACAAAGGTATAGTTGGGTGCGTTTTCAATATCTTTCAGATTAGCTAAATTGCCCGCATAGGTGAGTTTATCTAAGTTGAATATGTGATAATTGGGATATTTATTTACAAATAAACGCACTACGTGAGAGCCGATGAAGCCTGCTCCGCCAGTAATCAATATTTTTTCCATTCCTTACATTATTGAAATAATTTTACAGATTTAAAAGGATTGATTTTGATTGATGCGTTTAATTCATCAATCATCATGCTTTATTTTACCATTCTCCTACGGTAATATTCTGATAAGTTGTTTTACCTAAGTGGTGTTTTTCAGCGAGTATTTCCATAATTCCATCTTTCAATCCAAGCCCTGGTACTAAAATTTCTTTAATTTTTGCCCACTTCATTACTGAAAGATACACATTGGTTGCAGGAACGATAATATCGGCTCTATCGGGGTTGAGTTCTAATTCATTTACTAATTCCTCTAACGAGTATTTGCTAAGTTTTTGCAATATTTCTTCTATCTCTTTGATAGTGAGCGATTTACTTTTCTTTTTAGAAAGTTCTAAAATTTTGTTGATGTTTCCGCCAATGCCTACGGCTGTAAGTTTTGGGACAACATCTTTGATGTTTTTTTCTACCCAATGTTGCATTGCCTTCCACATCTCGTCGCTCACGGTTTTTTCCAAAAGCCTTACAGAACCCACCTCAAAGGATTTTGAAACAATAGGCTTTTTTTGGCTAAAAAGCGTTATTTCGGTACTACCACCCCCTACGTCTATATGCAGATAGTTTTTATCATCAATAATACGCAATATGCCTTTATTGACAATTTCGCTTTCTTGGTCGCCCGAGATAATTTGCAGGTCTAAATCAAGTTCTTTTTTTACCCTTCGAGCAATTTCTTTACCATTTTGAGCATCACGCATTGCCGAAGTTGCTAGCAACATATAGTCCTCTACTTGGTGCAACTCCATCAAAAGTTTGTAGGCTTGCAATAGTTTGAGAATTTCAGTTTCTTTGGCAGAACTGATATACCCTTTTTTGAATACATCTAAACCCAAACGCAAAGGAAAACGCACATACTCTACTTTTTTGAAAGAGATGCTATCGGGGTGTTTGAGAACACTACTAATCTGCATTCGGGCAGCATTAGAACCTATATCTATGGCGGCAAACTTCATGGCACAAACATAATACGCTTGTGCAAAATTTGCAAATTAAATTGAGATTTACCCCAAATTCTAATAGGTTCTTTCTATTCCACCACAATTTTTCTATGCAAAAGTATTCCTTCTTGGCTGAGAATGTGCAACAAATACAAGCCTTTGGGTAAGGTAAAATATAATTTTGGCAATTGCCAAAGAATTGGCAATTTTTTGCCTTGCAAATCCGTGAGCCAAACATCGCGAATATGTATTCCTTCTATGTTGATAAAATTTTTGGCAGGATTGGGATAAATTTTTAGATTTTTCTCCAACTCCTCGTTCAAAGAGGTAATCGCATTTGCCCTAAAAACAGGACGTATCATCAGACTGCCCTGTATGTTGGCATCTTGTTCCCAAATACCTGCTACATTGAAAAATACATTTTCAAAAGAATTGTTGTTGGCATCAAAGCCGATGGCAAGCAAATCGTCGGTGGTTTGTTGTATGCCTACAAAAATAGTGTCTTTCACTGCCAAGACCTGAAAACTATCTATCGGAAAACGCACAAATCCATTAGGTTTATTGGGATATTTTACCTGAAAAGAACGTTGAAACAGCACTTCTTGGCTTCGGTTTTGTAGGCGTTTCCATACCGAAAGCACAAAAGTCTGGTTGCTCAAATCTTTCTCAAAAGGCACAAAACATATATCTAAGTCCGAAAGTTGGGCTTCTTGCGTGAGTACATATCTTACGGCTATTCTACCGAGTTTCTGATTTACACCTGCCACATATTCGGCTTCGCCATCGTCGTAGGCGTAGTAATCATCTAAAGTTGTGTAATGGACAATGGTATCATTTTTTCTAAAATCAATCGGGGGGATAAGTGTATTGCCATCACTGGTAGCAAGTTCCAAAAGAGTTGCCAACACCGCTTTGGTAGTGGTAAGGGGCAAAGTAGGCAGTTGTGGCGTGGTGCGTAGAACATAATTATCGGTTGGCTCAATAATAAAAGGGCTTCCCGAAGTAACCGTAATAGGCAAAGTAGCCACTTGCATTTGCGTAATGGTATCCATCACAGGAGCGTTGTAATTGATAACCCTGAAATTACAATCTAAGTTCTTGATTTTGAAATTGATAGCATTGCCTAAAAGTTCCGAAGGATTGCTGTATGCAAAGAAATGTTTGGCAGGCATTGCCGAATAATGTTTCAGATACGAGCCTGTACTTTGTCGAGTGGCTATATCGGGAAAACAAGTGTTTGTAGCGGTTCTGTTTTTGTTGAGATACACATAATCAATATGCCAAACATCAAAATTGCCTGAAAGTCTGCCATAACGCATAAACCGAAACTTAAAACCCGCGTGTAGCCATCTGTTTTGCTTTACAGGAAGCATTACGATTTGAAAATTAGGTGAAGGAGACGTATCGCCATTTTTTTGCCAAACACTTTCCCACGTATTGGTATCATCAAGGAAATCAACACGCAGGAAGTCGTTTTCGTCGGGGGCTTCGCCCAGTCCTTGTGCTTGGAAGAAAAAACTCAAATAAATGCTATCGGCAGGTATAAAACCTGATAAATCTATACTCTGCGAAGTAAGTGTATCGGAAAAGCCTTCGGCAAGCGGCGAGCTGATATTGTAACTTTTGCCTTTGAGTGTGTAGCTATCCAAAGTTGCCACGCCCCTGCTGACAGGATTGAGAGCAATGCTGTTCGTAATTGTTACCCCTGCATTTTGCCAAAGGTTTTCATCAATATTTTTTCCAAGAAAATCGTCAAAAAAAGGCAAATTGAGAGGTGTGCTTCGTTGATATGATTTTTTTTCCAAAATTTTATTATCTTTGGTAATCGGTTTCAGGATAATTTGCCCCAAAGCAACGAAATTGTAAAAAAGAAAGAGTACGAAAAATAAACTTCTCAACATTCTGCAAGGTTTTTTCTACAAATTTAGGCAATATTTACTTTATAGCAATTTTTGAACCAAAATCCTTACAATTTTCGTTTAAGTTACTTAGGACTAAATCTAAAATTTTAAAAATGAAAAAATCTTTGTTTTTGTTGTTGTTGTTTTGTTGTTTTTCTGAAACTTTTGGACAGAGCAATCGCCAAGACAGCTTGTTGAGCCTACTTGTCAAACAAAACGACAAAGAAGCCATCGGTACAGCCATAAAATTAGGAAACGAGTTGCTATCAGTAGCCCCCGATGATGCCATCAAGTACGCCTCTTTGGCTTTACGAAAAGCCGTAGATGCTGGTTTCAAGGCACGAGAAGCCGAAGCCCGAAACTTATTGGCAAATGCTTATTTTCAGAGGTCGCAAGCAGGCGACATCAAAGAAGCCTTCAAGCTATACACGCAAAATGTAGAATTGTTCAAAAATGCCAAAAATCTTACCAAAGAAGAAGAACTTGAAAAGGCACGCAGTTGGAGTGGTTTGGCAAATATTTATTATCAGTGGGGGGAGTACAAAGAAGCTATATCACTCAATATCAATTCTTTAAAAATAAGAGAAAAATTACAAGACGAGTACGGTATGGCTCGCTGTTTCAATACTTCGGGGGTTATTTATGATGCCTTAGGCGAATACGGCAAAGCAGTTGTAGAATATACCAAAGCTCTCAATATCTACGAAAAACTCAGAAAGAAACAAGAAACAGCAGGTGTTTTGGATAATTTGGCTTCTTCGCTCAAATTACAAATCGAAAACTCAAAAGAGCCAAATCCCGACTATTCGCAAATTATTGATTACTACAATCGTTCGCTGAAAATTAGTGAAGAAATTAACGACGCAAAAGGTATATCGCGTACGCTTAATAATTTGGGAATTTTGGCTCAAAGTCAGCAAGATTTTGCGAAAGCAAAAAAATTTTATGAAAAATCAATAGAAATTGCTCTCAATTCGCAAGAAAGACAAGGCCTCGCCAGCACCTACAACAACTTGGCTCGCCTCTACCAAGAACAAGAAATGCTCAACGAAGCCCTTGCACTCTACGACAAGGCTCTGCAAGTTGCCGATGAGACAGAGTCAAAATACGAATTGTACGTTACATTGAAAGAACGCTCAAAAGTGTTTGCTCTCATGGGTTCATTTGCCGATGCCTACTCAGATTTGCAGGCTTCCAATATACTCAAAGCACAATTAGACGAAGCTGAAAATCTACGTACTATCAACAGCCTGATGGCAAGATACGAAATAGAGAAATTTCAGAAAGAGAATGAAAAACTGAAATACGAAGCCGCTATTCAGAGCCAAAACAACAAGATATTTTGGGGTTTTGCGAGTTTTTTCTTTGCAATAGCTGTTTTGTCAGCAATTTTTTATTTCCGTCAAAATCAAATCAGAGAGCTACACAACCGAAAACTCAAAGCTATCAATGAGGAATTGGAACGCAAGAACCAAGAAATTTTAGCCTTATGCTTAGGAGAAAAAAAAGAGGAGAACCTGCCTGAAAATTAGTAAGCAGTTCTCCTTGAATTTTGGTTGAGAAATCTCAAAAAGCTACTTCAAAAAGTCTTTTACTTGGTCTACAGGTACCATTTCTTCTCTAAAAACATAAGAACCAGTCTTTTCAGACTTCACTGCTTTAATGACCTTCGCAAATGCTTTGGCATTGGGGTTTTCTTTTTTCAGGGTTGCAACTACTTTCTTTGCCATTGACTTAACGTTTTAAAATTACTTAATTTCTTTATGCAAGGTATATCTTTTCAGGATAGGGTTGTATTTTCTCAACTCCAAACGTGCCGAAGTATTTTTCTTGTTTTTGGTAGTGATATAACGAGACATACCTGGCATTCCCGATGCTTTGTGTTCTGTACATTCTAAAATAACTTGCACTCTATTTTCTTTTTTCTTCGCCATTGCCGTACATTTTTATGTGTAAAAATCGTATAATGCTAAATGAACCGCAAATTTACAAAAAAATAAAATATGCACAAGTTTTTAGAGAAATATATTTTCAAATTTTCAAATTCAAAATCAAAAAAACTCATCTTTTTTATATCCAAAATGTCATTTTTAGCGTTTCAGGAAAAAATGATTTTTTATGAGTTTAGCATCTTTGAGCCTACGGCGTCCTGTTTTAGCGGTGGTGATGTCTATTATCCTGATGCTTTTTGGAGGGATTGGCTATAAATTTTTGAGCGTAAGAGATTACCCCGCCATAGACCCGCCTGTTATCACGGTACGCACCCAATACACAGGAGCAAATTCGGATATTATTGAAAGCCAAATTACTGAACCTTTGGAAAAAGCCATCAATGGCATACAAGGTGTTCGGACGATTTCCTCAACCAGTTCGCAAGGCTTCAGTACCATCACCGTAGAATTTACCTTAGATAGCGACTTGGAAGCCGCCGCCAACGATGTACGCGACAAAGTTTCGCAGGCTCTTCGCCAACTGCCCCAAGATTTAGATGCCCCGCCCGTAGTTTCCAAAGCCGATGTATCTGCCGACCCGATTATCATTTTGGCTGTACAAAGTACGCAATTCAATCTGTTTGAAATCAATGATTTTGCCATAAATGTACTCCAAGAACGCCTCCAAACTATTCCTGATGTAAGCCGTATCAATATTTTTGGCGAAAAACGCTATGCGATGCGTCTGTGGTTCAAACCCGACCGCCTGCAAGCCTACGGACTTACAGTAGGAGACATTCAACAAGCCCTTGCACGCGAAAATATTGAGTTGCCCGGTGGCAAAGTATTTGGCAACAAAACCGAACTTACTATCCGAACACTCGGCAAACTTACTACCGAAAAGGATTTTGAAGAGGTTGTCTTGCGTTCAGGACAAGACGGTATCGTTCGCCTCAAAGACGTTGCCGATGTAGAACTCGGTACAGAAATAGAAGAAACCAACTGGAAACTCAATGGAAATGGCGGTTTGGCAATGGCTATTGTACCCCAACCCGGCTCTAATTACGTAACTATCTCCAACGAATTTTACAAACGCTTAGAAGAACTCAAAAAAGAAATTCCTGACCATATCCGTTTTGAGGTGCTTTTCGATACCACCAAATATATCAAAAAATCTATTGAAGAAGTTGCTGAAACACTGCTCATTGCCTTTGGCTTAGTAGTGATTATCATTTATCTTTTCTTCCGAAATTGGCTCATTGCTATTCGCCCATTGATTGATATTCCTGTTTCGCTGATAGCGACTTTTTTCATTATGTATTTGGCAGGCTTTTCTATCAATATCCTTACGATGCTCGGTATTGTGTTGGCTACGGGGCTGGTAGTTGATGATGGCATCGTGGTTACGGAAAATATTTACCGAAAATTAGAACAAGGTTACTCTATCAGAAAAGCGGCACAAGAAGGAACCAATGAAATTATATTTGCTGTAATTTCTACTTCCATAACATTGGCTGTGGTGTTTTTGCCTATTTTGTTTTTGCAAGGTTTTGTGGGAAGTTTGTTTAGAGAGTTTGGCGTAGTAGTAGGTGGTGCAGTGCTGATTTCGGCTTTTGTGTCGCTTACGCTTACGCCTGTGCTAAGTGTGTGGCTCAATCGCCCCAACGACAAGCCCTCTTGGTTTTATAGAGCGACCGAACCTTTCTTTCAAGGAATGGAAAATCTCTACTACAAATCTTTGAAAGCATTTCTGAAAGTAAGACCCATTGCTTTGGGAATTATAGCCGCTTGTATAGCAATGATTTACTGGCTTTTCAACACTTTGCCCTCCGAACTTGCCCCCTTAGAAGACCGCAGTAATTTCCGTATGAGTATTACTGCCCCCGAAGGCACATCTTTTGATTATATGGCTGAGTATGTGGATAGGTTTGCTACTTTCATCAAAGACTCTATTCCCGAAGCCAAAGGCGTTTTCAGCTCTACGGCGGCGGTTTTTGCAGGTGGTGCCCCAAACACTGCCTTTGCAAGAGCCATTTTGGTTGAACCTCACGAACGCACTCGCTCCCAACAAGAACTCGTCGATTATGTGAATAAAAAACTCTCTTTATTTAACGACGGGCGTATTTTTGTAGTACAAGAGCAAACTATATCAGTGGGGTTGGGTTCGCGTGGGGCTTTGCCCGTGCAGTTTGTGATACAAAATTTTGACTTTGAAAAAATCAAAAAAGTTATTCCCGAATTTTTGGAACAGGCTCGCAAAAGTGGCACTTTTCAAGCCGTAGATGTAAATTTGAAATTCAATAAGCCCGAATTAGAAATTAGTGTAGATAGGCTCAAAGCCAAAGATGCAGGCGTAGCTACTGCCGATATTGCCGAAGCCTTGCAAGCCGCTTATAGTGGCAGAAGAATGGGCTACTTTATTATGAATGGCAAACAATACCAAATCATAGGGCAGGTAAGCCGAGAAAACCGCGACGAACCCAGTGACCTTTCAAAAATTTATATCCGAAACAACCGAGACGAACTTGTTCAGCTCGGCACACTCTTACAAATCAGAGAAACGAGCAATCCACCTCAATTATTTCATTACAACCGCTATAAATCGGCTACGATTTCGGCTTCATTGGCACTAGGCAAAACCATCGGTGATGGCATTGCCACGATGCAAAACATTGCTAAACAACTTTTAGATGATAGTTTTGCTACATCACTTGCAGGTCCTTCACGCGATTACGCCGAAAGTTCTTCTAACACTGCTTTTGCATTTGTTTTGGCTTTGCTGTTGATTTATTTGGTACTTGCGGCTCAATTTGAGAGTTTCATAGATCCGCTGATTATTATGCTTACCGTGCCACTTGCTTTGGCAGGAGCTTTGATAAGCCTATGGCTTTTTGGGCAAACTATCAATATTTTTTCACAAATCGGTATGATTATGCTCATTGGTTTGGTTACGAAAAATGGTATCTTGATAGTAGAATTTGCCAACCAAAAACGAGAAAAAGGCATTGACAAACGAAACGCTCTGCTCGATGCCTCTAAACAACGCCTTCGCCCTATTCTGATGACCTCACTAGCTACAATGCTGGGTGCTTTGCCGATAGCTCTTTCGCTGGGTGCTGCCTCCCAAAGCCGTATGCCTCTGGGAATAGTGATTGTAGGTGGCTTACTTTTCAGCTTGGTGCTTACGCTCTATGTTATTCCTGCAATGTATAGCTATCTTTCAGGAAAGAAAAAAGTGCATAACGAAGAGTTGGAACACGTATGATAAGTAGTTAGACAAAAGACATCAGACTTTAGACACAAGGCAAAATATTGCTTTTCAACACATAAAATGGTGTAAAAAACAAGTTTTTAATCCTGAAATCAGGTCAAAAACTAAAAGAATTCATGCAAAAAAACTCGCTTGGTTGTATAATCAAGCGAGTTTTTTTGTATCAGTTTCTACCTACATTTTAGGAAATATTGGCACTTGTTACAAAGACTTCATTGCCTTTTATCTCTATGATTTTCACATTCACACCTGCGTCGAGCAGTTCGCCAAAGGTTTGTACTTCTATGCGTTTGCCGTCAAATTCGGCTATTCCCGAAGGGCGTAGAGCCGAAATCGTAATACCTTCTTGCCCAACCTGCAAATAATCAATAGCTTTTTGAGCTAACCGAACGTCATTTTCGGTGTTGAGAGCAAATTTTTTCCAAACATTTTTCTTGTAACCCCAATAAAATATCAGCACCATCAGCACCAAAGAACCACTCGCCAACAAAATCCCTGCCTTGCTGCCGTAGTTATTGAAACAATACCAAACACCCACAGCCATCAGCAAAAAACCTATCAGACCAACGAAAGTTGTGCCAGGCACAAATAGCACCTCTATTACTACCAAAGCGATACCAATTATCACAAACAAAGATATACCAATAACATCAGACATAAGTCGAGCGTTTCTTTTAAACGAATTGCAACAGCAAAAAATTTTATATTACTCCAAATAAACATCAAGCAAGCCATCGGGCAGGCACACTTGCATAATTTTGTTTTGCCTATCAACTCTCAAAATAGTTTCGTCATTGATAGGAATAAGCACCTCTTTGCCTTTGTAGAACATCACGAGCAAAGAACCCTCTGCAAAACTATAAACATTTTCTATGGTAGCAAGTTTGCCTAAATTTTCATCAACCACCTGAAAACCAATTACTTCGTGAAAATAAAACTGCTTCTCGCCAAGTTGGGGCAAAACGCTCAAAGGTAAATAAATCGTTTCGCCGATGATAGCCTCGGTTTCCTCAATTTTATCTATTCCAGCGAGTTTGAGCAAAGCATTTTTGGGTTTATTGGGCAGTAACCTTACTTGCTCAACCTCAAAAGCAGTAAGTTTGCCTTCTATATTGAGCAAGATAAGGTCTAAATTTTCGTAATCTTCGGGATAATCTACATCTAAAAAAATACTTACTTCGCCTCGTAAGCCGTGTGTTTTGAGAATTTTACCGAGTTCGAAGCAGTCGTTGAGTGTTAAATCTTTGCTCATAAATTCAAAATTTAACTTTCCGTAGGCAAATCGGGCAAAGCCAAAACGCTCATAAATTTTTACGTTCTGATAGGCAGTTCGGGATAGGGGATAAGATTTTCAAGCAAAAATATAATGCTTCCTTTCATAAAAAGTGTGATAACGATAATAATTACCCCCACCAAAATCCCAACAGCGATATTGTTTTGACTGATTTCTTGCAGTTCGTCTATTTCAGTATTGATAAGATTGAACAGATACATTCCCAAAAGTACCACCAAAAACGAAACCACAAAACCCACAGCTACAAAAATAATTCCGTATTTAACAATACTAAAAAATGCATCGGTAACACTTTTTTCCATAAACCTCACTGTATCAATCATTTTGAAGAAAGGTTCTAAAACCCCCGAAATAATATAGCCTACCGAAAAAATAACAGCCGCTAATAGTATCGCAAACGAAACGTTTTGCGGCGTAATCTGATACTTTCGGCGTATCGCTCTGATAAACAAGCGTGTAGTGCTAAATGTTATCAGTAAGGCTAACGCCAACGAAATTAACAGGTATAAAATAGATAAAAATAATTGCATACGTTTTGATTTTTATGTTATTTGTCGTAGAGACACACAGCCGTGTGTCTCTACGACAACGATGACAACGGGACGGGATACATTTTATACAGATTTATTTAATTTTTTCCACCACCTGTGGCGAAATACCCATAGACGAAAAACCGCCGTCGTGATAAAGATTTTGCATAGTTACGTAGCGAGTAAGGTCAGAAAACAAGGTAATGCAATAATCGGCACAGGCTTCGGCAGGGGCATTGCCCAAAGGCGACATCATATTGGCATACTCAAAAAACGCATCAAAACCCGAAACACCCGTACCTGCCGTAGTTTTAGTAGGAGACTGCGAAATGGTATTGATACGCACTTTTTTGAGCCTTCCGTAGCGTTCGCCATAGCTGCGAGCAATTGACTCTAAGAGGGCTTTGGCTTGTGCCATATCCGAGTAGTCGGGGAAGGTACGTTGGGCGGCGATGTAGCTCAAAGCTACCACCGAGCCGTATTCGTTGAGAGCATCTAATTTTTCGGCAACTTGCAACATTTTATGGAACGAAATAGCCGAAATGTCCAAAGTTTTTTGAAACCAATCATAGTTCAAATCGCCGTACTCTCTGCCTTTGCGTACATTCGGACTCATACCGATAGAGTGCAAGACAAAATCGATTTTCCCTCCCAAAATTTCCATTGATTTTTTGTAGAGATTCTCAATATCCTCTACCACAGTGGCATCAGCCGCGATGACTTCGGTTTGGCAGTGAGCCGCCAATTCATTGATTTTGCCCATACGTATAGCCACAGGAGCATTGGTAAGCGTAAAATTTGCTCCTTCTTCTTTGGCTCGCAAAGCGACCTTCCAAGCAATGGAGTTCTCGTCTAATGCACCTGTAATGATACCTCGTTTGCCTGCTAATAAATTGTAAGCCATAAATTTTTTTGTTAAAAAATAAATCGAACACAAATAAAGCATTTTGCTTGCAAAATACACAAAAAAATGCTGTAAAAAAGTTGGTAGTTCTTCAATTTTATCCTAAATGAACGTTCTGGCTTCCAAATTACTTGTTTTAATTTTTCCTCAAAAGAAAAAGATTTGCAGAAAGCTAATTTTTTGATAATCAGAGCTAAATAGAACTTACTGCAATGCGATTAGTCTGTTAGGCTTGTAGCAGAATTTAGCTAAGAAAGTTTGTATTTGTATTATTTTTTTGATTAGCTTTGAAGAAAGCATATTTTTATGAGCCAAAAAGCTACTTCTTCCCATTTTTCGTGGAGTTCGCTTGCAGAGGTATAATTTTTCACACTCATTCCCAAAGACACAACGCAAACAAGTATGAAAGACCTTTTAGCCAAATTTGAAAATAAGCCACCTGAGATTGTATTTGAGTGGCACGACCCCGAAACCGAAGCCAAAGGCTGGATTGTAATAAATTCTTTGCGTGGCGGTGCCGCAGGCGGAGGCACGCGTATGCGTAAGGGCTTAGACCGAAGAGAAGTAGAGTCACTTGCCAAAACTATGGAAATCAAATTCACCGTCTCGGGACCGCCCATAGGTGGAGCAAAATCAGGTATTGATTTTGACCCCAAAGACCCACGCAAACACGAGGTTCTCAAACGTTGGTACAAAGTTGCTTTCGCTTTGCTCAAAAACTACTACGGCACAGGTGGCGACCTGAACGTAGATGAAATTCACGAGGTTATTCCTATTACCGAAGAGTACGGCTTGTGGCATCCGCAAGAGGGCATCGTAAATGGACATTACAACCCCAGCAAACCCGAAAAAATCCGTAAAATAGGACAGCTACGCCAAGGCGTTTCAAAAGTAATAGAAGACTCCGAATACATACCCGATGGGGCGAAAAAAAAATACGTAGTCGCCGATATGATAACAGGCTACGGCGTCGCAGAAGCAGTAAGACATTATTACATGCTTTGGGGAGGAGAATTGAAAGGCAAAAGAGCCATCATACAAGGTTTTGGAAATGTAGGAGCTACGGCAGCTTTGTATTTAGCCAAAGAAGGTGCTAAAATCGTAGGTATCATTGACCGTGTAGGAGGTATTCTAAAACCCGAAGGGCTTAGTTTAGACCAAGTCAAGAAACTTTTTGCCGATAGAACTTCTAATTTCTTAGTAGCTGATAATTTGCTTTCTTTTGAGGAAACCAACGAAAAGATTTGGCAGATAGGAGCAGAAATTTTCGTGCCTGCAGCAGCTTCGCGGCTCGTAACACAAGCACAAGCCGAAATGCTTATCAATAATGGCTTAGAAGTAGTATCTTGTGGGGCAAATGTACCTTTTGCCGACCCCGAAATTTTCTACGGCAAAATAGCTCAAATGGTAGATGAAAAAGTTTCGCTCATTCCCGATTTTATCGCCAATTGTGGAATGGCTCGTACCTTCGCCTATCTGATGAGTCCGCAAGGAGAAGATATTACTGATAAGGCGATTTTCTCGGATATTTCCAATACCATTTTTAAGGCATTACAAGCTGTACATCAACAAAACTCCAAAAAAACTTTGCTTACTAATACCGCCTTTGAAATAGCTTTGAAACAATTGGTTTGAAATAAAAATAAAAAGTTCTAATCCAAGATTTGGTATAAACCATTCGAGCAGAAGAGTCCCAAAAGTTTCAAACTTTTGGGAAATTACGCTTTATTTTTTGTATATTTGCAAAAGTGTGTTTGGGTAATTTTTTTATGGCATTGTACGGCAAAAAGCAAGTAATTTTTTGGCTTTTTTGCTCAAAAAAACAGAAAAATATGGGTTGTTCTTCTTGTTCATCAGGAGGTTGCTCTACTACTAATTATACAAAAGGCTGTAGCGGAGGTTGTTATGCGGGTGGTTGTAATAAAATGAACTCTTTTGACTGGCTCGCTAATATGGATTTGCCAGCAGACCAGCGATTTAACATTGTAGAAGTACGTTTTAAAAACGGCTTTAAAAATTTTTATCGCAATACCAACCATCTTGATTTGGTTACAGGCGAGCCAGTAATAGTAGAAGCACAAAACGGGTATCACTTGGGACACGTCGCCTTGCAAGGCGAATTAGTCCGTTTGCAGATGCTCAAAAAGAAAGTAGCCGAAGATGCTGAATTACCCAGTATCTTGCGTGTAGCTACCGAAAAAGATTTAGAAAAGTTTAAGGAAACACAAGAACGAAATCTTCCTACAATGTTCCGAACAAGACAGATTGTAGAAGAGCTGGGTTTGCAGATGAAACTTTCTGATGTGGAGTTTCAGGCAGATAACACCAAAGCAACCTTTTACTACTCGGCAGATACACGCGTAGATTTCAGAGAGCTAATCAAGATACTTGCGGCAGAGTTCAAGATTAGAGTAGAAATGCGACAAATTAGCCTGCGAGAAGAAGCAGGTAGAGTAGGTGGGATTGGCGTTTGTGGCAGAGAACTCTGTTGTTCTACTTGGCTCACCGACTTCAAGAGCGTTACGACCTCAGCGGCTCGCTATCAGAACTTATCGCTCAATCCTGCCAAACTCTCAGGACAATGTGGAAGGTTGAAGTGCTGCCTCAATTATGAACTGGATACCTACATCGAAACTCTAAAAGATTTTCCCGAAGTAGAAACACTCAAAACACAACAAGGACTTGCAAGCCTCAAAAAAACAGATATTTTCAGAAAAATAATGTGGTTTGGCTACGAAAACGATAGCAACTGGATTCCTCTAAGTATAGAGCGTGTAAAAGAAATAATGGAATTAAATGCAAAAGATATTTTGCCTGAAACACTCTTACAAGTACAAGAAGGAACTCTCGCTTTTGAGCAGAAAAAGGCAAAAGAAATTGCCGATGAAAAAGTTGCTACCAATGTGCTTGATAAAAAATTGAAAAGTAGAGAAATTAAAAAACAAAAAGCGAAAGTTCATAATGTCAGAGAAAAGAAAAACACTTCTAAAAAAAATAATAGACTTCCGCCACACAACAAAAAATAAAAGACAAAGATTCAGACTTTTGTCTTTTCTATTGTTTTTAGCTTTTTTGACAATTTCTTGCCAAGATAAAAATGTAATTTTTGAAGACAACCAAAGCATCAAAGACGGACTTTGGCAACGAGAAGAACCTATTAGTTTTGAATTTGAAATAAAAGATACAAGCAAAAAGTACGATTTGTACTATAACATTCGCAATGAGCTAAGCTATCCACACTACAACTTATACATTACCTACTATATGTACTATCCCGATGGCAAAAAGGTAGACTCTTTGCTAATGGACATTTTACTTTTTGATAAAAATACAGGAAAACCTTTTGGCGAAGGAACAGGAGGTATCAGAACGCACCAACTTCCCGCCTTTACCGATTTCAAATTTAGTCAAAAAGGCAAATATAAGTACACTTTCAAGCAATATATGCGGCTCAATCCGCTCAAAGGCATACTTTCGATGGGCTTACGCATTGAGGAAACACAGCCAAAATCAGAGCATCAGGATACGCCAAAAACTGCAAAATAAAAGCATCAGTAGTGCCAAAGGTGTAAGCACTTTCCACGCTAAGTGCATCAGTTGGTCTATACGGAGGCGTGGGTAAGTCCAACGAACAACAATCTGAAAGAAAATCACAAAGAGCGTTTTGCTACAAAGCCAAAAAACAGCCCACAAAGCACTTTGATTTGTCCAGTCGGCAAGGCGAAAGTTGCCAATATTGGGCAAAGGCGAATACCACCCTCCCCAAAAAAGCAACACGCCCAACATACTCACAAGTATCATCATTGCGTATTCTGCCAAAAAAAACATTGCAAACCGAAAGCCTGAATATTCGGTATGAAAGCCCCCAATAATTTCCGACTCGCCCTCGGGCAAATCAAAGGGAGCACGATTCGCCTCGGCAAGCGTAGCTATGAAAAAAATTACATACACTACAAATAAAAATGGCATCTGTATCACGTTCCAGGTCAAAAAGCCGCCTACGTTGTTTAGCTCTATTCCCAAAGATTTTATTCCAAAAAGATAAATCGTTTCGGGGCTTTCTGTGCCTTGTCTGAGTACAATTTCGCGTAAATCAAGACTTTGAGCCAACACTACCACACACAACACCGATAGCACCAAAGGCACTTCGTAGCTGATGATTTGAGCCACCGAACGCATCGCCCCAAGCATTGAAAACTTGCTACTCGATGCCCAACCCGCCATCAGCAAGCCTATTACATCTAACGAAACTACTGCCAATATAAAAAATACGCCTACATTCAGCATCGCCGCCTGCCAAGTGCTATGCAGCGGCACCAGAGCGAAACCTGCGAATACAGCAGGAAAAATGATGACAGGAGCTAAAAGAAAAAGCCTACGGTCGGCTTGTGCAGGTACGATGTCTTCTTTTTGAAGCAATTTGAGCAAATCGGCTACGGGCTGAAGCAAACCGTATTTGCCTACTTCCATAGGTCCCATTCGGTCTTGTACGAAAGCGGCTAATTTACGTTCGGCATAGAAAGCAATTAGCACCAAAAATAGCACCAAAGCCAAATAAGAGCCAAAATAAATGATTGCTTCAAGCATCAGTCTGCAAATTGAAATTTTAGATATTTGATTGTTTCGCCTTTTTCTTCAAAAGCTATTTCGTATTTGGTTCTGATACCAAAGTGTTCGCTTGCCAGTTCGGAGTTGTTCAAATCGTAAGTATAAACCAGATTTTTGATAGCAAAGTTTTTCAACATCTCCAAAGTATATTCAAACAAACCAGTGTTATCGGTTTTGAGATGAACGAAACTATCTTTTTGGAGCAATTTTTTGTACATTTCTAAGAATCGTGGGTGTGTAAGTCTTCTACGAGCATCGGCTTCTTTGGGACGTGGGTCGGGGTGAATAAGCCAAATTTCACTCACTTCCTTTTCGGCAAAAAAATCTTCTAAGTTCTGAATGTAAGTTCGCAGGAAAGCAACGTTTCGTAAGCCTTTCTCGATGGCTAAGGTGCTACCTTTCCAAAGTCTTGCTCCTTTAATATCTACACCTATGAAATTTTTTTCAGGGAAAATCTCTGCCAAACCTACCGAGTATTCTCCACGCCCGCAGGCAAGTTCCAGTACAATGGGATTATTGTTTTGGAAATATTCGGAATGCCATTTGCCTTTGCAGTTTCTAAAAAAATCTTTTCCTTCTTGAATTACGTTGTGATTAGCATTATTTTGAGCAAAACGTTCTAATTTTTTTCTTCCCATTGGCTACATTTGGTCTAAGCGTGGAGGCTCTTTAATAACAACAGGAGCAATTTCTACGTTTTTGGCTTTTGCCTCGGCTATTTTCTTTTCTTTGTTTTGGGTATAAGCTACAACAAAAATACTCATTTCATAAAGCAAATACAAAGGCAAAGCTACGATAAGTTGCGAAAAAATATCAGCCGAAGGCGTAATGATAGCCGCCGCTATCAGGATAGCCACAATGCTATGACGACGGTAGCTTTTCATAAATTTTGCAGTGAGTATATCAGCTTTCGCTAAGAAATAAGCAACGATTGGTAGTTGAAACATCAAAGCACTTATCAGCGTAAGCCACGAAACCATCGAGACGTAGCTATGCAAATCGAACTGAAAATCGGGATTGACACGTGGTGAGATTTTGTAAGTTGCCAAAAAATTGATAGAAATAGGTGTAATCACAAAATACCCAAACAGCAAACCCGTTGAAAAAAGTATCACGATGTAAAAAATAATACCTTTGGCGGCTTTGAGTTCTTTTTCGTAAAGAGCAGGTTTTACAAAACGCCAAATTTCCCAAACAATATAAGGAAAAGCGGCTACCAAACCGATAATGATTGAAGAAGTAAGGTGTGTCATAAATTGCCCCGTGATAGCAAAATTGACAAGCTGTAAATCAATTCCTACGCAAAGTCCTTCTGTACCGAGCCATTTACCCAACTGGCACATTTTTCGGTAAGTCCAGAAATCAGCTTTGGCAGGTCCGAAAATGAGTTCCTCGAAAATCCATTCTGTAAAACCAAAAGCTAAAAACATAAACACCACTACGAGAATAACCGAACGCATCAGGTGTTTGCGTAGCTCGTCGAGGTGTTCTAAAAAAGTCATTTCTTTTTCTGCCATTCTCTTATTTTTTTGCAAAGATAGCAAAAATACTGCAATCGGTGTAATTTTAGCCGATTTATTCGTGGCAAATAGCTCTAAATAGCGAAACTATTTAGTGTATGTGTATTTTCAAGATGAAAAACTGTTGCAAAGGTGTAGAGTTCAATGCCTTGCGGTAAAATTATTCTTTATGTAATTAGCGAAATTTCGCAAAAAATCTTTTTGCTCCTGCAAAAAATTTTTAACTTGCCCCAATAATTCCTTCAAAGCTATGTATCAAGAAATTCTCACTGCCGAAGCAAAACTTTTTTTAGAACATTTGCATAAAAAATTCAATCCTCGTCGCAAAGAACTGCTACAACGCAGGTACGAGCGAGCCAAAGAAATTGCACAAGGCAAATTGCCCGATTTTCTGCCCGAAACGCAAGAAATTCGTCAAAGTGTGTGGCAAGTAGCCCCTATCCCCGCCAACCTGCAAGACCGACGTGTAGAAATCACTGGTCCCGTTGACCAAAAAATGGTTATCAATGCACTCAATTCAGGGGCAAAAGTTTTTATGGCTGATTTTGAAGATGCTAATTCGCCTACTTGGGATAACTGCCTGCAAGGGCAAATCAATTTGCGTAACGCTATATTGCGAAAAATTGATTTCGTTGCCGAAAATGGCAAAGAATACAAACTCAAAGAAAAAACCGCTGTGCTAAAAGTACGCCCACGAGGTTGGCATTTGGTTGAAAAACATTTTTTAGTAGAAAATGAACCTATCTCAGCATCTTTGTTCGATTTTGGCTTGTTCTTTTTTCATAATGCCCAAACATTGCTCTCGCAAGGTACTGCTCCATACTTTTATTTACCAAAATTAGAAAGTCATTTGGAAGCCCGTTTGTGGAATGATGTATTTGTAGAAGCACAAAACTATCTCAATATTCCGCAAGGCACTATTAAGGCTACGGTACTGATTGAGACGATTTTGGCGGCTTACGAAATGGAAGAAATTATTTTTGAACTTAAAGAACACTTAGCAGGACTGAACGCAGGACGTTGGGATTACATTTTTAGCACTATCAAAAAATTACACCATTTGCCCGAAGCCAAATTCCCCGATAGAAGCCAAATCACAATGCAAGTGCCTTTTATGCGTGCTTATGCACAGAATTTAGTAAAAATCTGCCACAAACGCAATGCTCACGCCATCGGAGGAATGTCGGCTTTTATTCCGAGCCGTAAAGATGAAGAAGTAAATCGCAATGCCTTTGCCAAAGTACGTGCCGATAAGGAGTTGGAGGCAAGTAATGGCTACGATGGCACTTGGGTTGCCCACCCCGATTTAGTGCCGATTGCCCAAGAAGCCTTCGACAAAGTGCTTGGCGAAAAACCACACCAAAAACACGTTCTAAGAGAAGATGTAAATGTAACAGCCGAAGATTTACGAAATTTCCATATTGAGGGCGGAAAAATCACAGAACAAGGAGTGCGAACGAACATCAATGTAGGTATTCTCTACATTGAGTCGTGGCTTTCGGGGGTAGGAGCGGCGGCTCTCTACAACCTTATGGAAGATGCGGCAACTGCCGAAATTTCAAGGGCTCAAATTTGGCATTGGCTCAAAACCTCAGCTCGCTTAGATGATGGCAGAGTGTTGGATAAATCTTTGTACGAAAAATTCTTGGCAGAAGAAATTGAAAAATGTAAAAACTATCTCGGCACAGAACGCACCCAAACAGGCAAACTCAAACAAGCCATAGAGTTATTTAATCGTTTGGTTTTGCAAGATGAATTTGAGGAATTTCTGACAATCCCCGCCTACGAGTTATTGGCATAATTTGTTTTTGTTGTAGATACACACTGCAGTGTGTATCTACAACAAATGTGTGTATCTACAAATGTGTGTATCTACAAATGTTATATGTTACGTTCCCCAGCTTTCTTTGTCCAAATCTCTGTAACGGATAGCTTCGGCGAGGTGTTCTATTTTGATGTTTTCGCTACCTGCAAGGTCGGCGATAGTGCGGGCAACTTTCAGGATACGGTCGTAGGCACGAGCCGATAGCCCCTTTTTTTCCATAGCGGCTTTTAGCAAAACTTTGCCTGCTTCATCAATTTTGCAAATTTCTTTCACGAGTTGCGAAGGTATCATTGCATTTGAATACACACCTTTTAAACCTAAATCTTGAAAGCGTTTGGTTTGAATTTCACGAGCCTTGATAACCCTTTCGCGTATGGTGGCACTGGTTTCGGTTTTGCGTGTGGAGCTAAGTTCATCAAAAGAAACAGGCGTAACTTCTACGTGCAAGTCAATTCTATCGAGCAGAGGACCGCTTACTTTGTTGAGGTATTTCTGAACGCTACCGGGCGGGCAGACACATTCCTTCTCGGGGTGATTGTAGTAACCACACTGACAAGGGTTCATCGAGGCGATAAGCATAAAATTAGCAGGAAAATCTACCGAAACTTTGGCTCGCGAGATGCTCACACGTCGTTCTTCTAAGGGCTGTCGCATTACTTCCAACACACTCCGTTTGAACTCAGGCAGTTCGTCAAGAAATAAAACGCCATTGTGAGCCAACGAAATTTCGCCGGGCTGTGGAATTGCTCCGCCCCCTACCAAAGCAACATCGCTAATAGTATGGTGAGGAGAGCGAAACGGACGTGTAGAAATCAGCGAGGTATCAGCTCCTAATTTGCCTGCTACCGAATGAATTTTGGTGGTTTCTAAGGCTTCTTGCAAAGTAAGCGGTGGCAAAATAGTGGCGATACGTTTGGCAAGCATTGTTTTGCCAGCTCCCGGCGGTCCTATCATAATCACGTTATGCCCCCCTGCGGCGGCTATTTCTAAGGCTCGTTTCATACTTTCTTGCCCCTGCACATCAGAAAAATCAACTTCGTATTTATTTAAATTTTCTGAAAAAATCTTGCGAGTATCTTTTCGCAAAGGTTCAATTATTTTTGCACCTGTCAGAAAATCAATAGCTTCCTCGAGTGTTTCTACGCCAATAATATCCAAATTATTGACAATAGCCGCTTCAGAAGCATTTTCTTTGGGCAAAATAAATCCCTTGTAGCCTTGCTTACGAGCCTCGATGGCAATAGGCAAAACGCCTCGGATAGGACGCAAAATGCCATCAAGAGCAAGCTCGCCCATAATGACGTATTTTTCTAAATCTTTGGCTACAATCTGCTCTGAAGCTGCCAAAATGCCGATAGCAATAGAAAGGTCGTAGGCGGCACCTTCTTTGCGTATATCAGCAGGAGCAAGATTGACAACTACTTTCTGACGAGGAAAAAAATAGCCGATATATTTCAGAGCAGACTCCACTCTCTGTGCCGACTCCTTCACGGCACTATCGGGCAAACCTACCATATAAAAACCTTGTCCTTGCCCTACATTTACCTCAATCGTTATCGGAAAGGCACTTACGCCATACACAGCACTGCCAAATACTTTCGCCAACATAGTCAATTACAGAAATTTTATTTTTCAGAAAAATAGTTTTTGAGTTGCTCAATACATTTTTTTCGTATAGCAGGAATAAGAAAAAAGCCAAACAATCCTAAAAATACGGCACTTAGCACCAAAAAACCAATGAATTTACTTTCTGCAATTTCGTTGATGTAAAAGGCTATGCCAAAACACAAAAGTAACAAACTTGCCGAAGCAAGAAAAAGATAGAAAAAAGCCAAAGTAATTTTTACTAATGATTCTTGTGCTTGCTCTTTGAGGTCAGCTTCTAAAAGTTGCAATCTAAGTTCTATGTAACGTTTCAGGAGTTCTTGGAGGCGTGCCAACATTGCCAGATGTAGTTGATATTCTCGGAAAAGCATTTGTACAGGGCGGGTTTAAAAGCACTACCGCCCCACAAAACACTAAACTAAATAGAAAGCATCAAAGTTCATTTTAGCATCTTAGCCCGCCTTGCTACAAATGCAATGCTGGCTGATGTTTTTATTTGTTATGTATCTCAAATTTCGCACTTTTCAAGAGTTCTATGCTATTGTAATCGTTTTCGTCTGCAAAACCGAACTCCCACAAAGAATAAACACTTTTTCGTTTCTCAAAGAAAAGTATGTTTACTTTCTTTTTCCTGTGAATTTGCCACTGACGAAACGGATAGTACAACTGTCTGATAATCGTATTTTTTGTTGCTGAATTTTTGGCTTCTATCAAAACGATTTGATTTCTGCCTTCATAACCCGCATCAACTTCTGTTTGCACACTTTCGGCTGTGATAAGTTGTATATTGTCCTGCGTAAAACGGAAAAATGTTTGCGAAGGGCGGGATTAAATAGCACTTTCCTTGCCCTACGCACAAAGTTTATAGAAAGTACAAAAGCCTAAATTAGCACATCAGCCCGCCTTTTGGCAAACATAATGTTACCTGCCGTTTTTGCTTTTTCTTGCACTATTATTTCAGGTAGTCGCAAATTCTGCCAACTAAACTGGCAAAGTTTCCTACTCCATCAATATTTTCAAGATTGTTAAGCACGTAAATTCCTCCGCCTAACTTTACATCATCTAAAATAAGCTGTACTTCTGTACTTTTTAACGTATCCCTTAACTTGCCATTTTTGGTGTATTTTACGAAGTCTTTTTGTTCTGCCCAATCAAGCGTAACAAAGGCATATTTTAGTGAAATATTTTCTTTGGTAAAGATAACTTCGTACTTGTCTTTGCCATATTTTGCGTTTAAAACGTCTTTATCCATTAAAAATAAATGCGACAAAAATTGCCCTATTCGTTCTCTTGTCGTGCCTTTTGCCGAAAGTATGAAAATTCTTTGCGTCTGTTCAAAAGTATCTTGATTGTAAATCAAAATATCGCTGTCAAAGTGTTTTTCGTGTCCTGTTATATTTCGTTCAATTCGCAATGAATTGACTAATTTTTTAACAGTTTCGTTTTCTGTTTTGTTATTGGTTATCAAGTAGTTAAAATTATTTTGTTTGAAGTAATTATCAAGCAAATAAATGATAACTTCCTCTACTAATTTCCCCAAAACACTGTCTTTGCTTGACTTTTCTTGTCTTGCGGTGTCTTTTAGATTGCGTTTTGCAAAACTCTCAACATAAGTTGCCGCATATTCATTGGCTTTTTCAAACGAAAAATAATCGTTTAAGTTAATGCCAACTTTGAGAACTCCTGTTTTATCGATGGATTCTTTAAGCCTACTTTCTATAAATTCAGTATGCACTAACATAGTATTTGTTTTTAAAGTGAATTATCAAATATTGCTAATTTACTATTTTTGTACCCAAAATTTGACCAGTGTAAGTCTCTAATAAATAGATTATACTTTCTTAACTCATTTTCAATCATTGTTATATTTTTCTTCCAAAACATAACTTCTCTATTTTGGGGAAACGTTTTTTTGCTTCTTAAAATATCTAAATAATCGTCAAAAGCATAAATCAAATCATAGTCAAGGTTTGTATCTACATACTCTGATACTATCAGAAAAATATTTGGTTTTAAAATTGATGATTCATAAATATTGGCTACTCTTTTTAAGTTTTTACCTTTAATACTTTGAGCAAATAAATATTCTCGATAATCTGAAGTGATTTTCAATACTTGATTACTTGATGAAAGAAAAGCACAGCCATGTGTACCACTTCCTAAAAAACTATTTTTGGATAAGTCAAAATTTAGACCTGATAAAATTTCTTTTGAAAAATTATAATCAATCATAAAGAATAGTTATTTATACAGAAAAAAGATTATTAGATTGTTGTTGTAAATATGTTTCTGCTAACTTGCAATATGCCATTGATTTATCAATGTAGATATACTTTCTATTCGTTTTTAGTGCCACTACGCCAACTGTTCCACTACCTGCAAAAGGGTCTAAAACTATGTTTTCTTGATACGAATAGAATTTTATCAGTCTATACACCAATTCTTCGGGAAAAGGTACGGGGTGTCCTTTGGGTTGTGTTTGTGGTTTAATTTGCCAAAAAGAGTTAGAATACTCAATAAATTCCTCTTTTGTAATATCTATTTTATTTTTATCACCCTCTAATTTCCGACTACCTTTTGAAAAAACAAGTATAAATTCATAAGGTTGTACTACATAAGGGTTACTTGGGCTTTTCCAGCTTCCCCACGCTGTACGTTTAGAAATGCTTTGTTTATACCATAAAATATCGCCTCGCATAATGTAGCCAATTTTTTTCATCTGGTTAATAACATCGCAAAAAAGTGCTTGATATTGCCCATCTGCTGTTACGCTTGGCACGTTGATACAAATTCTACCCCCTTGCACCAAAATTCTATAACATTCTCGCCAAGTATTTTCTAAAAATTCTAAATACTCTTTGTATGGTAACAGGTCGTTATGGTTTTCATAAGGAATACCCACGTTGTAAGGCGGTGAAGTGATAATCAAATGCACGAAATTTTCAGGCATTTTTTTCATCACTTCAATGGCATCACCACAAATTACTTTATTTACAAAATTTTGGTTATCAAGTTTTTGTATTTCGTCAAGGGTTATAATCCCGCTTTTGTTCTGTCCGTTTCTTGGCGTTTCTATGTTCATATTTCAAGTTTAGATTATTTCTGCAAATTTACGGAACTATGGTCAATAATAGTGTTCAGTTTTTTTATTCTTAAAATGGCAGGTAACAAAATTATTTTCGCAAAATACAAAAACTTCATTGATTTTTTGCTTATCTGCAAAAAAATCTTGCTTGTATGCTTTCGTTTTAGTAGTTTGGAAGCAATTGTACAAAACTTAAAAAAAATAGGACTATGTCAATAAAAGTTCGCAAAGAAGATGCCTTGCACTATCACGCCAAAGGCAAACCGGGCAAAATAGAAGTAGTGCCTACTAAGTCCTTGATTTCGCAGATAGACTTAGCTCTTGCTTACTCGCCGGGCGTTGCCGAACCTTGCAAAGAAATCGCCGCTAATGTTGAGGAAGTCTATAAATACACCGCCAAAGGTAATTTGGTTGCAGTAATTTCTAATGGAACAGCTGTTTTGGGTTTGGGTGACATAGGAGCAGAAGCCTCTAAACCCGTGATGGAAGGCAAAGGCGTGCTTTTCAAGAAATTTGCAGGCATTGATGTGTTTGACATTGAAATCAACGAAAAAGACCCTAAAAAATTCATTGAAATCGTAAAATCCTTAGAACCTACGTTTGGAGGCATCAACTTAGAAGACATCAAAGCTCCCGAATGTTTTGAAATTGAGCAAACACTTCGCGAGCAAATGAATATCCCGATAATGCACGACGACCAACACGGAACAGCTATCGTAACGGCGGCGGCTTTGCTCAATGCCTTAGAGTTGGTAGGGAAGAAAATTGATGAAATCAAAGTGGTAGTCAATGGGGCTGGGGCTTCGGCTATTTCTTGCACCAAATTGTATGTAGCTTTGGGTGTAAAGAAAGAAAATATCGTAATGCTTGATAGCAAAGGGGTTATCCACGTTGGCAGAGAAGGATTAGATGCTACCAAAAAAGCCTTTGCCACCACCCGAACCGATATACAAACCCTTGCCGATGCCTTGAAAGGAGCAGATATGTTCCTTGGACTTTCAAAAGGCAATGTAGTAACGCCCGAGATGTTACTCTCAATGGCTGAAAATCCGATTGTTTTCGCTTGTGCCAACCCCGACCCTGAAATTGCTTACGAATTGGCTATCCAAACTCGCCCCGATGTAATTATGGCAACAGGACGCTCCGACCACCCCAACCAAGTCAATAACGTACTCGGTTTCCCATACATTTTCAGAGGTGCTTTGGACGTAAGAGCTACCAAAATTAACGAAGAAATGAAACTCGCTGCCGTACACGCTATCGCCAATTTAGCAAAGCAACCTGTTCCTGAGTCAGTAAAACGTGCTTATGGCAAAAAAGATTTGAAATTTGGTAAAGAATACATTTTGCCCAAACCCATAGACCCACGCCTGATAACAACTATCTCGCCTGCCGTTGCCAAAGCGGCTATGGAATCAGGCGTTGCCAAAAGTGCCATTACCGATTGGCAAGCCTATGAAGAACAGCTAAAAGAAAAATTAGGCTTAGACCAAAAATTGATGAGTGGCATTATACAAAAAGCTAAAAGTAATCCTAAAAAAGTTATCTTTGCCGAAGGCAACCATCACAAAGTTCTTAAAGCCGCTCAAATCGTTCGCGACGAAGGTATCGCTATCCCTATTCTTTTAGGTAATAGAGAGGAAATTCAAGCCATTATCAACGAACACTCGCTTGACCTTTCCGATTGCCTCATTATTGACCCCCTTAAAGAAAACGAAAAAGTAAAACAATATGCCGAAATTTTCTACCAAGAACGCCAACGCAAAGGAATGACACTCTACGAAGCTCAAAAACGTATGCGTGAGCGGCACTACTTCGGCTCAATGATGGTAAAACTTGGCGAAGCCGATGCCTTTATTTCGGGGATGAATCGCGATTTTGTGAAGGCTGTTCGTCCTGCTTTGCAAGTTATCGGTGGGCGTGCCAACGAGATTGTAGCAGGTATGGGCATTGTGATTAGCCAAGGCAAAACGCTTTTCTTTGCCGATGTCGCTGTCAATGAACAACCTACTGCCGAAGAACTTATCGAGATTGTAGGCTTGGTAAAACGAGGGGTAGAGTTTTTTGGTTTTGAACCACATATTGCCTTAGCGGCGTACTCGAGTTTTGGCTCGGCACAAGGCAATATCCCAAATAAAATGAGGCAAGTTTTGGAAGTATGCAAAACTAAATATCCTGATTTGGTGATTGATGGTGAAATACAACCTCACATTGCCTTAGACGAAGCACTGCTCAAACAGGTGTATCCGTTTAGCATATTGGCTGAAAAAGAATGTAATACGATTGTGTTTCCCGGTATCTCTTCGGGTAATATTTCATTTAGTTTGTTACAACAAGTTGGCAAATGCGATACCATTGGTCCCATATTACTCGGTATGAACAAACCTGTTCATATCTTGCAGTTGGGCAGTTCGGTAAGTGAAATTGTCAATGTCGTAGCTATTGCTGTTGTTGATGCACAACAAAATTCTTAGCTTGTAGACGAACTGATTGTTACTAATAAAGTCCATAAAAGTAAAGACCTCTTGTAGCATTCAAAATGCTATAAGAGATTCAGAACATAATCCATTTCAATTGCAACAGGGCAATGGTCTGAATGATATGCCTGCGAAAGAATGTAAGCACCTTTGAGGCGAGGAAGTAAATTTTTACTAATCATCTGATAATCAATTCGCCAACCAAGATTTTTGGCTCTTGCCCCACTTCTACTGCTCCACCAAGTATATTGATGCGGTTCTTTACAAAAATACCTAAACGTATCTACAAAACCCAGCTCCAAAAAATCGCTTAGCCAAGCTCGTTCTTCGGGCAGAAAGCCTGAACTATTCGCATTAGCTTTTGGGTTGTGAATATCAATCGCTTGATGACAAATGTTAAAATCACCACAAATTACTAAATTTTCGTTTGTTTTATTGATTATCCATTGGTAAAAATCATTCAGAAATTGAATTTTAACTTTTTGCCTTTCCTCGCCACTCGAACCCGAAGGAAAATATACAGAAATTAGAGTAAAGTCCTCAAAAACAGCCTGCAAAACTCTGCCTTCAAGGTCATAAAGCTCTATATCACAACCTTTTATTACTTGCTTAGGAGAATGTTTGCTCAGAATAGCCGTACCGCTGTAACCTGCTTTTTGGGCGGGAAAAACAAAACATTCGTAGCCCAAATTTTCAAAAAGTTGGTAAGGAAATTGAATAGCATCAACTTTGATTTCTTGCAAGCAAATCATATCGGCTTGGGTAGCCTCCAACCACTCTAAAAACCCTTTTCTGATTGCGGCTCTGATGCCATTGACGTTGTAGGATAAAATTTTCATTATTGATTCTATTATTTTGAGTTGATTGCATCTAATAAATTTCGCCAAAAGACGCATAAATTTTTCATTTTTTCATATTTTTAGGTGTAAAATAGCAAAAACTTATTTTCCGATGGAACGCCAACAAGCCCAAAAACGCATCAAAGAACTTACCGAAAAAATCAATTACTACAATCACAAATATTTTCAGGAACATACTTCCGAAATATCGGATTACGAATTTGACCAACTTTTAGCCGAACTGATAGCCTTAGAAAATCATTTTCCTGAGTTGAAAGAACCAGACTCTCCCTCGCAACGTGTGGGCGGAACAATTACCAAAGAGTTTCCTACCGTGAAGCATCAATACCCAATGCTTTCGCTCACAAATACGTATTCGGAGCAAGAGGTGAAAGATTTTGACGAGAGAGTAAAAAAAATGCTCAATACAACCCAACCCATAGAATATGTTTGCGAACTCAAATTTGATGGTGTATCTATTAGCATCATCTATGAAAACGGACTTTTCAAACAAGCCATTACACGTGGCGACGGCACACAAGGCGACGACGTGAGCAACAACATCAAAACCATCAGAACTCTGCCCCTGCGAGTAAAAGCCGAAAATCTGCCTGCTCGTTTTGAGGTGCGTGGTGAGGTGTTTATGAGCAAAGAAAATTTTGATAAACTAAACAAAGAACGTGAAGACATCGGCGAAACCCCTTATGCAAACCCCCGCAACACTGCCTCGGGAACTATCAAACTGCAAGATTCGGCAGAAGTAGCTCGGCGTGGTTTAGATTGTTATTTGTACTTTTTGCTTGGCGAAAATTTACCTTTCCAAACGCATTCGGAAAGCCTCGAGGCTCTACAACAATGGGGCTTTCAGGTTTCACCTACTTACCGAGTATGTAAAAATATTGATGAAATTTTTGCCTACCTTGCTGAATGGGAACACAAACGCCATACTTTGCCCGTAGAAACCGATGGCGTGGTTATCAAAGTAAATAATTTTACTCAACAAGCCGAACTCGGACTTACCGCCAAATCGCCTCGTTGGGCTATTGCCTACAAATACAAAGCCGAAACAGCTACGACTTTGCTCAAAAGCATTACTTATCAGGTTGGTAGAACAGGGGCAGTTACTCCCGTTGCCGAACTTGAGCCTGTTGCATTGGCAGGTACTATCGTAAAACGTGCCTCTCTACACAATGCCAATGAAATAGAACGCCTCGGCTTGCGTATCGGTGATACGGTTCTTGTAGAAAAAGGTGGTGAAATTATCCCCAAAATCACAGGTGTAGATATTAGCAAAAGACCTGCCGAGAGCGTTGCTTTGCAATATATCCAGCATTGCCCCGAGTGTGGAACATCTCTAATTCGTAAAGAAGGTGAGGCAGTGCATTATTGCCCCAACGAGAAAGGCTGTCCGCCACAAATTAAAGGCAAGATTGAGCATTTTGTGCAAAGAAAAGCAATGGATATAAGCAGTTTGGGAGAGAAAATCATAGAACAACTTTACCAAAATGGCTTAGTCCGTACCATTGCCGATTTGTACGATTTACAGCAACATCAGTTAGAAAATTTGGAGAGAATGGGCGAAAAGTCTGCCTCAAAAATCATCAGAAATATTGAGGAGTCTAAAAAAATTCCTTTTGAGCAGGTCTTGTTTGCTTTGGGGATACGCTTTGTTGGGGCTACGGTTGCCAAAAAGTTGGCAGAGCATTTTGAAAACATTGAGGCTCTTTCACGGGCAAGTGCAGAAGAACTGATGCAAGTGCCAGAAATAGGTGAGAAGATTGCTCAAAGTGTAGTAGCTTATTTTCAAGATACGGACAACCAAGCCGTAATAGCTCGCCTAAAACAGGCTGGCGTACAGATGCAAATCGCTAAAAAGAGTGCCGAATATCGTAAAAGTAACAAATTAGAAGGCAAAACTTTCGTGATTTCGGGAGTATTTAGCAGAAGTCGCGACGAAATACAAGCCGAAATTGAGGCACACGGCGGTAAAATTCTTTCGGGGGTATCGGGCAAGTTGGATTATTTGGTGGCAGGCGAGAAAATGGGACCTGCTAAATTAGAAAAAGCTCAAAAATTAGGTGTAAAAATCATTTCCGAAAATGACTTGATGCAACTGCTTCACTATCTATAACTCAAAAAATTTGTTTGTATGTTTTTTGTGCGTTGAGCGGAGCCGACACGTACAGAAAAGTGTAAAACCACTTATCATCAGGGTATAAACCTTTAAAAAAATTAGTCCTCTCTGACAAAAATCTTTCTCTATGCGAAGGCTCAATAATATTGACAAAGGTTTGCAAAATGGGGGGAAAATCTTGCTTGTTATAGCCTAATATTCGTATAAACTCGTCGGAGTACCAGACAGGTGTCTGTGGGGCAAACTTATCGGGAACATGCATTTCCCATAAACTTTCTTTTGACATTTGGGAAACAACCTTGTAACGGTCGTAAAAGCGATAAATCTCTTCTTGTCTTTGCTGAAAAAGACGCCTATTCTCATTGTCTCGTTGTTTTTCTGCAAGCAAAACGCTCCAACTCCTCTATCAGTTCCTCTTTGGGCAAGTCGTGAAGGTTTTTTTCGGGCTTCATAACAATAGATTTTTCGGAAGTCTCCTCAAAAGTACAAAATAAAAATGCAATTTGAAATTATTTACCAAGCCTCTTTTGGTGGTATTTTATCAGGAAAGAATAGGACATTAAAAAGAATTTTTAGCGAAAATAAAAATTTAGCGAAATTTCGCTTGACTTTTATTTTTCGCTAACTTATATTTGTAACGTCATCTTAACTTTTTAGTTGTTTTCAAAGTTTCTAAACTTCTTTAATTATGACTCGCCAAGAAAAAATCAATCAACTTATTCAAGATTGGACAACCAACCCTCGTTGGAGAGGAATCGAACGCCCCTACACAGCTGAAGATGTAGTAAAACTCAAAGGCTCTGTTGAGATAGAATATACTTTGGCTCGTTTGGGAGCAGAAAAGTTATGGAAAAAACTTAATTCCGAACACTACGTTGCAGGTTTAGGGGCTCTCACGGGCAACCAAGCCATTCAGGAGGCACAAGCTGGTTTGCAAGCAATTTATTTGAGTGGTTGGCAAGTAGCCGCTGATGCCAATTTAGCAGGAGAAATGTATCCCGACCAAAGTCTGTACCCTGCCGATAGTGTGCCTGCCGTAGTGAGACGTATTAACAAAGCTCTTCTCCGTGCCGACCAAATCCAAACGCTCGAAGGCAAAGGCAATGTAGATTATCTCTTACCCATTGTTGCCGATGCCGAAGCTGGCTTTGGAGGTAATCTGAATGCTTTCGAACTAATGAAAATGATGATTGAAGCAGGTGCCGCAGGTGTGCATTTTGAAGACCAGCTCTCTTCTGCCAAGAAATGTGGGCATTTGGGCGGAAAAGTGCTTGTGCCTACGCAAGAGGCTATTCAGAAACTTATCGCCGCTCGTTTGGCTGCCGATGTGATGGGCGTACCGACCATCATCGTTGCTCGTACCGATGCCGATGCCGCTAACTTGCTCACCAGCGACATTGACCCCCGCGACCAAGTCTTCCTCACAGGCAAAAGAAGTTCAGAAGGCTTTTTCTATGTAAATTGTGGCATCGAGCAAGCCATCAGCAGAGGGCTATCTTACGCTCCATTTGCCGATTTGCTCTGGATGGAAACCAGCCACCCCGATTTGGGCGAGGCTCGTGAGTTTGCACAAGCTATTCACGCTCAATATCCGGGTAAATTGCTCGCTTACAACTGCTCGCCTTCGTTCAACTGGGCGGCTAAACTTTCCGAAAAAGAAATGCTTACCTTCCGCGAAGACTTGGCTGATTTAGGCTATAAGTTTCAATTCATCACGTTGGCAGGTTTCCACGCTCTCAATACAAGTATGTTTGAGTTAGCTCTCGCCTACAAGACCAAAGGAATGGCAGGCTATTCGGAGCTACAACAAAGAGAGTTTGCTTTGCAAAATCAAGGTTTCAAAGCCGTAAAACATCAGGCTTTCGTAGGAGTAGGCTATTTTGATGAAGTACAGAACATAATCACGGGTGGTGAGGCTTCTACCGTAGCTCTGAAAGGCTCAACTGAAGAGGCTCAATTTAAGCACTAAAAATAAAACAGATTGCGTTGTTTCTATGCAAAAATCCCCGCTTTTAGCAGGGATTTTTGTTTTACAATCATTAAGCATTTATTTTACTTGCCCAATTAAATCTATCGGAAGGTGAAAATTTCCAAGGAGCCATATTGTTTTCCAAATTGGCAAACATTGAGTTCCACGAGGCGGGTGTATCGGCTTGTTCCATTGTGATAAACCTGCGAATGTCTAAAATAATAGAAAGCGGGTCAATATTTACAGGGCAAGCCTCTACGCAAGCGTTGCAGGTATTGCAAGCCATTACTTCTTCTTTGGTGATGTAGTCGCCGTAAAGACTTTTTCCATCGTTTAGGGCTTCTTCGGCAGTTTTGCCTTTGGCAATTTGCTTACCGATTTCCTCTAATCTGTCGCGGGTATCCATCATTATTTTGCGTGGCGAAAGTGCCTTTCCTGTCTGATTAGCAGGACATTGCGAAGTACAACGCCCACACTCAGTACAAGAGTAAGCGTCCATTAGTTGTTTCCACGTAAGGTCATTGACATCTTTTGCCCCAAAACGAGCCACAGGCGTAGCAGGTACATCATTCGGATTGAGCAAACCTAAGGCAATTTTTACTTCATTAGTTACAGAAGGCATATTAGCAATTTTGCCTTTGGGTTTTAGGTTAGAAAAATATGTATTGGGAAAAGCCAAAACAATATGCAAATGCTTGGAGTAAGTTACATACAAAGCAAAACCCATGATGCCCAAGATATGTAACCACCACGCAGTTCTTTCAATTGCAACCAAGACGTTGTTGTCTAACCCTGAAAACAAAGGCATAAGATGCTGACTAAACACGAAACTACCTACTTTCGGATAATGCTCTACACCTCTTTCTTGCAACACTGCATCTGTGGCATTCATTACCAAAAACAGAAGCATCAGGATAATTTCAAAAATTAAAATCAGGTTAGCATCGGTGCGAGGCCATTGAGTCATTTCTCTTTGCCAAAAACGCTTGATTTTCAGAATATTTCTTCTTGAAAGAAATGCTATGCACACTACAATTACGCCAACAGCCAAAAACTCAAAAGTATTGATAAGAAAATGATACAGCCCTTCACCAATCACAGGAGCAAACAGGCGATGCGTACCGAGCAAGCCGTCTAACACAATTTCGAGCAGTTCTATGTTGATAATGATAAAACCTGCATAAATAATGAAGTGCATCAGCCCGACTAAGGGTTTCTGAAACATTTTACCTTGCCCGAAAGCCACCAAAAGCATAGTTTTGAGGCGTTCTTTGGGATTATCGGTTCTATCAAGGCTTTTGCCCAACAAAATAGTTTTGCGAATAATGCTTGCTCTTTTGTAAATCAGGAAACCTGCCGTTGCTGTACAAAGCAAGAAAAGAACTTGAAACAGATAGTTCATAAGTAGATGATTTGTGTTTTTAACAAAAAAGATATTTTTTTATTTGCAAATATAATTTTTTGCTATAATTTTGCACTACTTTTTTAGAAAAAAGGTGCGGTAGCTCAGTTGGTAGAGCAGAGGACTGAAAATCCTTGTGTCGGCGGTTCGATTCCGCCCCACACCACTAAAAGCCCTGTTGTTGAGAAACAAGGGGCTTTTTTATTGCTTTTGTGTTTCAAAACTTCCTTAGGCTACTTCTTCCTCTGCAATAAAGCATCAATATTTTTTGTATCCAAATTATTTTTCTGATAGTAGGCTTTAGCTTTTTGGTATGCTTCGTTGAAGAGTTTTTTATTGCCCAATTTTTTCAAACAAACCAACTCTACATAAAAATAATCGGCTTGCTCTTGGGCTTCAGCATTTGCAATTTGCAGTGTTTTGAGCCAATCTTGTAGCGTTTGGATAGAAGTTTTTTCTTTACAAAGTTCGGCAAAGTGTTGTAGGGTGAATAATTTGCTTGCAAGTTCAGTTTCAGCGTCAAAGATTTTTTTGCCGAGTTCGAGGGCTTCTTTTTCTCTTTTCTGCTCAATAAGGATTTTACTTTCTTCTTGCCAAAAGAAATTATCAGGATTTTTGCTCAACTCGGTTTTTAAGATATACGATTTCACTTTGGCAATTTTTTCCAAACTCCACACAGGGCGATTGGGGTAATAAATTGATTTGGTAATGATTTCACCAAGTTTGTTTTTCGTTTCTTCAATAGTCTGAAAACTCGTAGCTTTATCCATATTTTCTATCCAAAACTGGAAAAAGCCATTATCTACATCTGTTACGCAGTCTTTGGTGATGATAAAACTTTTTTTGGTAGCAAGTTCATTTTTAGGAAAATTGTCGTAGAGGTCTTTGGCAACGACCCGAGCCAAATCATCTTTTTTCTGCACTTGCAGGTAATTGTTGTAGGCATACAGCGTTCTGATGCTTCGGTCGCCTGCTTTGTATTTGTTTTCTAAATTGATGGTTCTTTCTTGGGGCGTGAGAGCATTTTGAGCAATTTGAAACAAAAAATTTGAATTAAGTTGAATATGCGAGTAATGCAAAAACTTTTTATCGGCATCAAAAAAAAGCAAAAACGGCACACTCGTAAAATGTAAGTTTGCATCTTGCAAGAATTTCTTATCTTCTTCCGAAATGTTTTTGGTGTTGATGCCATAACTTACAAAGTTACGATTGTAGAAATTTGAAAGTTCGGGCTGGTTCAGGTAAATTTCTAAATTTTGGCATACGGGACAATCAGAATTGTAGTATTTCACAAATACTAATTTTTTTTCACGTTTGGCTTTGGCAAAGGCTTCCGATAAACTTTGCTCAAAAACAATTTGAGCCACAACACTTTGCACACAAAACCACAAAACCGAAACAATCAATAATTTTGCCATAACTTGCTTGTCTGTTGATATAAAAACGCTTTTAATGGGCTTTTTATTACAAATCTTTCAATTTCTCTTCAATTTCTTTGATGTATTGCTTACAACGATTCTGCAAGAGTTTGATTTTGTCTTCTTCTAAGAAAGTCTCTACTCCAAGAGTTTGGTAACGTTGGTTAAGAGTAACAATGCTTCGTTGTAAAATTTTGAATATGCGAAGCAGTTGTTCCTGACTATGAACTAAGCTAAGATTTCCATTTTTGTACTGGTAGGCAAAATCTAAGCCAATTTCTAAGATTTCATCGGTAATTACGTCAAGATGTTCAATTCTCTTGGCGTGTGTGATGCAGTAGGTAATGGTGTTAATCAATCTGGCTGTTACGGCAAAGTCATTTCTTCCGTAGTGGTAGATTTGGTCAAAGGCTTGATTAACGATTCTATCGAAGCTGGCTTCGTTGAGGTAGAGTTTTTCACCTTTCCAGCGTGTTAGCCCTGTGGCGGGCATATCGGCTTGGAGGATTTCTTTTACAATTTCTCCGAGATAATCAAGGCAGTTGATAGCAGTAGTGGGGTCATTTACGGCAGGCGAAATAGCTTTCAGAGCAATATCAACAAGTTGGCGAAGCCCAAAGTGAATATCCTGACGATAGCTTCTAAACTTCCCTACCGAAAATTGTTTAGCTACTAACTCAACAATTTGCCTTTGCTCCCTCTCCGAAGCCCTATCTTGAAAAGCCACATAAGCCAATAACATTCCTTGTGAAATATAACTGCCTACATCATTGACTTGTTCGATAAAATCTATGTAAGGATATTTTTGCGAAATTTTACGCAAAGCATTTACATTCATAGAGCGTAAATAGCCAAATTTTTTGCTTACTACGGCAACTTTATTGGGGTGTTCGGGGCGTTTTTCAATTTCCTCTTGGTGTTTCCAAAATTCTTTACTTTGATAAATTTCGTTGATAGTGTGTAGTGTAATTTTACGTGTGATAGAGGCAGCGTTGATGCTTTCGGCAATCGTTATGATAAAATGTGGTAGCAATCCACCGATTAGCACGATACAACCATAAATTCCTAAATTCAAAATAGGTTTCATAGAATTTGGCACTTGACTGACCTCGGGCGGTATGGCATCAATCAACCAGAATTTCAGAAGCAAACAAAACACCACCCAGCCTAAAAATACTCCCAAAGTAATTTGGTTGTAGGTATTGTTTGAAAGAAAATATCGCAAAATGCGAGGCGAAAACTGCGTAGAAGCAAGTTGCAAAGCTACAATTGTAATAGAATACACCGTCGCTACGATGCTTGCCAGCAAACTTGCCAAAAGATTTATCGCATCAATGTAACTTTCTTTATCGGTTTTTATCAGGAAATCGGCTTTGGTGGTGAGTGTAAGCACCATCGTAAGAGCAACTATCAATACAATTACTCCAAAAGATTTAGTCCGAAACGTTTTGAGGAAATCTTTTAACTCTTCTTTGCGTTTGAGTTGCATAATTTTCAGTTTTTAGAAAATCTTTTTGTAAAAGATTTTTTTGAACATTTTTTCAAATTCAATTACGTGAAACACTACCAGACCTACGCCCATACACAAAGCTAATTCAGAAACAGAAAGAGCTTGCGTAACAAAAACTTCTTGCAAAAATGGAACGTAAATGAGAGCTATCTGCAACAGAAAATTCAGCAGTGCCGTGCCGAGCAATGGTAGGTTAGTAAAAAAGCCTGTGCTATACAAGAAATGTCTTTCGCTACGAACTGCCAAAATTTGTCCAATTTGAGCAAAACACAGACTTGTAAATACAATAGTTTGCCAATGGCTGTTGTCATTGGCGGTAGCCCAAGCCTGCAAGCCCAAAACCAATCCTCCGATAACTAAGCCAACCCACAAGATATGCCAACCCAAGCCGTGAGCAAAGATGCTTTCTTGTGGGTGGCGTGGTGGGCGTTGCATCATGCTTTTTTCGGCTGGTTCGCCTGCAAGAGCAAGTCCGGGCAAGTCATCAGTTACTAAATTGAGCCATAAAATATGTATCGGTAGCAAAGGAATAGGCAAGCCAACGATAGGAGCAAGAAAAATTACCCAAATTTTGCCTGCATTGCCCGTCATTGTGTATTCTTGCAGAAAGCCTATGATAGCATTGAGCATTACGATAAGAGCTATCAACAAGGTATCTTTCAAATCGCCTATCAGTCCTGAAACCACTGCCGCAAGAAGTAGAATGATAATCATTACATCTTTAAACTGCCCCAAAAACATCAGCCAAGCAGGTTTTTTAGCTTTGCTTTCAAGTTCGTTTTTGCCATAGGTTCGTAAGCGATTTTGTGCTTCGCTTGCCGAAAGTCCTTGTTTTTGAGTTCTTAATTTTTCTAAAACTTGCCTTGTGTCTTCTAAGTGCCAGTTCATAAAATTTTTTTATCTAAAAGTAGCATTATTTTACAGAAGTGAAAAATAAAATTTAGATTTGGTGCAGAAAATAAAATTTAATCAGATTTTTTTGATATGAATATGAAAAAAGCAGTATTTTTGGACAGAGATGGCGTGCTAAACGAAGAAAGAGGCGATTATACGTTTCGTATAGAAGATTTTATCATTTGCGAGGGGGTTAGAGAAGCCTTAATAAGGCTAAAAAATGCAGGCTTTTTATTGATTGTCATAACTAATCAAGGAGGGATAAACAGAGGATTTTATACGAAAGAAGATGTTTTACTTTGTCATCAATATTTGCAAGAGCAAACGGGTTATTTGATAGATGATTTGTATTACAGCCCCTATAATTCACATTTTACGAACTCACTAAGCCGAAAGCCACAAACTTTGCTATTTGAGAAAGCTATTGCAAAATATAATATCAATCCTGCTTGGTCGTTTATGGTAGGCGATAGCCTTCGAGATATGCAAGCAGCGGCTTGTTTGGGTATAAAATGCGTGAAAATCGGAGAAAAAATTGATTTTGAAGTAGATAAATATGCTTCAAATCTTTTGGAAGCAAGCAAATGGATTATAGACCAAAAACTATATTGACAAATGGAAGAAAAAGACATCATCAATAGTTCCAAAGCTCCCGAACCTGTCGGTTTGTATCCGCACGCTCGCCGTGTAGGGAATTTGTTGTTTCTTTCAGGTGTAGGACCGCGTGAGCGTGGAAGCAAAAAAATTCCAGGCGTAGAACTTGATGAAAATGGTAATATCATCAGCTACGACATCGAGACACAATGCCATTCTGTTTTTCAGAATGTTAAATACATTCTGGAAGAGGCAGGTTCATCTTGGGATAATATTGTAGATGTGACCGTATTTTTAACAAATATGAAAGAGGACTTTGAAAAATATAACAAAGTGTACGCAGAGTATTTCAAAAACAACTTACCCTGCCGTACAACTTTGGGGATAACGGCTTTGCCCACACCTATAGCTATTGAGCTAAAAGTCATTGCTACAATAGACTAACAAGTGCCAAAAGGCTGACCAAACGGAGTACCAAATGGAGTTTGCATATACTTTATCGTTTAAGATTTATTTTCTTTGCAAATGTAAGAAAATGTTTTTTTATTGCAAAAATTTTTAACAAAAAATTACAAAATTTTTCCTACTGCCTTATGAAGCGTATCATTGTTCTGTTTTTCGTTGTTGCTACGATGTTTTTGTTGTATTTTCAGTATGCAAAATATCGTAAGTTTTCCTACCCAAATGAATATGATTACATCATAAATACGAAAGAAATAGATGTAAATTACCACAAGCCAGAACTTGTGCAAGAATACTTTGAAAAAGCAGTTCGTTTGGGAAATTTTGCTCGTGAGCAATGGAGTAATTACGAAATAGATGTACGCTCTCCCGAAAACACTCCCCAAGCCCAAAATGCCGCCAAACTCTACGAACAAATGCTCGCAAGAGTGAAATACTTAGAAGCCAAACTGATAGCTTCCCAAAAACTCAAAAGCCAAGGCTACGATAACCAAGCCATTGCTTTGATAGAAGAAAAGCAAATCGCCCCCGAAAACCTAAAAGTTTTTTTACTCATTGATGGTAAAATTTTCAAAAAAGGAGATGAAAACAAAGCTATTTGGGAAATTCAAAAACTTATTAACCAAAAAGGAATAAAAATTCAGGTAGATGGCATTTTTAATGATGAAACCGAACGAGCAGTCAAGACAATTCAGGAGCAAGCAGGTAATTTCCCTTCGGGAATAATGGATGAAGATTTTGTAAAATTACTGCTCAAAAAGTAGTTTTCGCTTTGTGCAACTCACGCAGTTTTATGTATTTGGCGAAAGTTGCAAATGCTGAAATCGCACAGACCAAAAAGCCTTTGTAGCCATCAAGAAAACCCAAACGCAAAAAATAACTATACACAAATTTCCATATCGGATTGATAAAAATTTTGTAGAGCGGGGCTTTTTTACCTTTCTTGAAGGCTTCTTCCGCCCCGATTTCGGTGAATTTATTGAGTTGGGCAATGTGCTGATGTATGGAATAATAGCTGTAATGCAGTAAATCACCTTTTAGCGAAGCTACTTTTGCGTTGGCATCGGTGGCGATGTGTTCGTGAAGGTTTGTACCTTGCCAACGAGCTTTGTTACGGTTGTAAAATCTAATTTTTTTGTCGGGGTACCAGTCGGTGTGGCGAATCCATTTGCCGATATAATTCGTGAGGCGGGGCATTTGGTAGGCATCGGCAGTGGCTTGGGTGTTTTTGATATGCAAGATTTCATTTTTAAGTTTTTCGGAGAGAGCTTCGTCTGCATCAATAGAAAAAATCCAATCATAATTGGCTTGCAAATCGGCGAAGCGTTTTTGCTCGGCATAGCCCAAAAACTCTTTTTGAATAAATCTTACACCAAATTCTCGGCAGATGGCTTCGGTTTGGTCGGTAGAAAAAGAATCTACCACTACAATCTCATCAGCAATATCTTTCACAGAATTAAGGCAACGCCCAATGTTTTTTTCTTCATTAAACGTAATGATTACTACCGAAATTTTCATTGTTTTATGTGTTCAGATACTCCCACATTTTTTGAGCAGCTGTTTCCGAAGCCCCTGCTGTTCCCATTTTTTTTTGCAGAAGTTTGTAATCTTCCAACATTTGCTCTCTATCATTGCCCGAAATGATTTTCTGCAACTCTCTTTTTAGGCTCTCTTCGTGCAGGTCTTTTTGTATCAATTCAGCAACTACTTTTTTATCCATCACCAAATTGACAAGCGAAATGAACGGCACTTTAATCAGGCGTTTGGCGATTTGGTACGAAAAATTGCTTGTTTTGTAACAAACCACCTGTGGAACGCCAAAAAGGGCTGTTTCGAGTGTTGCCGTTCCCGAGGTAACTATCGCAGTGTGAGCGTAGGAAAGCAAATCGTAGGTTTGATTGTAAAGCACTTTTACGCCTAAATCATCGCAAATTTGGTACAAACTTTTTGGCAAATTCTCTACACCTGCTACAATCCACTGAAAATCAGGAAAGTGTTTTTTTACGCTAAGCATCAGCGGAAGTACGTTTTCTACTTCGGCTCGGCGACTGCCGGGCAAAAGAGCAATAATAGGCTGATTTTCAGTAAGATGATTTTCTCTAAAAAAATTAGGATTTTTCTGAAAAACCTTGATAGCATCTAACAGCGGATTGCCTACAAAATCTACCTCATAGCCGAATTGTTTGTAAAAATCTTTCTCAAACGGAAAAATTACAAACATTCTATCTACGTTTTGTTTGATTTTCAAGGCTCTTTGGGTATTCCACGCCCAAACTTTTGGCGAGATATAGTAGAAATTTTTGATACGATTTTGTTTGCAAAATTTGGCAATACGCATATTGAAGCCTGCAAAATCTACCAAAATCACTACATCGGGTTTGAAGGAAAGAATATCTTGTTTGCAGAATTTGAGAAGTGAGGCAATTTTTTTTAGGTTCTTGATGACTTCCCAAAAGCCCATTACTGCCATTTCTTGGTAGTGTTTTACCATTGTACCGCCAACGACTTGCATTTGTTCGCCCCCAAAAAACCTAAATTCAGCCTTAGTGTCTAAGTTTTTGAGTGCTTTCATTAGGTTTGAGGCGTGCAAATCGCCCGAGCGTTCGCCTACTACCAAATAATATTTCATTCTCTACCTTCTCTTTTGCGAATAATCTTATTGAGTTCGATAATAAGCGAAACCACAATTCCTATAATGAAGCCTATCAGAGCAAATATAATAGTAACTTCTTTTACTGAAAACTTTTTAGGTTTTTTGTAGTTAGTAAATTCTTTTATCACTCGGATATCATTAACGAAAAACAGATTTTCTTTGATTTCGTTTTCCTTTTCGTAAAGTTTGAGTATCTCGGTATAAACTTGTGTTGAATTATTCAGAATAAATTGAGCCTTTCCACCACCTGCTTCTATGATTTTTTTCAGACTATCTAAATGTTTGACTTCTTTTTGTACTTGTTGCAGTAGTCTTTCTTGCGATTCTTTGTATAAAGCAGTTTTCATCTTTACGTAAGGAATGTTCTCCAAATAGCTGACGATACCTTTTTCGTAAGTTTTCCAGTTATCACTCTCGGCAACTTCTAATTTTATGGCAATCGTGGAGTCTTTACTAAAATCTTTTTCTACATTTTTCTGAAATTCTCTATTGGGCATAGCCTCTACTTTTACAATTTTCTTAGCCAATTTTTCAGGAATATTCAAAAGTTTTGCTAACTCTTCGGTATTTTCCTCATAAGCAAAAGCATCTAAGGTACTAATGATTCCTGCCACTTCGGAAGCAGTAAGCGAACGCGAAGAGATAATCATAGTAGATTGATAACGTGGTTTGAGGAACAAAAAATTTGATAGAACACCCAACACTGCCGAAATTACTATGCATAATAGTATCAGCCGATAGCGTCTTTTGAAAAATTTGTAGATTTTGATGAGCAGTTCAATTAAGTCAATTTCTTCGTAGCCTTGCTGTTGCGTAGAATTTGTCATAGAAAAGTAATTTTAAGGCACAAAAATATAATTTTTTCAATCAACAGAATTGTTTTGGCAAATAATTTTTACCTTCACAAGCCAAAAAAAATTATTCTATGAACGAAACGACAATTTACGAACTTTTTTTACAATACAGACGCATCAGCACCGACACCCGAAACATAGAGCCACAAAGCATATTTTTCGCTTTACGCGGAGCTAATTTTAATGGCAATGCTTTTGCTCAAGAAGCCCTCACAAAAGGAGCAGTCTGTGCCGTAATTGATGATGCCAAATATAAAACCGAAAATTGCATTTTGGTAAATAATGTCTTAGAAACCTTGCAAAACATAGCTCGCACTTACAGACGTAGCCTGCAAATCCCTTTTATTGCTATTGCGGGCTCAAACGGAAAAACTACTACCAAAGAACTTACAGCCGCCGTGTTAAGTCAGAAATATAAAACTTTTGCCACCAAAGGCAATCTTAACAACCATATTGGCGTACCACTCACTTTGCTTTCCATTCCCAAAGATACCGAAATAGCAGTTATTGAGTTGGGGGCAAATCATCTCAAAGAAACGACCTTCCTTTGTCAAATTGCCGAACCAAATTTTGGCGTAGTTACCAACGTAGGTTTAGACCATTTAGAAGGCTTTGGCAGTTTGGAGGGAGTTGCCAAAGCTAATGGCGAACTTTACGAATATCTTTTAGCCAACAACGGAAAAATTTTTTACAATACCCAAGAAGATAGCTTAAAAAAAATTTCTGTTCAAATTCCTGAAAATCAAGTTATTACTTATCCAAACAAAAATGATTTTTTTCACGTGGAATATCTAAACGATGATCTTTTTCTGAGTTATATTCCTGAAAATCAGGAGATTGTGCAAACAAAACTTATCGGAAAATATAATTTTGCCAATGTAGCAACGGCTTTGTGTATTGGCAAATATTTTGGCGTGGAAGCTCAAAAAGCTAACGAAGCCATTGCGAATTATCAGCCCAACAACAACCGCTCACAACTGCTTCAAAAAGGCTCAACGACTATCATCTTAGATGCCTACAACGCCAACCCCAGCTCTATGAAAGAAGCCATAGAGAATTTTGCCAAACTTCCACACAAGAAAAAAATCGTAATTCTCGGACAAATGAACGAACTCGGCAAGTATAGCACACAAGAACATCAAAATTTAGGCAAACTCTTAGCAAAATACAATTTTGAAAAAATTATTCTGTATGGCGATGAAATGCAAGCCGCTTTGGAGTTTGTGCCGAAGGCTTATTTTTTTACAGATAAATTTTCCTTACATAATTGGCTGAAAGACAACAATTTTTCTGACTATTTTGTACTTATCAAAGGTTCGCGTGGTACGAAAATGGAGAGCGTTTTGGAATTTTTGTAAGGGCTTATTTTTTACTCACCCAAGGGTTGGCTTTGATGTAGAAACGCCAAGGTAAAAAAGCATCTTCTTCGGCATAAGCAATGCCTATACGCGTGGTGGCAACAATTTCATAATTTTCTTTCGCCAACTGATTTTCAGCTATCCAAATTGTATCGCCGAGCAAATCTTCTCCGTAGAAATCTTTGGTAATTCCCAAAGCCTTCGTAAGCACGCCAGGACCTGCTGTAAGGTTTGGCTTCAACATTTCAAAATTTCTTCTACGAAGCATTGTCTCAATTCCTTCTAATGGCTCAATGGCTCTAATCAGAACAGCATCGGCATTGCCTTGTGTGTTGGTTACAACATTGAAGAGATGATACATTCCGTAACAAAGGTAAATATAAGCCTTTCCGCCTTCCTCGAACATAACGCGAGTGCGTTGTGTATAGCGATTTCGGTGGGCGTGGCAGGCTTTGTCAGTGGCTCCGCAGTAAGCTTCGGTTTCTACGATTTTGCCTGCCGTAATTTGCCCATCAATATTGCTGTAAAGCACTTTTCCCAATAAATCTTGGGCAATCTGAACGACATCGGAGCGTAGATAAAATTCTCTACTAAGTTTTTTCAAAACTTTTTGGTTTAGTTCAACATTTACAAATGTAGTGTTAATTTTTGAGCAAAAAGTAAAAAAATTCGTAGTTTTGCTGTTCAAATCTGTTAAAAATGAAAATTCCCAAACCAACGCTACCACGAGGCACACGCGACTACACCCCCGCTATGATGCTCAAACGTAACTACATCATAGCTCATATCAAAGAAGTGTTCGAAAAATTTGGCTTTCTGCCCTTAGAAACCCCTGCTATGGAAAATCTCTCGGTGCTAATGGGTAAATACGGCGAAGAAGGCGACCAACTGCTCTACAAAATTCTTAATCAAGGTGATTTTCTCAAAAATATTCAAAACGAAGATTTGGCACAAGGCTCAAAAACTTTTGCTCTCAAAATCTCTGAAAAAGGCTTACGTTACGACCTGACCGTGCCGTTTGCTCGTTTTGTAGTAATGAACCACAACGATTTGGCTTTTCCCTTCAAACGTTATCAAATCCAGCCTGTTTGGCGTGGCGATGCTCCTCAAAAAGGGCGTTATCGCGAATTTTATCAGTGTGATGCCGATGTGGTAGGGACAGAGTCTCTGCTCTGCGAAGCCGAAATTATCTTGATGATGCAGGAAGTTTTGGGTAAGCGTTTGGGCATCAAAGATTTTGTGATAAAAATCAATAACAGAAAAATCTTGGCAGGCATTGCCGAAACCATAGGGGCAACAGGCAAAGAAACCGAACTTTGCGTAGCCATTGATAAATTAGACAAAATCGGCAAAGCAAAAGTTTTTGAAGAACTTAGCACCAAAGGATTTTCTACGGCTCAACTTCAAAAATTGGAACAGGTTTTGCAAATTCATTTCAAAGCAAGTGAAAAAATTAGTTTCCTGAAAAATTTTTTACAAAATTCGCCTATTGGCAAAAAAGGCGTGCAAGAAGTTGAGGAAGTTTTTACTTATCTGAACGATTTTTACGAAAACCTTGTACCAACTAACATTGACATAGACATAGCTCTTGCTCGTGGGCTTTCGTACTATACAGGTGCGATTTTTGAGGTAAAAGTGCTTGGTTCGGCTATCGGAAGCATTAGCGGTGGAGGGCGTTACGATAACCTCACAGGCACTTTCGGTTTGCAAGGCATAGCAGGGGTAGGTTTTTCCTTTGGTTTGGATAGAATTTATGATGTAATGGAAGAACAAAAACTTTTTCCTACACAAACGCAAAGCACTACGAAAGTAATGATTAGCAATTTTGATAAAGAAGCCGAAAAATTTGCTTTGCCTTTACTCAAAAAAATGAGAGATGCAGGTATCAAAGCCGAAATCTATCCGCAAAGTGCCAAATTAGACAAACAACTTAAATATGCCAATAAAAAACAAATTCCCTTTGTAGTGCTGATTGGCTCGGAGGAAATGAAAAACAAAACATTTACGCTCAAAAATATGCAGACAGGTACGCAAGAGCAATTAGATTGGCAAAATTTGCTCGATAAACTCAAATAAACTATGAAATGGCTCAAACTTATTTTCGCACTAATTTTTACGCAAACTCTTTTGGCACAGCCTAATTGTTTTTATGCTGTGGGCTATCCGCCTGCAGACTCACAAGTAAAAATTTGTGTAGGCGTACCTATTACAATGAACGATGCCAACTGCACCGATTTTGACCCCAACCCTGCTCTACGTTTCTATAAATTTGAGCCATCGCTTAGCTTTACCAACAACAAAACACATACCTATACACAAGCAGGCACTTATACGGTAGAATTTAGAGGTAATGTCAATCCAATTGGTGGAGTAACCATCACCCGAACCAACTACGTGCAAGTTCTCCCAACCCCTAAGCCTAAAATTACATTTAAGCGTTGTGCTGGCAGGCAAATTCAAATCCAAATTACCGATTTTGCCCCTTACAATCGCTATAAAGTAGATTTAGGAAATAGCGTAGTGCAGTACATTACGCCTTCTACCAATCCTTTTACCTACACTTACCCAACTCTTGGCACTTACAACATTAAAGTAGAAGGCGAACACGAAATTTTACCTGCTACCTATTGTAGCGGCGTGAATAAAGATACAACGCTACAAAATGTAACGATTTTCGATAACCTTAGCACCTTAGCAAATGCTTTTAGCATTACGCAAATCGGTTTGGCTTCAACTTGTGAAGGAAAATATAAAATTTCTGCTCCGCAAATTTTTGCAGACATTCGCTACGAAATAGCTCTTTCCCGAAACGGACAAGCCTTTGAGGTTCTCAAAACCATTGAAAAAGAAAATATCAATAATTTTGAATTTATGGTAGAAAATCTCAACAATTTGGGGCAAAGCCATACCTTCAAAATTACCCTCACTGACCTTTGCGGAAATACCAATACACCTGTTTTTATGCAGACTTTTCCTGCTACGCTTACTCTGCCTCTGAAAGTACAAGGCGTAAATGCTTCGTTTAATCTTCAAAATCAATTACAAATCTCGTGGAAAGACACCCAACAAGCCCAAGATGAATTGCGAACCTACCAAGTGTTGGAAAATGGAACAATCTTAGATAAAACCCAAAACTCACAACTTATCTTTGAAGGAAAAGACAAAATTCCAAGTTGCTACACCATAGAAAATACAAGCACTTGCAACGTAAAAACCCTTTTTTCAGAACCTGCCTGCCCGATGATTTTGCAGGTAAGTTCTCTTAATCTATATGAAAGAAAATTGGAATGGACACCTTACCGCAATTCTGAAAATGAACAAGTAATTGAATATCAAGTAATAAAGCTCAATAGTATTGGTGGGGCAATAGATAATTTTGTAGCAGGAACGGCAACTAATTTCTTAGAAAATAAGGAAGATTTGGAAAATCAGGTCATTCAGTACCGAGTGAAAGCCATAACGGCTTCGGGAGAGTATTTTTCAAATGTAGTGCGTGTAGAACGCCCTGTGCAAGTATTTTTTCCAAATGTTTTCACTCCGAATGGCGATGGCTTGAACGATATTTTTTTTCCGAAAGGTTTGTTTATCAAAAGCATAGAAATAGCTATTTTTAATCAAAACGGACAGCAACTCTTTGCCTCAACAGCTTTGGGCGAAGGTTGGGACGGTACATTTGCGGGCAAACCCCAACCTGCAGGTGTGTATATCTACACCTGCCAAGTGCAAGATTTAATCGGCAATAGGAAAACTTTTTCAGGAACATTTATTTTACAAAAGTAACTTTGAAACCAAACTATTTTCTTGATTTACAATATTCTGTGTTTTTTAAAAATTACAACATTGTGAATTAAATTTTAAATCTTAGCCACTCTCTCCTTTGGAGAAGGGCTGAGATGAGATACCCCCCTCTCCTTTGGAGAGGGGGCAGGGGGGTGAGGTCTAATATCTAACTTCTAAACTCTAAAAATTATGAAATTTGGCGTAGTAGTTTTTCCCGGCTCCAATTGCGACGAAGATATGGTTTATACTTTACGCAATATTTTGGGGCAAAATGTTGTAAAACTTTGGCACAAAGATACTTCTTTGCAAGGTTGCGATTTTATTGTATTGCCCGGCGGCTTTTCGTATGGCGACTACCTCCGTACAGGGGCAATAGCAAGATTTTCCCCCATTATGAACGAAGTCATTAGCCACGCTCAAAAGGGAGGCTATGTACTTGGTATTTGTAATGGTTTTCAGATACTTACCGAAGCAGGTTTGCTCGATGGCGTACTACTTCGCAATCTTAGTCAAAAATATATCTGCAAGAACATTTTTCTAAAAGTACAAAGCCAAAACAATCTACTGACAGCAGGTCTATCCCGAAAAAAAGCCTACAAAATTCCTATTGCTCACGGTGAGGGGCGTTATTACGCTTCTAAAAAAGTCTTGGAACAACTCAACGAAAACGACCAAATTTTGTTTCGTTATTGCGACGAGGAAGGTAAAATTACCGAAAGTGCCAACCCAAATGGCTCTTTGGAAAATATTGCAGGAATATGCAACAAAACTCACAACGTTTTCGGTATGATGCCTCACCCCGAACGTGCTGCCAGTCCCCTCCTCGGCAATACCGATGGGAAAGAAATCTTTGAAAATATAGTTTCAAATTTCATAGTATTTTGTAGTACTATAAAATTTGTTTATGATTTATGAGCATTTCAAAGAAACACTCATCTTCATTGGACGAACTACAACGCCCTCTATCTCATTTGCCAGTAGGCAGTTTGAGATTGCCTTTGTCTTTGTTATTTGCCATCGGTATGTTGCCTAAGAAGGGACAAGGCATGCCTTGTCTGTACGGACAAGGCATGCCTTGTCTCTACTATGTTAGCACCTTTGGCTACCGATATGTAGCGTTCAACTTTTACTGGTTTTACGAATGTATCAAGGAACTATCATGCAAAGATAAACATTTTGATAATACAAAAAACAAAAAAATATATTATTTTTAATACACTACAAATACTATACCATACTATGTTTTTAGTGATGTTTTAATTATACCTCTTATAGCATTCAAAACACTATAAGAGGTTTGAGCGTTTTTCAAAAATCTCAGTAATTTTACAAATAAAATCTCATTATCAGTTTTTTTACAACATAGCTCTTTTTGTTTAGGAAACCTAAAAATATGACTCTTTTCTTCACCAATTCAAAAAATATCATGGAACTAAATTCATAGAAACCGCTTTTTCTTCTTTTAGAGCATCAGTTTCTTTTGTACCTTGTGGTTCTTTGGCATTAGGTGGGTTAGTACCTTTGAGCGTATGAATATAACTTGCAATTTGTTGAATTTGCAAAGGATTCAGTTGTTTCTGCCAAGCAGGCATTCCTTTGTTTGTACCATATTTAATGGTTTTGAACACATCATTTATCTTGCCCCCATAAAGCCAGTATTCGTCTGTAAGGTTAGGACCTACAAGTCCTTCGCCCTTTTGCCCGTGGCACGAAGCACAATTGGCTTTGTATAAATCTTGCCCTGTTTGGAGTTGTTTGGCGTCGGTTATCAAGGTAACATTTTTTTCATCTATGCTATTGGCTACTTTTCTCAGATACTCTTCTTTTTTGATTTCTGCTAATTTTACTTCTTTTTCGTACTCTTGTTCTTGCAAATCAGCTATTTTCCAAACGTGATAGATAGGCAAATAGAGCAAGGCAAAAGCAATGGTTGCCCCAAAAAACCAGTTGAACCAAGTAGGGATAGGGTTATTAAGTTCTTTGATGCCATCAAAATCTTCATCAAGGAGCAATTTTTTCTCCATAGATTTAGGCTTGAAGCCAATGGCTCTCTCCCAAAAACTGATTTGCTCGCCTGTAACTAAATTGGTTTCTCGCTGTAAGATGCTAATCAGTTGAAAAGCGGTAATCAGTAGCAAAATGATAATAGCTACAATCAAGCCGATTAGCCCCACTAATACCCAAAAGATGGTTTCTTCTTGTGGGGTTTTGGGTGCTGTGATAATGTTTTGTGCCGATAGCGACTGCCCCGTAGCTACCAAAGCTAATAACAAAAAAAACTTTTTCATATATCGTAAGGTTTTTGAGGTTGGTCATTAAAAGGGATATTTTTTGCTTCTTGAATGTATTTTTTATTGACTCTCACAAGCCAAATCAACATTCCTACGAAAAACGTAAAGAAAATCAACAGGGAGATAATCAGATAAATATCTACTCCTTGCACGTCATTGAGAAATTGTCGCATAATCGTAAAATTTTGAGGTTTAGGAGAGACATTAGACACAAAAACTGAAATTGTTTTCCTTATGTTTAATGTCTTGTGTCTAATGTCTAAGCCATTTATTTTTTTTGTGCAGTTTGCTGGTTTTGTTCAGCCTTAATATCTGTGCCTAAGCGTTGTAGATAGGCTATCAGAGCCACGATTTCCTTATCTTTGCTTACTTTTACCTTTTCTTTCTTCAAGTTTTCTACAATTTTAGTAGCCTGCTCATCAATACTTTTTTTAGCATTCTTGATTTCTTCATCAGAATAAGGTACGCCTAAGGTTTTTAGCACTTTCATTTTTTGCTCAATATCTGCCGTATTGAGTTCGTTGTCCAAAAGCCAAGGATAAGGAGGCATAATAGAGCCGGGCGACATAGAAACAGGCTCTCTCATATGATGGTAGTGCCAAGAATCGGGATATTTTTTACCTACACGCATCAAATCGGGTCCAGTACGTTTTGACCCCCACAAGAAATTGTGGTCATACACGTATTCACCTGATTTGGAGTATTCACCATAGCGTTCAGTTTCAGAACGGAAAGGACGTACCAACTGCGTATGGCAAGCATTACAGCCTTCTCTAATATACAAATCTCTGCCTTCCAACTCCAAAGGTGTATAAGGCTTCACGCTGGCAATCGTGGGGATATTTTCTTTTACTACAAAAGTGGGTATCATTTGTACCAAACCACCGATAGAAACCACAATCAAAGAACCAACAAGCATCAGCAAGGGCTTGGTTTCAAAAACTTTGTGCCAGCCGTGCAACTGACCAATAGGTTGTGTGCGGAACGAAACGGCTTCAGCTTCTTCGTTGGCTACAAATTTGCCTTTTACAGCAGTTTTCCATAAGTTATATACCATTAAGATTATACCTGAGTAGTACAAAAGCCCACCGACACCACGCATTACGTACATTGGGATAATTTTGGTTACGGTGTCCAAGAAATTACCATAACGCAACATTCCATCTTCATTAAAATCTTTCCACATCAAACCTTGTGTAAAGCCCGAAACATACATCGGAATAGCGTAAAACACAATGCCCAACGTACCAAGCCAAAAGTGAGTGTTTAACATTTTCTTGGAGTATAGCTCTGTATTGTACATCTTGGGAATAAGATAGTAAAGTATCGCAAAAGTCATCATGCCATTCCAGCCTAAAGCCCCTACATGTACATGAGCGACTACCCAATCAGTAAAGTGAGCAATGGCATTTACGTTTTTGAGCGAAAGCATTGGTCCCTCGAAGGTTGCCATCATATAGGCAGTAATAGCTACTACCATCATTTTGAGCATACCATCATCACGAACCTTATCCCAAGCCCCACGCAAGGTAAGCAAACCATTGATACCACCTCCCCACGAAGGAGCTATCAGCATTACCGAAAATACCACACCCAAAGACTGCACCCAATTTGGCGTTGAAGAATACAATAAATGGTGAGGTCCCGCCCAGATGTAAATGAATATCAAAGTCCAAAAGTGTAAAATAGAAAGTTTGTACGAATACACAGGACGGTTAGCCATTTTAGGCAAATAGTA